>Ga0214164_1000620_pt1 | contig 22952 bp, 9 predicted proteins | sample TroBogepilimnion_13_FD_153003 | JGI IMG/M metagenome (GOLD analysis project Ga0214164, IMG submission 153003) | Freshwater microbial communities from Trout Bog Lake, WI - Practice 03JUN2009 epilimnion v4 | ecosystem: Environmental > Aquatic > Freshwater > Lake > Epilimnion/Euphotic zone ...
CTCCTTCCACCGGAACCTTGAGTGGAAACAAAACAACAAACCGAAACCACCGGAAACTGTCTCATCACAAGTGGCTTAATGAACGGGGTCCAAGCACCAACGTCAGATTAGGATGTTGGGATTTACACAGATTTTAATTAAAAGATGGTTCGATTCTCTTCGCCCGCTCCATTTCTGCTTCTGCGAAACACGTCAGAGAATTTCGCGTGTTTCGCAAAACTATCCCTAGTATTACTGGTGCGACGGTGCTTGGAATGCAAACCATGATTTTTTATAGTGATTTTTGATTATGCAAAACTTTTGCCAACTCGCGCCGTTTGTCTGCGTGGTGGTAGTTTTCTTATCGTCTGTGACGCCAGTTGCTGCGCAAGGGGAAAGCACGATGGTCTTGCCGGTTCTTGATGCGCCACCCGTCACGAATATCGCTGACTTGGGTAATTTTTCACGAGTTCAGGCCATTCAAGGCTGGCCGCTTCGTCTTGAGGGCGTTGTGACTTGGGTGGATTCCAACCGAAGTCTGCTGGTGTTGCAGGACGCTCAAGGTGCGGCGGCTCTCCACTTGGATTTAACATCAACGGGAATTCGGCCCGGTCAGCGCATTCGGTTGGAATCAAAAAATGCTGCATTCGTCGTTCCGGCGTTGCCGGAATTTCCGCTCAAACATTCGGGCAGTGAATGGCTGCCAACTCTCTCCGCACCGACGAATCAGGGCGGTTCCTATCTTGCCCGGATGCACGGGTTTTTGATTCCTCCAACCACGGGCGAATATAATCTCTGGATCGCGAGCAAGGGTTCGTCCGAGCTTTGGCTGGGCACCAATGCCGACGCGTCCGGCCTGCGGCGAATTGCCTCGGTGCCAACTGGCAAGGCGACGAATCCGGGTCAGTGGGAAAAATTTCCAACCCAAGCCTCCGGGAAAATCCATCTCGATGCGGGCCAGCCGTATTTGTTTGATGTCTTGCACGAACACCGTGCTGGCCGCGACGACACGGTTGCGGTGGCCTGGCAAGGGCCGGGGATTTCGCAATCGGTCATTGATGGCCGATTTCTGGTTCCGTATTCCAATCATCATACGAACGGCGTCATCCGGGAGTTTTGGAACGACTTTTTTCTGGCGTCCGTTCAGCCGTTGACTGTTGGCGAGACGTTGAACTCCGAAATCGTTGTGGCCAATCCGCAGGTTCAAATTCTTGGCGAGGCCGCTTTTCCCAAGCCGGTGCCGGTCCAGATTGGAGCTGCCATCGCGCCGACACAAAATTATTGTTGGACGGAAGTGGTAGGCACGGTGGGATTCGTAGCCAAAGGTTCTAATGAAATGACCGTGGAGTTAGTTCAGGATCATGCACGGGTGGTTCTAAAATTTCCGCAGGACATGAACTTAAATTCTACCGAACTGGTCGGGGCCAAAGTGCGGGCCAGCGGCGTATGTGAACCGCTGCTGGATGAAAATGGAAACCAGAGGGCGGGCGCGATTTGGGTGCCATCTGAAAATGAGCTTGCGGAAATCGAGCCGGCGGTTGGAAAGTTTCAAACATTGAAACCGGTTTCGCTTGGTGAACTCAACCCGGATAATCCGGCTTTGGCCGCTGGCCGGCGGATTCGCGTTCGTGGAACGGTGCTCCGCGTGGACGGTGGTAAAATAATCATTCAGGGAACTGCGCAACTTGCCGGTTTTGTTTCCACCAATGGAGTTGATTGGAAAATTGTGGCTCCGCCCGCGGACATAGAGATGCCCGATCAAGCGTTGGACGGGTTGCTGGCGAGTTCCTACAGGTCAGAGAAATTAACCACCGCGCGGTTTGATTCGGTGAGCGGCGTGGATGCTCTCGGCCGGGGCGTGGAACTTTCCAGCTCGCTTCCGCCCGGCAAAATCACCGTGCCAGCCGGCGGCGAAATTATTTTGCAGGGAGGCGGCACGGGCTTCGGTTCCATTTTTGAACGTTTCTATTTTTATTGCGAGGCCTTGGCTGACAAGACGGAAATCAGCGCGCGGTTGACGGGGCTGGAGTCCAGTGAGCCGCAATCGGTGGCGGGCATCATGATGCGGGATTCGACGGATCCGCGCGCAAGTTTTGCCAGCCTAACGCTGAATGCGGAAGGTGAGGCCGTATTCCGGTTCCGCCAGAGTCAGGCTGAACGCAGCGAGGAAATCAATCTTCCAAGATGCACCCTTCCATGCTGGTTGAAGCTGGTGCGCCGCCATCCCTCGCTGGAAGTTCAAACGGAAAAAACTTTCGCGGCAAACATCGGTGAGGCCGTTGACCTGACTGGTTTGTTGCAGTGGAACGGAAACCAGCCAGCGCTGGTGAATGCGCGGCGTTTGGATCGGGTGGCGGGAATCATTTCCACCCACTCCTCTCCGCAGATTTCGGACGAAGCGACGCCGGCTCACTTCGCGCAACTGGTTCCCGAACGCGGCGAAGGCTTGCGGGAAGGCGGCGGCTCGGTTGTTGTGCGCGGCGTGGTGACGTTCAACGGCCAGGCTTTCGGCACGAATTATTTGGTGTTACAAGACGAGACCGCCGGTGCTCCGATCCGGTTGACCGCGCGCTTCGCTCATCGTGCTTTGAAAGTCGGCCAGCGCGTCGAACTTGAAGTCAAGAGTCAGAACGGAAGGTGGCCGTTCCCGCCCGATCCCAATCGCGTGCGGGTCATCGGGACGGCGCAACTGCCGAGTCCGGTAAGCCTCGCGACAGCCAGCACGCAGCCGCGACGCGGCGAATTTAGGTGGGTCGAATTGCAGGGCATCGTCCACGCGGCCAGCGCCGGCGAAGGATTAAAACTTGTCACGCGCACCGGCGAAATTTCGGTCTGGCTCGGCGGATCGGCAGACGCGGAAATGTCGCGCCTAGTGGACGCGCTCGTGCGGATTCGCGGAGTGCTGATTTACCGCGACAGCAAGACAGCCTTGCTTGCGCCGTCACCGGCCTGCGTCGAGGTTGTTGAATCTGCTCCGAGCGATCCGTTCGCCGTGCCGACCATTGCGATTGACAGCGTGAAAAATTTTTCGCGGCAGCCGGCATCCACGCATCGCATCAAAGTTTCCGGCGCGGTGACTTACCAAAACGACAGGCTGCTCGTGATTCAGGACGATTCCGGCGGCGTCCAACTGAAAATTTCCGGTCCGTCGGAAATCTTGGCGGGAGATTCCGTCGAAGCGGTCGGCTTTCCTGACGGCCAGCCCGGCTCGCTCTCGTTGTCGCAGGCTCTGGTGCGCAAGAGTGGAAACAATTTGCTGCCAGCGGCAGTCGCGGTTTCGGGTGAAGAACTGTATTCCGGCGCTTTTGGCGCGAGACTTGTCCGGCTATCCGGCGAACTGCTCGGACAAAAATTTGAGGACGGAAACCAAATCTTGGAACTCCAGTGCGGCCAGCGGATTGTTCGCGCGGAATATTTGAACCGCCGTTCCAATTTCAAATCCATCCCCGTCGGCAGCCGGGTGCAAGTCACCGGAGTGTCGTGGCCGGAAAGTATTGGAAATTCATCTTCAGGAAATGCCGGCGATGAATCATCCACCGCGTCATTCGGTATTTTGTTGCGGACGCCGGAAGACGTGGTGCTTCTACAATTGCCGCCGTGGTGGGCGTGGAAGCACGCAACGGCGATCATCGGCACGCTGGCTTTCGTGCTCGTCGCAGCGATGCTGTGGATTCGTTACCTGCGTTTGAAAGTCGCGCGGCGCACGCAGGAATTGAAAGCGGCGATGAACAAGCTGGAGCGGGAGACGGAAACTTCCGCGACCTTGGCGGAGCGCAACCGTCTGGCGGGAGAAATCCACGACGGCTTGGAGCAAGGATTGAGCGCCGTCATGATGCAGCTCGACGGATTGGAATCCAAACTGCCAGCCGACCCGGCGGGCGTTGCGCGGCATCTCGAAATGGCCCGCAGCATGGTTCGCTTCAGCCGCACCGAAGTCCGGCACAGCCTTTGGGACTGGAAATCGTCCGCGCTGGCGGACAAGGATTTGGGCGGTGCAGTCGCAGACATCGCGAAGCAAATGGGCGGCGGAAATGAAACGCAAGTCAATGTGCAAGTTTCCGGCACGGCGGTTGCACTGCCGACGGCCATAGAACATCATCTGTTGCGCATCGCCCAGGAAGCATTGAACAATGCGCTGAAATATTCGGCGGCCAGCGCGGTCAACATCAATTTGGAATACGGCAGCGACATCATCCGGTTGGTCGTGCGCGACAACGGACGCGGCTTTGATGCGGAACACGTCTTGAGCGGAAGCAACGGCCATTTCGGTCTGCAAAATCTGAAAAGCCGCGCGCGCAAAATGGGCGGCACACTTAAAATTGACAGCGTCGTTGGCAACGGAACAACGATTGAAGCCACTGTGCCGGTGACTTTGACACCGCCGAAATCCGCCGGCAATGGACCAAATTCTCCCACATGAGCAGCAAAGCAAAAATTCGCATCCTGGTCGTTGATGACCACATTCTCATCCGCATGGGATTGAAAACGATTTCCGAAATCGAGCCGGACATAAAAATCGTCGCGCAGGTTGAGGATGGTGAGGCGGCCATTGAAGCATTTCGCCAGCATCGTCCCGATGTGGTGATCATGGATTTGCGCTTGCCGGGCATGGACGGCGTGCAAACCATTCAGGCGCTGCGAAAAGAATTTGGCGACGTGCGGGTGCTGGTGTTGAGCAGTCATCGCACGGATGCGGACATCGCCCGCGTCATTCAGGCGGAAGCGGCGGGCTACTTGCTCAAGGACATGCCGCTGCCGCGTCTGGTGGAAGCGATTCGCGCCGCTCATGCCGGTCAGCAGTATTTTCCGCCAGAGATCGCGAGCCGCCTGCCGGAACAACTGCGTCAAACCAAGCTCACGCCGCGCGAGCTGGAAGTTTTGCAGATGATCGCCAATGGCCACAGCAACAAGGAAATCGGCGACGTGTTCGGAATTGTGGAAGGCACGGTGAAAGTTCATGTCACCAACCTGCTGGAAAAACTCCACGCCGCCGATCGCACGCAAGCCGTGACCATCGCGGTGAAGCGTGGCCTGATAAATCTCCAATAGAAATTAGCAGGTTACTGTTCATTTTGTCGGATGCTTCCGCTGATGGAGATGGTTGTGGCCTATATCTAAAGTCATAGTTCGCTGCATGACCTTCGCCCAATTGTTTCCTTTCTTGGTTGCTGGGAAAATGCTGATGTGACCCAGACTTCGCGCCGCCGGGTGCTTCTCGTGCTCGGCTGGTATGATTACCGCCTTCATCGGGGCATTGAACGATACGCGCAGGAACACGGTTGGATGCTGACCGAGGATCTGGCGCGTGAGAAGGTTATTCCCTGGGGCTGGGACGGTGACGGAATCCTCGCCTGGCTCGGCGCGGGTGATGATTTGGCGGATTTCGTCCAACATGCGGAAAAACCCACGGTCGATTTTAGCTTTCGAAGGCAGCAATTAAAATTTGCCCGCGTGTTGGAAGACACCAGTGAAACTGCTCGTTTGGTAGCTGATCATTTTTTGTCACGGGGCTTCAGAAACTTTATTTTTTATAGTGACGCGCCGAATTGGATATACGAGGAGCGCCAGCAATCGTTTGTAAAAGTTTTGCAGCAGGCGGGACACCGCGCGCAATGTTTACTTTGGCATAAATCTCCAGTTCATCGAACGGATCGGCAGGCTTGGAAGCGCAAGCGCCAATGGCTGGAGGCTGAATTAAAAAACGCACCCAAGCCACTTGGAATTTTCGCGGCGAGCGATGGGCTGGCGTTGGAAGTCTTGGAAGTGTGCGAGGCTGCCGGTATCGCGGTGCCGGAGTCGGTTTCGATCGTTGGTGCAGGAAATAACTTGTTGGCAGTAGACGCCATGCACACACCGATTTCAAGTGTGGATGTTAACATGGAAACTATCGGATATCGTGGCGCGGAGCTCTTAGACGAATTGATGAAGCGCAAAAATGCGCCGCCGGATCCGATCCGTGTGTCGCCATTTCGTCTGATAGCTAGAAAAAGCAGCGACTTAGTGGCGGTCAATCATCCCGGCCTAGCGCGAAGTCTACGCTTCATGTGGGAACACTGTCATGAACCCATCGGCGTGGAAGATCTAGCAAAAGTTGCGTCCATGTCTGTTAGAAGTTTTCACGATTCTTTTCTCAAAAATTTGGGTCGCTCACCAGGACACGAATTGCACCGCATCCGCATTGAGCGTGCCAAGAAGCTGCTTTTGGATTCCACCGAAAAACTGGACACCATCGCCGCGATGTGCGGCTACCAGAACAGCAACAGTCTCTGGGTCACGTTCAAACAGTCCACGGGGCTGTCACCAAAACAATTTCAGAAGCAAATGAAGAATAGTCCCAACGAAGGTGAAACAGATTTGGAAAAGAAACAAATGTGAGGCGTCGCAGATTTTTCAATGTTATTCGCAGGACTGCCAGATTGAATAAAACCAAAACCAGCAGAGAATGAATTTAATCCCGTTTCATCAAAGCGAATATTTTTACGCAATGAATTTTACTAAACAAAAAACTTCCAGTATGTCCCGCAGGGGTGCCTTTACATTGATTGAGTTGCTCGTTGTTATAGCCATCATCGCGATTCTGGCGGCGATGCTTCTACCTGCCTTATCAAAGGCAAAACAGAAGGCGCAGGGAATATCTTGCATGAACAATATGAAGCAGTTGGGCTTGGCGGATATTATGTATGCTGGCGACAATAATGGCTTATGGGCACCCAATCCAGATGGGGCTGGTGCGACATCACCAGATTTAAGCGGAGAAAGTGCTAACCGGCCGGCATGGGTTGCTGGCAATTTAAGCTTGAGCGCAAACTCTGATAATACGAATACCACCAAATTAGTTGGCTCTGCTTATGTGCCGTTTGGTTCGCTGGGGCCCTATACCAAGGATCCTAAAATCTATCATTGTCCGGCAGATAAATTTGCGGCTCCTGGGCAAGACGATCGAGTGCGTTCAATCACGATGAATAGTTATATTTCGCCGCACGCGTTGAACAACGGACTTGCAACCATCAGCGCATCCATTCTTACCAGTGGCAATGAGTTTTATATGAAGGATACCAGTTTTAGCAAACGACCAGGCACGGATATTTTTATTTTCGTGGATGAACGAACTGACAGCATTAACGATGGGTTCTTCTGGTCGCCAGGATCAGACTATAATCTGCGGGATTTGCCAGCGATTTTCCATAATCAGAGCTCTTCATTTTCGTATGGGGATGGTCATGCGGAGCTTCACAGTTGGCACGATGGCTTTTTTCTAGCTCTTAAGACCGGCGGCAACCAACAGTATCCGGGGTTGAGTTCCGCCGACTGGTTATGGCAGCACAGCACCTCCAAATGATGATTTAGCGTTACGCAAAAGTTCCTCCCAAAATAAATCCAATAAAGTAAACCATGAAAACCAAACCAAACAAAATATTATTGAGTCGTCTTATTGCGGCATTAGTTACCAGCTCTGTGCTGGCGGCAGGTCTCGACCATGCTGCTGCTGCGGGGGCTCTAAAAACATGGACGGGCGGTGGTGCCTCCGGTAACTGGTCAGATACTGGTAACTGGTCGGGCGGGTTGGTCCCTACCAATAGTGATTATCTGGTTTTCAACGGCACGGCCGGCTTAAAAAACACCAATGACATCACGTTAAACACGAATTACACCGCCATCACGTTTAGCACCAATGCTGGTGCCTTTGTTCTCAACGGCATCGGGATTACCATTGGTGGCAGCGGTCAAGTCGGTGGGATAACAAATATCTCCCAAAATGTGGGGACAATTAACCTTGTTGTTGATAATCAGCGGACGACTCATGTTACCTGCATTTCCAATAACATCGTCAGTTCCCAGCGGTTTTGGGACTGGCGCTGGTATAAGCATGGCCCTTACAACTTCATCATTTCAAATACGGTGGTGACCGGTGCCAATGGCGCGTGTTTAGGCGTTGATGGCGGAACTATGGTGCTTGCCACCGCTCCGGGAGCGCCGGCAATCGGAGGCAGTCAGCCTGGTCTCAATATTAGCCCCGGTGGCACGGTTCAATTGACTGGAATTAATTCCAACCAAATTGTAACCAGGGACGTTTACATGACGGGCGGCAAACTCCAGATTCAAACTACCAATGCCGTAGGCACAGGCTCATTCGAGGAAATTAACTCTTTGAAATCTTCATACAGCGGCACCAATGCCATAGTTGAAAATGGTTCGGCGATTGGGCCAGTCTTGCTTGGCTTGGGCGAAACCGCTTCGTCCGTTGGTTATTATGTTGGAACCATACGAGACGGCAGCGGCGGTGGCGCTCTGGCCATTCGCGTGAAGGCGGCAACTTGGCAGGATTTTGCTGGAACCAATACTTATTCTGGAACAACCACCATTACAAATAATAGCACAACTGGAATTACCCGTCTGATTCTTGACGGCACGCATACGGGCGGTGGAGCATACTTAGTGGCCGGCAATCCAGCCAACGCGGCGCAACAGGCTGCGCTCTGCGGTAAAGGGATTATTTCTTCCAGTTCTGTGACATTGCTTGACAATTCATTTTTGGCTCCAGGTGGGGTGTTGTCTGCGACAGCAACAAATCAGGACATCCAAACGGCTACTTTTTCCGAAAGCACCGCAGTGTTGACCTTCAGTAATGCTGTCAATCTGACAACCAATACTTCAACGCTTGATATTCACCTTAACGGCACGACGCCCGGCAGCGGTTATGACCAAGTGGTAATCGCAGGTAGCGGTATTTTTTCCAATAACTATGGTAATCTTCAACTGACGCAGGATGTCGGATTTACTCCGTCAGCAGGAGATAAATATACGATTGTTAAAGTTCAGGGAACCAGCCCAGCTAACAATGTCGGCATCTTTACCAATTTGAATGGTGTGCCAACGGTTCTATCGCAAGGTGCGTCTTTCACCAATGGTGGTGTTGTATTCAAAATCAGCTATCGCGCCGAAGGGACGACGTTTGATGCAGGTGCCGGCAATGGTAATGACATAATGATCCAAGCTCAGGCTACCAGTGCGCGCAACCTGACCTGGCGTGGAAATGGCACAGACAACAATTGGGATTTTGGAACTACGGTTGATTGGGTAACTAATGGTGTTCTTACCACCTATGCTGATGGTGACAAGGCAACGTTTGATGACACGGGTTCCAATAATATACCTGTGAACGTGGTCGGAACTTTGAGTCCGAATACTATCACGGCCAATTCTGCTAAAAATTATGTCATTACTGGCTCCGGTAGTTTGGCTGGGCCAATGATTATTACCAAGACCAATACGGGCACCTTGGCTTTGGCGGTGGATGTTACCGGCAATGGTTCTGGCAGCACGGTTGTCTATCAGGGCACGCTACAAATTGGCACCAACGATACACTTGGTTCTCTGACTGGACCGATTGGCGTCCAGACCAACGGTGTGCTGGTGCATGACCGCTCGGATGATTGGACTTTCACCAACACGCTGACCGGCGCGGGTGCCTTTGTTCACACCGGTTCTGGTGCGCTGATTTTGCCGGTGGCGTCCACCTTTGCAGGGCAGGTGACCAATGCGGGCGGAACCTTCCAGTTGGGCGACGGGACTACAGCAGACGGCTCGATTACGGCAAATATCAATATTAATAGCAACTCCACTCTCCGATACCTTGCCAAGAGCGGAACGGTGACAATCAACAACACAATTAGTGGCAATGGCACGGCTCTTTATGACGCGCCTTTATTTAGCCTCAGAACCTACGCCACGACCACCACGCTAACCAACGCCAATTTTACTGGCACAAATATTGTTGCGGCAAATGTGATTCTTCATGCTGCTGATAATAACGCTGGATACGCACTCGGAAACGGAAGCGTTGTGAATGTTACGGCTGGTGGCGACCAGATTTGGCTTGATCGTTCGGCGACGCCTTACAATCAATCGTTTGTTTTGGCGGGCGACGGTTCCCCCAACACTGTTTATGGAGCCATGCGCATTTTCGGCTGCACCGTCAGCGGCCCGGTGACATTTACGGGCGACACGACCATTGGCGGAACCATCAATGGCGGAACCATCAGCGGCCCGATTTCGGGTGGTAGCTATCAACTGACGGTCAATGGCACCACCGTGAACAGCTTCTATTTGAGCCTCAGTAACAGTGCCAACGCTTGGGGCAATACTCTCATCACTTCCGGTGCGCTCCGCTCGCTCGCAGCTGGTAGCATCAGCACCAACTTGATGACTATTAATGCCAGCGGTGAATTGGATGTCTATGGCACCACGGTGCCGGTGAACGGCTTGGCTAATGGCGGATCCGGCGCGGGCGTTGTTTACAATATGAGCACTGTCACTAAAGGCACTTTGGTTGTCGGCGCGGATGGCTCCAGCAGTATTTTTGACGGCACGTTTGGCGATGGAGCCTCAAAGGCTTTGAATCTTACAAAACTCGGTGCAGGCACTTTGACCTTGAGCGCGGTGAGCACAAATACTGGCACGGTCGCAGTCAACGGCGGCACGCTGGCACTTTCCGGATCCGGCTCGTTCGGAAACGCGGCTGTGATCGCTCCGGCGAGTGGCGCGACTTATGACGTTTCCGCTGCGGGCGGCACGTTGACCTTGAACAGCGGGCAGACTTTGAAAGGCAGCGGCACCGTCAATGGTAATGTAAGCGCTAGCGCTGGTTCGACCATCAATCCAGGTGACACTATTGGAGCACTCACTGTTTCGGGTAATCTCACGCTGGCAGGAACACTGCTGATGGAACTCAATCGCACCAATTCGCCGGCAACGAATGACTCGCTGGTTGTAACTGGGACGCTCACGGCAGGGGGCGCATTGACAGTTCAAAATCTAGGCCCAGCATTGCATGTCGGGGACAAATTTCAGTTATTCGCCGGTGCTGTAACTGGATTTTCGCAGACCAATCTGCCGGTGACCGACGCCAATGGCTTTGCATACACTTGGCAGAATAACATTGGCGTGGATGGTTCTATCCAAGTGCTGACGGCGGCTCCGGCGATTGCCAATTATTGGTTCCGCAGTGCAGCCAACGGCAACTGGAGTGACGCTTCCACTTGGCAACAATCCAGTAACGGAGTTAACTGGGTATCTGCCATCGGCACACCTAATTATACCTCTTCTAACATTTTGATTCAGACCGGGACTACGGTTACAAACATAGTAGATGTGACCGTGGATCAGGTGACCGTCCAAACTAATGGGACTCTTCTGGTGACCACAGGCAACCTCACCGTCAATCATGGTGCTTCAGCGGCTGACCTTGCTGTGGTTGGTAATTTGGTGGTCGGAACCGGAACGGCCAGCATCATCAATGGCGGATCGGCAACCTTGGTCTTTTCCAACGGTTCATCATTCATTTGGAACAACGCTGCAGCGCCAGCGGTTCCCACGGCTACCTGGCTGGATGGCTCTACCTGCCGTATCAGCGCCACAGCAGCGGCTAACATCGTTGCCACAGGCGTCAGTGGGCAGAGTTATTATGACTTTGTGTATGACACGACTGTCGGAGGCCAGACGGGCAACCGATGCTATCTGGGAATTCAAGGTTCCAGCACGGTCATTCGTCGGGATCTCACCATCAATATACCTAACGTAGCCAATGCTATTGTGGCGCTTAACCACGCTGATAATGGTGTGTTGACCGTTGGGCGTAATATTACGTTCACGACGGGTTCTTCTGGTGCCAACAAAGTGCTCTTGAATGATAACACATGGACTAATGTGGTGTTAAAGGTCGCTGGTAACTTCATTAGCACAGGCAACGTGGATCCGTATGGCAGCTTTGCGAACCCGACAACAGTTGTGGAATTCAACGGCACCAGCACTCAATCTTTGGTTGTGCCGATTACTTCAAACCCGACGGCGCAGACGGGTTTGATCAATAGTAACCTGCTTAATTGGCGAGTGGATAGTGGATCGACCACGGCTCTCGGTTCGACACTTATTGGTATGAACACATTCACTAATCAGGGCACGCTAAACTTTGGAACCTATCAGATTACGGCTGGTGGAGTGCTCGCGCTTGGAGGCACCGTCAATGGTAATGGCACCAATATGTTGGTGTCTGGTATTACAGACATTGTAAACGGTGGCACATTGAACTTGGGCACGTTGCCCACCTTCATCGGCGGTGAGAGCTTTAAGCTATTCAGCGCGAACTCTTATAGTGGAACCTTTGGAACGTTGACGCCGGCTACCCCCGACGGCACGCACACTTGGGTTACCACACAACTCAATACCGCCGGCATCCTTGCTGTCAGTGGTGGTGTGCCCTCTCCTACTAACATTACGTTTACAGTCATCAGTCCTACTCAATTGGTTCTAAACTGGCCTGCTGGTCAGGGATGGGTTCTACAATCGCAAACTAACAATTTAGCCACGGGACTTGGAACAAATTGGGTCAGTGTTATCGGTGCAACACCACCCTATACAAATACGATCAGTCCGGCTAACGGTAGCGTGTTCTATCGCCTAATATACTAACTTTGGTGACAGGGGGTTCGGGTTATGGCGGGCAACCGTTATGGGTCGGTTGCCCGCCTTTTAGTTATAAATTAAATAACAACGTCGCGGAGTAAATTTCATGAAACGTTGTTTACTTGCAAATATATTGCTGACGGCCTTAATGCTTAACGTCAGTGCGCAAAACTTGATCAACGTCAAACCCTACAACGGCGCGTTGTCCGGCATCAGCGGCGCGGCGGTCGTCGGCACCGCCGGCGATGCGTGGAACCTCTTCGGCAATCTGCAGACGAACAGCACCGGCTTCCTCACCAATGCGGCAACCATCAAGGATTCTTCCGGAGCCACGTTGAGCGGCGTTTCCATGACGCTGGCGATCGCCACCACCACGCAGCCGTTGTCAGGCTTCAGTTCCACGGCCTTCAATCCGCTGCCGCTGGCCATCATGCAAAACTACATTTACGACGGGAACGGCGATTATTACACGGTCGTCTTCTCCGGCCTGCCCGCGAACAAGCCTTACCTGATTTGCGGCATGGGCACCGGCAACGCGCAGGGGCAGGGCACCACCTGGTGGGCGGACACGGCGAACGGTCACGCCAGCGCCACCTGCACGGCCAATTTCACCAGCGGCACGCGCGATGCCACGGCGGCGACCAATGAAAGCGTTTGCTTCGTGAAAGTTCCCGCCACCACCACGGCGGCGGGTGTGCTCACGTTTCGGGTCTGCAAATTGGGGGCAACGGAATCCGGCGGGGTGGTCACTGGCGGCAGCGGTCGCGCGTATTTGAACGCCTTCCAGTTGCAACCCGCCTCGGCTCCGGTCATCAGTAGTCTTACCAACCAAACCGTGATCGCCGGCAACAATGCAGTATTAAATCCAACCATCACGGGCGTGCCGACGCCGTCTTATCAGTGGCGCTCCAACAGCATCGCCATCGCGGGGGCAACGAATTCTTCCCTGGCTTTGAACAACGTCCAGTCCGCGCAAAGTGGCGTGGTCTATTCGCTCGTCGCCAGCAACTGGGTCGGCGTGGTCACCAACTCGATGACGGTCACGGTCATCGTTCCGCCGGTCATCAACGGTTTGAACAATCAGGCCGTCTCCGTCGGCGCGAACGTGACGAACGCCCCGTCGGTTTCCGGCGTTCCCGCCCCCGGGTTGCGTTGGCAGTTCAATGGCGGAAATTTGTCCGACGGCGCGACCGGCAACGGCTCCACGATTTCTGGCAGCGCGACCAGCGCGTTGGCGTTGCTTAATGCCCAGGTTGCCGATAGCGGTTCCTATTCGCTCATCGCCAGCAACAGCGCGGGCATCGTCACCAACGCGATGACCCTCACCGTTTCTTCCGGCAACGTCGCGCCGCAGATCACCGGCCCGACCGATCAAACGGTCGTGCAGAGCAACAACGCCACGTTCACCGCCTCGGTGTCCGGCCTGCCCGTGCCGACGCTCCAATGGCGTGCGAATGGCGCTGACCTTCCCGGCGCAACCGGTTCCTCGCTGACAGTCACCAATGTGCAATTTGCCCAGAACGGTTTTGTCTATTCGCTCGTGGCCAGCAACAGCGTGGGGTTGGCGACGAACAGCGCGACGTTGTTCGTGTTGGTGCCGCCGTCCATTTCACAGTCGCCGACCAATCTGGCGGTGGTGGTCGGCAATTCAGCTGCGTTCAACGTTACGGCCAGCGGCGTGCCGACGCCCACCTATCAGTGGAATCGCAATGGCAATCCCATTTCCGGCGCCACTGGCGCGACTTACACTTTGGCTAATTCACAAGGCGCGGACAACGGTGCGGTCTTTACCGTGACTGTCAGTAACAGCGTTAGCACAGCAACCAGCAGCGGTGCGACGCTGACTGTGCTTTCCACGATGACCGGCACCTTCCTGCCCACGAATGGCGCGGTGAACATCAGCCCGGACCAGCAATTGCGCATAGTCTTCTCTGGCGGCACGCCGTTCTTGAATACTAACTGCACGTTGACCGTGCGGGACGCGGCCAATAATTCGGTGGTGCAGACGATAGACGCCTCGCAGTTCCTGTCTTACACGCCAGGCAATACCAGCATCCAAACCATACCGAATGCTGCCATCCGCACGGTGCAGGGTTCCTATTCCGGAAGCGGGTCGGGTTCGACCACCTATTATTACATGCCGATTGCGCTCTATGGCAACGAGGCGTGGATTACCCTCACGAACCGGCTTTCCTATGGCCACAGTTATTATGTGAACTGCGACACTGGTTTATTTCTGGATTCGAATGGAGCAGCGTTCACAGGCATTTCCGGAACAAACACATGGGCGTTTTCCACCAAGGTGTCTGGGCCGGTGACACCCACAACCTCGACCGGACCGACCTCCATCACCATCGGTCAAGATGGTGCCGGTGACTTTGCAACGTTTCAGGGAGCGTTCGACTGGATTCCAGTATCCAATACTTTGGCTCGAACGATTCACGTCAAACCCGGTATTTACCGCGATAGCGCCACTCTGGCTGGAAACCGAAATTTTGTAACGATCGTGGGTGACGGGGTCAGCCGGACCAATGTCCAGCTAATCTATCCTTTTGCCTATTTCGCCGCGCCCAACCCGGTATTTACGGCTGGATCGCTTCGCATTGAAAGTTCTGACGTTTCCGTTCTGAACCTTACCCTCGATAATATCATCTACGGGGTTTATCATCCCACAGGTTATGCTTCCAGTGGCGCCCCGACGAACTTTGCTGGCGCCATCAATACACTCGCGACGACCGGCCGTCGGATTGTATTAAACAACGTGCTCATCAAGGGCGGTCAGGACACCATTTACCACAATAGCAGCTCAGGAGTTGTTTATCTTAACAACTGCGAAATTTGGGGTAGTGTTGATTTTATTTACGGAAATAGCCTCGCAGTCTATGACCAATGCAGCATCGTTGAAATCCGCAACACGGGCGGTCCTTGCACAGCACCAAACACGATTTATGCGCAACCATATGGTTTGGTATTTTTGAATTGTAGCTTTCCACGTGCGCTGGTGGCAAATGGCTATCCTTATGACGTGGCCGCCGGTAACACCACCTTTCAACGGGCTTGGGGTCAAGACGGCATGACCACCATTTTCAATTGCGCCGTGGATAGTCAGATATCTACCGCCGGCTGGGGCACGTTCGGCTCTGGTGGCGAAAATACCTGCCGCGCCCGCGAATACGGCACCACGCTCATCGGTGGCGGCAGCGCCACCACGATTGCGCAGCGGCAGTCGGCGGGAACCTATTGGTTGAACACGATTGATCCGGACTACACGAACAATCCGTCCCTTAGTCCCACGGATGCTCTGCTCGCGCCACCGACGGGCACCAATAACCGCGTGGCCGTCACTATCAATCCGAGCGACTACACACTGAATGCGATTTTCGGTAATTCATACTTCAGTCTGGGCAGCTGGCTGCCGGCGATCGTGCCAACAATTACCTCTCAGCCGACTAACCAAACGGTAATTATTAATACAACCGCCACGCTGACGGCCGTAGCTGTCGGACTGCCAGCGCCCACGTTCCAGTGGTTGAAAAATGCCACGAATGTTTCCGGTGGAACCAACGCGACACTGATTATCACTAATGTTCAGCCAAGCGACGCGGCGGCATATTCCGTTATCGTCTCGAACAGCGCCGGGGCGGTTACCAGCAGCAACGCCCTGCTCAACATTTCCGCCGTGGCACCGGCTATCACCACGCAGCCGACCAACACCACGGCCGGCTATATGTCCAACGCCACTTTCACCGTGGCCGCCACCGGCGTTCCTGCACCGGCCTTCCAGTGGCGGAAAAACGGCACTGCTATTCCTGGCGCGACCAACACCTCGTTCACGCTGACAAATGTGCAGGTCACCGACATCGCGGTTTATTCCGTTATCGTCTCGAACACCCTCGGTTCAGTCACCAGCAGCAATGCCACGTTCAACCTCTCAGGCCCGAATGGGTTTTGCATGGTTAACGGCTCGACGACCGGCGGTGCGGGCGGGACGGTGGTTACGGTGAGCAACACCACGGATTTTGTCACGCAGGTGGGCATTGCCGGCCCGCGCATCATCCAAGTGCAGGGCGTCATCCGGATCGACGCGGGCACGAGTGACGGACGAACCTTCTGCACTGACAACAAGACCATCGTCGGTCTCGGCACCAATGGCATGATCTGCGGAGACCTCTGGATATCGGGGGTGACCAATGTCATCGTGCAGAACCTCCGGATTTCCAGCAGCGGCAATGATGGGCTTACGGTTTGGAACGCGCAGCACGTCTGGGTGGACCATTGCACCTTCTATGACTGCGTGGACGGACTTTGCGACATGAACAACGGCTCGCAGTATGTGACGCTCTCATGGTGCAAGTTCCACTATGTGAACCAGCCAAACCATCGGTTTTCGTCCATTGCCGATGGCTATACCAACACGACAACGCACGCTGTCACCTACGGCTATTACACGCTGCACCACAACTGGTGGAGCACAGGATGCTATGAGCGTTTGTGCTCTTCGAGCTATGGCCGGTTGCATTACTACGACAACTATTGGGACTGCACAAACAATGCCTACGCCTCGCTGGCGCGCGTGGATACGCAGATTGTTTCCCAGAATAATTACTACTCGGGCGTGAATAATCCGCTTTACAAAAATACCGGCAACCCCGACGAAATGATTCAGTCAAGCGGCAATATCTACTCAGGGTGCACCGGCACGATTGATGGCGGAAGCGACACTGTTTTTGCCCCGGCTTACGGCTATCTTTTGGATAACACGGCGGATGTGCCCGCCGTGGTCATGGCTGGCGCGGGCGCGCCCGGTCCGGACGCGCTCCCCATTCCGCCGAAAGTCTGGGGCGGTGGCGGTTCCAACAGCAAGCTCTCAACCACAAGCAACTGGGCACCCAACGATGTTCCGGGATATGAGGACACCATCATTTTCGCTGGCAGCACCCGGACATCGCCGACCAATGATCTCTACAATGATATTCCCAATGGGAAGATCATGGAGTTTAACAACATCATTTTCAGCAACAACGCCGCGGCCTTTGTTTTGGGTGGCAACCTGCTACGCTTCGGAACCAGTGTCGAAGATGACAGCGTGGCCGCCCAGACCATCAATCTGGATATTCTGCTCAATTATGCGCAGGATCGTCTCTGGTCGAACCGTGTGTTCAACGTGAGTTCGGCTGCGGGTTCGCTGGTGCTCAATGGCAATATCTCCGGCTCAACCAACGCATACTTCACGGTTTTTGGCCTGGCCAAGCAGGGGCCGGGAACGTTGGTGTTGAACGGCACGAACACTTTCCCCGCTTCGTGGCAGCTTGATGGCGGATTGCTGCAATTCAAGACACTCGACACCAATCAGCCGGGCAGTTTGGGTGACGGCGATACGATCAACCTCAACGGGGGCGGACTGCGCTGGACTACGGGCAATACCGCCGACATCTCCGCTCGGACAATCACCTTTCAGGCCGGAGGCGCAACGCTCGACGTGGGGGCGAACAGTGTTACGCTCGCCAACCGCATCGGCAACAATGGCGACGGCGGTCTGCTCAAGCTGGGTTCGGGCACGTTGCAATTCAACGCCACGAACATATTCAAAGGCAATACGGTGATTGCAGAAGGCGTTCTCGCTTTGGGCTTGGGCGGATTATTGACCAACAGCCCGCAAATCATCCTGAGCAACAATGCCGTCCTGGACGTGTCCGGCCGCGTGGATGGAACGCAGACGCTGCCTGCGGGAAGATCGCTCATCGGCAGCGGAACTGTGCGCGGCAGTGTCATCGCCCAGAGCGGTGCAACCATTTCGCCGGGATTTTCCATCGGCACTCTGGTCATCACCAACGCGCTGACATTCCAATCCGGCAGCACAAACTTCATGGAAATCAATGCCGCGTCTCACACCAACGATCTGATTACCGGCATGACGAGCGTGAGCTATGGTGGCAAATTGATCGTGACCAATTTGAGCGGCACGCTCGCGGCTGGCGACAGTTTCAAATTATTCAACGCCGCCAGCTACGCGAATTCTTTTTCCAGCATCACGCTGCCGGCACTGACCGGGAATCTCCTCTGGACCAACAAACTCGCGCTGGATGGAACCATCGCGGTGGTTTCGCCGGTGAACACCGCAGTGACCAATCTGGCTTACGCGGTAGTTGGGGGACAGCTTCAATTTTCCTGGCCGACGGATCGCACCGGCTGGCGCTTGGAAACGCAGACCAACAATCTTGGAACCGGCTTGAATACAAACTGGTTCACAGTCAGCGGCTCGTCGCAGACGAATCAGATGTTGATTCCCATCGCGCCGGCGCCGGGCACCGTCTTTTTCCGGCTGACTTATCCTTGAATTATTTATGAACAAAACGATCCAAGCAGCCTTCACCAGTTTTGCAGTTTTGGTTGCGTGCGCCCGCCTGTCGGGCGCGGCGGACGCCCCAGCCTCGGCAGGCCATAAAATCAAAATCATCCTAGTCGGTGATTCCACCGTGACAGATAACGCGGGCTGGGGGCTCGGCTTCAAACAATTCCTAACTGACGGGGCGGAGTGCATCAACACGTCGCAGGGCGGCCGCAGTTCGGAAAGTTTCCGCCGCGAAGGCCGTTGGACCAATGCCCTCGCCCTCAAGGGTGATTACTATTTGATACAGTTCGGCCACAACAACGAGCCGGGGAAGCCGGGCCGTTCCACCGACATGCCGACATTCGTTAGCAACATGGTTAGCTACGTAGAAGAAGCTCGCGCCGTCGGCGCAAAACCAGTTTTGGTCACACCGCTGACGCGACGTCAATGGGACAAGGATCATCCCGGAAAAATCAAATCCAGCCTCGCGCCTTACGCCGAGGAAGTTCGCAAAATCGCCGCCGAGAAAAATGTTCCTTTGATTGATTTGCAGGCGCGCAGCATCGAGCTATGCGAATCGCTGGGGCCGGAGAAATGTCTGGAGTTCAGTCCGACCAAAACCAACGCGGATGGCAAGGCCGGTTATGACGGCACGCATCTGAATGACAAGGGCCACATCATGTTTGCGCGGCTGGTCGTAGAGGAGTTACGCAAGTCAGCGCCGGAACTCGCGCCGGTATTGCGTGCTGAACCGGCAGATGAAAATCCCGTCGCGAAAGAAACACAATTTGACGCAGTGGTTGCATTTGATGGCTCTGGCACGGCTACGAATTTACAGGAGGCAATCACCGCCGCGCCGGACCACGGCACGAAGTGGTTCACCATTCTCGTAAAGCCGGGCGTGTATGAAGGTCAAATCATTGTGCCCAGGACAAAACGTTTCATCCGCGTCATCGGTGAAGAAATGGAAAACACAAAGTTGACCTGGCCCTACAACGTGAACGACCGCAAACCAAATCAACCGTATCAATTCGATCCAGGCTTCGTCGTGGCGGCGGATGATTTTTGCGCGGAGAACCTGACTATCGAAAACACATCCGGTGATCACGGTCAGGCGCTGGCGTTGCGTGTGGACGCCGACCGCGCGGCGTTCAAGCATTGCCGCATCCTCGGCTGGCAGGACACGTTGATGGTGAACAATGGCCGGCAGTATTTTACAAACTGCTTTATCGCCGGACGCGTGGATTTCATTTACGGGTCGGGCACGGCGGTGTTTGACCATTGCGAGATTCACAGCAAGAACGGCGGTTATGTCACGGCTGCTAGCACGCCGTCGGATCATTTGATTGGTTTTGTTTTTCTCGACTGCAAGCTGACGGGCGACCCATCCCCATGGAATCCAACCAACGGGGCGGTTCAATTCGAAAAATCAGACGTGAAGACTTACCTCGGTCGTCCTTGGCGTCCGACCGCGAGCGTGGCGTTTGTGAATTGCGAGATGGGTTCGCACATCAAGCCCGCCGGCTGGCACAACTGGGGCAACGTCACGAACGAAACAACCGCGCGTTATGCCGAATACAACAGCACCGGCTCCGGCGCAAATCCTGAAAAACGCGTCAAATGGGCGAAGCAGCTTACGGCTGATGAGGCGAAAGATTTCACCCTGGGAAAAATTCTCAGCGGCACTGACGGCTGGAATCCATTTGCAGATTTTTCCCCAAAATAGTGGCCTATGAAATCGAAACTGCGTTCAGCTCCAAAATTGCTTGGCTTGATCAGCGGGGCAAAACATCCGGGCGTTAACCGATGTCTCAATTTTTTGGCGCAAAATTTTCACGAGCCGATTCAGCTAAATGATTTGGTTAAGGTTTCTGGGATGTCGCGCCGGGGTTTCTGCAAGGCTTTCAATCGCTGCTCCGGTGCTAACCCCGGCACGGTGTTGCGCCATCTCCGGGTCGAACATGCGAAACGCCTTTTGATTGAACATGACTTGCTTCTGAAGCAGGTGGCCAAACTGTGTGGCTACCGGAGCGAAAACACATTTTGCGTGGCGTTTCAGCGAGCGGTTGGGATTCCGCCAAAAAAATTTCAACGGCAGTATTTAATGGCGCTCTACCGCAATCGTCACAGCGGAGAAAGCCCATCGTTGATTGCCAATCGAATTTTTCCAAAAACATTGGATGGAAGTGTATCTGTCCGCCTTAACAATCTAATCAAGAATTCCAAAAAAATGGTAATCGAAAACCGTTTTACATGAAGCCTGTATTTCCCAACATTGCGTCCATCCATTTTGAGGGCCAGAAATCCAAAAATTCGCTCGCCTTCAAGCATTACAACGCCGATGAAATCGTCGCCGGCAAACAACCTTCTACCGCAGCGCCGGATTTTTCCCAACCTTGGCTGCCCGACCAGGGCGACGGCACTTACTGCAATCCCATTTTATACGCCGACTATTCCGACCCGGATGTGGTGCGCGTCGGCGACGATTTCTACATGGTGGCGTCCAGCTTCAATTGCACGCCAGGCCTGCCAATTTTACATTCCAAGGATTTGGTCAACTGGACGCTGATCGGTCACGCACTAAAAAATCTGCCACATCCGCGCTACGAACAAGTTCAGCCCGGTTGCGGCGTCTGGGCACCCTCCATCCGGTTTCATGCCGGAAAATACTGGATTTTTTATCCGACACCGGACGAAGGAATCTTTCTCGTCACCGCGCAAAATCCCGCCGGCCCATGGTCCGAACCGCATTGCGTGCAGGCGGGCAAAGGGCTGATTGATCCGTGCCCGCTTTGGGATGACGACGGCAAGGCTTACCTCGTCCACGCCTACGCCGGCTCGCGCGCGGGAATTAAGCACCGGCTGCGCGTTTGTCCAATGGCACCGGACGGCTCAAAACTTTTGGGCGAAGGCGAAATCGTTTTTCACCAGCCCGAAAAACATCCGACGCTCGAAGGCCCGAAATTTTTGAAGGAGGACGGCTGGTATTACATCCTCGCGCCCGCCGGCGGCGTGGAAGCGGGCTGGCAGTTGGCGCTCCGTTCAAAAAATATTTACGGCCCCTACGAAGACAAAATTGTCCTCGCAAAGGGCGACACTGACATCAACGGCCCGCATCAGGGTGCGCTGGTGGACACGCTGGATGACGGCTGGTGGTTCTTGCATTTTCAGGACGTCGGATTTTATGGCCGCATCGTGCATTTGCAACCCGTCGAATGGCGTGACGGCTGGCCGTTGATGGGAAAACACGGCGAGCCGGTGCGCCGGTATAAAAAACCAATTAACATTCGCGGTCAGAAACCGTTCGCGCCGCAAACGAGCGATGAATTTGACGACGCCAAACTTGGCCTTCAATGGCAATGGCCAGCTAACCATCGCGACGACTGGTATTCACTGACGGCGCGCTCCGGCTGGCTGCGCCTGTTTCCACAAGCCGCGACGAAGCCGCTGAATGAACAGCCGAACTTGCTGCTGCAAAAATTCCCGGCGCGCAGTTTCACGGTGGAAACCGAACTGGAATTATTTGCCGGCCAATCCGGCGAAGAAGCGGGACTCGTAGTGGTGGGAGAAAAATCCATCCTGTTTGGCATCCAGCACGACGGCCTGGAAAACTGGCTGGTTCTGCGCACGGACGAGAAACTGGAACGGCTGCGCCGCGTCACCTCGCAGCCAGTGAAACTGCGCGCAACCGTCCAGGACGGCGGAGAATTTTTGTTCAGCTTTGCTGACGAAGAGGAGTTCGTTCAGTTTCCAGAAAATTTTCAGGCGACCAAGGGTAAATGGATTGGAGCGAAAGTGGGACTTTACAGCCTGAAACAGGTCTTCAACGCACCCGCTGGCCATGCCGACTTTGACCGATTTCAATTCTTTTGAATTACTCGGCCATCTCAATCCTGCGGCCTCTCTAAACTTTTCATTTTTGTTTCCAATTGGCCGACAGTTCTGTTGGCGTCGAGCAGTTGATCGAAAAATGACTTTCGTTCCTTATTCAGTTCGTCAATCAAGTAGTCTTTTCCCCGGTTGGCAATCTTCAAATCAAAAATCTCGCGCTCCAATTCCTTGAACCGCTTATTCTCATCGTCACTTGCGTTTGTAAACGGCGGTTGAAAAGTGCGGCGGGTGGCGCTCGAAAAGTGCTGCACCTTCCGGGCAAAGAAGACTGTTTTTTCAGGGTTTCGTC
>Ga0214164_1000621_pt1 | contig 22946 bp, 25 predicted proteins | sample TroBogepilimnion_13_FD_153003 | JGI IMG/M metagenome (GOLD analysis project Ga0214164, IMG submission 153003) | Freshwater microbial communities from Trout Bog Lake, WI - Practice 03JUN2009 epilimnion v4 | ecosystem: Environmental > Aquatic > Freshwater > Lake > Epilimnion/Euphotic zone ...
AAAGCCGTAAAACGGCTTTATGAAATTTGGGTCATATTTTGTCATAGTTAGCCAGATCTTTCAAGGACATAGCCTTACTATCGACCAATAAAAAAGCCGCGTTAGCGGCCTTTAGAATTATTGGTAGGCAGTAGCAGATTCGAACTGCTGACCTCTTGGATGTCGACCAAGCGCTCTAACCAACTGAGCTAACCGCCTATTATCTTTTCAAAAGAGGTGCGAATTCTAGCGCATTGACCTCCATTAAGCAAATGAAGCTCAGTCCACATCAAGCTATAATAAAGACCATGCAATCCCCAGCCCTACAAAATTTAATCTCATCCATTATTGAGGACATCGCCCAAAAAGGTTATGCGGTGGTTGAGCAGTTTATAAATCCTCAAGAGATTACTTCCCTCGCAGCACAAGCTAAAATTTTGCATATCACTGGCGAGATGCACAAAGCAAAAACTGGCATTAGCAAACTGGAAAACTCAACATTACGTGGTGATTTTATTCATTGGATAGATGCCAGTAATGCAAGCGAATCCGAGACATTCTATCTCAACACTATGGCTGAACTACAACATGCAATTAACCAAGCTTTTTTTCTAGGCCTATTTGAACTAGAAAGCCACTTTGCAATTTACCCACCAGGCGCTGGCTATCAAAAACATCTAGACCAATTTATCGGCAAAGAAGAGCGCAAAATCAGTTGCATTTTGTACCTCAACGAAGGCTGGCATCATGAAGATGGCGGCCAACTCAGAATGTATCTCGATAAAAAAGATGAAAATCGCTTTATTGATATATCGCCACAAGCTGGGACTCTAGTTGTATTCTTATCGAGCGACTTTTTGCATGAAGTCTTGCCTGCAACAAGGGAGCGCATCAGCCTAACGGGCTGGTTTAGAACAAGAAGCCTCAATAGCTAAAATGAAGCATCCTAATCCCATCATCGCCGAAATGTTTAATACCGAGCAATTTGCCCAAACTGGCCATCAGCTAATTGATGTATTAACCGCGCATTTAGACGCCAATATCACAGGTGCGTCAAAAGTATTAAATTGGAAAATTCCAAGCATTGAAGATAACAATTGGAATGCGCCATTACCTCATGCATCCACCATTTATCCCCAAGGCTTATTAGATAAACTCACGCAAGAAATTTTGCCAACTAGCCTAGCAATCCATCACCCTCACAACATGGGGCATCAAGTTGCTTCTCCATTACCGATGGCGGCATTATGCGACTTAGTCGCTGCGCTGACGAACCAAGCAATGGCAGTTTATGAGGCTGGCCCAAGTGCGACTATGCTGGAACGCCAAGTGATTCGTTGGTTATGCGCTTTAATTGATCAGGATGCTTGGCACAATGCTGGCGGCGTACTAACCTCTGGCGGTGCCCAAGCCAACCTCACTGCTTTATTAGTCGCAAGACAAGTCAGTACGAGCAAAGTAGAGCCCACATCCAATATTTGGAAAGATGGCGTTTCACAGCAGAAGCCCTTAAAGATTCTCGCTTCAGAACATGCGCATTATTCTGTATCACGTGCTGCGGGGATCATGGGATTGGGCACAGACAGTGTGATTAAAATAGCAACCGACCAAAGTGGACGTTTAGCGCTAGGTGCACTCAAAACCGCGCATCAAACGTGTTTACAAAACAATGAAATTATCATCGCGGTGGTTGCCAATGCTGGATGCACGCCAACTGGCAGCATTGACCCTCTGCAAGCGGTTGGCGACTATTGCCAATCACATCACCTATGGTTTCACGTCGATGGCGCACACGGCGCATCTGCGCTTCTATCAGGCAAGCATCGTAAAAATTTAAGCGGTATTGAACTCGCTGATTCGGTGGTGTGGGATGGACATAAGTTGATGTATATGCCAGCGGCTATTTCAGCCGTATTATTCAAAAACGAACAACACAGTTATGCTGCTTTTAGCCAAGATGCCTCCTATTTATTTCAAGGCGATAACCATGAAGATGAGGCCTTTAACTTAAGCTACCGAACCTTGGAATGTACCAAACGTATGATGGCGCTGAAACTTTGGGCAGCGTTTTCTCTCTACGGCATAAATGGCATGGGAGCGCTCATTAATGAAGCTTTTGCGAAGGCCAAAATTCTTGCCGACAAAATTGAAAAAAAATCTGATTTTGAGTTACTGATGAAGCCTGAGACGAACATTGTGTGTTTTAGATATTTGAAACAATATTCAAATCAGGCCAAAGCCAACAAACACCAAAGCGACATTCGTCGGCACATCATTGAAAGCGGTGCATTTCATATCACCCAAGTTGATCTGCATGGCATCACGTGGTTACGCACAACATTAATGAATCCATTCACCACAGAAAAAGATTTAGATGAGTTGCTGGCGAGTGTAGATTTTGCATCTCAAGCAGTTTTAAGCATGGCTGAATAGCCTGCTTTGTAATCAGGGTACTTCAAAGAAAAACCTGTCGATAACATGCGCTGATTCGACATACGTTTGCCGCCAATGATTTCTGGCGTTTGATTTTCGACTTTCATCCCCATTTGCGATGCTATCCAATTCAACACTTCATACTGAGAAACAGAACAGCTATCGGTCACAACATAACAATCTTGCACAGATCGCCCATCTAAAAGCATCTGAATTAAGTGCACAATAAACGCTGCGGCATCGTCGCGATGAATGCGGTTAGTCCAAATATTTTGCGTTGGCCAATTTAAAATATTCGCTGCTAAATTAAGCATACGATTTCGTCCAGGACCATAAATGCCTGTTAATCTTAATGCAGTATGTGTCCAAGATTTACCAGCTTGCTTGAGTAAATTTTCCGCCTCTAACAAACGCAACCCACCAAAGTCCGCTTCTTGAGGAACAGTATTTTCATTCAGCAAGGCATCCGTTGTTTGTCCATACATCCGCGTACTAGAGACAAAAGTCACATGCTTAAGACTGGTCGCAGCATCAAGTGCATTAAGCACATTACGTAAACCCTCTACATAATGTTGGCGATAGTTATCATCGGTCTGCGCAGTAGCCGCAACACAGTAAACGAGAAAATCAGGATTTAAATTTGAAACGCTAGATAGTGAAATTGGATCAGTAACATCTGCTTGGATGAACTCAAATGCGCTATTCGCATTTAACGAACGTCGTAAACCAACGGGAAGTAAATCATGAGTTTGAAGCTGGCGAGCGAGCTCAAGACCTAAATCACCACAACCCACAATCAAGACTTTTGCTGACACTGTTTTTTTAAGAAGATTCGTTTAAAGATAAGGCAGGCCAAACACCCCGCAAATACTTCTCGACATACATTAATGCGAGGATAGTTTTAGCATCAGTGATTTGCTGAGTAGCGACCATTTGGAGACAATCATCCAAGCTCGCTTCAAAGAGTTCCAATGCCTCATCTTCATCGCAATGCGCATCTCCAGCCTCAAGCCCTTTAGCGAGGAACATATAAATCACCTCATCAGAGTAGCCGATGCAAGGATGTTGATGTCCAAGGTAAACCCACTCTTTTGCGGTATAACCTGTTTCTTCTAACAACTCACGCTGACCAGTGAAAAGAATATCTTCACCTGGGTCTATCTTGCCAGCAGGCAATTCGACAAAGACGCGATTGAGTGGGTAACGAAATTGACGCTCAAGCAGTAGGTTTCCATTCTCAAGAATAGGAATAATCAACACCGCACCAGGATGCAAAATGAATTCACGCTGGCTTTGGTTGCCACTAGGCAAAAGCACCTGATCTCGCTTAACGCGCATCATCCCACCATCCAAAACCACTTCAGATGAGATACAAATTTCGATTAAGTGTTGGTCGTCTTGTTTCATATTGTTTACTTAAACAACTCTTTCATGATCAGCCAGCGACCTTTAACTTTAATCATTTCTAGTGTCTTACGACCCACATCCTGATAGCTGCCAGATTCATAATTTTGCTTAAAAACAACCTCAACTGAACTTTCAAGGTTATTGATTTTAATCTCCGATAAGGCGATTTTGATTTGCTTGCTGTGCAGAATTTTATTCTTCCGTGACAACTGCCACGCTTTTGGATTGGCCATCTCCCCAGAAAAACCATCCACATAATGCGCAAAATAAGCATCCAACCTCTTATCCGCCCATGCGTCCGCCCAGGCATTTACTTCATCCAAAATGCCTTTATCTTCTGCGACCACAAATGACTCCACTTGCTCTGGATTTTGAATCACCTCATCCACTGTCAACGACTGTTCTGGTATAGGTGGGATGTCTTCAATCGCTTCTTGGATTAGCCCCTCTTCTACTTTCGACTGATCTGAAGAAGTTTGTGACTGATTACCCTCTTCCACTTGTGTGACTGTAGCCTCATTATTGAAACCTAATTTTATCTGGCTTTCTTTTGCTGATTGAAGAATTGAATCCTTCGAATCGCTCATACCGCCTTTTGCGTCGATAATGATTTGGAGTGTATTAAATGCTTGTGCTAATTTCCCATCATTTCGATATGCCTTGGCTTGTTTAAGCTTTATGTCCCAATCGTTTGGTTTTAATTGGCCAGCTTTTTCGTAAAACTCTGCAGCTTTAGCCCATTGCCCATCATGCATAGCCGCATCGGCCTTGACCACTAAAGTGTGGTAATCAGCATCAGGCAGTAGCTGATCAGCAAGCTTGGTTGTGTAAGTGCAGGAAGCAAGTGCCATAACAAAACATATCGAAATGACTTTAACCAGAGGATATAACTTCATTTGATGTTTCCTTAACTAAGGCTTGCAGGATATTTTTTGAGTTACTTCTTCCAGAAAAAACGATAGATAAAACCAGGAAAAGCCAAGACTAAAAATAGGCAAGCGGTAATGGCATAAAACTCCCATTTTTGCGGAGCAACTTGCCCCATTCTTGCATGCTCAGCATAGCGAATAATAAAGCCAAGAATGAAATACAAAACGACCAATTCGAACAAACACCAAGCAACGTTTTTTGGTTGATGTTTAACAGGAATGACAAAGAACAAGCGCTCTGAAAACCAAGGTGAATTAGCAAAGACCAATGCTAACAATAAAAGAATAAGATTGGTCATATGAACAATTGCCTATTGAAGACTATGCGCAACTGCGTAGGCGCATATATCCATTAATCGCTGAGGCATAATCCCTAGCGCTAACAACCCTAAAGCATTTACACTGAGAAGCATGTTCATTTCTGGTGGATTGTTGATTGGCGTATGGTCAGTTGGCTCATCAAAGTACATGAGTTTAACGATGCGCAAGTAGTAGAAAGCGCCGATGACTGCCATTAACACCGCAAACACAACTAGCCACAAGAAGCCGGCTTGCAACGCTGCTTGAAGTACCGCGAATTTTGCATAGAAGCCCAATGTTGGTGGCACACCAGCCATCGAGAACATCGTGATCAGCATCATGAATGCAAACCATGGGCTACGTTGATTGAGGCCTTTAAGATCATCTAGCTGCTCAGCCTCGAAACCTTTACGACTAAGTAATAAAATCATACCGAAACCAGCCAAGGTCATGAGCACATAGGAAACGATGTAAAACATCGATGAAATGTAGCCATTAAGACTTGCACTCATTAAACCAAATAGCAAGAAACCAACGTGTGAAATCGTCGAGTAAGCAAGCATACGCTTAAGATTGGTTTGTGCAATTGCCGTAATATTGCCAATGATGATAGACAGCACGGCCATAATCATCAACATGCCATGCCAATCAATCGCAAGCACATACAAACCTTGTGCCAAAATACGAATCACAAATGCAAATGCAGCAAGTTTAGTGACAGAACCAATGAATAAAGTCACGGCAGTTGGGGAACCCTCGTATACATCTGGCACCCACATTTGGAATGGTACTGCACCTAACTTAAAGGCTAGGCCAGCCACAATAAACACGGTACCTAATACGAGTACAGGCTTATCCTGCGAACCGTTCAATAAAGCACTTGCCACTTCAGATATATTCAAGCTACCAGTTGCACCGTACATCATGGACATACCGTAAAGCAACATCCCTGAAGCCAATGCACCAAGCACGAAATATTTCATGGCGGCTTCTGTCGCACGCGCATTGTCACGGTCCATTGCCACCAAAGCATATAAGCACAAGGACAATAACTCTAACCCCATGTAGAGCGTCAAGAAATGCTGCCCTGACACCATAATCATCATGCCAGCCATCGCAAACAACACAAGCGCATAGAACTCACCGCGGAACATGCCACGTAAAGTGATATAGGAACGGGTATAAACCAAGAAAATTGATGTGCTGAGGTAAATCATTAATTTCATCACATCAGCAAATGGATCATCCACAAACATACTGCTGAACGCATAAGTGACACTAGGGTTATGCGTAGAAATCGTGATGTAAGCAGCGCCCAATAAAGTAATTTGGGTTAGCAGGAATATAGCGATGCGGTTAGATGGCTTTAAAAACAAATCCGCAATCAAAATGAACATCGCCATCGAGAGCACGAAGAGCTCTGGCAACGCTGCGATTAAATCTGTTTGAAGTCCATTCATATTTCTATATTTCCGTTGTTAATCAGGCGAATCAATTCGCCTTACAGACCTACTGGTATTTTTGTGATGGCCATGTGGTTTAAGAACTGGGCCACTGTCGCATGTGTCATCTCAGTCATCGGTTGAGGATAAACACCAAAACCAATCACTAAAATCGCCAATGTCGTCAAGATCAACAACTCACGCTTATTAAGATCTACCAACTCAGCAACGTGGGAATTAGCAATCTCACCAAAGAAAACACGTTTGACCATCCATAAGGTATATGCCGCACCAAGAATCAATGTAGTAGACGCCAAGAAGGCAAACCAAAAGTTCTTTTGTAATGAAGCTAAGATCACCATAAACTCACCCACAAACCCTGATGTTCCTGGAAGGCCAGCATTAGCCATTGCAAATAAGACTGCAAAAGCCGCGAACTTAGGCATGGTGTTCACTACCCCACCGTAATCAGCAATTTGACGGGAATGCATGCGGTCATACAACACACCAACGCTTAAGAACATTGCACTAGAAATAAACCCGTGAGAAATCATCTGCACGATAGAGCCTTCTAGTCCAATTGAGCTAAACAAGAAGAAACCAAGCGTCACAAAACCCATGTGTGAAATAGAGGAATAAGCGATAAGCTTTTTCATGTCTTGTTGCACCAATGCCACCAAAGCGATATAAACCACTGCAATGAGTGACAAGGTGATCATGAAGCCAGATAAGTAATGCGCCGCATCAGGCGCGATTGGCATCGCAAAGCGCAAGAAGCTATAGCCACCTAGCTTCAAAGCAATCGCTGCCAACACCACTGAGCCCCCTGTAGGCGCTTCAACGTGGGCATCTGGCAACCATGTATGGACCGGCCACATAGGAATCTTCACTGCAAAAGCCATAAAGAACGCCAAGAACACCAAAATCTGCACTGGCAAGGTCATCGGCAAGCGGTAGTAATCCACCACTTCAAAACTATTAGTTTGGTAGAACAAGTAAATGAACGCCACCAACATCAAGAGTGAACCAAGCAAGGTGTAAAGGAAAAACTTAATCGTCGCATAGACGCGATTTGGACCACCCCATATACCAATCACCAAAAACATCGGGATCAACATCGCTTCCCAGAACACATAATAGAGAATGGCATCAAGCGCGCTAAATACACCAATCATCAAACCAGACATAATGAGGAATGAAGCCATGTATTGTGCCACACGCTTTTCAATCACTTCCCAGCCCGCAATGACTACCAAGACAGTGGTAAAACTTGTCAAAAGAATGAGTGGCAACGCGATACCATCAGCACCTAAGTGGTAATGGATATTAAAAGTAGGAATCCAGCTGTAACCCTCTTGGAATTGGAAACCACCATCAGCCATATTAAAACCGGTATATAGTGGAATGGTCACAGCAAAAGCTGCAAGCGCACCAAGCAAAGCAATCCAACGTGCGGATGATGCATTTTTATCATCACCAGTAAGTAAGACCAAGATGCCAGCAAAGATAGGCACCCAAATCGCAAGACTAAGAAGAGGCAAGGTTGTCATTTAAACCTTCATGAATAAGGTAAGTAGTAAAAATACGCCAATAATCATGGCAAACGCATAGTGATAAATAAGACCAGATTGCAAGCCACGAATCACTGTTGAGATACGTCCAATCAGATTAGCGGTGCCATTCACCATGACGCCATCAATAAGTTGCACATCACCAATTTTCCATAGCTTACCGCCGATGAAACGTGAGCCGCCAGCAAAGACCTTTTCGTTAAAGCTATCGAAGCCATATTTATTTTCAAGCACAGCCATAATCAAACCTGATTTTGCTTTAATGGCCGCTGGAATATCAGGACGTTTCATATAGAAGAACCATGAAAGTACCACGCCAGATAAGGCAAGGATAAACGGCAATGATGTGAAGCTATGCAAGCCCATCGCAACTGCGCCATGAAAGTCTTCAGCAAGTTCATGCATCACTGGATGTGCAGTGCTATCAATGAAAATTACGCCATCAAAAAAACCTTTGAACAACATCGGCTCAATTGCAATAAAACCGATTGCGAGGGAAGGAATTGCCAACAATACTAATGGCAATGTTACTACCCATGACTGCTCGTGAGGAACGTCATGCGGGCCTAAGCCGTGATGGTGATCGTGGTCATCATGCGCATGATGATTATCCTGATGATGCTTAGCATCCATCCAACGCTCTTTGCCGTGGAAGACTAGGAAATACATACGGAATGAGTAGAAAGCCGTGACAAACACACCGGCGAGCACTGCGAAGTAAGCAAAGCCACTTCCTGGAATCTGTGACAACTTCGCTGCTTCAATAATCGAATCTTTTGAATAAAAACCTGATAAGAATGGCGTACCAATCAAGGCTAATGAACCGATCAAAGAAGTAATCCAAGTAATCTTCATATATTTACGCAGACCACCCATATTACGGATATCTTGGTCGTGGTGCATACCCATAATCACCGAACCCGCACCTAAGAATAACAAGGCTTTGAAGAATGCATGGGTCATCAGGTGGAAGATCGCAACTGAGTAAGCAGAGGCGCCAAGAGCGACTGTCATGTAGCCAAGTTGCGAGAGCGTTGAGTAAGCCACCACGCGCTTAATATCGTTTTGGATGATGCCAAGGAAGCCCATGAATAAAGCAGTAATCGCACCGATGACCATTACAAAGGACAGTGCTGTGGTAGACAATTCAAATAACGGCGACATACGTGCGACCATAAATATACCTGCTGTTACCATCGTCGCTGCATGGATCAAAGCTGAAATTGGGGTTGGGCCTTCCATTGAGTCTGGTAACCAAACGTGAAGTGGCACTTGCGCTGATTTACCCATCGCACCAATAAATAACAAGATACAAATCACGGTCATGGTTGACCAGTGCACGCCTGGAATAATATCTACGGTTGCATGCGCAAAGCGTGGCGCTTGCGCGAAAGCTGTCGTGTAATCAAGACTACCAAAGCACCAAAGCACCATGCCAATCCCAAGCAAGAAACCAAAATCACCCACACGGTTGACTAAGAACGCCTTCAGGTTGGCATAAATCGCAGTTGGGCGCGTAAACCAGAAACCAATCAACAAGTATGAAACCAAACCCACTGCTTCCCAGCCAAAGAATAATTGCATGAAGTTATTTGCCATCACCAGCATCAACATGGAGAAGGTGAAGAGTGAAATATAACTAAAGAAACGGCGATAGCCTTCATCCTCATGCATATAGCCAATCGTATAGATATGCACCATCAATGACACAAAGGTCACCACCAACATCATCATGGTGGTTAATTTATCGATCAAGAAACCCACTTGGAAGGTGTAAGTACTCGTTGTCAACCAGGTGTAAACGGTACCGTTGTAGGTATGGCCTTGCAGCACATCTAAAAAGACGTAAACAGACAAAGCAAATGCGCCGGCCACACCCAATATCGTTAAGATATGCGCAAAGCTACGTGGCAATGCTTTGTTAGCAATCCCTACAATCGCTGAAGCAATCAGCGGCAGTAAGGGAATCGCCAAGTAAATGTGTTGCATTGAGATATTGGATAGCATATTCATTATTTCTATTTAACCTTTTAGGCTATCGAGGTCATCTACGTTAATGGTTCTTAGGTTTCTAAACAGCACGACTAGAATCGCAAGACCAATCGCAGACTCAGCCGCAGCAACCGTCAGAATAAAGAACACAAAGACTTGGCCCGCCATGTCATTTAAGTAATGTGAAAAAGCGATGAAGTTGAGGTTAACTGCTAATAGCATCAACTCAATTGCCATGAGCAAAATGATGACATTTTTACGATTTAGGAAAATCCCAACCACGCTAATCGCGAATAGCAATGAACCTAAAATCAAATAATGTGACAAACTGACCATTATGATTTCGCCTTTTCTGTTTTCACTGCAGGCGCCTCAACATCCGCTGGCATACTTACCATACGAATACGATCAGCACGTTTCACGCGCACTTGGTCCGCAGGATTAATAAATTTAGAGTCTTTACGGTCACGCAATGTGAGGGCAATCGCAGCCACAATCGCCACAAGCAAAACAACCGCTGCCAATTCAAATGGCATCAAATAATCGGTGTAAAGCTGACGGCCTAGCTCCGCCGTATTGCTGTAATCCGCCGCATGTGCCTTAGGTGCGCCAATTCTGGCCAAACCGAAATGTTTGGTCCCCAAGATCATGACCATCTCAGCGGCCATCAAGACCCCGATAAAACCGGCCATCGGCAAGTAATCCCAAAATCCTTCGCGCAGTTTGTCTAAATTAATGTCCAGCATCATCACCACAAAGAGGAACAGCACCATCACAGCGCCCACATACACCAGCACCAAAGCAATCGCTAAAAACTCAGCTTCAAGCAATAGCCAGATCCCTGCAGCAGTAAAAAATGCCAGCACTAAAAATAAAGCAGCATGCACAGGGTTACGTGCGGTAATGACACGTAGTCCGGCAAAAAGCAGAATCAGCGCTAACGAATAAAAAACATAATCTTGAAATATCATACTTACAGCGCCTTATCTAAATTTAGCGTCAGCAGCACGGTCAGCCGCAATTTGCGCTTCGTGCTTATCACCCACCGCAAGCAACATCTCTTTGGTGTAAAGCAAGTCACCGCGCTTCTCACCGTGATACTCGAATATGCGGGTTTCAACAATTGAATCGACTGGGCAAGACTCTTCACACATGCCGCAGAAAATACACTTAGTTAAATCGATATCGTACTTCGTCGTACGGCGAGTGTTATCTTCGCGCTGCTCTGATTCAATCGTGATTGCCATCGCAGGACACACTGCCTCACAAAGTTTACAAGCGATACAGCGCTCTTCACCGTTCTCATAACGACGCAGTGCATGCAAACCTCTAAAGCGTGAGGAGATCGGCGTGCGCTCTTCGGGATATTGCACAGTAATCTTACGCGCAAAGAAGTAACGGCCAGTGAGCAGCATGCCTCGCAGCAGCTCGATCAGCATTAAACTTGAAATGGTTTCTTTAATTTTCTTAAACATGTTTTGCTCTTAATCGCCCACCTAGTGGAACAAGTAGCCCCAAGGAGTTTGCATTAAACCACCCACAATCACGATCCAGACCAAGGTGATTGGAATAAAAACTTTCCAGCCTAAACGCATAATTTGGTCATAGCGATAACGTGGGAATGTCGCACGGAACCACAAGAAGAAGAAGAGTAGGAAGCCCACTTTTGCGAGCAGCCACAAGAAGCTATCTGGAATTAAAGATGGTACAGGCGATAACCATCCACCCAAGAACATGATCGCAGCGAGCATCGACACCAAAATCATATTGGCATATTCAGCCAAGAAGAACACCGCAAATGCCATACCTGAATATTCAACGTGGAAACCAGCCACAATCTCAGACTCACCTTCGGCCACGTCAAATGGCGCGCGGTTAGTTTCAGCCACCGCACTAATGAAGTACACAACAAAGAGTGGGAATAATGGCAACCAGTACCATTCAAAAATGCCGCCTGATTGTGCCATCACAATCTTGCCAAGGTTAAGTGAGTTTGCGCACATAAGCACACCCACCAGCGCAAAGCCCATCGCGATTTCATATGACACAATTTGCGCTGCTGAACGCAGTGCACCCAAGAACGCGTATTTAGAATTCGATGCCCAGCCCGCAATGATCACGCCATAAACTGCAACAGAAGTCATCGCCAATATATAAAGCAAACCAGCGTCTACATTGGCCAAGACTAAATCCGGATCAAAAGGCACCACCGCCCACGCTGCAAAGGCAGGCGCAATCGCAAGGACTGGGCCCAGTAAGAACAAGCCCTTACTCGCTTCTGAAGGAATAATGATTTCCTTCATGAGCAACTTAATACCGTCAGCAAGCGGTTGTAGCAAGCCAAAGTAACCCACACGGTTAGGGCCAATACGCACCTGCATAAAACCAATGACTTTACGTTCAGCTAACGTGAGGTAAGCAACTGCGCCCATGAGTGGCAATACAATCGCCACAATCTTGAGCAAAGTCCATACTGTGAGTGACACTGCAGGCCAGTAAGCGCCAAAAGTTGCTGCGCCTAAATTTAATAATGGCTGGATGAATGCGTTCATGCTTTTGTTACCTCAATCTCGCCCATGAGCTCACCTAAAGATGCAGTGATGTCATAACCAGTTGGTACCCGCACAGTGCCCTTCGCTAAACCAGCATCTAGCTTCACTTTTAATTTCGCAGAACCAATCCCTTGTTTAACCACAACAAAGTCACCCTCTTGCACGCCCAGTTCAGCCATCAGTTTTGCATTGATACCCGCAACTGGCTCAGCCACTAATTTGGTTTTTTGAAGTGGACTAGAACGGCGAACAACAGAGTCCATACGATATTGCGGCACTTCACCCAAACGTTGAAGGACGTTAGATTTTTCTTGTACTTTCACGTCAAACAAAATACGAAGGTTGTTATTTAATCGATTCCAAACAACTGTCGATGGTTTTTCACCACCGAACACTTCCGTCTTAACCTGCTCACTGCTTTCAAAGTTAAAGCCATCCAACCCTAAGGTATTGGCTAATACGCGCAATACTTTCCAAGCTGGACGCGCTTCACCTAACGGCTTGACCGCAGCTGTAAAGCTTTGCACGCGACCTTCCATGCTCATGCGCGTGCCAGAAGTTTCTGTAAACGGTGCGATTGGCAGCAAGACATCTGCATTTTCAAGCGCACTCGATTTATAAGAAGTCAGTGCAATCACACAATCTGCTTTTTCCATCGCATGTTTAGCGACCGCAGGATTTGCACAATCGAACTCAGGTTCTACATTCAGAAGCACGTAAGTTTTTCTTGGATTCTCAAGCATGGTGCGCGCATTAAGCCCACCCTGACCAGGGATCACGCGAACCATGTCGAGACCTACCCGATCTGAGGACTCAAACAGCACACCAAACGTTGCACCGCAAAGTGAAGCAATCGCTTCTGCTAGGGTATAAATTTCGGCATAACGTGGATGATATTGCGCGATATTTCCTAAGAAAAGTGCACTCTTTGGATTAATCAAATCAAACTCTTTGCCATGACCTGCCAAGCTCTCAGCAATGGCCTGACTGTTCTCACGCACCACCACGCCCTCTAACAAATCGCTAATTGATTTAGGCAAACATAGTGAAAGGCGTTGCAAGCCTGACATCGCTTTTAGAATTTGCGCCAGCACGTTCACAATATCGTTTGGTGAACAAATTGCTTGATGACTGACCTTCATGAGCTGGTCGTCATCCATCGGATTTACAAGTGACAATTCAGCACCATTCGCAACTGCACGACGCATGCGCTGTGTAAGAAGTGGATGTTCATTACGTAAATTACTACCTACCACCAAAATGCGGTCCATCGCTTGCACATCGGCAATATTACAACCCATCCAAGGGGTGCCGTGGAAACGACCATCCAAACGGAAATCGCTGCGACGTAAACGATGATCAACGTTGCCGCATTCGAGCGCTTTCGCGATTTTCTTAGTCAGGAAACCCTCTTCCATCGTGGCGTTAGGTGAAACCAAGAAACCCAAACCAGCCGGATCTTCTTCTACCGTTTCTTTGATTTGACGCGCAGCATACTCTAAAGCGGTTTTCCAATCTGTTTCATGCCACTCACCATGATGTTTAATCATCGGCTTGGTTAAACGCTCTGGACTATTTAAGCCATCGTATGAAAAACGATCACGGTCAGAAAGCCAAACTTCATTAATGCTCTCTTTTTCGCGAGGCACAATGCGCATGACGCGGTCGTTTTTAACGTGCACTTCCACATGCGAGCCTAAACCATCATGCGCTGCAATTGTTGGACGGCGTGTCAGCTCCCAGCTACGGGCTGAATAACGGAATGGTTTGCTGGTAAGAGCGCCCACTGGACACAAATCAATAATATTGCCAGAGAGTTCTGAATCAACAGACTTATCAACGTACGCCGTAATTTCCGCATGCTCGCCCCGACCAATGAGGCCAAGCTCTTGCATACCACCCACTTCTTTTAAGAAGCGCACACAGCGCGTACATTGAATACAGCGCGTCATATCGGTGCTAACAAGCGGGCCAATATTTTTATTAAAGACCACACGTTTTTCTTCAGTGTAGCGTGAGCCACTTCCACCATAAGCCATAGCGACGTCCTGAAGATCACATTCACCACCCTGGTCACAAATCGGGCAATCGAGCGGGTGATTAATGAGCAGGAACTCCATCACGCTCTTTTGCGCTTCAATCGCAGATTTGGAGCGTGTAAAAATCTTCATGCCCTCAGCGACAGGTGTAGCGCAGGCTGGCAATGGTTTATTGAACTTCTCAACCTGAACTAAACACATGCGGCAGTTGGCTGCTACAGATAATTTCTTGTGATAACAGAAACGAGGGATCGCAACGCCAAGCTGATCAGCTGCATCAATAATCGTCGTACCGTTTTCGACTTCGACTTGTTTGCCGTCTATTTCAATCTTCAACATATTATTTGCCTGTCACCATGGATTTACCATGCTGAATGTAGTATTCAAATTCCGGTCTAAAGTGCTTAATAAAACTAAGGACTGGCGTGGCTGCGGCCTCACCCAACGCACAAATAGTACGGCCTGAGATGTTGTTGCTGATGTCAGTCAGCAAATCCAAATCTTCCATCTTGCCTTCACCGTCCACAATACGTTTGATCACGCGGTAGACCCAGCCGGTACCTTCACGGCATGGCGTGCATTGACCACATGACTCTTCATAGAAGAAGTAGGACAAGCGCTTGAGGGTTGTCACCATACAAGTCGTGTCATCCATCACAATCATGGAGCCAGCACCTAAGCTAGAACCTGCTTTTGAAAGACCTTCATAATCCATGGTGGCACCTAAGATTGCAGAAACTGGCATCACCGCTGTGGATGGACCGCCTGGAATGACCGCTTTAAGCGTGCGCCCCTTCCAGATACCCCCTGCCATCTCTAATAGCTCAGTAAATGGTGTCCCCATTTTGACTTCGTAATTACCAGGTTTTTCAACATGCCCAGAAACTGAAAACAACTTAGTCCCGCCTGAATTAGAAACACCCAAGTCTTGGAACGCTTGACCGCCATGTTGCAAAATCCATGGGATGGATGCATAAGATTCTGTGTTATTGACATTGGTCGGCTTACCAAACACGCCGTAGCTTGCTGGAAATGGTGGTTTGAAGCGTGGCTGGCCTTTTTTGCCTTCGATCGATTCAATCAATGCAGTTTCTTCGCCGCAAATGTAAGCGCCGTAACCATGGACTGCATAAAGATCGAAACAGAAATTAGTACCAAACAAGTTTTCGCCTAGGTAACCGGCTTTACGAGCGTCGGCTAGCGCCTCTTCAAAAATCTCGTAGTCTTGCCAGATTTCGCCATGGATATAGTTGTAACCCACGCGCGCACCCAAGGTGTAGGCGGCAATCGCCATTCCCTCAATCAGTTGATGCGGGTTGTAGCGAATGATGTCGCGGTCTTTAAATGTGCCTGGCTCGCCTTCGTCGGTATTACAGACGAGGTACTTCGTACCGTCGAAGTAACGTGGCATAAAGCTCCACTTGAGGCCTGTTGGGAAGCCCGCACCACCGCGACCACGCAGACCTGAAGTCTTCACTTCGGTAATGATGTCAGTCGCTTTCACTTTACCAGTGACAATACGTTTTAACTGCTCGTAACCGCCGAGCTTTTCGTAATTTTTTAGGCTGCCAGGGTTGGTTTCTTGTGAGGCACTTAATGTGCGCAAAGTCACTAAGGTTTGTTTGCTTAAATCTGTGACGACAGGGGTTTTGTGTAAAGACATTACTTCAACTCCCCAAGAATTTCATCGACTTTTGCAGGCGTTAAGAACTCATGCATTTGCGTATTGTTTATATGCATTAAAGGCGCGCCGCCACAGCAACCCATACATTCACCTTCTTTTAGACAAAACTGACCATCTTTAGTCACTTCGTTAAAGCCAACCTTTAATTTCTTTTGCAGGTGATCCACGATTTCATCTGAACCGCGCAGCATGCATGAGATGTTGGTACAGATCGTGATCTTGTATTTACCTACAGGCTGTAAGTCATACATATTGTAGAAAGTCGCTACTTCTAACGCAGCGATCGCTGGAATGCCTAAGTATTCTGCAACATAGGCGATGGTTTCTTTTGAGAGCCAGCCTTTTTCAGCCTGCGCAATACGCAGCGCTGACATCACTGCACCCTGGCGGTTTTCTTTCGGATACTTAGTTAATTCGTATTCGATTTTATCGAGAGACGCTTGAGACAACATTATCGATCGATCTCCCCAAATACAATATCTTGCGTACCAATGATTGCGACCAAGTCAGCAATCATGTGGCCCTTTGTCATTTCATCTAAAGCTGCCAAATGCGGTAAGCCTGGCGCGCGAATTTTTAAACGGTAAGGCTTGTTCGCCCCATCAGACACCATGTAAATACCAAACTCACCCTTAGGATGCTCAACCGCGGCATAAGCCTCGCCTGCTGGCACATGAAAACCTTCGGTGAAGAGTTTGAAATGGTGGATCAAATCTTCCATGTTGGTCTTCATGCCTTCACGATCAGGTGGCGCCACCTTGTTGTCGCTACTGATCACAGGGCCCGGGTTCTTACGTAGCCAATCGAGACATTGTTTGATGATGCGATTCGATTGTCTAAACTCTTCAATCCGCACCAAGTAGCGGTCGTAACAATCGCCATTCACCCCAACAGGGATATCAAAGTCGAGCTTGTCGTAGACTTCATACGGTTGTTTTTTACGCAAATCCCAAGCAATACCAGAGCCGCGAATCATTGGGCCCGTCATGCCAAGCGCTAATGCGCGCTCTGGCGTCACCACACCAATCCCAACGGTACGTTGTTTCCAGATACGGTTGTTGGTGAGCAAGGTTTCGTACTCATCCACAAGAGCCGGGAAACGATTCGCGAAGTCTTCAATGAAGTCGAGGACAGAACCCTGACGGTTTTCATTGAGCTGATGAATTTCTTTTTTGCTACGGAATTTTGTTTCTAAATGCTGCGGCATGCGATCTGGCAAGTCGCGATAAACGCCGCCTGGACGATAGTAAGCCGCGTGCATACGCGCGCCAGACACGGCTTCGTACACATCGAATAAATCTTCACGTTCACGGAAGGCATACAAGAACACGCTCATTGCGCCAACGTCTAGCGCGTGTGCACCAAGCCAGAGCAAGTGATTCAAGATGCGGGTGATCTCATCAAACATGACGCGGATATATTGAGCACGAAGCGGCACGTCAATCTGCATCATCTTTTCAATCGCCATGACATAGGCATGTTCATTCGACATCATGGAAACATAATCTAAACGGTCCATGTATGGCACTGATTGAAGGTATGTACGGTTTTCAGCTAGTTTTTCTGTCCCGCGATGCAATAAACCAATATGTGGGTCAGCACGTTGAATGACTTCACCATCAAGCTCAAGCACCAAACGTAAAACACCGTGCGCCGCAGGATGCTGCGGGCCGAAGTTCATGGTGTAATTTCTAATCTCAGCCATTGTGGAAACCCTCGTCACGGATGACACGTGGCACGTTGTTGCGCAATTCAATCGAAACTGGCTGATACACCACACGCTGTTGTTCTGGATCGTAACGCATCTCAACGTTACCAATCATTGGGAAGTCTTTTCTGAATGGATGACCAACAAAGCCATAGTCTGTGAGCAGGCGACGTAAATCTGGATGGCCTTCATACATAATGCCGTAAAGGTCGAATGACTCACGCTCAAACCAATTCGCCGCAGGATAAAGCTCAACTAAAGTTGGCAATACTGGGAAGTCGTCCTCGGTTGAGAATACTTTGAGACGGATACGATGATTGAGTGTCACTGAAAGGAAATGGTAAACGGTCGCGAAACGCAAGCCCTCCCAAGTGCCATCAGCATAGTCTTGATAATCCACACCGCAAAGGTCAATGAGCTGTTCAAACTTCAAGGCTTTATGGTCACGCAACTTCTTAACAACTTTAATCAAGTCTTTGGCCGCGCATTCAATGGTGAGCTCATTAAGCGCAACCGTTGATTGAGTGACTTGGTCGCCTAAGACCTTTTCAATATTTTCTTTGAGGGTTTCTAATCGCGTCATCTTTATTCTGCCTTAGCGAGCGATCGTGTTAGTGCGTTTGATCTTGTTTTGGAGCTGAATGATGCCGTAGAGCAGAGCTTCAGCCGTCGGAGGACAGCCTGGAACATACACATCCACTGGGACGATACGGTCACAGCCACGCACCACCGCATAAGAGTAATGGTAGTAGCCGCCGCCATTCGCACATGATCCCATCGAGATCACCCAACGCGGCTCCGCCATCTGGTCATACACTTTACGAAGCGCTGGCGCCATCTTATTCACAAGCGTGCCTGCCACAATCATCACGTCAGACTGACGTGGGCTTGGGCGGAACACAATGCCAAAACGGTCCAAGTCATAACGTGACGCACCTGCGTGCATCATTTCCACCGCACAGCACGCCAAACCAAACGTCATCGGCCATAAAGAGCCAGTTCTTGTGTAGTTAATGACGGTATCGAGCGTCGTTGTGACAAAGCCTTTTTCTAAAATACCTTCGATGCTCATTTCAATACTTTCAACGCCAGCATATCCAACACTATTCCCATTCCAGCGCGCCCTTCATCCACTCATAGATGAAGCCAACCACCAAGATACCTAGGAACACCATCATTGCTAAAAAGCCAAACAAACCAATTTCTTTTAAGACCACTGCCCATGGGAATAAAAAGGCGATCTCAAGATCGAAGAGAATAAATAGAATCGCGACGAGATAGTAACGAACGTCGAACTTCATGCGGGCATCTTCAAATGCCTCAAAGCCACACTCATACGGGGAATTTTTTGCTGCGTCAGGACGATTTGGAGAGACGAGTTTTCCGAGGACAAGGGGTCCAACACCAACGGCTAAGCCGACTAAGATAAAAACAAGGATCGGAAAATAATTTTCCAGCACGTTAAAACTCCAATTTTTACAGCGATGTATGATTGCCAATTGCAATCAGTGAAGTTTGGTAACCTCAAAATTTTTATAATTGTAACTCAAGCGCGGCGCCTCTGGCAAAGCCAATTCACGACTTCTTGTAGATTTACTTACTTAAACTATAATCCACTGTCATGACAGTTCGATGACGCATTTCGTTCAATTCTTTAAAGCCAGCCAATGAAAAAAATAAATCGCATTCATGCCGCCCTACTTTTTAGCCTCTTTCAAAACTTAGCGATGGCTGGCGATTTACCGAACCCGTCACTGACCCCTGGGGCCATTGATGCTAGCATTACCCAAAGCAATATTCAAACCACCATCTGCGTACGAGGCTATACAAAAACGGTGCGGCCGCCGGTTTACTTCACCAACAGTCTCAAGAAAAAACAAATGGCAACGTATGGCTACGCAGACATTAACCCAGCACACTATGAAGAAGATCACCTCATCCCGCTAAGCATTGGCGGCAACCCTAGCGATCCAGCCAACTTATGGCCGCAGCCAAGACTCAGTGAATGGAACGCTGAGAAGAAAGACATCCTAGAATTTAAGCTCTACAAGCTTGTCTGCGAGGGCGCCGTTACACTTGATGATGCACGCCATCAAATCTCCACCAACTGGATAGAAACCTACAAGCGTTACGTGAAGTAAAAAATATCGCTATAAGCCAAGCCCAGAGGGCGATTCCAAAGAGTTGGCTTTGTTTTTTCTAGCGAGCTAAATTTTTCCACCTTGACATTGTCAAGCTCATGATTCTATTGAAATAAACACTTGAAATTGGGAAAGTCGGCACCATCTTGATGTTGTCATGCACAAATCAAGAAAGGAGCCCTCATGACAACCCCCAGCAAGGCCAAAATCAAAGCCAATCGTCAGAACGCAAAACGTTCAACCGGTCCAATTTCAATACAAGGAAAATTAAAAGTGAGTCAAAACGCCATCACACACGGTATCTTTGCCGCCAGCCCATTACTTCCAAATGAAAACGCGGAGGAGTTTAAAAACTTATGCCAAGGCATTGCCGATGTATATCCAGCGGTCGATGCTATCGCTGCAGGCCTAGTCGAGCGTATCATCCTCGCAATCTGGCGCCAAAAAAGGCTCCGAATTGCGGAAGCCGCTAAGCTTCAGATCTCAATGACCCCAGAAATCATGGCGGAAGAGATTAGCGATGCCTTACGATTGCCATATCACAAGCGATTAAACGCAGAAAACATTTCAGAAGACCAAGAGTATGCGTATGACTATTGGACAAAAGTCTTGGTGGAGTTTGAAAGCCTAAATATTCAGGCCACTCCTAAAAATTTAGCGCAAGTTTCAATTCAAGCACCAAAGATTTTTTCACAACTAAAGAAAGACGCATTAGCTTCTGTAAGCAACTACGATATATTCATGAAGTCGCCAGACAAGATCATTGCATCAATGGAAAATACCAAGAAATATGCGGAAGACTTTGTCGCGAACAATGAGATCAAACATACGGCCTATAATATTGCCAAGCAGATGAAGCTAGCAAAGCTCATTCCAGAGGGGCAGAGCGTAGACTTTTTGAGTAAGTACCAAGTGCAGCTCGACACCGATCTCTATCGCGCCATCGATGCGTATAAGAAACATATTGCATGGCGCGCTGAAAATCTTGAGCTTGAAGTAACCGAGGAGCTTGCTGCTTAAAGATAAACTGTAAAGAAAAACGCGCCAAGGTTGGCGCGTTTTTTTACTTTTGACATAGCGCAATTATGCAGCGATTAAATTAACGCGCTTTACCTTAGGCTGTTTTAATTGACGCGCCTTCCATAAGTCATACGCTGCTTGCTGCGCAACCCAAAGGTCTGCACGGCCGCCGTTTTCCAAGCCGAGCCATGCCTCAAGCCTGATGGCCATTTCTGGCGAGACCGCAGATTGACCGTTTAAGACCTTAGACAATGTTGGGCGAGCAACCCCAAGCTGCGCCGCAGCTTCGGTGATAGATAAACCCAACGCGGGAAGCACATCTTCTTTTAATGTTTCCCCAGGGTGAGATGGATTAAATATATTCGTCATTTTATTTCCTTCAATGGTAGTCCTGATAATCAACCAAGATCACATCTTCACCTTCAAACCTAAACGTGATTCGCCAATTTCCGTTCACCCAAATTGAATAGTGCCCGACCAGCTCTTGTTCAAGTGCATGCAAATGCCATCCTGGTAAATTCATATCACTCGGTGCTTTAGCAATATCCAAACGCAAAAGCTGCCTGTTTAATTTAGAGGCATGGTGAGGCTGAATCCCAGCTTTACTGCCAGTATTAAAAAATACTTTCAGCCCTTTATGTCGGAACGATTTGATCATTTACATGAATTGTAATGCGTAACGTTACAATTATCAATACTTGATTCTCTTTACCTCTTTCAAACCCTAACAAATTCAGTCAGTAGGCGATTTTTAGATATAATTGTAAAAAATTACTCACAAACCAAATGACCACATCAACCCTCCAAGACAGAATCAAGCTTGCACTCGAGAAATCAGGGCTATCTAAGACTGACCTATGGAAGGGATGTGGTGTTAGCTCGTCTACCGTAAGCACATGGTTTAACGGAAGAAATCAGAATATCAATGGCGGCAATCTTCTTAAAGCAGCCAATGTGCTTGGTGTCCATCCTTTATGGTTAGCTAACGGGCAAGGAGAAATGTGCCCCGCTAATCAGGCTGGAAAAAATGTTTATATTCCAAGCCTAAATCCGTTAGAAAAAAGCCAAACTATTTTTGAATTAAAAATTAATCAATCCTGGCTTTTAAAGCAGTTTGGCAAAACAACAATAGATTCACTTAGCCATTTAAATATTGTGGATGACACCATGAGTCCACACCTTAATCCCGGTGATTATGTACTCATAGACACATCAGCATCCTCTTATAATACTGACGGTCTATACGCCGTGAGAATTTCAAATAAGTTCTATATCAGACGCATCCAACATCAAGACGACGGTAATCTTCTTATGAAATGTGACAATTCCGTCTACGAAAATCAAACATTAAATAAAGATCAATCGGAGAAAACAATTGTAGGAAAAGCCCTTTGGTCGTGGAATCAAAAAAGAATTAATTAACTTGTTAAAAAAATTTACCTAATTTTCTTACTTTTGTAAATTATTATGTATAATTGTTCTTACTTTTGTAAAATAAAGGAGAACGAGATGGGAAAGAATCGTGCAAGGAACTATGAGTGGGCAACGGTGGAGTATGAACAGGGTTCGTATGATGTGTGTGTCTGCATGGTATTTGAACAAGTTGATGAGATCAGACCAGTGGATAGTGAGATCAATATTATTGAGCTGATGGATAGAAAGAGTATTGAGTGGATGTATGAGAAAGCCATGGAAGAGATTAGTGCGAATTTAAATGCACCCCACTTCAAGGACATGTCTCGGATGGAG
>Ga0214164_1000624_pt1 | contig 22915 bp, 21 predicted proteins | sample TroBogepilimnion_13_FD_153003 | JGI IMG/M metagenome (GOLD analysis project Ga0214164, IMG submission 153003) | Freshwater microbial communities from Trout Bog Lake, WI - Practice 03JUN2009 epilimnion v4 | ecosystem: Environmental > Aquatic > Freshwater > Lake > Epilimnion/Euphotic zone ...
CTTCAGCAAAAACATACTTGGCGTTACCAAACAGGAGTGGCACGATGGCTCGAACGAAAAAATGAGCCCGGCAATCTGGGTTTCCAGCATGGTGAAAAATGCAAGCCTGCACATGGGCATTATGGGCACCGACAAAATCGCCAGCTCCACCAACACCGTTTGAACCTGGTGTTGTATTGGATAATCCGCTAATTGTTGCTGAATTTTTAATATACAAATACGAGCCACCTTTCCAACCAGTTCCAGTTTGAAAAGCGTAAGTTGTTGTTGAGTCTGAACTGATATTAGCAGTAATATTACAATATACATTAATTGGTTGTGCAGGACTATTTGCTTGAGCAAACAAGTTGATATTATTAGATACCGAATTGATATTTACTATTTGATTTTGTCTAAGCAATATTGGCATTAAAATCATTAGATTATCTCACGTCGGGTAAAAACGAGCCGTAAAGATTAGTGCCATCACAATAAAATGAAATAATATCTTTGGCGTTCGCCGTTGTTGTTAACGCTGGAGGAGTGGCCGCTGGCCACTTAAATGAAGATCCAAATGTTAAAGTTCTTGATCCAGTAGAATCCTGATTGATTATTAACATAAGCGTTCCAACTTTTAAATTGGTTGGATTTGTCAATAATCTAGCTCCGGCAAGTGTTACAGTGGCAATCATACCTTGAGAAACATCCCAGTTGATTGTCGCGCCATCAGTTAATGTTTGGTTTAATACATTGGCCGTGGCAAAATTAACAGTACCAGTTACAGATACTGTTGCACCATATGTGACATTTGCTGTATAGTTTACCGAAGTAGTATTGATCGACATAGCGTTGGCGCTACCGGCAACCAAAACATAATTATTGAATCCATTATATTGGATTCTATTATTTCCTGTGGATTCGAACCATATATTGGCTACTTGTAATGTTGACATTTATTATTCCTTGAAAAATCTTTAATCTTTTAAACCCGTAAACAAATCAATTAAAGACATAGAATGTCCAGTTTCCCAAATTAATTCCATCAGATACTTTTCATAATCATATTTAAAAACAGTAACATCTGGATTAGTAAAGGATGTACAAACGCTTGTGCTTGTTACAACTCTACAAATTAATGGCCTGACTTCATGGATACCGCATGATTTATCATCATCAAGAAATATACAATTTTTTCTGCCTAACCAATCATTATATGGCTTTTGGCCATTTTTCATAATTTCAGACCAGTTATCTCTCAAATATGTTTGCCATTCTGTAATAGTATCTTTATTTTTTTCCAGAATAGTTTCTTTCAAATTATTTTCAATAATATATTTTTCGATTTCATTCCATTCTATTCTTGAAGAAGGAGCAACTTGGCGACAACAAAATCCACAACCCTTATGACAAGCTATCTTATCAGTTTTTTTCGAGTTTAGATCATTGTATACATTATGTATCGCTTTCGCGTAAATTATTCCCTTTTCTAATTCTTTGTTTACTAATATAATCACTTCATCTTTAGTCATAATATAAACCTTTCAATATTAAGTAATATAAGCTGTCCATGCATACATAATATTTGTTGGGGTTGTTGCCCATGCCGGATCAACTTGTTTAAATTCAAAATAATCACCAGCATTAACAGCAATAGATAATGCAGTATTAGAAAAGCTATTTGCTGTACTCGATACCATATTAAGAGTAATGTTAGCAAATAGGTAATCTGTTGTATTATTAACTCTTATGTATATGGGAACTGCTTCGGCAGTTCCCGCAGTACCAGCAGCATTATATGCAACAAGATATGCAGAAGTTAAAGTTCCGGAAGCGGGAACAAATACTTTATTCACACCAGAAGTAGTGATCAGACCTGATTGTGGTTGAGAACCAAAAAAATAAGTAGTGCTTGATACAAAATTTGCTTTTTGTAAAGAACCAGTTAATGCATAATTTTTTGCAGTAACAGCAGTAGCCCAATATGTAGTAGTTCCATTTGAGGTTAATACTTGGTTTGCTGTGCCAACAGTTCCATTGGCGTTTATTGTGGCAACTGTTAATGTGGTTACGTTAACAGAGTTTGTCGTTAGGTTATTTGAAGTCATGACGCTATTAACTGTTGCGTTACCAACATATACAGCAGAAGAATTTATATAAGAATTCGCGCCAACAGTAATGTTGGTCGCAGAATGAATTGTATTAATTGTAGAATTACCAACTGTAAAAGATGTTGTATTGGTAATTACGTTGGCGCCAACGGCCATAGAATTTGTGTTAATAGTTACTGTATTTGATCCAGAAGATACTTGTAAAGCAATTCCTGTACCATTTGCAGAAATTACAATGGCGCTTCCGATATTATTGCCTGTTTTGACAGTTAAATCTGTACCAGCATTCGCGGTGTTGATATTTGTTACTGTAAGTGTTGACATTTTAACTTCCTTAAACTATAACGACTCTGGCGCCAGTATCAATTATCAAAGAATATGAATCGCCCAACGTCAATGGACCAGTCGCTATGGCGTTTTCTCCGGCCAAAAATTCAATATTAGCATTTATTGTATTGGCATTGATTCTAAAAATATTGTTGATATTGCTGGTATTTCCCACAACACCATTGGAACCTTTATAATATCCGCCACCGCTTTGAAATGCGGTTCCGTTGACATATAATCCAGTGGAAGTGAGATATGTGTTTGTCGAAGAATTACCAACAAAATACGCGCTTGTATTAATGGTAATATTCGCCCCAATCTGGAGCGCTGAAGTGTTCGCAGTTACGTTTGTTGAAGAGTTGCCAACAAAAATCGTACTATTTGGTCCAAAACTCAAAGACGTTGAATTTATCGTAACGTTTGATGAGGTGTTGCCAAAATATAAAGCGGTTGAGTTTGCGATAAATGTTGAATTTACGGACAAACTATTTTTGACTACGAAATTTGTATCGGCCAAAGATCACTCTCCCTGTTGGCGTTTTTATTATTTATATAAGAGTAGATTATGCCCATACACAAACAGGGTTAGCCGGAATTATCCTATATGGTTCTAATGTTGATAAGTCAAAATCCTGATCGATAAGTCTGACGTTCAAATGCCACCCATCTTTATTTGGTATACTTCCGACTTCATGGGCAGCGAATTGATGTGACCATTGTGCGATAAAAGTATTATTATTTTGATCAATATTTGCCATACCTATGGGTATCAGAGCAGCTAACATTGTCTGTTGATCAGGAAACTTGTAAAAAAATCAATCATGTGCCAGACCACTCTCTAACAGTTCTTGCATTATATACAATCGGAAAATATGTTATCGATTTGATATATGCTGTTTGTCCGCCATTTATATTTAAATTATTGACATAAGGAAGAATACACCCATAAAGTTCTTCTGCGGTTAGGGACCCTGCTCTACTTAATCCATTAACAGACATAGCAGCGTAACCATTTCTATATGATAATATTTGTTTAAATGTAAAAGATTGTGAAGTAAACCCGTAATTTCCATTGAAGTCAAAAGTTGGTGGTATATTATTAAATGATCTTATATAACCCCCGCTACCACCACCAGTTAGTTTTATATTACCAGAGGTTGGTCCATATAATCCCATAAGATATATATTAGCTCCAGATATTCCAATAGAATACCCGTTCATGATAAAGGTTCCACCTGATTGATTATATGCAGGAAGAAAAATAGGAGATGCCATAGTTGCGCTATCAACTGATCTAGTTGTAGTAACATTTGCTGTATATATCGGAGTAGTGGCATATCCAGCACCACCTGCTTCAATCTGAGCGAAGTCCATCGCAACAGCATCACCAGAGTTCTGTATTTGTACACCAATGCATGGGTTTGCTAATGTTGCTGATAAAACAACACGATTCCATAAACCATTTGATAAATCTACTGTAGACCAAGTTGTTCCATCAATAGTGATCTGAATAGAACCAGTCACAGTCAAAGCTTTGAGGTAGATGGAATACACCTGTGCTGCCGATGTTGCGGTCAACTGCTGAATACAGGTCGCAGAACCGGAAGTAGATGTTAAGCTCGTTGCAGAATTTGATATTCCATCAATACCTGTTTGATTGAGTGCGGCTGTTATATTTGTTCTGACCCAAGAAACTGGTAGAGTGGTTGCAGTCGTTGGCTGGTATGTTTGTGTTACGCTGCCGTTTTCAAGCTGTCCACCCCAGATGTAGATGCCGCTGTTTACGGTCAAGCCAGTATCTAAAGTCCCATCACGAGAAGGTGTTATCACAATAAGTTTTAAAGATGCTACAGTTGTAGTAATAGAGCATCTATACCATCCACTGCCAACAGAAGTAATTGCTGCTGTTGTTCCTGATGCTGTGGGTGCTGTTGAAACTATTCCGTTGATGAGATCAAATGCTGCCCAGAACCCAGATGCATAAGCGCCAACAGTCATGATTCCATAGTTGTAATCCGCCGCTTTCATATAGACGCTTGATGTAAATGTAGTTGTCAACGATGCATTTGCTTGACCAATATATGCATTTCTGGCAGTTTTGCTTAAGGTGTTGCTATAAATTTTTTGACCAGTGTTTGATCCATCGGGGGCAGTTGTAGATGCTGGAACTCTTGTTATGAATGCAGCATTACCATCATAGTTCCATGCAGCGTTATCGAATGCTTGTGAGTAGGTTAAGAAGTTTTGATTCTTCGTTGCATCACGACACCAAAGAGCTAAATTTGTTCGCTGTTCTTCAATTAACAGACCATTTACTGTTGATGTGGCTACTAGTGGAGTGTTTGTAGATAAAAATGCTCCTTGGGCTTTATAATTGGTGGCAAATGTACTAACTTCAATTTGAAACATATCTAGAAGAGTCCCAACATTACCGCCAGTAAAACTTATTTGTATATTTGCTGATGGGAATATAAGAAGAACAGTTACTCTATACCATCCAGAACCAACACTTTGTATTTGCGCATTACCCATTACTATACCAGTTAATCAGACAGAATACGAAGAATTTATGGTAAGGGAACCTCCACCCGCAGAAGGATTAGATAAAGACATTGTTAATGTAGAAGTTACGTTTGATACATAAAAACTTAAAGTATTATTGGATGCAAGTGTCCCTAAAGTTCTTGTAAGTCTACTAGCAGTGACATCAGTAAAAGAAGCTGCCGTATTTAAACCAGTCAAACTGTTTAAATTACCAAAAGATACGTTTGATGATGCAGGAAAATTTGACCCAATTGTTGTCCAAGCACTAACATTTGCTGGACTTGAATATGTTAATATATTTTGTGGTAGCTGAGTGGTTGATGACCAATCAAATCTTGGTTGTGCGTATGGATTTATTATTGGAGACTCTAGTTGAGCACCAGTGACGAACATACCCGAAGTTCCATCTCCGGTATAACCACCCAAATTATATGAGTTAGTAGCTACAATTTTATCAATCATACCAATAGAAAAATATTGACCCCCCAAGGGAGAACTTATTGCAACAGAAACTCTTGCCCAACCATTTCCGGCATCAGTAAAAGATACCCCAGTAACCGCATCTTGAATACCATCAGTATAAGTTTTGTATTGCCTACCAGCAAGGTCAACAACTGCCCATCCCCATCTATTAAAACCTGTATAATACATACCTAACACAAGGTATCTTTTAGCACTTGTAGGGTCTTCTTTAGCAAAAACAGAAAATACTTGATTATAGGGATATTGCACTGCATCATTTTGTCTGTTATACATTGCAGAAAGTGTAATAGCACCAGAGTTTTCAGTAATTCGTTGCGCAGCAGCAAATCCAGTTGGTGGAGTTACTGCATTATTCGCAACCGTTAATCCATTCTTAGTCCACGCAGCATTAGTAAAGTCTTCTGAATATGGTTCAAAATTTGTTACTGCTGTCGATGATGTTGTCTGAACATATGGCGTAGGTGGAACTGTGTAAAACGCTTTTGACAAAACACCATTTGCATTTATATAATTTGCATCAGACGCCCTTGTATAAGTCAAAGAATCCATAGAACGACCTTGACCGAAACCTTTGACAAAGCCTCGATCATTTACGAAATCCAAATCAAGAGTAGCACCCGGCGCTGGCCAAGCTTGTGCCCAGCCAGCTTCAATATTTCTTTTACCAACATTTGGACCTTTTGATAAACCGGCTCCAGTTCTTGACAAATCTGCGTTATAGATTGGTCCAGAAGCCAGAGTTGCACTTGGTCCTGATATAATACCAGATACTAACCCTGATGACATTAGTACTCTTCAATCATCGCCGATACATACATCAAAGTACCAACAGTCAATGGAGGAGCAGTTCCTGGTGTAGATGCAGAAAGCTTATAACCAGCCTTCAATGGCAATACTCTTTTACCGTTAGCATCATATGGCAGAGCAGGCATCAAAGTACCACTAAGGGCATCGACAGTTGCAGCAGTACCGTTAGTACCAGAAGAAGCAGGAATTGATACTGCACCAAGTACATAGTTGTTACCTGTTGTATCAGTAAGCCAGAAAGTAATAACACGTGCAGCAGTATCCGTTGAAGAAATATTCAAAGACTTAACTACAGCATCGTTGGTGTTTGAAGTGTAAATTGTCTTATATGGTCCCATAATAAGGTTGACTGTGGCATTTGTTGAACCAGAATCAACTGTCGGAGCATTTGACGTAACAGTTGGAAGAGTAAAGAATGAACCCTGTGCAGTTACAACAGGAATTGATGTGATAGCGTTAGCTGTTGAGTTTACAGCCGTTACTGTTGCGGTAAACGTTGCGGCAGTAATAACGTTTGCAGTACCGTTAGCGACAGTAAATGTTCTGGTTCCGACTGTCAAGTTAGAACCTGCGTTGTTAGCTGCAACTGCAATTACAGCATAAGGGTCGTTAGAGCCGAATGGTACAATTACAGTGTTAAGGTTCTGAGTAAAATTAAGTGATTGTGACTTTGCCATGTTATGATCCCATTAATAAGAGTGGATTTAGGTTAATTAATGTTGCTGTTGTTGGTGTAATTGAAGTATTTATTGTTGAATTTCCAACAGAAATTGAATTGTTGACTGTTACAATTCCACTTGCCGAGAAATAGGCAACAGTATTATTATTGGCAATAATTCTCAAATCTCTTGCTGAACCAGTGCCTGCATTCTGTGTTCCAATTGTCAATATATTAGTGTTAGTTTGCCAGTCGAATACTGCTCTTTCATAGTTCGATGCATCAGTATAAGTGTTATATAGACGAAAAGTCTGAGCAGTTGTTCCAAAACGCTGGGCTAGGATACTGGCAGCATCACGATACAACGACAAATCTGGAGCACCCCAACCAGAAGCGGAAGACGTCCAATTAAAAGAAAATGTTCCGGGTATTACTATACCACCCGTTCCAATTGCTAAAGTCTGTTGTGTGTTATTCGTAAACCTAACTACAGAACCAATAGATGTCAATAAACCATTGAAATATACTTGCCCTGTATTATCAACAGAAAACTTGTTACTTCCACTAACGTTTAAACTGAATAGGTTGGAGCCAGACACATTTGTTCCATCCAATACCAGACCTCTTTCTGGTAAGAATGGGTTAAAATTGCTTCTTAATCCGTAATCTAATCTAGCAGCCATATTTGATCCTTGGCATTAAGCGGCAGTTAATGCCATATTTATAAGTGAAATAGTAGTTGGTGAAATAGTCGTTCCAATCGTAGGGGTGCCTACAGATACACCTGTTGTAGCATATATGTTTGATGGGCGATTATTGGTCGCACCACCAATCTGTACTGCACCATCAACGTAAGCTAAAAAATTGCCCGCCGCATCAATATTCCATGTGGGTGTCGCACCTTTAAAAAATCTGATTGTTCCATCATAATAAAGATTGATTGAGCCAAAGCTTCCAGATGTAAAACCAAATGTTGCGTAACCAGTAGAACCGGGAGTTGCGCCACCAAATGAACTTCCCCCTGAGATGAAGTTAATGGCTCTTGCTGAACCAGTACCAGCATTCTCAGTACCGATTCTTATAACGTTAGCAGTCGTCTGCCAGTCAAAAACACCACGTTCATAATTTGATGCATCAGTATATGTGTTGTAAACTTGGAATGATTGAGATGTTGATCCATTTAATATGCCAACAAATTTATTGCCTGATGTGCTAAGTGAAATATTATCATTTTGTGAAGATATAGTTACCCAAGAAAATCCAACACTACCAGAACCACCAATAGTTATTCCGAAATTTCCGGAAGTGATAAAGGATGAAGAACCTGTATGACCTAATTGAAGACTTTGACTGCCTCCACTGCCTATAACAACATCAGCGCCTCCGCTACCAGTTGTAACATACAATGCGGGTCTATTAACAACTCCATTCAAATTAATCGTCGTAGTACCAAATTTATCAACTGTAAAATAGTTCAGACCGTTTCTTTGTATGTTGAATAGATTGCTTGCAGACACATTCGTACCGTCCAATACCAGACCTCTTTCTGGTAAGAATGGGTTAAAGTTACCTCTAATTCCGTAGTCTAGCTTTGCAACCATTTATTACCTTTAACTTGGTTTTGGTTCTGTATCGGTTTCTTTTGCAGCATCTTCAAGCTTCTTGACAAGATGTAGAGCCGCTTCTGCCGCTTGTAGTCCTGCTGACTTGACAGCAACATCAATAAGGTTCATCAGTACCTGAGCTTCTTGCTCTGTGTAAGTAACTGTAATCATATATTTCACTCCTTAATATTAAACTTTATATTGGTTAGCATAACTCTGTGAAGCCATCTCCATGACAAACTGCACATAGTCATTATCAGTATTTAGGATAGCCGGATTAGGAATCATTGTTCCGGGGTTATTCGGATCATCAATTTCCTCTGATAATACTGAATTATAAGCATTTCTGGCAGCAGTGATTCCTGCTAATTTATTTTCATCAGTAATTGTAATGGTAAAGTCTGTCATAATTTACTCCTAAAAACCTACAAGAGATAGTTTTGTTATTGGTGAAACGTAAGCAATCGCATTAGTATATGCGATAGCTGCTGCTCCTAATGAATCATAATTTGCTAAATTAGATTGTAACTGTGCATTAGAAACAACATTAACCGCTGCTACTGATCCAACAAATAATGTGTTATTGGCTGTTCCTGAATATGATGTAGAATTGATTGTCGAATTGACAGAAGCATTTCCAATAGTTAAATTAGAAGTAATGTTCAATGTATTCATCGCAGTAATGGCTACATTGTAGTAAGCGCCTGAACCAGTACTTAATGATAATGTATTATTATTGCTTTGATATGTGAATGAATTTACGCCAGCAACAGAAGCTATTGAAACGTTTGTTACACGACCAGTAGCGTCAACAGTAATGATGGGAATTGCTGCGCTGTTACCATAAGTGTTTGCTGTTACGCCAGAATTAGGCAGTAATGTTGCGCTTAAAGTTCCCGTGTTAATATTTGATGCATTCGAAGCAAAAGCAATAGCATTGGCGTAAGCAACCGATCCACCAGCGCTGTTGCTGTTTATCCAAATACCGTTTTCGTATGCAAGAACGTCATTATTGGCGGGATTTGCAATAGTAACATCTAATAAATCATTGATAAGTTTAACGCCCGAAGAAATTGTTGGTATATTCTTCAGTGTGACAGGTTCAGTTGTCTGTATTATGCCTGCAGTGGCGTTTGTGGAAATTTTTATTGTAGTCGGCTTGGCAACTACTACGTTTATGACTGTATTAGACATTATTCTTTCTATTCTTTAGAGAATATTTAGTAAAGTGTATCAATCACCCTGAAGTATATCCATTCGCCCACCAAGTATTATTAGTGGAGAATATTCCGGCAGTTACAGAAGGAGTTATTGTAACAATACCCTCGACAACTCTTGAAATTGCATTTGTTGTTGTATCTGTAATATTAACGTCATACACATACCTGCCAGAATATAAATTCGCTGTTATATAAGCATCCATTTCAAGAGTTATAGTTCCGGCAGTTGTGTTTATAGTTGTATTGAATGGGACATACGTTTGTGAAGTATACCACTTTTTCAAAACAGAATTGGCTGTGAACCCAACAAGATCTAACGGATCGCCATTTTGATCCGTTAAATTAAGAGTCGCATTGAACGTTGCGCCTTGGTCAATTACTAGATTTGCTTTTGTTGCCATTATACTATTACCCTGGCAAATTTAACTGTGGTATTTGAAGAAATTGGCGTAAAATATAACAGAACATTAGTTCCGCTTGTTAATGTGGAAAAAACACCAACATAAGAATTAGAAGTATACGAGGCATATTCTGTGATGAACGCCGTAGTTGTATTATGAACAATCATTATTTTAGAACCATAATGATTGTTTGAATTATTGTCGTTCACGGAAAGAAGGTATTCCGCGGAATTGTAAGTTGCCATTGGCCAGGAATCAATCAAAGCTGTTCCAACGCCTGTTGTAGTTATTTGGACATTGGATATACTTGTTTGTAAAATAACTGGCGCATAAGTTCCATTAGCATTGAGGAAATATTGGCCGTTGGATACTTGAGAGGCTGTGGGTATTTTTAAACTTAAATTCGCAGTAGAGTTCGCAAACGAAATAGAAGTTGTATTGATTGTGGCGTTTGTTGTTGAATTTCCAAGAAATATCGAATTAGTATTAATAGAAACATTTGATACAGAGTTACCTATCGTTATTGTATTACCGATAGATATAGAATTTACCACAGATATATTATTAGTAACAACTGAATTTGAATAAACGTTACCAGTTACCGAAGCATCTCCGACCGCAGCATTCGAACCAACAGTTACAATCGAATTTGATACAGCAGATGCAAGTTGGTTAACTGTTGTTAACAGTTTTTGAAATGTGTCCGTTGTTGCGACGTTGCCTATAAGAATTGTCATTTATTTTTATCTCTTTAATAGTTGTTGTAACATATTCTTAATTTCTTTGACATCATTTTCCACTCTATTTAATCTTTCATCATTTAAAGCGGCTTTCTGTGCATTTTGTTTTTGCTTTTTATAGGCAATCAATTTAGCATTATCCACATTTAAAATCGCTCCGGACCTTGGATCTTTAACGAGTCCTTCTACATCTGTCTTTATGTATTTATTACTCATTTTATAACTGTAAGGCCAGAGCTTGTAAACTATCAACCAATGGAACTTTAGAACTATCCTGTGCTTGTAAGATAACCTTTATCTGAAACTGCTTGAACAGGGTATACAAAGAACCTCCAGCATTTTGATATGTTAATCCTTGTGGAGTTACCAAGTAAGCAGTAGTTCCTGTATTAGAATCCGACCAAGAAGTTCCGACAGTCAAATAAGTTGCGTTCGCAATTGAGACAACAACTTGTTCATCATTATCAATACCAATGATATTTCCTGGCATTAACTGACCAGTAAAATTAGTTCCGCTACCAGTAATAATATTACTTGTATTTGATACAGTAACTGTGCCAGTTAAAGCTGTGTTACTTGAAGTAGACATATAAGCAGTAGTTGGAGGAACTACAACGTAATAAGCATTACTCGAGTAATTGCCATTAAATGGAGCATTAAGAGTTAATGATGTCGTATTGGCAATCGAAACAATTTGTCTTGCTGTTTCACCAAATGACGAATTAGCCATCATATTAATGAAATTGCCTACTTGATTTTCTTGTCCAAATAAAGTATTAACACCAGTAATTGTTGTATTTGTATTGCTAGCAGTAATAAATCCTGATGTTGGAACTAAGTTATAATATCCATAAGTAGAATATGTAAATTCTCTAACATCATATGGATTGCTTGGATCACAAAATACGCTATCGCCTTGATTAAACATAGGAGTCCAAGTTTTTATGGACATTGGATCTGTATCTTGACCATTCAAGAATTTTACATAAACTTTGATGTCAGTACCTGGGGGTCTGTGAGCTGATAAGATAATTTGAAGATCTTCAGAATCTTGTCCAGCAGCCAAGGTTACAATTTGTGAAATATATTTCGTTCTTGATGGACCGTTGTTGAAAAATTCATTATAAGAAATTTGTGGCCAGTCGACAAGGTTTCTTATGATTAGCGTATTATTTTTAACAGTATCAATCAATGGCGAAATAAACTGAGAATCAGTAGTCAGGCGCGCATGAATAGTCATAGAATTATTGCCGCCGATATTAGTAACTTCGTTCGTGCGACTCAAAACTACTCTTTCTTGATCATAAAATTCTGTTTCCAATCCTGTTTGAATTGGGAATGTATTTGAATCATAAGAATATGTATTATTTACACCCGTATAATCGTAATTTACGGAAGTTCCGGATGGTGTAATATAAGAAAATTGGCCAACAATATCATTAAGAACTGGATTGTATAAAGCGGCAACGTTGGCATATGCCACTAAAGTAGAAGTGTTAACAAACGAAGAATTTGATAATGCATTCGCAGCCAATGCAGAATTAGCAAATCTATGTACTTGAAGAAACGTAGTTGTTCCGAAATTTCCAGTTGAGTTATCAACGTAAAACAATCCCTTAACGCTATCATAGTATTTCAACACACCGTTAATACTGGTATTAACTGTATTTGGTGTTGAATTTGAAGCTGAAAATACAGTATCTCCTGGCAAAACAGTGGAAGATAAGTTACTGTAACCAATTCCATAAACGGAAAGATAATCAACATTGTGGTTATTAAAATAAACGTCGCCAATACCAGAAGAAAATTTAGCAACATTTAAATTGAACTTAATATATTCAGTTTGCAAAGCTGTCCATTCATTCATGGTAGAACCATAAAATGCAGTTCCTACTATAGGTTGGCTGTAAACTTGGACTCCAGTCGTAATGTCAATATCGCCAAGATTCGCGCTGTAAACTTGAATATCTGGGTCATTATTATCGGGCTTAACAATAAATGCATATTCTGTGCCATTGTTAAGAAATACTGGCGATTCAAAAGTAAATCTTGTGGCTACGTTTGCGGTAGAACTAGTCGTAATTTCATTGTAGTTTAGGTGCACCGTGGAAAACGGCAAAATAGATGAACCATCCGGGTAACCATTGTTTATTTCACAAAGGTAAACAGTAACACCATTGTTGCTGATCAAAGATCCCTGTTTAAAGAAAAGATCAAGAGAAATTGCAAAAACACCGGCTGAATTATCAGGAGTATTAATTGTCAATCCTTGCGCGATTGGTTCATAATAATATGAAAGATTAACGATGTCAGGAATTGTTGTTACGTGTACATTAGTAGTAGTTGTTGATACTGTATTAACAACTGGAACAACTGATAAAATTGGGTTAACTGTTGTTAAAGTAACTACTTGTTTTGTCACACTTAGATTTGAAGCAGTATACGAAGCTGAGGCGGAAGTCGTGATTGCGTCATTGCCTTGAGATAAACTAGTTACGTCAGCAAGTTCTATTACGTGATCGCCAGTCTGAAAAACGCCTGCAGGAACGTTGAATTGACCAGCGACATGTCCTTGTGAGTCGGTAACAATTGGAGTTCCCCAAGTTCCGGTCAGCTGAACTGTATTTGCAGTGGAAGTATCCAAACTAATTGAATTGTTGCCAGAACCTCCGCTCTGTAAAGCGGGAATAACACCAGGAGCGCAATATTGATCTACCAAAATACTATTGAAAAAAACGTGAATTATTTGATTTGGTCTCATGTTATAAGCATAGAAACCAATAACTGTGGGCGCCATGTATGGCTGTAGAGAAACGTCAGTGACGAAATTGCCAACCGTAACTGTATTAGACTGAGTTTGAACTTGAAGCTGTAAACCCTGACTAGTAGAAGTTGTTGTTGTAGAAGTTGTTGTCGTATTAGTTGCTGCCAAGTTTGTCTCCTGAACAAAAAATTATGTAGCTGTAGATTGATAAATTGGAGCTCCGGCGCCAATATTAGAATAATTTGGCGTACTGCCTAAATTGTTGATAATAGTATGCGAAGTGCTATTGGAAACAGTAGTATTCGTGGAAGATACAGCAGCGCCCCAACCTGTACCACCATGGTTCGCTACGAAAATTCCTGATATACTTCCTATTTGGTAACCAGCTGCCGAATATTGCGCTTCTGTTTGAGGTAATAAACTTGATTCGTTATAACCCAAATTCACGTTCAATTTTGTCGCTGTTCCTGAAATAACAGTATTTGTCGTAATTGTTTGTGTTGTTTTCCATGGCCCCCAAACAGAACCAAATGGAGAAGAAGCAAACTGTTGCCAAGGAGTTGCATTGTTTTGGGTTATATTAACGGCGGCTGTTTGGTTAATGTCGATATTATTATCAAAACAAGGAAGCAATATCATAGAACCGTTCCAAGCAAATGCAACGTGAGCGGCTGCTCTATATTTAGTTGCATAAGGTTGTGTGATAAATGAGACGCTTGTGTATGGCAGAGTAATTACTCTTCCAGTTTTCTGAACAGTAGAAGATAAACCACTATTAAATTTGAGATAAACAACTTCTCTTGCAAATTTTGGTCTTGCTATGCTTTTGGTACTGTCGATAGCCACAGAATATTCTTGATTTGTTACATCGCTGTAAGTAAAATCGTTAAATGGGTCAACGAATATTCCATTTTTAAATCTATTTAATCCGTTTTGATCGGTCACAGTTAAATTAGAAGCTTGTGATTCGAGCAAAGATAAAGAAGTATAATATTCAAGATTAGTTATTCTTTGATCAAGTTTACCAATATCGGACATTGTGTAACCTCTATTTGTAACAATATTAGTTGTAATAGAGGTTGATACATCTCTTATCAAATTTTTAGTATTTTGATTTATTGTTTGGTCAGAAGTAATCTGATCATTTGTTAATGAAGGAAATGGCGGTATGTTGAAAACCGCGATAACCATTGCATTATCTGGGTAAAGAGGAGTTTGTGGATTTAATCTAGATACGCCTTCTTTAACCTTGATAGTATTATCTGGAGTGATCATTATAAGATCTTTTCTTGGCAGATACATAGTGTAATCTGCCTGGAAATTCGCTCCATAAGCAGGCGTATTTAATCCAGAGCCAGGTACAAGTAAAGATACTGTATTTGAAGGATTAACTGAAGCCAGAGCAACAGCTGTTGTAATTGATGCAGAAGTTGGATTGTTATTTCCATCATATGTCAAATTGCCAGTATCAGTGGCCGTTGATGTTGATGGTATTCTGAAGTCAACATAATCTCTTAAATATTTTTGATTACCCGCTGTGTCAACATAAAGAGGAATATCTTTTGTTTGCACTGCATTTGTATTTGCAGTATTTGCGTCATCAATTGGATAAGATTCAACAGTGAAAAATCCAATGCCTGGAGTATTGTTTGTTGAAAAATAATCCAACTGTACAAGCAAATATGGATAGGCTGTCTGAGAATATCCACCCTTTGGATATAGATACGCCAAACCATAATGGTCGTCTGTTTGACCAGTATCGTATGTGAAACTTGTAGTTATGTTTGAACCTGATGTTGAATAAGTTGCAGTGGGCGAACCATAAATTGCAGTAACTCTACTTACATCACTAAATCCCAAACACCAAGGACCGAGAGGATTCGTTGTTGTATTAATTTTTACGAATCTATTTTTATTGAATACCTTCAAAGCAGGAGAAACACTAGTTCTCAATACATTATAAAATACTTCTACGCCCATTGTGCTCTGTAATGTAACACCAGTGTTGATGCTGAAAGAGGTTGGGTTATTGATTGTAATGTAACTGCCATAACCGTTAATATTTCCGGTTATTGGAATCAATTTACCTGCCAGAAATGACTTATAATAAGTTTGACCAGAAGTATTAGATCCAAAAGGAGCGTCCACAGTCATAAGTGTACTGTTAGCAACGTTCATCACTGTTCTTACTGTTGAACCTACTTTAATCAAATCTCCGGGAGAAAATGAAGTCACGAAAGTAGTACTCGTACCAACAACATTGGCAGAAGTATTATAAATCTGAACAGTTCCAGTAAGAGCTGTTGAATCTACGTTGGCCGTTGAAATCAAAGAAAAAGTTTGTGAATCGGAAAACGCAAGAATAGAGCCGTTTGAAACACCATATGGCAAAATATCAGTTCCGCCAGGCGCCGAACTTGACAAAGTAATAGAAACAACGCCATTCGAATACATAGTTGAAGCGGCTTGTTTTCTATAAACATAAGAAGAATTGTTATTGTTGCTGGCATTTTTTAGTTTTTGCAAACCATTAACACCGAAAGAATACAGTTGGTCGTCGTAACCTGCTCCAACTATTCCATTAGAAATAACGTCTGCTATACCAGGAGTTGCTCCGTTATAATATAGCGACTGAACTTGATTTACATTATAACCATTACTCATGTTCACATTGAAAACGTGAATCAAATAAGTCGCATTATTGGCGCCCGGAGTTCCTGAGTTATAAGAAAAACATTTAATTGAAGCAGTTCCGATTATGGCATTACTGTATGGAGCTACAGTTGCGAAATTTCTTTTTGTGACTGCTGATTGTGGTAAGTTTAAGAGCTGTACTGTTTGTGCTTGGTCGCAAGGAAAAGTTCCGGCAACTTCGTCGCAAACATAATATCCACCATAATTGAAAGTAATCTGTTGTTCGATATTAGTTTGTGTATCAACACCTCTACGCATGGTTACGTAGTTCGCTTTTACGAATCCAACAGGCTGGCCCTGAGCGTAACCGCTTCCCGGATTTACTTGACCGTAAAATGAATTGGCAGTTAAAATTGGCAGACCATTTCCTGATGTATTAGTTACAGTTGTAATAGAAAATGGATTTGTTACATAATTTCCTGCCTCATCATAAGTTCTTGATGCGACTGCATTGCCAACAATAGAATATAGATTTGCGGCAGAAGTTGACTTGCTGACTAGAGCATTATAATTATAATTGGCAATTGGATTGAACCCTGTTGTATTAGCAGCTGTTGCTGGGTCCAATGAAACTAGTGTTGGAGATATTTTCAAACGATCGGCGCCAGGAGCGTTTTCGTTTGAATAGCCAAGAGCATTATCAAGTAATGAAGGATCTTGGTTATAAGTTACGATTGATTCAAGACCCTGGAACCCAACAACATTATTCCCCGCTGCCACGCCATAAGCATTGACCAATCCAAAGGTTGGATTGATTACTTCGACGAAAGTTCCGTTAACGAAAATGACACCGCCAGAAACACTAATTCCGTGCGCATTACCAGTACTGGCAACATTAGCCGATGAGTTTGAATAAACATTGATAACAGCAACTGTATCAGCAACATTGTTACCAGTTCTTGGAATTTTATAGAAAGTCAATTGGTCTGTGTTGGAAAATACCACAGAATTTGCAGTGCCAGTTCCCTGATAATTGATATAAATTGCCGTTGGCATTGTATTGGGGTAGCTCGAAGCAAGACCCTGATTTGACAATAATACTCTGCCACTTAACCCACTAGTTGAACTTACGCATTGAGTATTTGCCAAAGAAGAAACATTATAAGAAGAACCGTTAGATTGAAAATCTTGAAGAAATACATAAGGAACAATCGGTAGATCTGTTACTCCACATCCAGAAACAATATCGCCGTTTTTAAACGCCCAGTTACCAAACTTTTCTATTTGATCCTGTAATATCGACTGAACTTGTGTTAGCTCGCGCGCCTGAACAGCGACCGCTGGCTTAAATAGAACACGATAATACTGATTATTTGCATTAAAGTCATCGAAATAAGGACTTACATTAAGATCAGTTGTAATTGGCATTATTATTTCCCGTTTTTATTATACTAAATCAAAATTTATTATGCATCTAAGGTTATTTTTTGGCTGGCTGCTACAATGGTATCGTTTACCATCAAAACAAACAAATCTACCTTTTTTTGGTGTTACTCTTTTATGTTCGACCAATTTAACATTATTAGAACCAGCTGGAGTATTTTCGGTAGTTTGTTCGTAAATTATAGTATCACCATCGCTATCATTACAATAATAAATGCAAGCCAAATGATCTATGGGTAAATCAACATGTATGCCATTGTGTTCTTTAACGTATTTATCGTTCAATGGCAACTGTAAAAATGATCTAGTATAATGTATATCATTAATTTGCAAATTTAATTTTTTTATAAAATTATTTATTATTGGAACACAAAGTAGTTCATAAAAATTAGATTGTATTCCTTCATTTGGATGCTTGAAAACTTGAACAAAACCGTGAGAAGGATATTTGCTAATTCCACCACTCACATCATTTAAAAAATTCCATTTTCCGGCCATAACATAATTAAAAATTTTATTTTGAAACTCAACGTCAATCAAATCATCAATAACAAAAGTTTCTTTCATCATATATCCTATATTTGAATAATCAATTTAAAAGCCTCAGTCTGTGCATTAGCGCGATTTACATTACTTATATTTTGATAATATAAAGGAATAATATCTCTCGCGTAAATTTGACCTTGTCCACTATTTATAGCTATAGAAGTAGTCAAAGAACTGTTTGTTGTACTTACAATTGTTTCATTATTGACGAAAAATTTATCACCAGTTAGATATATGACAGAAGAATTTGAAAAAGCAACTGTTCCAAGAGAACTACTAGTCACGCCTTCAACTTGACTTCCAACAGGAAAGGTTATTGCTGAAGATACGTTCGCATACAAAAGTTGATTAAATGTATTAGAAGAAAAATTAACTGAGCTTTTTGACCCATTCGCATTTAAAACATTTGGATTTTTAATAATGCCAATTTTATTGTAAAGAACATTCGTTGGAATTGTGTTTGATTCTGAATTGATGAAATTGAAAGAAATAGCGTATCCTTTCATATTCAATTCAGCGGCTGGATTGCTCCCATGCCCGCCAGCTGGAGGAACAATAGCATAAGCATTCGCACCAACACCATAATGAGAATTACTTACAATAGAAACATTTGCTCTGGAAATATTAACGCCAGGATTAACAACAACAATTTGCGAAATAGAATTTGATGTTGTATTAATTACTGAATAAGCTGAAGGATCAATTGAACCGTCAGTATCAAAAACAACTGACGGGGAAATGATATATTGGCTTTGTGACGGAGTTATGTTTACGGTGTTTGGAGCTGAGTTTGTATAAACCCAATTACCTGAAGAATTAGAAACATAATTTTGAATATAAAAAAGTTGCGAAGAAGTTGGAGAGTTATTATTATAAACATAAATTGAATTATTGTTATAATAAGTGCTTACCGAATATGCATTTTGTTGAATTTGAATTACACTACTATTCGCGAATTGTACATATCCTTGATGATATGTACTGTAACCTATACCACCATTCGATACAACCACAACGTCAATACCAGCATTATTTGAGGCAGATGATGATATTAATGTGTTTGCATATACTGGAGCGTATTGATTAGTAGCGAAATTGTTATAATTTTCATTTGAAATTGAAGATATGTATCTCCAACCATACCCATCCGATTTGTAAAACGTATTAGCTTGCAACTGATCTGGCTGTCTTGTGGAAGGACCGCCATTTGCATTGTTAATACATTTAAAAATAAGATAATCTCCACCAACAATGGATGGTGGAGTTATTACATAATATTGGCTATTTGCCAAATTAACGTTTGTATTATCATATTGTGTGTAATATGTATTAGGCGACCAAATACTATTTAAAATAATTGGAGCAAAATTTGAATTGGCTAATTTTTTACCAAAAATAAATTGCCAATCATTAGTAAATGTTGTGTCATAATTATCTGTTGCAACCGTCGGAGTCCCATTTGTATACGCTATCGGATTTGAGGCGAAAGCGTAGTATTGTGAAACGTTGGCCGTAACATTATATACTAATTCATCAAATATTGCTTTTTTATAATTTGCGGAAATGTAACCCATAAATTAAATCCCGATCGCAGTCCAAGTGATTAAAGCGTTGGCCGTGTTTGCTGTGATAATAGTAAATGCTGTGGCATTAATTGAATATACAGCAGGAGTATAAGTTCCACCCGCAGCATTAGTTGTTGCAGATAATGAGAAACAATTTGTTGTAAATGCAGCGCCAGTGGATGTTGCGAATGTAACAATCTGTGCTGTGCTGTTAACAGTTGCAGTTCCCCATTGCATCAATAAACCGTTAGTAATTCTCGAATAACCGTTTGCCAATGCGGCTGCGTGAGCAACGTTTGACGTTCCCAAAGTAATAGTATTAGTTGAAACAGTAATATTGGAGTTTACGAAGGTGCCAGTCGTATTTGCAATAAACACATTTGCTGATGCGTTGGAAATTACAACAGAAATTGGAGAAATATATACGTTTCCAGTTGGCGAAACTATCACATCAAAGGTTGAGTTGCCATAACCATAGTATGTTGAATTGCCTGAGAAAAAGTGTGTCGAATTAGAAAAAGTATTTACAGTAGAGTTACCGACAGAGAAAACGTTGGTAACAATGCTGTTGCCGTTTACTGTCAAACCTGAGCTGTTGGCAATAACATATGTTCCGACATTTGCCGAAGTACTTGCATAGAAAGTAGCTGTATTTACCTGACCAGTAATGTTTATTGCAGCAGCGCCAATTAATGTAGAATTAGCGGTAAATGTAGCGCCAATAGAATAAGAAGCGGCGTTTACTGTTCCTGTTACATACAATCCAGTGGAGTTAGAAGCAATACCATTGGCATTAAATACGCTGGCATTAGCAACAACAACAGAACCAACTGTGAGAGCAAAAGCATTGATAGTTGCAATAGAGGTAACGTTCGCGCCAAAGTAACTGTTACCATTAACAGAAAGAGTATGAACAGGAGCGGTATTATTAATACCAATATTTCCAGTTGGAGTAATTCTCATTCTTTCGTTTGTAATCAAAGTGCCATTGGTAAAAAAATTAACAAATCCGTTATTTGCTGTACCAATTGAAAGATTCGTATTGCCTGTGTAAAGATAACCGTCAGAAGCGCCGCCAATCGTCCAAAATGATTGAGAAAATGCGCTTCCGCTAATTCCCATATCAATAAAATTGTAACTATTTGAACCGTGAGAATCATAAGCGGCAAAATCAGAAGAAGCATTTGTCGCTAAAGTATTACCGTAGTTAACAACAACAGAATCAACGCTTGCGTTTGCTATTCCGGAAATTTGAGAAAACGTAGTAGTTCCTGATGTATTCTGATAGCCAACAACAGAATTAACAGTTGAATTACCAATAAACAGAGCTGAAGTATTAATAACTACGTTAGAACCAACATAAACTGAAGAAGTAGCATTAATAACTGTTGTAAAAATACCAGAAGAATTGGATACTGTTGTCGTACCGACTGAAAGAGTGGCGGCATTAACAACATTAGCATAAACGCCGGAAGAATTCGCCACAGTTGATGTGCCGACTGCGTAAGAAGCGGCGTTAATACCATTAGTAACAAGAACGCTGTTACCAATAACAACCGAATTAGCAACACCAATACCGCCATTTACTACTAAAGCTCCTGTAGAAACGTTAGTAGATTGTGCATTAGAATATACTAGTATTTCAGTTTGATTAGTAAATATAACATCAGCCGAACCATCTGGATCAATTATCAAATTGGCATTAGAACCAAACGGTGTGGAAATTGTATTGACGTATAAATTAGCTGTTACAGTTATATTATTAGACGCCAAAGCGTTGGTATATAAGTTGGCCGTAACGGTCATATTATTAGAGGCCACAACGTTATTAGTTGATAGCGTTGGCGTTAATGCAGAATAAAACTCACTAAAATTATTTTGTATCTTTATCATCGCCGTGCGAATTGGATCGCCAGTTCCATCGTTCGCTATCGTTCCAACGTTTATTGTTTGTTGCGCCATGTTTTACTGTTCCTTAGTAATTAAGAATATTTTTATCCGATGTGATATTTGCGTTATCCGATAGTATTACTATGCTATCTGCCGTGAAATAATCTTCAATAGTTTCATCAACAGTAATTAATAAATTATCAGAAGTGATAAGCGTTGTATCGCTAGTCAAATTCTTGTTTGGATAAACAGCAACATATGGTGTATCATAAAGTAATTCAACAGGAGAATTTTCATTATTTATTAATAAGAATTCGCCAAATAGTTCCGAACCAGCTGGATGGAACGTGTTATATATTATATTTTTATATGTGTCTAATGTTGAAGCGGCTTTGATTTGATATGAGAAATCTTGATAAAAATAACTATCCTGAATGTATTTATCAGAATTTAGGAATCCTCTTGTCGTTGACCAATAACCTCTTCCTTTACCAACACCAGATTTAATGACTTCTGCTTGAACAAAAGAAGCAGTGTTAAATTCTGATATTGTTGTACTCAATACAGCGCCCGATCCTTTCGCTGTTTTTACTAAAATATTTGGTAATGAATTATAACCAGACCCGGAAAATGTCAATACAGCTGCAGTAATTTTTCCGGTATTATCAGTAGTTACATAACCTTTGGCAGGAGAAGTTGTATCGCCTCCGGAAAATACCAATAACTCTCCATTACTATAACCAGATCCACCATTGATTACGTTTGGTTGAGTTAATCCGCCATAAAGATACGCCTTAACAAATTCACCATCAATATATCCTTTACCAGAATTTACGAGAGAAACTTGACTGACGATGTTATTACCAACAGATGGTAAAGCTGATATGATTTCATTTTTACCGTCTATAGTATTATCTGCTCTGTACATAACAGGATCGTTGAAAGTAAAATTCGCAGGTAAAATTACAGAGGCTGCTTTGAAATTTCCAACAGTATTTGAATATGATGGAGGACCGTATAATGTTATGGAAGTGTTTGAATTTACGGTTTTTATTATTTGTTCTTGTGATACTGTGGAATTAGCAACGAGAACAATAACATCTCCATTTGAAAAATAAGTAGAAAAAGAAGTTCCACTTCCCGTAACTGTATTTGAAGTTGTGGAAAAAGAAATTGTTCCAGGCAAAGTGTTGCTGAACATC
>Ga0214164_1000625_pt1 | contig 22910 bp, 40 predicted proteins | sample TroBogepilimnion_13_FD_153003 | JGI IMG/M metagenome (GOLD analysis project Ga0214164, IMG submission 153003) | Freshwater microbial communities from Trout Bog Lake, WI - Practice 03JUN2009 epilimnion v4 | ecosystem: Environmental > Aquatic > Freshwater > Lake > Epilimnion/Euphotic zone ...
CCGGCGGTGCGTCGGCTGGGACCACATCGGGCCAGATTGCCGCCTCCGCTTCCGTGGCGGGCGCTACAGCGGCGACCGTGGCGTCTGCTGGCAATGTCACCGGTTCGGCTTCGGTTGCGGCTGGTGGGGCCTCTCAGGTCGCGGGCGCGGGCACCGTCACCGCCAGCGCATCCGTCAACGGCACATCCGCTTATGCTCAATCGGCCACGGGCTCGGTCGGAGCCTCTGCCAATGTCAGCGGCGCATCCGGCCAGATCGACAAAGTGGCCGGGTCGGTCACGGCGTCGGCATCGGCTGCGGCGTTCAACGCGAGTTTCGGAACGGCCAACGGATCGGCCACCGTCTCAGGCGCGGCAAGCGCGCTCGGCGTCTCGACCGGGTCGGCGTCGGCCTCCGCATCCGCATCCGGCGGCGCTTCGGCCATCTCGGCTGGAGCGGGATCGGTCCAAGCCTCCAGCTCGTCGGCAGCGTATGGGTCGGCCATCGCCCGGGCCTACGGATCCGCGTCCGCAGCCGCGGCGGCCCTCGGTTGGTCTGTCGTCATCGGAAGCCGCGTCGTCCAGGCGACCGGCACGGCGAGCTGGGCCACCGCGACCGGCCAGTCGGACTACAAGACCATCATCGGCACCGGATCGAACAAAGCTCTCTCAGGATAGGACCCCAATGGCCACGACGACGAACCTGACCTTCGACCTGGGCGAGACGTGGATCATCAACCACACCGCGACCTCGGACGGCACGACCCCGCTGAACCTGACCGGCGCGACGGTGGCCCTCTACGTCAAGGGAGCCGCCGCCGCCGTGCTCACCCCGGCCCAGTCCACGACCGTCATCACCAACGCCTCGCTCGGCCAGTCCACCATCAAGGTCAGCCCCGCCCAGCAGACGGCTGCAGGCATCACGGCAGGTCAGGTCGGCAACTACGTGCTCCGCATCACCCTGCAGGATGGCACCGTCACCGATCAGAACATCGGCAGCTTCACGATCAAGCAGACGGCGGCCAACTAGAGCCGCTTGCATAGGTTAGAAATCCGGTCACCAGCGCCCCTCGGCCCTCGCGGGTCTGGGGGCGTTTTTCGCATTGGGGGTCTAAGGCTTTGAAATGTTTGGAGCGGCTTCTGAGTTTTTTCGCAGCGCATCGGTTTGAAATTGCAGGGAAACGGCCCAATTAGGAAACCGCTGCTCTATCCTGCTGAGCTACCGGGCCGCGTTTGAAATCATTGGACATTCCGGCCACATCAGACCGCCGCCCCGGACCTTTTTCGCACCGTTTTCGCAAACTGGGTCGCGATCCGTTCTCCTTCTACCGGCTCCGCTTCATCCGTTCAACGATGGCGAGCGCAATGGTCTCCCCGTTCACGTAGCGCATGGCGATGCTTTCGACCTTCCGTTTCTCCCATCCGAGGATGGTGGCCACGTCCTCAAGCGACAGCCCGGCGCGCACCAAGTTCGTGGCGGCCGTGCCCCGGAGGTCGTGAAAGCGCAACGCCTTGACGGATGGCCCCGCCTTCTGCTTCGCCCGCTGCATGGCGGTCTGCAAGCCCTCGTCCGTCCACGGACGGCCATGCGACGAGGTCAGCACCGTGAGGGCCCCGGTGTCGGCCGCAGTTGGCAGCCGGTCGATGATGGCGCGAAATTCTGTCGTGATCGGAATGATCACCGTCCGCCGCCGGCCGCTCTTTCCCGTTTGCCAGATGATCGCGTCATCCTTCACCGCCGACCAAGGCAAGGTCACCAGGTCGCCCAGCCGGAGGCCGCTGTGAGCGGCGAACAGAACGGCGTTCCGGGCGTGGTCGCTGCCCAGGTGCGGGAGGATCAACGCCAGATCCGCCTCGGTCCATACGAGGTCCGCCCTGTTCACCCGATACAGGCGCGGGAAGTCCTGCAGCGGGTTGACGGCAATCTGGCCCCGGTCGCGGGCCCATTGAAGGACCAGCGCCAGTGCCCCCATCCGGGCGTCGGCCGTCTTTGGGGTGGCCTTGTACTTGTCCCGCCAGTCGATCAGGATCGCCCGGGCCTTGGGCTTCTCCAGCCATGCAAGGTCCATCTCGCCAAGGTCCCGACGCACGACATCCAGCGCCGCGCGATAATCGGCCCGGGTCCGCGGAGCCTTGGTCTGGTAGTGGGTGCTTTCCAGAAACTGAGTGATCAGCCCGGCCAAGAACCGGCCGTCAGGCTTCGCGCCGACGAGCTGCTCAAATTGCGCGATGGCTGCCGGTGCAAGCCGCGCCACCTCACGATCAAGTGTGGTCTCGTTCGGCGCGGAGGCAGCGAGGATCCGAGGGCCACCCCGCCAAGCATACCAATACTCATACGCGCGCTTCGCCGTGACCCGGCGGTGCCGGTCAAGTCCGGGCATCATCGAGGACGGCCTTAGCCCATTGGTCGAACGGGTCATCAGAAGTGATCGCATCTGTGGAGGACGGAACGACCAATCCCGCCGCCTTATTCAGCCAGGCGTCAATAGCGACCTGGTCCCACCGAAGGCGTCCGCCGACGTTTACCGGGGGAACCGGCAGGCGCTTCACGGCGGCCTTCGGGATCGCCAAATAGGCGGCGGCGGCGTCTAGGGTCATAAGGCGAGCCGTCATTCTTCCCCCAATGCGGCGAGGATGGCGGCTTTCATTTGATCGGCGTCGTCGCAAATGAAACTTGCCGCATAGGCCCGCCCCACCGCCTCGGGGCTGGTCATGTGGGCCTTGATCGCGGCGAGGATCGTGCCTTCGGCCTCGTAATGGCTGATGCCGCCCATGCCCAACTGGAGCAGCGTGTCGTTGATCTTTTCTTTAAGCGTCATGGCTCTTATCCTCCGTCTGGTCGTAGGCGTGGGCCACCATCCCGGCCTTGGTCTTGCGGACGCTGACGATCAGGTAAGGCGGCTTCAGTTGGGCCACCATGTAGCCGCACATTGCGTGATCCTTTTCGAGCATGTCCCGAACGCACTCCGTCACCTCGGACAGGTGGCGCGGCTCGCAGTTGATTGTGAACCTCATCCCTCACCCTCCGCAGCGTGGAAGCGGGCTAGGGCGGCGGCTGCTCTGCGCAATTCACCTATCGACACGTCGGTCGGCACAACCATCGTGTCGCGCACGTTCGGGTTCGACAGGCAAATGTTCTGCGGCAGCAATTCTCCAACAGCTTTCGCCAGTTCCCGCGCGATCCCCTCCCGTTCAGCAAGCTGGGCCAAGGCGCACTCGTAATGCCGTGGACCCCATGTGTGGCACCCCGGCCCGTGGGTTCCGATCCGACCGGCGCGGTGCTGTTCGTATTTCAGATTACGTTCGGCCTCAGCAAGCTGGGCGCGATCCATGGCGTTCGATTGCAACAGTGCCGCAATGGTCTGGTTCTGCGCGTCGATCCGCTTGTCTCTCTCAGCAAGCTGGGCAGTCAGGCGGTCTACCTCGGCAAATAGGGTCTCAATGTCGGCCAGCACTTGCGGAATTTGCATACCGGGTTGCCAGCGCCGGTAAATCTGGTCGCGCCATTCCTTTCGCGTTCGATTAAGTTTCATTGCTACCTCCAAGGGCGCGGCGGGCGGCGTTCTCGGGGTCGGCGCAATCGCCCGACTTGATGAACATTAGGGCCTCTAAGAACCGCTCTATCATTTGCTCATGGCGGATGATCAGGTCTCTCTGGATTTCAACGCGACGCTTCCACCTCGCATTTTCAGCCGCCAAGATTTCTTCAGCCTCCTCTGCTGCGCGGAGGGCGGTGGCAATGACGCGCGTGATGACCTCTTCGGCCTCATAGGTGCTCATGTCGCCCATGCTCAACTGAATGAGCGCGTCGTGAATTTTCTCGGCCTCAGCCTCAGCTATCAGGTCAGCGCTCTGGCTCATGACGTGAGTTCCTTCACCGTCCACATGACCGCTTCTTCAAGGGCCGTCAGGCCAAGGCTGCGATAACGGCCCGGCTTCACAGCCTCAAACAGGGTTTCAAGTTCAACGGCCTTAGCTTTGATCGCGTCATGTAGCGCCTTTTCATCTTCGGTCAGGGCGCGATAGCGCGGGCGAAACCGGGACACTGGCTCGTCGATTTTGTCGGACTGACGGGCGTCAGGCTGGCCTTCGTAAACGTGGGTCATCGTAGTTTCTCATTGGGTTGATTGGTCTCCGCTCTGGCTAGGGGCGGTTTCGGGGGTGCGGGCGGTCGTCATGCGGCCTTGTCCTCCGGCATGAATTTGCGGATCTGGTTGGCGATCTCCACCTGGAGCGGGTCGCCCTTCTTCTTGACGCTCTCGGCCCGACTGAGCAGGACATCCGGCGATGTCATAGACAGGCATCTGATCAGCTCGGCGTCCCTTGCACCGGTCCCTTTCCAGACGGCCAGGTCGAGGCCCTTCAGCACCTGGATAGGCAGCGGTTGCCATTCGGCATCCCGGGCAATCGTGAGCAGCCGACGGAGGCGAGGAAGGCCGCTGTTGCGCACGATCTTGTGCAGCGTCCCGATCCCCGTCAGCACATTGTCCGGGTGCATGTCCTTGCTCGAATAGGCCTCGGCCAGCTCGAAGCCCGTTTCGGCCAGCACCTGGTCGATGCCGACCGCGATCTCGTCACCGGCAGCGACCTTGGCGCGGTGAACGGCGAAGGCCGTCAAGGCGATCCGGTTCGTGTTGATCTCGACGAAGGCCGATGCCCGCTCACTCGCATGTTCGAGGGTCAGCACCACACAGGGCAACGTCTCAATGGCACCGTGCGTGGCCGCGGCGATGGCCGTGTGCTGGCCGTCGATGACCTCATAGAGGCCGTCGGCGTTGCGCGCGACGGAGAGCGGCTTGAACGCAGACCACGACCAGGTCGCGACGATCTTGCGGATCATCGCCAGGGAGCGGTGCGACAGGCCTCGCTGATAGGCCTCATCGACAACCAGCTGGTCGAGGGCCAGCCACGCGAGCTTCGGCGGCGGAGCGACCGGTGCGCGGCGAAGAGGCTTGGCGGCCTGTTCGGCTATCGGGGCGATGGGGCGGACGGTCACGCCTGCGCCCTCGGCTTGAACCGCCCGTCGCTGCCCCGCTGGGGCCTCGGCTCGATGGTCGCCTCATGGTGACGCCATCCCTCGAGATAGCCGTCCGCGTGACCGACCTGATGGCCGATGTTGAAGGCAACCCACCCGACAATCCCTCCGGTGAACAGAGCGGCACCGACCGCCGCGATGATGGTCTCGGTCATTTGTTCCTCGCTTCGACTTGGCCGTTCATCTTCCGGCGCAGGGTGGGATGGGAGAGGCCGCGCTTGGGTGAGCGCATCCCGAGGTGTTTCTGTTTCAGCCGCGCGACCTTGGCCTTCTCGTCCACGTCGGCCCGGGTCTTGACCTTGTGCGCGGTGGACAGGACAACCTGCAGGTTGCTCTCGATGTTCAAGCCGCCGTTGATCAGGGCCACGCGGTGATCCACTTCCCATTTATCCCCCGGATTGATCTTGACGCCGGTCAGGGCGCAGCGGCCTCCCTGGCGCTCCCAGACCCGCAGCTTGACGCGGGGCGGAATGGGGGTTTCGGGCGTCTTCCCGATCCACTCAGGCACGTCCCGGGCGCTCATCCGCGCACCCGCATCCGAATGATGTAGCTGACCAGAGACGGGGAGACGTTTTTCGCCTGGGCGATCTCCTTCTGGGAGGATCCGGCGTCCCATGCGGCGAGGATCTGGGCGTCTCGTTCGTCTCGCCAAGCGGCGCGGCGGTAAGTCGCGGGCCGACCGACCAGCTTCCAGCCGACCGCCGGCCGCGGCATGGGCGCGGCTTGCACGGCGTCCACAAAGCCAGCCGTGATGGCGGAGGGGTCGCGGAGGTTCATGCCGCGCCCTCCTCGCCGGGAAAAGGCCGTCGGCCGACCGTGATCAAGTTCCACAGCTTGTCGGCGGTCTCGTCATCAGCCCAGATCAGAAAGCCTGCCGGGTTGTCTCGGAAATCGCGCCAGCGCGGATCGTCCGCCGCCATGATCCCAGCCGCGACAAGCGGGTCAAAGTCGATGCAGTGAAGGCGGCGAACCGCCTCCTGAAATGCCAGGCGCTTCATGCTGCCGCTTCCTCTTCCTTGGCCAGCGCCTCGCGCCGGGCTTCGATCAGCGATTTGATGTGGAGGGCGTCGGCCTTCGCGTGGCCCCAGAACTCCCGCATGGGCTGGGTGTTAACGCTCTCGAACCACGCCAGCTTTGCCGTCGAGCCGATCCGGTTCACTTCAGCCTCGAGGCGGTCATGCACCTGGCCGAGCGGAATGCGTTCGAGGGGCTCATGCGGGTCGAACTGCATGATTAGGTGAACCCCAGCCCCGATCCTGCCCATCCGGTCCTCGACCGCCGCGGCCTCGACCATCTCGCTGGCGGTCATCGCATCGACCTGCATCCGGTCAAGCTCGCCTTCGCCGTACAGGCCTGACAGGTCTTCGGGGAAGGCCCGACGAAGTGCTTGGGCCTCAGCAGTTTTCTGTAACATCACGCGGGGCATCCGGCCCCAGTTGCCGGATTTGTCCAAGGTTCGGACCACTTCGCCGCGAGGCACCTTGCGCCTTTTTGGTTTGCCGCTGTCGGGCCAGACTTCGCCCGTATCAATCCAATCGAACCCGTCCGCGCCCTCTTCCTTGATCGGAGCAAATTCTTCCCAGTAGGCCACGCCCGTGACCTTCCGCCACTCGCCACTCGGCGAAAGGGTGAAAAGACGGACGACGGCGCGCTCAAGGCCAAGCGGATTGTGCGGGCCCTTCAGTTCGTCGGCGTAATAGAACTCCGTCTCTTCCTCGTCCGGGCGGTAACGACCCGACCTAAAGGCGATGGAACGCAAGCCGTCGATGGTGGCAAAGATCGCGCACTGGCGCCGCGCAGGATCATCCTTGTTAAACACAAGGCAGCAAATCTGCTTCGTCAGCGGGTTGAGGCCGCGATGTTTGGCGATGGAAATAAACAGGTCGAACTCCGCGTCGAGTGTGTCCTTCGCCACCGTGCGCTTGATCAGTGACAGCTGGGACGGGCTGAAGGCGGCGCTGGGCTGCGTGGTCATGAGGCTCGACATGGTCATGCGCTCCGAATGGTGAGGGAGGGGGCGGGCGTGATGAGGGCAACACCTTCGACGGTGTCCCCGGCCTTCAGCGCATCGCCCAGGGCGCGCTTGTCCAGTTTGGGATCGGACGCCACCCAGAACCGGGCGGGGATGGCGGCCTCGTCCACGATCTCGACCTTCGCCGGGCGCTTGGCCATAGTCAGGCCGTGGGTCGGCCGGTCGATCTTCTGCACGTCCGCGATCAGCATCGCCTGTTCGATCAAAGCCCGGTTCGTCTCCACCGCCCGCTCGAACCGCTCCCGCCTGGCCTGCAGGCGCTCCGTCGCCGCCTTGATGCCGTCGAGCATCAGGTGCGCGTCCACCATGCGGGCCAGCAGCTTGTCGATGGCCTCGAAGAGCGAGGTCTCGCCTTCGATCAGGTCTGCCACCTCGCCCTCGTCCAGTTCGATGGAGGCGAGGCTTTCGCGGAGCGCCTTGACGGCCTCGGCTTCGCGGATGGGGTCTATCCAGCCCTTCGGGCGCTTGGTTTCAACGGCGGCGTTCATGGGGTGATAATCCAGAGGGTGAAGAAGATGGCGACCATGCAGACGCAGGTCGCGACGAGGCCGACGGCGTCGGCCGGGGTGATGTCGTCGAAGGGCGAGCCATTCATGCCGCAACCCCTCCGCGCCGCTGCCGGCGCTTCAGCCAAGCGCGCCAGAGGTCATCGGCCGCGTGGACGCAGTCGAGGGCGGCGCGGGCGGATGTGAAGGTCACCAGTCCCCCGACGTGGTGGGGGAGCTGGCTCTCAGCGTCTCGGAAGTCGAAGCTGAAGCGGGTGTTCCGAAACCCGACGATCAGGACGCCGGTGACGCCCTGGCGCATGTCGGGATAGGTCTCGACCATCTGGGCGGCTGCGTTCGGGGCGGTCATGCGGCGTACTCCGCAAGAGCCTCGGACATGCGGTCCACGTCGATGGTGTCGAAGATGTTGCCCAGCAGTCGCTGCACGTCCTTGGACCGCAGATCGACCCCGGCGAGGAGGTTGACGCGCATCTCGACCCGGCGTCCCGCCTGAAGGTCGAACCGCGCAACGTCAGCCCAGAGGCCGACGATCTCTTCGGCAATCCAGCCGCCGGACATGATGCCGACATCCGGCTCGGCGGCCTCGTAGTAACCCTCGATCTCGACATCGAGATCGAAACCCAGTGTCCCGGTTTGCATGTGCGCTCTCCCTAGTGACAGGGCAGAGATTGTGCGATTTACGCACTTTCGTCAACGCACATTTCGCACAGTGTGCGATTTATGTGCGGCCTATCGTCAGGCGAACGCCGTTGACACCTCCGCCTTCGCTGCAGCTATCCTGTGCGACAAACAGGGGACCGATCATGGCTTTGATGAACTGCCCGGAGTGCGGGCGCGAGATCAGCACGACCGCCAAGGCGTGCGTTGGGTGCGGGGCGCCGGTCAGACCGCCGAAGAAGAAGTCGAATGGGCTGGTTTGGAAGTCGATGGCCGTGCTGATCGGGATCGGAATGGTCGGATCGGCCATATCGCTCAATGCGACCCAGCACGCTGAACAGGAACGGATCGCCAAGCTCACCCCGGCGCAGCGCCAAGCCGAGGTCGATAAGGCCAAGGCGGATGCGGACAAAGCCAAGGCGAACGAGGCGGTCTTTCAAACGGAAGCCGGGCGCGCTCGGGTTGCCGTCGCGACCCTTCGGGATGCGTCCAAGAACCCGGACAGCTTCAAGGTCAAGTCGGCAATCGCCTACCCGGACGGGGCGGCCTGCATCGAATACATGGCCACGAACAGCTTCAATGCGACACTAAAAGGCAGCGCAGTGTTGACCCCGAAGGGTGCCCTGCTCGTCGAAGAGCACAACGGAAACCGCTTCGTCGGTGCCTGGAACAAGTACTGCACTCGAACCGGCCAGGACGTGACTATCGCCGTCGGAGGCTAAAGCCGCCGGGCGAACCAGACCGGGCGCCCGATGATCTGGACCTCTTCAGGCGTCAACACTTCTTCGGGGTATTCGGCATTGCGGGACGAGATCCGCAATAGCGTCCGGCGTTCCACCCAGGACACGTCCTTGATCGCGTATCCGTCGCTAAAATGCAAAGCGAATGGACCAGGCTGCGTCGGGCTCTTGTCGCGCGTGTCGATGAGCAGCTGGTCGCCGTGAAGGAAAAGCGGCTCCATGCTGGGCCCCCTGACATTGACCAGGAGCAGGTCGGCCGGCCGGGCGCGCAGCTCGTCCTCGACGAGCCGTCGAGAGACCAGAGCGACCTCGGGGTCGCCGTCGCCGGTTCCGCGACCACCCATGCCGGCGAAGGTCGGAAGCACCTCGACGGAGACGTAGGCTTGAGCCGGATCGACGACCGGGAAGTCCGGCATTGTCGAAAGGTTGCCCGGGTCGCCTCCGTGCTGCCGGATCAATTCAAGGAGCGGTTCGACCTCGCTGAATTGGACGGCGCGCTGGCCGTTCATCATCTTTGTCGCGGCCGTGCGCTCGCGGCCAATCGCTGCGGCGATCTCCTCATGGCGGATGCCAAGGCGTCGGAGTGTTTCAACTATCTGGTTCGGGCCCATGCCCGCAGTCTCAAAGAAGCGTGGCGCACATACGAGTGCGATTGACGCACGGTCGGAACGGCGGTATGTGCGAATAAAGCACGTTCCGAGGTCGCGTCGATGAGCAGCGTTTTCGAGAAATTCGGCGGCATACGCCCGATGGCGGCGAAGCTGGGCGATGTCCCTCCTTCGACCGTCAAGAGCTGGCACACGAAGCGGTCGATCCCGAAGTGGCGGCATCCGTCGATCATGGATGCGGCGCGAGCGCACCTGATCCCTCTCACCGAGGACGAGCTTCTCAACGTCGGAGAAGACGCATGACCGAGCTGATCCCCGCCGTCCTGATGGTCGTGGGCGTCACGGCCGCCGCTGCTGAGAACGCCGGAATGACGAATAGCCGCCGCTGGCACCCGCTGGCGACGATGGCCTTCACGCTCACCCTGAGTGCGACCCTCTGGGGTCTGATCTTCTGGGTCGTGTTCAAGTTCGTCGGGCTCATCTGATGGCATCGCCAGGCCTCCTGATGACGACAGAGGGCCCGGCAGGCGGCGGCCCACCTCCCCGGGTCGCCGCCACCTCATTCCTCGCGCGCAAAGCGGTCGAGCAGGACCGCCGAGCGCCGGGAGTATCCGCGCGCCAGCGACGAGAAGTCGCGCCGGTCGTTCGGACTGGACAGGGCGGCGGCCCTCCATTGGGCCGCCGCGACCGCAAGCCTGATCGCCTCCACGATCAGTTCAGAACCCCCACCTTCGTCAGTCTCCATGCGCGCCCCTTTGCTCCTTCGGTGTTCAAACCATGAGGGCAGCGATGACCGGGATCACGAACAAAAAAGACAACGTTCCCGCTCGGGGTGAGCGGGTCGCCAACTACGTCGAAGCGTTTCTGTCTCTGCACCCTGGCCTTTCGCTTGGCGAGCTGGCCTTCCGGCTTCGGACAGACAAGCGCGACTTGGCGCGGCTGGTCAGGGACAGATCGTGCGGCTGGCGGCTGGAGGACAGCCTCGCCGCCTATTTCGGCGACGACTTCGTCGAGGCGCTTTTCAGCCCCGTCATCGGCAATCAGCGGGAGATCGAAATTGAAACTGAACGAGCGGAAATCGCCGCGCGGAACGCCCGCTTGCAGATCGCGCGGAGCGCCAGGGCGGCGGATCGCGCTCGGACTTCTCGCGTCCATCGGATGGCTTCTGACGAAGGTCGGCAAGCGGACGTTTGACGTCGGCGCGGATTTGGAAATGTGGGCGCAACGACGCCTTTAATTGGGGGAGCGAGAGAATGCAGGCTGATCTGTTCACCACCTACCCCGACGCGCCGGGCTGGAAGGCGCGGGACACCTCGCGCGAAGCGGCCGAGGCCATCGCCCCGGTCGCGGGCACCCTCCGTGAGCGGGTGTTGATCGAGGTCAGGCGCTTCCCCGGCACGCCGGAGCAGATCGCACACCGGATGCGGGTGGATCTTTTGGCGGCTAGGCCCCGCTTTTCCGAGCTGGCTCGCCTGAACCTCATCCGTGACAGCGGAAAACGGGGAGACAGCCGCAGCGGGAAAAAGGCAATCATTTGGGAGGCTGTTCCATGAGCAGCGTCGAGGTCTGGAAGCCGATCCCCGGCTATGAGGGTCTCTATGAGGCCAGCAGTGAGGGACGCATTCGCAGCGTCGTTCGCTGGATGACAAACAGTTACGGTCGGTTCCGCCCATACGGCGGAAAGGTGCTCCGGCTGGTGACTAGGGCGACGGGGCATCAGTTGGTCGCCCTTTCAGCGGGCAACGTCGTCAAGACGCACAGCGTCCATCGTCTGGTCTGCTACGCCTTCCACGGTTTTCCGTCGTCCGAGAAGCCCATCGTTCTGCACTTTGACGGCGACGCCACAAACAACCGCCCGGAAAATCTCAGGTGGGGGACAAATGTGGAGAACGAAGCCGACAAACGCCGTCACGACCGGAACGCCAAGGGCGAGAGAAACCCGAGCGCGAAACTGACGATAGACGACGTTCAGCAGATCCGCGCTCAGTATCGTCGGGGGTCGGGCAGAAAGCTCGCTGCCCAGTTCGGTATTAGCAACACTCAGTTGCACGACATCGTTAATCGGAAGTCCTGGGATGACGGCGGCAACGCCGATCGGCGCGCTCGCAGGGGTGCGGCGTGAAACGGCCGGTGATCGTGAGAAGGACCGACCTCTATCCGGCGGAAGCGTGCGCCGCGGCCGCGCTTCGGAAGGCGAGGGACCGCGCCCGGCGGGACATGATCCGCCAGCAGGCCCACGCCGACGTCCAGCGCGCTCTGGCCCCCTTGGACGATGCGGAGGCCCAGACCTACCGGAGGGCCGCCCTGGCCGCCCTGATGGGCGCGCACGTTTGGCACTCAGAGACGGCGCCGGGGTCGGCTCTCGCCGCCGAGATCGACCGCATCTTCGGGGTGAGTGCATGACCGCCCAGCCCAGCCTCTTCGACGGCCCGACCCAGACCATATGGCGCAAGCCTGGCCTGGGCGAGTTCCCGTGCACCGTCTGCGGATCCGCCGCCTGCTTCTGCGAGGCCCAGCCCATGCGGCCGGTGCCCGTCTGGTACTGCCGCCGGCACGTCCCGGCCGACTTCCTGCCGAAGGGTCGCATCAATGGTTAAGCGCGCCGAGGAGTGGTTCCCGCTCTACCCCAGCCACTACCACCGGGACACGACCGAGCTGACCACGGAGCAGCACGGGGCCTATCTGCTCCTCCTGATGGCCTGCTGGGGGAAGGGCGGCCGTCTGCCCAATGACGACGCCCGGCTGGCCGCCCTCGCCAAGCTGACGCTTCCCGCCTGGCGCAGACATGCTGCGGTGATCCGCGAGTTTTTCCAGGAGGACGGCGACACGCTGACCCACAAGCGGGTGACCTTCGAATATGAGAAGGCCCAGGAGATGTCGCGTCGGGCCCAGGCGAACGGCGCGAAAGGCGGTCGTCCGAGAAAGCTAGACGGAACCCAGAAAAAACCCAGGGCTTTCGCCGGGGATAACCTAGACGAAACACCACCACCACCACCGGATAGGGTTAAGAGCCCTTCAGGCTCTTTAACCCCTATCCAGGGCAGATTTTCCAATTTGGAATTTAGGGAAGAAGCGCTCGACCGCATGGGCCCCGAATGGGTCGCGAGCTACGTCGATCCCGCCGAATGGCAGGACGTTCCCGAGAAGCTCATCATCGCCCGCAACGGGACAGCCGCGGATCGCATCCGGCGCGAGCTGTTCCCGCTCCTGCGCGGCATCAAGGTCATCTCAGCCCAGGAGCGCGCAGCGTGAAGCCAGAAGCCCGTCACCACTGGAAGTCGAAGAGCTACAAGACCGGCCCCGTCTCGACCGACCTGTTCGAGGATGGCCCGGTCTATCGCGCGAAGCTCGAAGAGTGCTCCGAGCGGCTGATCGAGCTGATCCGCCGCGACCCGGCGCGTCCTCGCCGGAGTGTGGCCGCATGATCAAGCCTCCCGCTCCCACCGACCAGATCCGCTTCGCCTTCGGCATCGCCAAGAGCGGCTATCGACGCCCGCTGGAACCGGTCGCCCCGGAGGTCGAACGACAGGCCATCGAGCACTGGCTTGCCAGCAATGAGCCGAAACGCCTGCCGCCCGGCTTCGCCATCGGGGCCGAGCCTCGCCACACGGTCGGCTTCAGCAACCGAGCCCGCAATCGGGACAGCGTCGGATGAACCAGCCTTGCCACCTGGGCCCCCTCTCGATCTGGCGCGCATCGACCCCTCACATCGTGGTTCCCATGACCGAACTTGTTACCCCCGCTTCAGCCACCCGCGCGATCAAGCGCCGCATCGCCTTCGAGTATGGCGTCACCGTCGAGGAGATCGACGGGCCCTCCCGGGTGCGCCGCATCCTGATCCCGCGCCTACTCGTCTACGAGGCCTTCCGCGCCCTGGGCTTCAGCTACCCGCAGATCGGCGCACGGGTCGGTGGCCGGGATCACACCTCGGTCATGTCCGGCCTTCGCACCCTCGCCAAGTACCGCGCCGCTCAACACCCGATGGTGACCAAATGACCCGAGGCCGTCCCCGCAAGCCCGGTGCCCGCTATCCGTCCGGCCAGGTGAAGGTTCCCCCGCGCCGGTTCGAGGCGACGGAGGCGATGTCACGCCATCGCGCCGAACTCTGCGCCCGGCCGGAGCTGGCCACGACTCCCCTCGACTGCGCCTTCGGCAACGGATGGATCACCATCGAGGAACACCGGGTCGGCAACGCCTACGCCGGGCTCTGCTACGGGGTCGGCCTGGTCAAACGCACCGGAGCCGCCGGCAGTCGCCTGGAAGCCACGCCGGGATCGGCGGCGCGCTTCCGCTGGACCGACCTCGACGACAAGGAAATCTCCGCCATCTGGGACAGCGTCTTCGGGGAACACGCCGTGCCCCTTCGCTCCGAAGAGCGGGACCTGGCCATCTATGGCCGCTACCTTCGCCTTCGCCAGGCGATGACCGGCCACGAAGCGCAGGAAGTGTTCCTCGTCTGCGTGATGGATAGCTGGCCGCAGTGGATGGCCCAGCGCCTCACCGGCCGCGCGATTGAACTTCACGCCCAGGCCGAGAACCGCGCCATGACCGAGGACGAGCTGGCGCGCCGCGCAAAGCGGTTCACCTCTTCGTTCGAGGAGAAGTATCGGATCCTGCGCTCCGGCCTGAAGGCGATGATCAAGGCCGATCATGTGGACAGCGCATCGGCCCCTCTTGACGTTTCGGGCAAATCGCCCGCTCTCAATTAATTCATCCTCCCAATTTGCGTCCCGAGGCCGTCGTCTGCACCTGCGACGGCGTCGAAGGCGTGGCTGCTCTTGGTCACGGAGCGGGCCCTTCGTCCCGAGGGCTCATGGCCACGCAGCTGGTGACGCCAGCAGAGGGCTTCGCGCCCGCAGCCGGTGGGAGCCCGGCACGGCATGGAGCCCCAATGTCCGAAGACGCCCCCCGCCCGGTTGGCCGTCCCTCGTCCTACGATCCGAAGTTCTGCGACATGGTCGTCGAGGACATGGGCCAAGGTTACAGCCTGACCGCCTTTGCCGGTTTGATCGGCGTGAACCGCAGCACGATCACCGAATGGATGAACGCCCACCCTGAATTTTCCGCAGCCGTTACGCGCGGAAAGGCGGCGAGGCTTCGAAACTGGGAACAGGTCGCCCTGTCGATGCGGATGAACGGCGGGGGCCCTGGCGGTGCGACGATCACCGTCTTCGGCCTGAAGAACATGGGCGGCGACGAGTGGAGCGACACCCAGCGCCATGAGGTGACCGGCAAGGACGGCGCGCCGCTGAAGGCGGAAACGGTCGTCACCCTGTCCGACGAAGACCTCGCCAAGACCGTCGAGGCCTTGAAAGCCGCCTTCTGATGGCGGTTGATCCGATTGTGGCCGACGCCATCCGGCGAGACGCCTACACCTTCGCCCGGTGGATGTTCCGCAAGCGCACCGGGTCGGCCTGGGCCCAGTCGCCGCATCACGATCTGATCTGCGACAAGCTGATGGCCGTCTTCCGGGGAGAGGTCACCCGGCTCGTCATCAACATCCCGCCGCGCTACTCGAAGACCGAGCTGGCAGTGGTCAACTGGATTGCCTGGTGCCTGGGCCGAGTGCCCGACGCCGAGTTCATCCATACGAGCTACAGCGCCACGCTGGCGGCGAACAATTCGGCCAACGTGCTTCGGCTCATCGAGCATGAGGCCTATCAGGAAATCTTCCCGGCGACCCAGCTCGACCGCACCGCCCGGCAGCACTGGACGACCACCGAGGGCGGCGTCCTCTACACGGCAGGCTCTGGCGGCACGATCACCGGCTTCGGCGCGGGCAAGCAACGCCCGGGCTTCGGCGGCGCTATCATCATCGACGACCCGCACAAGGCCGATGAGGCCCGGTCTGACGTGGTCCGCAAGTCGGTCATCGACTGGTATCAGAACACCCTTCAAAGCCGGATCAATAGCCGCCACACGCCGATCATCGTCATCATGCAGCGCCTGCACGAAGACGACCTGGCCGGATGGCTGCTGAAAGGCGGCACGGGCGAGAAGTGGGACAGCCTGGTGCTTCCGGCCATCACCGCCGAAGGTGCGGCGCTCTGGCCCGACAAGCACACGCTCGACGAGCTGCGCCGGATGGAACAGGCCGCGCCCTACGTTTTCGCCGGGCAGTACATGCAGAACCCGGCGCCGCTCGACGGCGGCATCTTCAAGCCGAACCAGATCGAGACCATCGACGCCATCCCGGCCGGCCAGATCACCTGGGTGCGGGGATGGGACCTGGCTGCGACCCAGGACGGTGACTACACCGCTGGCGCGAAGCTGGGAAAGACCTCCGACGGTCGGTTCATCATCGCGGACATGCTGCGCGAGCGGATGGGCCCCGATGAGCGGGATGCCGCGATCCGAAACGTGGCGAGCCGGGACGGCAAGTCTGTTCGCATCTCGATCCCGCAGGATCCGGGGCAGGCGGGCAAGACCCTCGCTCTTCACCACACGCGGATGCTCGCTGGCTACACGATCCACACGTCGCCCGAGACCGGCGACAAGGTGACCCGTGCCGAGCCGTTCGCCAGCCAGGTCAACATCGGCAACTGCATGATGGTCCGCGGACCTTGGAACGATGCGCTCCTGAACGAGATGCGGATGTTCCCGAACGGAAGCCACGACGACCAGATCGACGCGCTCAGTCGGGCCGCTTCATCGCTGCTCGAGGGCGTCCCCTATTCGGGCCTCTTCGAGTTCTACCGCCAGCGGGCCGACGAATTGAAAGCGAAGACCAATGGCTAACCCCGTCAAGACACCGCTGCCGCCGGGGCTTGTCGCCCGTCTGGTGTCTGGTGTCCGGTATGTGGTGACAGGCGCATCCGACGCCTGGATGGGACCGAACCAACCGCTGCCGCCGACGGCCGACAGCCCTTCGGACGAAACCCGAGGCCGTGCCTTCGACTATCGTGTCGGGATCAACCTCGACACGGTGCCGAAGACGCCCGAGGCGGGGATTTCCTACGACCTCTTGCGTGGCCTCGCTGACGGCTATGACCTGGTCCGGCTCTGCATCGAGACCCGGAAGGACCAGATCAGCGCCCAAGAATGGCAGTTCAAGATCAAGGGCGACGACAAGGCGACCGACCCGCGCCTCGATGACCTGATGGCCTTCTTCCAGTCCCCCGACCGGATGAACTCCTTCGACATCTGGTGCCGTCTGCTGCTCGAGGAGATGCTCGTCATCGACGCGGCGACGGTCTATCCGCGCATGACGCGCGGAGGGCAACCGTTCGCGTTCGAGCCTCTCGACGGCTCGACGATCAAGCGGGTGATAGACGGCTATGGCCGCACACCCATGCCGCCGGAACCGGCCTATCAGCAGATCCTGAAAGGTCTGCCGGCCGTGGACTACACGCTCGACGAGCTGATCTACCGACCGCGCAATCCGCGCGTCTACAAGCTCTATGGCTTCTCGCCGGTCGAGCAGATCGTGACGACGGTCAACATCGCGCTTCGTCGCCAGATCACCCAGCTCGACTACTACACCAACGGCAACGTCCCAAACGCCCTGGTGGCGGCCCCCGAGGCCTGGACGCCCGACATGATCTCCCAGTTTCAGGACTGGTGGGACAGCATCACGACGCAGGAGACCAAGCAGCGGGCGCGCTTCATTCCCGGCGGAATGTCGTTCATCGACACCAAGCAGGCGGCAATGGGGCCCAGCGACCAGGTCGTGAACGAATGGCTGGCCCGGGTGGTCTGCTTCGCCTTCAACATCAGCCCGACGCAGCTCGTGTCGATGAACAACCGGGCGACCTCAGACAGCCAGAAGGAACAGGCCGAGGACGAAGGCCTCAAGCCGACGAAGCGCTGGCTGAAGCAGCTCATCGACGAGATCGTGGTCCGCTATTTCGGCCACACCGACATCGAGTTCCAGTGGGTGACCGAGAAGGAGCTGGACGGCCTGAAGGCCGCTCAGATCAACCAGATCTACCTGCAGGAGGGCGTTCTCACGCCGGACGAGGTCCGCACCGATCTCGGCCTCGACCCGCTCACGCCGGAACAGAAAGACGACCTGCTGGCTGCAAAGCCGCAGCCGCTTCCCCCTCCGACGCCCGCACCGCAACCGACCGCTCCGAACGGAGCATCGCCGGGCGAGAAGGAAAAGTCCGAGACGATCCACATCCACATGCCGGAAATCAAGACCGGCGACACCCTGGTGGAAGTCGGCTCGACGGTGGTGAAGTTCGAAAATGCAGACGGCTCGGTGCGCGAACTGCGCGATGACCGAGCGTAAGCCCTATCCGCCTCAGACAGAGGACGGTTACCACACTGCTCGTCCCTTCATCGTCCGCAACCGCATCGGCATGAAGCGGGCCGTGCGCAGCTTCTTCGCTCGCCAGATCAAGCCGGTGACGGACAGCCTCGGGCGCGCTCTGGGACTGGCCAAGGCAGACGGATCGGACCCGAAGGAACGGGCGCGCCAGGCCGTCGACCAGGTCGAAATCGACTGGGCCCCCCTCGCTGACCAGGTCGAACCGTTTCTGGTCTCGGTCGCCGTCTCGGGCGCATCCGCTGGGCTGAAAAGCCTCGACATCCAGTTCGCCGACAACATGTGGAACGGCGTCGGGACGGACGCGACGGAATGGGCCGCGAACCGCGCCGCCGAGCTGGTCGGTATGCGACTGGTCGATGGCAAGTGGGTGCCGAACCCGAATGCGAAATGGCAGATCGGAGACACGACCCGCGACATGGTCCGCTCACTAGTGACCGACGCCATTGAGCAGGGCGACAGTTCAGACAACCTCGCTGACCGCCTCGCGGCCATTCAGAACAAGCTGAAGAACGGCTTCGTCTTCAGCGATGAGCGCGCCGACATGATCGCGCGTACCGAGATCGCCCGGGCAGACGTTCAAGGTGCTCTGATCGGCTGGCAGAAGTCCGGCGTGGTGATCGGCAAGCGGTGGCTCGCCGGAGGGCCCCGCGTCTGTCCGGTCTGCCTTGCACATGAAGCCGAGGGCCCGAAAAAGCTCGACTACACCTGGGGCGACGGCGTGACCGCGCCTCCCGACCATCCGCACTGCCTACCGGGAAACAGCCGCATACTGGCCACGGGAATTTCTGCCACTAGTGAGCGCTGGTATGATGGTGATCTCATCATCGTCAACACTTCCAGCGGCAAGCGTCTCGCCTGCACCCCTAATCACCCGGTACTCACGCCGGATGGCTGGGTCTCGGCGCGCTTGCTCAATGAAGGAGGCCACGTAGTCGGCTGTCGCGTCGGTCAATGGGAACCTGGCCTCAGTCTTCACAACGAGGATGTGCCAGCCTGCATCGAGGATGTGGCGAAAGCGTTCAGCCGTTCGGAGGATGTGGCGTCCCGACCAATGCCAACCGCCCCCGAACACTTCCACGGCGACGGGGAAGGCTCCCAGATCGCAATTATACGGGCCGATGGCTTCCTGCGAAATGGTCCCGATGCCTCGTTCGGCCAGCCTCCGCTGGAGTTCCAGTTCAATGGCGGAAATGTGCAGCTTTCGCGCCATCACCGTCCTAGCTCGCTTGGTCTTAGCCTCCAGGCTGTCCTTGCTTCCGCGCTTGGCCGTGTAGGCGGCCACAGCCTGCTTTGCCCGAATGTCTGGGGGGGCGGCCGCCCACCTTACAGCTTGAGCAGCCTTGAGGTTTCGACGCTCGACGCCGCGCTCATTGAGAACGCGCGTGATGACGACACGCGAAACGCCGAATTTCTGCGCGACGGCAAACTCGCTCATGCCGCCGACATAATCGGCCACGGCACCATCCTCATCAAAGATGATGCGCCGCTTCAACTGAACCCGTTTTTTCTCGACCGTATTGTTTCTGTCCACAACGAACCCTTCTCTGGAAAAGTCTACAATCTGCAGACGGACGTGGGCTTTTATATCGCAGAGGGCGTTGTGACACACAACTGTTTCTGCTGCCTGGTCGCAGTTCTCGAAGGGGAACCCGTGAATGAATAAGCGTTTCTTCGCCGAGTTCGCCAAGACCGAAGAGCAGGACGACGGCACGATCAAGGTCTGGGGCATCGCCTCGACCCCGAACACCGACGCCGACGGCGAGCGCGTGACGGCCGATGCAATGGCGACCGCTCTGCCCGACTACATGAAGTTCGGCGCGGTGCGCGAAATGCACCAGCCAAAGGCTGCCGGCACGGCTGTCGAAGCCGAGGTGGACGCCAACGGCGTAACCCAGTTCTGCGCCCATATCGTGGACGCCGAGGCCGTCAAGAAAGTCCAGGCCAAGGTCTACAAGGGCTTCAGCATCGGCGGGAAGGTGCTGGCGCGAGACGAGAACGATCCCGACACGATCACATCCATCAAGCTGGTCGAGGTTTCCCTCGTGGACCGACCCGCAAACCCGGAGGCAATCCTCACGATGTTCAAAGCTGAAGACGCCGCCCCCGATGCGGCCGCGGCCGAAACGGGGGATGCGATCTCCCAGCTGGTCGATCTGGTGAAGTCCGCCGAACTCCCCGCCAGCGAAATGGTCCGGGTGCTAACCGACGCCATCGCCAAGGCCAAGGGCGATGCCCAGTCGATGGCCGTCGATCCGGCCGAGGCCGAGAAGGCCCCGGACATCGAAGAGAAGGCCGAGGACTGCGACGACGAGGACGACGAAAAGGACCACGCTGACGAAGAGGACGACAAGGACATGGCCGACACCGGCAAGTCCGCCTCCGTCGATGAGACCCTCGTCGGCATCGATGTGATCGTCCGCGCCGCCCAGGCGCAGGGCCTGAAGAAGGGACTGCGCGGCCTGAACGCCCTGTCGGCCGCCATCTACCAGCTCGTCGCCGTGCAGGCTGGCGTGAAGCGCGAGCAGGAAGAGGAAGGCGACAATTCGCCCGTTCCCGGCCAGATCGAGGACGCGATCAAGGACCTCCTGGAGACCCTCGTCCAGATGGCGCAGGAAGAGACCGGCGAACTCGTCGATGACCTCGATCAAGCCGGGATGGAAAGCGCCGTCCCCGAATATGGTAGCTACAGCCTGCAGTGCGCCGACAAGGTGCTGACGCTGGCCAAGCGCAACTACAGCAGCAAGCAGCGCCAGGCGATGGCCTCCAACGGCGAGGCGATGTCCGACGGCTCGTTCCCCATCAAGAACAAGACCGACCTGGAGAACGCCATCCGCGCCTACGGCCGCGCCAAGGACAAGCCGAAGGCGAAGGCTCACATCATCGCCCGGGCCAAGGCGCTTGGCCTGTCCGCCCTCATTCCCGACGACTGGAAGTCCAGCGACAAGGCAGAAGGATCATCCGACTTGGGCAAGTCCCACCTGTCGGAAGCCCTGGCCAAGCTGGGCCGGATGGAAGTCGAAAACGCCGCTCTCGCCAAGCGTGTGAAGGAACTCGAAGACATGCCCGCGCCGCCGAAAGGCCCGCTGCTGTCGGTGACCAAGGCCCAGGACATCAACAAGAGCGACACCGACGCCGCGGATGCCCCGCCGCCGGGACTGTCGCCGGAACAGTTGGCGCTCTGGAACATGAAGAAGGTTCACTCCGGCGGCGGCCAGATCATCCGCTTCTGATCCGCCCCTAACCCCACCCCCCGAAACGCCGCGCAGCCCGCGGCCTCAAGCCCCCCGCCGATTGGCCGGGGGCTTTTTGCGTTTGGAGATCCCCATGAACGCCATCGTCTCGAAAGCCACCCTCGACCTGGTCAAGGCGGCGACCGCCGCCCCTGACGACCTGATAAAGAACTATGTGCAGCCCGGCTCGGCCACGACCGGCCTGCAGGCCTACAACCTCTATCCGGTCGCCATCAACCTGGTGCCGATCATGACGCCCTTCCGCAACATGATCCCGCGCGTGGCTGGTGGCTTCGGCACCCAGGCCAACTGGAAGACCATCACCGGCATCAACACCGGCGGTCTGCGCATGGGCCTCGCTGAAGGCGGCCGTTCCGGCGTCATCAGCCAGTCGGTCAACGACTACTTCGCCGCCTTCCGCGGCCAGGGTCTCGAAAACAACGTGACCTATGAGGCCCAGTTCGCCGGTCAGACCTTCGAAGACCTGCGCGCTCTCGCCCAGGTGCAGCTCCTGCAATCGGTCATGATCGGCGAGGAGCTGGTGGACCTGTTCGGCAACACCTCGCTCGCGATGGGCACCACCCCGACCCCCTCTCTGGCCACCTCCACCACCGGCGGCACCATCACCGCCGCGACCTGGTCGGTGATCTGCGTGGCCGTGGGCGGCATGGCCTACAACATGGTCGCGGGCTGGAACAACGGCGTGATCGGCCAGACCTTCGCGCAGTCCACCGCGACCGTCCCCGGCCTCGTCACCCGCACGAACATGGACGGCACCACGACCACGTTCGGCGGCAACAACGCCCAGCAGTCGGCCAACGCCACCCAGGTCACCACCGGTTCCACCTCGACCATCTCGGCCACCGTGGCCCCGGTCAACGGTGCGGTCGGCTATGCCTGGTTCATCGGTGCGGCTGGCTCCGAGCGCCTGGCGGCCCTGACCACCATCAACTCGGCGGTGTTCACCTCGATCCCGGGCTCCGGCCAGCTCGCGTCCGCCATCCCCGGCGGCGCGGCCGACCAGTCCACGTCCTCGCTCGACTATGACGGCCTCTTCACCCAGGCCTTCAAGTCCGGCAACAACGCCCAGATCATCACCCAGGCCACCGGCACCGCCGGCACCGGCACGGGCCTGACGGCGGACAACGCGGGCGGCGTCTATGAGTTCGAGCAGATGTTCGCCCAGTTCTATAACAAGTACCGCCTGTCCCCGACCCATATCTTCGTGAACAGCCAGGAGCTGATCAACATCACGAAGAAGGTGGTGCAGGGCTCCGGCGCTCCGCTGCTGCAACTGATCTCCGGTGCCGACGACAGCACCATGATCCGGGCCGGCGCGAAGGTCGGCTCCTACCTGAACAAGATCACCGGCGACGTGATCCCGGTCATCGTTCACCCGAACGTGCCTCCGGGCACCGTGTTCTTCTACACCGCCGCTCTGCCGTATCCCCTCCAGGGCATCGCCGGGCCGGTTCGGATGCTGCTGCGGCAGGACTATTATTCCATCGACTGGCCGATCACGAAGCGGCGCTACGACTACGGCGTCTATTTCGACGGCGTGCTCCAGCACTTCGCGCCCTTCTCGATGGGCCTGATTACAAATATCGGGAATTTGTGAGTATTGTGGTATACTGCCCTTAGTATTTAACTGGGGGCAGTACTGCGATGCGTAAACTTTCCGAAAGCGATTTCTGGGCCAGGGTCAGCAAAGTCGATCCGAACTCTTGCTGGCCCTGGACTGGATGCAAAACGAAACAAGGGTACGGGACCGCGCCGATCAGCGGCCTCAAGACGGTCACCCACCGCATGGCCTACCTTTATGCGTTCGGGCCGATCCCGGCTGGCGCGGGGA
>Ga0214164_1000626_pt1 | contig 22900 bp, 16 predicted proteins | sample TroBogepilimnion_13_FD_153003 | JGI IMG/M metagenome (GOLD analysis project Ga0214164, IMG submission 153003) | Freshwater microbial communities from Trout Bog Lake, WI - Practice 03JUN2009 epilimnion v4 | ecosystem: Environmental > Aquatic > Freshwater > Lake > Epilimnion/Euphotic zone ...
TCCGGATATGAAAGCCTATAACTTCAACGATATGCGCTACTTCTATGAGCAGTATATTGAGGGCAGGGAGTACCGCATCATGGCGCATAATCCTTATCTGGAAACTGGCTTTATAAAGGGTGATACCCACAGGTCTAAGGTTGTAATTCAAAAAAATTAGATACTGGTCGAAGCATCGCGCTTCGTCCTAATATGTTGCAGCGTCCCGCTGCCGAATTATAAATTTCACTCGTTCGTTCCACTCGTTCGCGTTTGCACAAATTTTCCTATTATCGTATATTCAGTCACCCAAAAAAATAAATATGCTAAATAATTAGGAATTTCCAATTTTTAATTTTACCTTTGACCCAAATTATTATCTAAAAACTAAATTATTTTACTATGAAACTACTTTTCTCCATTTTCCCAAGAATTCCACTTATCAATATACCCTATTATACCTGGAATATACCTTTTTATACCTTTTTATACCTTTTTATACCTTTTTATACCTTTTTATACCTTTTTATACCTTTTTATACCTAAATATACCCCCATTATGCCCTGTTTTCCATACTGAAATTTATTTATAAAATCAGATAATCAGCATATTAAGTATAATAATTAAAGTAACATATTTTCCATTATACCCTAAACCCTACTTAATTATTCTCTTCCTTGTTTTACAGTGCGATAATTTCATTTTTCAATTATATAAAAGCAGTAAACAACCACCCAACCAAAAAAATAGCTCCTGAAAAAGTATATTACTGAAAATCAATAATTTGCGCCATTCAGATATTCACAAAATGGGAAATTTCGGACCAGAATGGGAACTAAAATGGGCAATTTTGGGGTAGCAAATAGGTAATTTAGTGAAGCAATTGGGAAGTTGAGTGATGCAAATGGGAAGTTTTTGTAAGGCTCAAGGCACTCCTGTGCGGGAGATTTTTTTTGCAAAAAAATCAGTTTTTTGCAGGTTTTTGCAGATGTTTGCAGGCTTTTGCAGAAAACCGCAAATCAGGATATTTTCACTCAATATAAATTCAATTATTGTCTCAACTAACTATATATACCGATGGCGCGGCTCGCGGCAATCCCGGTCCGGGAGGCTATGGCGCTGTGCTGCATTGGGGCGCTACTATCAAGGAAATATCGCAGGGTTACAAGCACACCACCAACAACCGCATGGAGCTGATGGCAGTAATTGCCGCCCTGCAGCTCCTCAAGCGCGATAACCTGGAAATAACCATCTATACCGATTCAGCATACATCGTTAATTCTGTAGAGAAAAAATGGGTGTTCGGCTGGGAAAAGAAAAACTATGCCGGCAAAAAAAATGCCGACCTCTGGCAGGCATTCCTGAAATGCTACCGCAAAAACAAGATCAGATTTGTATGGGTAAAAGGCCATGCCGACAACAAATGGAACAACCGCTGCGACATCCTGGCCACTACCGCCGCCGATGGCCGCAACCTGCTCGAAGATACAGGCTATGAAGGCCCGGAGTAAGGGATTTTGAGTGAGGGGATTAAGGGTTCTACTCCCACTTAAACGTCTTCCCGGCAACGGCATAAATGACCACTCCCCATACCAGCAATGCGAGGATATCCAGGCGCTGGGTCCACATACTGGCGCCTTCAAACGACATTTTGCGGAGGGCATCGTTGAGGAAACTGAGGGGCAGGGCTTTGCAGAAGGGCTGCATCCATGCAGGGAAATTATCTATTGAGAAGAAAGTGCCGGAGAGCAGCATCTGCGGCATTACAATCATATTAGATACTATGGGTATGGTTGCATCGCTCTTGGCCACGCTCCCTACTATAAAGCCAAAACCCATAAATATAAGAATGGACAGGGCACAGGTAAAAAACAAATTGAGGAAGGTAAATATACCATTATATAGGGTGAACCCGAATACAAAATAACCAATGCTGATAATCACTACCACGCTTACCAACTGGAACAACATGCGGGCTATGCCCTCGCTGATGACAATGATCTCTTTGCGCACCGGTGTGGCAAAGAACCTTTTGAGTACCAGCGTTTGCCGCAGATTGAAAAACACAAATGCAGTGCCAAATACCCCCGATGCCAGCAATGAAAAACTCAGCTGCCCGGGCAATATAAAATCGATGGTTTTATAATCGCGCACGGCAGATATATGGGTATCTATACTTACAATTTCGTTCTGCCGTTTCTGAATTTCGGGGTCCATGTTCTGCACTATGCCGCCAAGTATGTTTTTCAACTGGGCTGCCCTGTCTACCTCTGAAGATGCGGCATTGATGATGATTTTGTATGCCGGATGGCTGCCCTCGGGCTGTTTCTGAATGGCTATTGTAGCCGTGATATCGCCCTGCTTCAGCAGTTTATTGATGGTGGTGGTGTCCTTGTTTGTCCATTTCAGCACAGGCACCTGGCGCATAATGCTGTATAACGGGCTGGTGGTGTCGCTGCCCGGCGCTGCCGCTACGCTGATGTGAAAGGAAGACCCATTGCTCATGAACCCGAAAACGAGAATAAATATCAATGGAAATGCGAAGGCAAAAAATATAGCCGACGGGGTTTTGAGTATCGCCTGCAGGCTGGCCCTTATTAATGAGCGCATGGCATGCGCATTACTGTATGTCGACATTGGAAAGTTGAAAAAGTGATTGCGGGGGCAAAGGTAATAAAGAAAGAAGTAAAGAAGTGGGTTAACTGCGCTGGCGGCTGATTAATGATTAATACCAATCACACAATAAAAACCAGCTCTCGACTTTAACTGCAAAGACCGCCAAAAAAACGCAAAGAAGCGCAAAGTATTATCGGTTAATTATAGCTTTTATCTGCTTCCTAAAATCTGAAATAGATAAAAGGATTGAAAGTAGAAACAGTGATACGGCCGGCACAAATAATGAGCAGCAGAATCGTAGCAAATGTCATGGCATAATGCAGTTTGAGCGAATAATTGCTATAAAATATCTTCTGGTGTATCCGGTCGCCCCAGCTGGTAAGGGTGAAAAACGAAAAGAAAATGGCCATGCAAAGCATAACTACATTTTCGCGGTTGGGCTGCCAGAAGCTTTTATCGGGTTGCCAGGTAAACATACTGTGCAGGTAAGCAAGGGCATTGTGAAGCTGCTCTGCGCGGAAAAACACCCAGCCTACAAGCACTACAATAAAAGTATAGATAACAGATGCTTTGCCCAGTTTTGCCAGCCACTTGCCCAGAAATAACCGCTCCAGCACCAGGAAAAGACCATGATATGCACCCCAAATAATAAATCCCCATGCCGCGCCATGCCACAAACCCGATGCCAGAAAAACCAGCCACAAATTGAAATACAGGCGCATTTTGCTATTTACCCTGTTGCCGCCAAGCGGTATATAAAGGTAGTTGCGCATCCAGGCACCCAGTGTGATGTGCCAACGGCGCCAGAAATCAGTGATGGAGACTGCGGTATAGGGGTTATTGAAATTCTCGGGAAAACGGAAACCCATCATCAGGCCAAGGCCGATGGCCATATCTGAATATCCTGAAAAGTCGAAATAGATCTGGAAGGTATAATTAAGCGCGCCAAACCAGGCAGCAGAGGTACTGAGCAGATTTGCCGGCAATCCGAAAACAACCTCAGCGGTAACACCCAGCACATTGGCAATCAATACTTTTTTTGCCAAACCAATAAAAAAACGGTACATGCCCCTGAGCCTGAGTTCGGTACTCTCATTATTGATATGATCATAGATCTGGTCGGCAAATTCATGAAACCGGATGATGGGCCCGGCAATCAATTTGGGGAAAAGGATGATGTATAACTGGTAATCCCAGAAGTTTTTCAGTGGTTTATGTACTCCCCGGTACACATCAACCACATAGGTAAGTGTTTCGAAAGTATAGAAAGAGATGCCTATGGGTAATACCAGCTTTGTCCAGGAAAGGGTTTTGATGCCGAAATGATGAAAAAGCAGGTTTACATTTTCGACAAAGAAATTGCTGTACTTGAAATAAACCAGCAAGCCGAGATTGATGCACAATGAAAGGCAGAGCAGCAATTGGCGGGAAGATTTACTTGCAGTTTGAGACATAAGCCGAACCACATAAAAATCAATGACTGTAGTACCCAGTATGACGAAAATAAACTGAGGGGCACCCCAGGCATAGAAGAAAATACTGCCACACAGAATAACAGCATTCTTATATCGCTTATCGGCCAGGAAATAAACCAGGAAAAAAAGGGGCAGAAAATAGAAAATAAATACAATGCTGCTGAAAACCATACTGCCAAGATAGAAATGTTTGGAAAGATGCAGAAAAAATATTTTTTCGGATAAGGATCCGGAATATCCATACAGGCATTGAAAAAAATGATCGCACAGCGTTGGGGATAAAGAAGACAACATTATTGATCGTACCTTTGCATTTTCCAAATTAATTCAGATACATAATATACTTGCTATAATATATGCTCAATACAATAGAATCCGCCTTAGAAGACCTGAAACTCGGGAAACTGCTGATTGTAGTGGATGATGAAGACAGGGAGAATGAAGGCGACTTTGTAACTGCCGCCAGGAATGTAACTCCGGAGATCATCAATTTTATGTCGAAATTCGGGAGGGGGTTGATTTGTGCCCCGCTCACCGAAACCCGCTGCGCAGAACTGCACCTGAACCTGATGGTGGAAAATAATACGGTGCTGCACCAGACACCCTTTACGGTTTCGGTAGATCTGATAGGCAATGGCTGCACAACAGGTATCTCTGCACCGGACAGGGCAAAAACCGTGCAGGCGCTTATAGATCCGAAAACCAGACCCGAAGACCTGGGACGACCAGGACATATCTTCCCGCTAAGGGCTAAGGATGAAGGTGTGCTGAGAAGGGCTGGCCATACGGAGGCCACAGTGGACCTTGCCCGGCTGGCGGGTTTTGAACCAGCCGGTGTGTTGGTAGAGATTATGAATGATGATGGCACCATGGCCCGCCTGCCCCAGTTGCTGGAAATTGCCAGAAAATTTGATCTGAAGATCATTTCTATAAAAGACCTCATTCATTACCGGCTTCAGACCGAAACACTGATAAAAGAAGAAGTAAGGGTGCATATGCCTACCAAGCATGGCAATTTTGAACTGGTGGCCTTTAAGCAAACCAATACGGGTGAAACCCATCTGGCCCTTGTAAAAGGAGAATGGGAAAAAGATGAACCGGTGCTGGTAAGGGTGCACAGCTCCTGCTTTACCGGCGATATCCTGCACTCGCTGCGCTGTGATTGCGGCGATCAGCTGGTGTCTGCAATGGAGATGGTAGAGCGGGAAGGCAAAGGTATAGTGCTGTATATGAACCAGGAAGGCAGGGGCATAGGCCTGTTTAATAAACTGAAGGCTTACAAACTACAGGAGGAAGGTAAGGATACTGTTGAGGCCAACCTGGCTCTGGGTTTTAAAACAGATCAGCGCGACTATGGTGTGGGGGCGCAAATTCTGAGGCATCTGGGAGTTTCGAAAATGAGGCTGATGACCAATAACCCCAAAAAGCGGGCAGGTATTGTGGGTTACGGGCTGGAAATAGTAGATAATGTGCCGATAGAAATAAAAGCCAATGAACACAACGCATTTTACCTGCAAACCAAGCGCGACAAAATGGGGCATGAAATCATGAAATCGCAATAACATCAAGCCAAATGATTTCTTTTCTTCAATCCTTACTTTTGCACCATGGAATTTAACCTACTGCTTGCTGATAGTAAAGTAAAACCTCACCAGGTAACCACTTTGCATTTAGTAAGTTCATTTGCATTTATTGGCGCCGGGGCTATCATTACCATTTATAATTATACTATACCGTTTTGGGGCCTTGCTATATTGCTGGCCGGGCTATCGCTGCTGGGTTTAACCATTTTCAGGAATAGCTGGGTAAACGATAAAAAAATAAATCCGATACTTAGGGTAGTTGAACTGATTATTGCAACTGCTTTTGCAATTTACTCGTTATTAATGCAATGGAAGTTCCCTATTGTTATTTTTGGCGGATTGAGCGCAGCTCTTTTATTTGCCCTTTTCTGGGAGCGGAATACAGGTGGCAAATTATATATCTATGTGGATGATGACGGGCTGAGATTGCCGGTGGTGCGCCGCAGGTTTATACCCTGGAACGAAGTGGATATTATAGTTCTGAAATACGGAACCCTCACTATCAATTGCCTTGATAACCATCTTTTTCAATGGAGCGTTAGTGTGCCTGATGTAAACCTGGAAGCATTTGATGCATTTTGCAGCGCTAAAGTGGAGGAGCATATAGGGAAAAGAAGGAATGATGAGTGGTAAACACTAATTCTCTCCTGATGAAAAATCAGGGATCTTGTTTCGGGTCTTCCATGAGGAATTTATGTGTATTTATGCCCTTGTTCAACTACTTTTATTCCACAAAAAAATCGTTTTTATTGTATACCAGCCAAAGTATAAAAAATGCAATACAATACAATTGCATTACATGGTAATTTACCCCAAATCAGTTGCTGAATACAGGAAAAAGAAGCTGAGTAAGCCGTGATTTCAATTTTACGGTTTTTTAACAGCAATTCCCATAGAACATTCGTATTTTTGCAAAGGCTCCATTTTATAATATTAGTAAATCAGAAATAGATGAGAAAAATAACACTTTTCTGCATTACCATAATGTTTTTATCTGCATGGGCCTGCGCTCAAAGCCCCGGCTATGTGGCAAGAGCAAAAAAATATATTGATCAATACGCTACTCTTGCCATACTGGAACAAAAAAAATCGGGTATACCGGCATCTATTACTTTGGGCCAGGGAATACTGGAAACCGAAGCAGGCGCCAGCGAACTGATGACCGAAGCCAATAACCATTTTGGAATAAAATGCAAAAATGGCTGGCAGGGACCCTATTACAAGCACGATGATGATGCGCCTAATGAGCATTTCAAAAAATATACCTGTGCGGCTGAGTCTTATAGTGATCACTCGGCACTGCTGCTCAATAATCCACGCTATGCACCCCTGCTGGTATTGCCGCAAACAGATTATGCTGCCTGGGCCAAATGCCTGCGAAAATGCGGCTATGCTACCAGCCCGACCTATGCCGAGCAACTGATAAAAATAATTGAAGATTTTAAACTGCAGGACTATACCTATACCGCACTCGATAGCTCGCTGAGGCAGGACCAACTGGCAGAGTCGGAGCCGGAAATTAAGGTGATGCAGGTAAAAGATACTGCAGAAAAGCCTGCAACTGTAATTACCACACCCTTAGTACCGGCGACTGGCAGTTCCATCGCACTAATTGCAGACAGCGCTAAAAAGGCGATAATGCATCCTGAAAATGTGGTTACGCAAGCCGTAGCTAAACAAGTAGCCAGAACCGATACCACAAAAAAGCCTATTGCACTGCCAGTTGCATTGGTTGCCAAACCTGTTACTAAAACACCAGTACATTTAGATTCCCTTAAAACAAATATTCCTAAACCGGCTGCAACGCCAACTGCTGCTGTAACAACCAATACTGTGCCGGTAGCAAAAGTGGAGAAAAAACCTGTGGACGAAAACCATATTGTGATGGTAAACGGGCTGCAGGCATTTTTTGCCTATAAGGATGAACTGATACTGCAATATGCCATGAAGTATCATAAAACCTACCAGCAGTTGCTGATGATGAACGATCTGCCAGACGGGCCTATCCCTTTTAACATGTACGTATACCTCGACCACAAACTTACCCGAGGAGTGAATGCCCAGCATGAAGTAAAGGAGGGTGAAAGCCTGCTGATGGTGGCCCAGGAAGAAGGAATACAGGTGAAAAGCCTGAGAGAACTGAACCTGCTGAACCCTAACGAGGAGCCGATGCCTGGCACAATACTTGAGTTGCAAAACCCGGCTCGCCAAAAGCCTGTGGTAAACGTGAGCGAATTAACGGCACACAACAGAAATTCAATTGTAGTTAATGAGGAGCAGGTAGCTCAACCCAGCTCTGATTATATAGAAATACCTAAGCCGAAACCGGCTGCGACCAATACTGAATCAAAAACAACGAAAACAACAGGGAAAATAGAACCAGATCCGCAGTTTGAAGCTTTCCTTGATAGTATGTCGAATGCACTGGATCATAAAAATGCGGCACCAAAGGCTACACCTGTAAAACCTGCAACGGCACCAATAAATGCCGGGGGAAAACAGGATAAATTTTATACCGTAAAAAGAGGTGACACGGCATTCGGGATTGCCAAAAGCAATAATATAACGCTGGAGCAACTGATGAAGTGGAATAAAATGGACGGGCATATAACGATTGGTCAGAACCTGCAGGTAAAAGAGTAATAGCTAATTAAATTCAGGCTTTAGCACAAAGGCCATTAAGGATATCACAAAGAGCAGTGATTCATAAAGTTATAATGAAAGGGCACTAAGAATAATGTAATAATGTCTTTTAAAACCTTGCACGATTAATGGCTGATTCCGTTTCTATTTACGATAAAACTTTTGTACCTTTTATAAAGAAGGATGCCATAGCCAGCCGGGTAAAAGAAATAGCAAGCGCCATAAATACAGCCTATAAAGATAAGAACCCTTTATTTCTGGGAATACTGAACGGGTCATTTATATTTGCCGCCGACCTTTTCCGTGGGCTGAGTATTGATGCGGAAATATCGTTTATAAAACTGGCATCTTACAAAGGCACATCTACAACAGGCCATGTGGTAACCGCTATAGGGCTGGAAGAAAGCCTGAAGGACAGGCACATTATTATTATTGAGGACATCATAGATACCGGCAAAACACTAAGCGCTTTCCTGCCTGAGATTTATAACCGACAGCCCGCATCTGTTGCTATTGCAGTTTTTCTGACAAAACCCGGAGCATTGAAATATGATGTAAAGGCAGACTATACGGCATTTGAGATTGAAGATAAATTTGTGGTGGGTTATGGGCTGGATTATGATGGGTATGGACGCAACCTGCCGGATTTGTATCAATTAGCCTGAATAAAACGGATCAAATAATTCTCATGCGGAGGCACAAAGGCGCGGTCAGCATAAGACTGTTTTAATGCCTCAATGGCCTGCTTTATACTTATTTTCAATTTTCAATTGAGTTTACTGAAAAAACCCTATCATTCCTTAATTTAGTTTCTACCTTTAACATTTACATTCACAAATGCTGATAAAATGAAATCCATGCTATTAATTTTGTTGGTTCTTATAACTATTTCATCTTGTAAGGAGAAATGGGATGAAGAAGATAAACGTGCCTTCTATACCGCATGCACCGAAACTGCAATTAAAGACTGGGCGCCGAACGACTCGGTAGCCAAAGTATATTGTGATTGCCTGTTTGATAAAATGGCTAAAAAATACCCCGAGGAAGAAGATATGCTTGCGCATATAGATAAGCTGGCTAAAGATACGGATCTGATAAAATGTAAGCAGGAGATACTTAATAGATAAATATTGAATTTAAATATTCGATCAGTAACAATTATATAAGATGGTTTTTCGGTCAGTTATGGCTTATAGTCGGCAAAGGCTTTTAGAGATAAACTTAAATACCCTACCTTTGCGCCTCATTTTTACCTTTTCATGGATCGTAACCAAGTTATTGGCTTTGCTCTTTTACTCCTTTTGGCCGTAGGGTACCTGTTCTACAACCAGCATGAACAATCGTTATATTTTGAACACAAAAGAGCGGATTCTGTAGCCTATGCTATAGCCCACCCCCGCCCAATAGTAGACAGCAGTAAAGCTATTGCCGACACCAGCAAAGCCGGTAATGCCCCGGTAAAAGACTCTGCTACAGAGGCTATGATAAAATCTCAGCCTGCATCTTACCATGGCCAGGCCGAAATGGTGACACTTGAGAACAAAAAACTGTCGCTGCAGTTTACCAGCAAGGGCGCCTACCCTGTTGCTGCCAACCTGAAGGATTATAAAACTTACGAAAAGAAGCCCTTATTCCTGTTCAATGGACGAGGTAACCAGTTCAGCGCCATTCTACCTTTTGATAATGGCAAATCTACAGCTGATCTATATTTTGTGCCGGTAATACAAAACCTGCCAAATGGTGATAAAACTGTTGATTTTGCTGCAGATCTGGGAGCGGGTAAGAAAGTAGATATCATTTATACCCTGCCTGCAGACGACTATATGATGAGCTGCAATATTGTGCTCACCGGCCTCACTGCTGCCAACCTGCCGCTATATTGGCAAACTGCAGGGCTCCATACAGAAAAAGACATAACTACCGAACGCCAGGGTGCAAGGGGCGGGTCGACGCAGATATACTGGCACAATAAAAACGGAGACGGCGATTATTTTACTATCAAGGATGAAGAAACACTAAAACATAATGATGGGTTGTCGCAATGGCTTGGTTTCAGGAAACAATATTTCAGTACGGTGCTGATTTGTGATGAAGGGTTTACTAAAATGGACACCAAGTTCATGATAAAGCCAGATGACTCCAGTATTGTGGCTGTGAATCAGGCACAATTGCAGTTACCGCTCAGGAATGGCGGCACCACCAATACAGCATCACTACGCTGGTTTATAGGCCCTAACGATTACCACACCCTGCAGAGCTATAAAATAAGCATGGAAGATATGGTGCCGCTGGGCTATGGCATTATGGCCTTTGTGAAATATATCAATAAGTTTGCTCTTATTCCTATCTTCTACTTCCTGGCCAGTATTGTAAAAAATTATGCGGTGGTTATTATGCTGATGACCATTTTCATCAGGCTTATACTGTCGTTTTTCACTTATAAAAGCTACCTGTCATCGGCAAAAATGAGGGTAATGAAGCCGGAACTGGATGCCCTGCGTGCCAAAATTGGCGATGACCAGCAGAAGTTCAGTATGGAGCAGATGAAGCTGTACCGCTCGGCAGGGGTTAATCCGCTGGGGGGATGTTTGCCTATGTTGTTCCAGTTGCCCATTCTGCTCTCCATGTATTATATGTTCCCGTCGTTTATCGAGTTCAGGCAGCAGCACTTCCTATGGTGCGATGACCTTTCGACCTACGACAGCATCCTGAGCTGGACGACCAATATACCTTTTCTCTCTTCGGTTTATGGTAATCATGTTAGCTTGTTTACTTTGCTGATGACCGCATCAAGTATGTTCCTGGCTATATATAACCGGAACATGACCCCTCAGGACCCTAACAATCCGATGCTGAAGTATATGCCGTTTATATTCCCGGTGATACTGATGGGCGTATTCAATAAGATGGCAGCGGCGCTTACCTTCTATTACACCTTCTCGAATCTGCTGAGTATAGCACAGCAGTTTATCATTCAAAAATATTTCATTAACGAAAAGGCGATACATGCCCAGCTACAGGAGAATAAAAACAAACCTCCTACCCAATCCAAATGGGCGCAACGGCTGGAAGAGATGCAGAAAATGCAGGCCGAAAAAGGGAAAGTGCCACCGAGGATTGGTAAGAAATAAAGAACATTTAATAGAAAAAAGAGCCGGATTTTAATTGTCCGGCTCCTTTTTTATTATTCCGCACAAGCATGATACACATTGAAAATGCAGTAAATAATTATTTTATCATATAAATTCAATTCAAAATAAATAATAGCCATTTTTAAATATTAAATTTAATACCCTTTATCTACCATATCTACCATATTCTTACTATTTCCAAAAAAATAAGTTTTAATTCCCTTTCCTTCTTGAAAAGAACTTCCATATTTATCCAATAATGCTTTGGACTGCTTTTTCTCATTCAGATACAATTGGCCATTAACCTTCTGTGCTACATACATGACCGGATAAGTAAAGTTGCATTGACACAAATTGTTTATATGGTTAATTTCCTGGAATGTGTCATTTTCTGCATTGATTGTAATTTTAAAGCTATCTAAATAGTCTTTTTTATATGCTGCAATCATTTTCATAAACCCTTCACTCTTAAGATCATTTTGCCTTTGCCTAGAAATGAACTTATCAATTGTTTTCACAATCAGTATATCCAATTGCTGGCTGCTGATGTCTTTATATGCTGTTCGTATTGCTTTATCTAACTCTGTCCTCAATTCTTCATCATTAAGTTGTTTTTTAAAAACAGAATGAACACTTTTAAAAATCCGGTTCATTTTTAATGGATCATCAAATAAGGCTGCTTCTATATTAGTGCCATCTTTAGTGGTAATAGAGATTTTTGTGGTATCGGGATTATGCAAGGCAGCAAGGTAACGCTGCTCCTCAGCAATCGAATCATTTATTCTTTTTTGCTCATCCCTACTGCCAAATGCCTTTACCTGTTTCTGCGGTTTATTTTCATTCTGGATGGATGTTTCATTTCTTCCATTATCGATTGTTGTAGGCTTGTTCCCAATAGTAGTTTTTTTCCGCGTAGAATCACTTTTACTTCCTTTAGCCCTCTGTGCCATTGATGGTGTAAATGTGCAAAGAGCCACGATAAAAGCCAGTGCAATAAATGAGAGCAATAGGATACTCAATTGTCCATATCCGGGACTATCTTTCTTCATAACCATGATTCTCTTTATCCGGTTCAGCAAATGCTTCCTATTTCCTGTAGCAGCCAGGGCCAGTTGCTGATCATTACTTCTACCATGCTCCAGTATCGCGAGTGCCTGTGCATATTGCAGCGGACTTGCAGTATTGGCCACCACCAGATCGTCGCAGCAATCCTCCCGCTGCCGCCTTATGATTTGGGATATCAGCCATACAAATGGATTGAAGAACAATATGGTTTCTCCGGCGGTTTGCAGCATGTTGAGCAGGTAATCATGACGCTTTATGTGAGCGAACTCGTGCAGTAGGATGGCTTCTACCTGTTCTGAAGTGAGGTGGTTTATGGTAGCTATGGGTAGCAGTATTACCGGTTTCAGGGTCCCCAGCATTATAGGTACATTAATCCTTGAAGAAAGCAACAATTTAACCTCCCGGCTAATTGCAAACTGCCTGCACCAATCATTAATAAGATCAGTCCATTTGCTTTCCAGGTCTGTGATGCCCTGCGTTTTTAGTGCATTTAATGATAAGATATTGACTAGGAAACGCAGCAGCATAAATGCCAGCCCTGCCATATAGATGGTCATTATTGAAGGGACGTTTTGCTCAATAAAATGCAGCACCTGGCTGCTAAATGGAGGGGCTGTTGGAACAACAGGGGCGACATTAATATTATTAAAAGTAAACTGAACTGGGATATCCTTCAAACTAACGTAGCTGACTACCTCGATGCTTTTCAGCCGCCCGAACTGACTCACCCATGTCTGTACAAACCATATAAACAAACCTGTAAATGCCCCATAGGATAAATAGTATTTCAGCCTTGTACTAAAGCCGGGAACAGTTTTAAGCAGTACAAATAAAAGGGCAAACAGCAGCAAACCCTGCCAGAGCGAATGTATCAGCGCCAAAGCCATTGAGTGGGCCAGTATTGTGGTTGCTTGTGAGATCGCACTCATAAGGGTGTTTTTTATCAGTTAAGAATTGTTTGTCTTCTTTTCCATTTCTGCCAGGTACTTCTTTATTTCGTCGAGTTCTTCTTTATTGGCTTTGTGGTGCCCCAAGGCCTGCATCACCAGTTGCGATGCCGAACCGTTAAATACATTATCTATCATGCGTTTCACCAGTTGGCCCTGCGTTTTTTCCTGCGATACATTAGCGGTATATACATGGCTTTTGTTGCTGGAGTCTCTTTTCAGCAGGCCCTTGTCGTGCATTATCTGCATGAGTTTAAGTGTGGTAGTATAGCCGGCATCCTTGCTCTTCTCCAGCACTTCATGCACATCGCGCACGGTACTGGGGCCTTTGTCCCAGAGAATGTTGAGTATTTCCAGTTCGCTGTCGGTAGGTTTTATTGTTGTGGTCATTTGCTTTTTACATTAACGCTTAACTCTACGAATTATTTCGTACACAAACCTACGAATTATTTCGTAAATGCAAATAGGAAGAAACGCTTTAGGATTTCTTTAACAAATTAAAACAAAATGGGAAGGTTAAAAATTCCTGCTGAAACCTATAAATCAAGTCATCAGAGAATGCTAAGTCCTAAAGAAACCAATATGGGAGATAAGATAATTGCCTGCCAGAAGGACTTATATTCCCTCAAAAGACATCACTTTCCTTACTTCATCATTGATGATTTTCAATGCTACATCGGTTGGGAGGTCTTCTTCCGATTTGAGAATGAAGCCCATAATGCGTGCATGATAATCCTTGGCTGTAGCATTAGGGTCCATAGACTTAGCAATCTGGTTGTACATGTTTATTTCCTGCTCTTTTACCCCCTTCACAGTTTCCCATGCATTCCTGGTAACATATATCTGCTGCGAGAGATTATGCTCAAATTCAGTGCGTATGGTCATAGTAATAGATACCTGCAGCTCATAGGCCGTCATGGAAGGATCGAAGACCCGGGCCACCAGTTGCCTGGGGCTGATGCGCTCCAGGAACAACACTATGCGCTCATAAGCATGAAGCCTCAACCGCATAGTAATATCCTGCGTATCTTTAAATAAAGCTATTTGTTTCCGTTGTATCTGGGAAACGAGGAACTTCTTAACAATCATATAACTCGTAGCCATTACGACCAAAGCAGGAATGGTGTATTTAACCACCTCGAGGCATGTTTCAAGAATATCCATAAGCTCACAAAAATAAACTGTTTTTGATGAAGCACCTCACAAATTATTACTACAAATATCAGGCACACTGAAGAGAAAATCTTAAATAAACAGGCTGATTAAAAAATGAAATAAAATTTTTAATCTCTCAACCCATCAACATAGCTACAGATCAACTTATCCCCTATCTCCTGATTAACCTCAATTAACTGGCACGGGCCTCCACTAATCAACTTCTTTTTGCTATTTTTGTCGCTATTCTAATATTTAAACATGAACTATCGTAAAATTAACAACCTTGTTGGATGGATCACGGGTGCAATTGCCTTATTTGTCTACTGGAAGACCATGGAGCCCACGGTCAGTTTCTGGGACTGCGGCGAGTTTCTTTCCTGCGCCTATAAACTTGAAGTGGGTCACTCACCCGGCGCACCATTTTTCATGATGGTTCAGCGTGTTTTCTCATTGATGGCCGGAGGTGGCGCTGCTACCGGCGCACCATCTGTGAGTACATTGGGAACAGTAGGCGCTGCTACTTATATCAATTTTCTTTCTGCTCTTACCAGCGCACTCTCCATTTTATTCCTTTTCTGGTCGATAACCCATTTTGCAAAAAAGCTTGTTGCCCCTGGCAATATTGAGCCTGATAACGACCAGACCATGCAAATTATGGGCGCTGGCCTTGTAGGCGCTCTGGCTTATACCTTCTCTGATACTTTCTGGTTTTCTGCCGTTGAGGCCGAAGTTTATGGTACTTCATCCTTCTTTACCGCAATTACCTTCTGGGCAGTGCTGAAATGGGAACGTGCTGCAGATAATAAGTATGCCGACCGCTGGCTGGTACTCATAGCCTACCTGGTAGGAGTTTCAGTGTGCGTACATCTGCTCAACCTCCTTACAATACCGGCAGTAGCCATGGTTTACTACTTCCGTAAGTTTAAAGTAGATTTAAAAGGAACTATTCTTGCATTTATTGTTGGTTGTGTGGTTCTGGCGTTCGTACAGTTTGGCATTATTCAATACATTCCCAAATTTGCTTCGTGGTTCGATATTTATTTCACCAACAGCATGGGCACATCATTCGATACCGGTGCTATTTTCTTCCTGTGTCTGGTTACGGCCATACTGGTGGGTTTATTGTTTCTTGCCAAAAATAAGGGGTGGTATGTACTGCACGTCAGCACGCTGTGTACCATATTTATCATTATTGGTTATTCGGCCTATTTTTCTGCTATCATCCGCTCCCGCGCCGATGTGCCGATTGACATGACCAATCCGGATAACCCGATCAACTTCCTTGATTATGTAGACCGGGAACAGTTTGGCCAGCAGCCACTGCTTTTCGGCCAGTACTTTACCAGCTCATGGACCGGCCTTGATACCTCCGGCAAACTTTATACCCAGGAGAAGGTAGATGGCAAAGACCGTTATATGCAGGTAGGTAAGAAGATTGAAGCTGAATATGACGGCGACCAGAAACACTTCTTCCCCCGTATTTATGATAACAACGAAGCCAATCACGTTAACTTTTACCGCCAATACCTGAACCTTGGCCCTAATGACGAACCAACCGGGCTGGACAATATGAAATACTTCATAGGGTACCAGATGGACTGGATGTGGTGGCGCTACTTTATGTGGAACTTTGCCGGCCGGCAGAATGATATTGAAGGCCAGGGCGACCCGCAGAGGGCCAACTGGTGCTCGGGGATTACCTTTATTGACCAGCTACGTGGCCTGGGCGATACCGATAAAATGGGCTCGGGTATGAGCGATAATGATGCCCATAACAAACTATACTTCCTGCCATTCATTCTTGGTATTATAGGTATCATTTACCAGTTCAACCGAAACAAGAAAGATGGTATTATTGTACTCACCCTTTTCTTCTTCACAGGCGCGGCCATTGGCATTTACCTTAATATGCCGCCATTGCAGCCCCGTGAGCGGGATTATGCATTTGCCGGCTGCACCTACACCTTTACAATATGGATAGGGCTTGGAGTGATACTTGTAGCCCAATGGCTGCGAAAACTTACCAACGGGCCACTTGCAACTTATGGTGCCATCGCGATCTGCTTCCTGGCAGTTCCGGCACTTATGGCTAAAGTAGAATGGGCTGACCACGACAGGTCGCACAAGACATTGGCTCGTGCCGTGGCTTTCAATACCCTATCCTGCTGCGCGCCCAATGCCGTACTCTTTACATTCGGTGATAACCAGACTTATCCGCTTTGGTACATACAGGAAGTGGAAGGGTTCCGCAAAGATGTGCGTATCATTAATACCAGCCTGCTGGGCATAGACTGGTATGTAGACCAGCTCAATTACCGCATCAATGATGCCGATGCTGTGCCTATGATCTGGAAAAAGAAGGACTATATAGGCGACCATCACAATTACATTTCCTACATGAAGGATCCCCGCATACCAGAAGATAAATATTTCAACCTGGAGGAGATCTGTGCATTTATGAACAGCGATGATCCATCAAAGAAAGACCCGCGCAGAGGCGAACCTATGAATTATATGCCAGCCAAAAACTTCTTTGTGAATACGCTGAGCAAAGATTCACTGATAGACCGCGGCCTGGTACATGCCGAAGATACCGGGCGAATAACTACCGAAATGAAGTTTGTTTACCCTAAACAAACCGCTTATAAGAGCGACCTGGCTATTCTCAATATCATAGCAGCTGTGGCAAGGGAAGGCTGGAAACGCCCGCTCTATTTTGATGCAGGGCTGCGCCAGGGCGATTACGGCGGCACAGGCGACTATCTGCATATGGAGGGTAATGTGTACCGCCTTATGCCGTTTAAGTATACCGATGCGAATAAGGTTAATCCACAGGTACTGGGTAGTATCAATACCGAGAAGAGCTACGACCTTTATATGAACAAGTTCATATGGGGAGGCGGCGAACGGAATGACGTATACTTTGATGAGCCAAACAGGCATGAATTTGTAACCTACCGCATGGATGGCTCTTTTATAGCCAACCAGCTCACCACTGAGGGTAAGAAAGACAAAGCCATACAGGTGCTTGATAAGATTATGGCAGGCATCACAGAGCACTCTTACGCTTACGATTATACTGCCTACTTTATAGCAGCAGCCTACTACCATGCAGGCGCATTGGATAAAGGAGGCAAGCTCACTGAAAAACTGGTGCGGAATGCTGTAGACGATGTAAACTGGGTAGCATCGCTGAGTGATGATGGCAAAGCGCAGATGGCCGATGAAGTGAAGCAGCAGTTCCAGATTATGCAGTCATTGAGCAGCACAGCCTACCAGGCCGGTGATAGTGTACTGGCAAAATCTATCTATGGCAAGATGCAGGCCCTGGGCCCAAAAGTAAAAGACCTGCTCAACACCAAGGGCGGAGCCAGAGACAGCGGAGGTGATGATCAATAAATAACAACAATTAATTATAATATAAAGCCCTCCCATATTCCGGAGGGTTTTTTATGTGTATATAAACACCTGAAGAACAATACTCCACAAACGTAACTTGCAAAATCAGCCCATAATATTGATTTTGCAGGATATTGAAACAAAAAACATCAGTAATTTTGAAATTCAATTAGAAAGGCGGAACGATGAAATTTTGTCTTTCTATTCCTAACCAATCATAAATCCTACATGTCTTTATAGGATGATTCCCGGTTTTTCTTTAAAATAATACTGCATTGGATATGTTTATTTGTTTTTTTAATTTAAATTTACTTTTACCTTTTTAAACATAGCCCTGTATGAAAAACCTATATCTGCTCATTGCATTGATATGCATGGGTTGCAAAGTATCCGGGCAGGTATTTTCAGCACCTGTTGGCATAGCAACTGTTGTAACGCCTGGTGAGTATAATCTCACTCCTGCCTCCATGTGTGGCGGGGGGCATAAAGGGGCATTCTGGTGCACCACCACCATCGATTTTTCGGTTAGTTTCGTACTCACTTTCCAGGCAAGTTTCGATCAGGCAGTTCCGCCCGGCGCCGATGGTATGGCGGTAGTTTTCGGTCAGTATATCACACCTGCATCTGTAAATTCTACCGATGCCTATCTTGGCTATTACAATATAATAGGCGGCCCGGCCGATCCTGATTTCAATAATTCATTCGGTGTAGAATTCGATATTTTTGATAATTCTTTTAATCCTTATTTCGATGATATTCCAGGTACCGATCATACAGCCATTTGCCTGAATGCATTACCGACCACCCCGGTTACCGGCCCTATTGCCATTTCGCCATCCACTACCAATGTCAAGGATGGCGCTTTTCATGACTACAAAATTACCTGGTGCCCGCTTACCCATACTTTGCAGGTATTTTACAATGATACCCTGCGTTTGTCCAGCGTATATGATTATGCATCTGTTTTTACTACACCGACCGCCGTTGGTTGGGGTTTCTCTGGCGGCACAGGAGCAGCCTGTTCCAACCAGCTGATAAAAAATATCAACCTGGTTACCGGCTCTTTTTGTGCGCCACCACTACCCTGCCAGGTAAATTCTCTGGTTATCAATACCGGTTATGACCCTGTTTCGGGCTTGGCTGTAACAGGCGGGGCCAATGGAGCTACTCCTGTACCTGATCCGAAATGGAAACTTTCTGCAGTTACACCAGGAGTTGCATCCGCAATTGCTGCAACTTCTCTGACTGGGCTAGTAGAGGTCCTGCCGGGCAACCAGGCTGACGTAATAACCCAGGCTGTTGGCTGGCTGACTCCCTCCTCCCCTCTTTCAGGCTGGATCAGTTGCCTTAATTCCAACTATTATTATACAGATGGTACTGGAGTAACTGCTTATAATATGACTTTGGGCCGACCTTTCAAATTATGTAGTTCGGATAGCATTACTATTGACTGCTATATTGCTAATGATAATTACATTACTTCCTCAGACATGGATGGAGTTCCACTTCTAATTTCTCAGCCGCCTTCAATACTTGCATCCAATTACAGTATGTATACCCATTTTACACAAACAGTATATTTAAGTGCCGGTGCACATACTCTAAATATTACGGCATCTAACTTCAACGTTTCCTATCCGGCTATCAACCCTACCGGTCTCACCATATACGGAACTGTTTCATCAACAACCGGTACCAGTTCTATACTTTCAGAAACTGATTCTACGTGCACCTGCCCTGTGGTGGTTACCACATGCGACTCTCTTTCAATGCCGGATTCAATAGCGCTGTGTAAAAACGCCACATATACTATCCCGGCTTCACTTTCAGGAACCAATTCTGTTCTCAGTATGCTTTGGACACCTTCATCTGGTTTGTCTTCTTCCACTGTACTCAATCCTGTGGTAACAGCCAATTCTTCAGGCTGGTATGCACTTACCGTTCAGTCAATTACCAATGACAACCTTGTAGTTAACGGCGATTTCAGTGCCGGCAATACGGGTTTCTCCAGCACTTATCCTTATGTATCAGGTCCCGGCTCGCTGGTTCCGGCGGGTGTATATGCAATAACGACCAATCCCCACATGGAACATCCCGGTGCTGCATCGTTTGCTGATCATACATCCGGCACGGGGAATATGATGGCTATAAACGGCGCATCTTCCCCGATTGACGTTTGGTGCGAAACCCTACCCGTAACGCCCAATACGTGGTATGATTTTTCGTCATGGTTTGCCAACTGGTCGTCCGACACGGCAACCAATTTGCCAATAATACAGTTCAAAATAAATGGCACATTAATCGGTCCGGCTTTTTCCTTCCCACATGCTGATGGGGTATGGACGCAATTCTTTACCACCTGGTACAGCGGTTCGAGTACCTCAGCAGGAATCTGCATCAATGACCAGCAAACGGCCGCATCGGGCAATGATTTTGCCATTGATGATATTTCCTTCCAGCCTGTATGCACAGCTACAGACAGCATTTATATATTGGTGAAGGCTCCTGACAGTTTATATGAATCCAATGATACCAGTATCTGCAGCACAGAGGGTTCAATGTTGCTGGTTGCGCCAGATGGCAATAGCTGGCTCTGGAGCCTGGGCAGCAGTACACAGGGTATTGCGGTAAATCTCAGTGGTACTTATTGGGTCAATATTAGCAGGGGATGTGATTCTTTTCTATCCGATACATTCCATGTTGCCATTAACCCTGTTCCTGTTGTTACTTTAAGGACAGATACTTCAGTGTGCCAGGGCATTCAAATCATTCTCGGCTCGCCCGAACCAGCTGGTGTCAGCTACAGCTGGAGTAATGGAAGTACAGATTCTTCCATATCGGTTTCTGCTGCCGGAACCTACCTGCTAAAAGTAACCGACCAGGGATGCACGGGCTCAGGCTCAATGATTTTAACCACCATACCCAAGCCTGATCCGGTATTCCTGGGGCCAGATACAGTACTTTGCAAGGGTGAAGAAATCACACTGACAACAAATGACGCTTATACTTTTTGGAGTAACGGACAAAACGGAAAAAGTATAGTAGTAACAAGTGCAGGTTTGTACTATGCCACAGTCTCTAACCAATGCGGCATTACATCTGATTCAATTAATGTAGCTATTGAACCTTGTGATCTGTGGTTTCCATCGGCATTTACACCAAATGGCGACAATCTGAATGATTATGCCCGTGTGGTTGGCGATCTTAAAATGATCAGAAATTTCTCACTAAGTATTTATAACCGCTGGGGTGAAAGGGTATTTCATACTACGGACATCTATTCTGGATGGGATGGCGAATATAATGGTGTAAAGCAAGGTTTGGGCACGTTCTTTTATATGATCAATTACACACTACAGGGAAAATCGCATTTGCTTAAAGGCGATCTTTCCCTGATAAGGTAATTAATACAACCTCACTTTTTTGCCAGATCCACGATGTCCTTCACCTCCAGAATATGCTTATTGTAGCCTTTAATAGCAGCATTTATCATTGCATGCGCTACTTCCTGCAATGTGCAAAAACCTGAAGGATAAAGCACCCTTCCAGGAGCATACATCCAGGCGAAGTAGCTGTAATAGCTTTTTACATTTTTCTGTCCTGGTGTTGCCTTCATAAAGCCCGGCCGGAACATGTATCCGTTTTTAAAAAGTTTCAACAGTGCATTTTCTGTAGCGCCCTTCACCCGCGCCCAGGCCATTCGGCTTTGCCCGGTACTATCCGTGCTTTTACCCGAAACGTAACAAAAAGTCATATCCGGATTCAGCCGTGCCAATGACTGCCCCACATTAAGGGTGAGGTCATATGTTGTGCGATGATAGTCCTCCTTGCTGATACCAACAGATGATATTCCCAGGCAGAAAAAACAGGCATTATAACCGCTAAGTTGTTGCTCAATTGGCGCAAGGTCGAAGAAGTCATTATGAATAATTTCCCGCAGTTTCGGGTGAGAAACCCCTCCCGGTTTCCGGTTGATGATCAGCACCTGCTCCACATCATTGCTTGCCAGGCATTCCAATAGTACACCCTCACCCACCATACCTGTTGCCCCGGTTATTATTGCCCGTATTTTCATAAATCTAAACTGGTTGAGTTACAAATGTACTTATGAATACATGATGGAAACACAATCATAATGTGCAAATGCTGTTTAAATTAAAAACGAATCATTAACTTACAACCTATTATCACACTAAATATCTGCCATCTTAGATGTCTGTTTCTCGTATTCAAATAACAGTAAAGCTGCAATAACAAAATTCCTCCTTTATAAGGCTCGATATTAAGCAGAAACTAATTTTTTCAAATGCTCCCTGGCCCCCCCACTACTTTTCTTATGAAGTAAAATTCAAGAATAATCGCTAAATTCGTAGTTCAAAACTTCCATTCTGAGAGTAGTAGCTTATTCCGAATTCCGTGCTCATCTTACCCAAAATCTGAATTCAGTAAATGATGATAAAGAAATTGTAGTTGTTTCCCGAACCAATGGAAAAAATATAGTAGTCATGGATATGGAAGAATACAATGCTATGGCTGAAACACTCCATCTTGTGAGCAATAAAGCTAACCGAACCAGACTGGATGAGCAATTGAAGAAATGAACAAAGGCATATCTTTCAAACATAATCTCATAGAGGAATAGATGGATTTAACTTGGCAAACAAAAGCCTGGGAAGATTATCTTTACTGGCAAACTGAAGATCGGAAAATCCTCAGCCGTATCAATGAATTAATAAAAGACAAATTAAGTTCGCCATTCAAAGGAATTGGCAAACCAGAACGCTCAAAGGGGATTATTCAGGATTATGGAGCAGGAAAATAACCAATTACATAAAGTCCATTAAATAATTACACAAATATTTGTATCTTGTGCCATAAAACTTAAACTTATGGCCAGACCAGT
>Ga0214164_1000632_pt1 | contig 22781 bp, 16 predicted proteins | sample TroBogepilimnion_13_FD_153003 | JGI IMG/M metagenome (GOLD analysis project Ga0214164, IMG submission 153003) | Freshwater microbial communities from Trout Bog Lake, WI - Practice 03JUN2009 epilimnion v4 | ecosystem: Environmental > Aquatic > Freshwater > Lake > Epilimnion/Euphotic zone ...
AAACCTATCCCCGGATAATGCCGATATACAGGTATATAGTTTTAGTATTTAATTCTGCAATGTATATTATGTTTGCAATTAGCTTTGTTCTGGGTAAACCAAGTAAAAAATAATGAATGACTATTTGATTTTTATTGTTCTAGCTACAATAATACTGCAAGTTTTTATTGTAGGAATAATTATTTTCATTATACAATATAGAAAACGCAAACTCAGCCATGAAAAAGAAAAAGCAATAATCAACGAACAGCACCTTGAAGAAATCCTCAATACCAAGTTGGAAATACAACAACATACCATGCAGGATATAGGCCGGGAGATACACGACAATATTGGCCAAAAACTTACACTGGCCTCTATTTATGCAAACCAGATGACCTATGAAAACAAATTTCCTGAACTGCATAGACAGATTGAAGAGATAGGATCAATACTTACAGAATCTATTGAAGAACTTAGGAAATTATCAAAAAACCTAACCAACAGCAATGCCCATATGGGCGAGTTAAAGCTGCTGATTGAGAATGAATGTACAAGGGTTAACAATCTGAATATTTGTAAATTAACGTATGATTTCAATGAGACGGACTATACAATTTCTAACACCATAAAGAACTTTATTGTACGCATCATCCAGGAGTTTCTGCAGAACAGCCTGAAGCATGCAAGCTGCAAAAATATCACCCTGAATTTTGAACATAATGAGAAAGGATTGTCTATCGCCATCCAGGATGACGGGATCGGATTTAATATAGAGAGTAATGGTTCAAAAAATACAAAGGGAATTGGTTTACAGAACATGAAGAAACGCGCAGAACTTATCGGAGCTGAGTTCACACTTACCAGCGCGGCTAATGAGGGCACAAAACTGGCATTATTTATTCCGGACAATAAACTTAATGAAAATTAATATGACCTACAATCTGGCAATAGTTGACGACCATATACTGATTGCAAAGGCAATAGCCGGGGTAATAGATAATTTCCCCAATTATCACGTATTGTATGAAGCTGAAAACGGAAAGGCACTGATAGAAAAATTTAAAAACCCAAAAAACATCCCTGATGTTGTCTTGCTCGACATCACCATGCCGGTAATGGATGGTTTTGAAACTGCAAAATGGATCAAGGAAAATCATCCAGGGGTATTGATCCTTGCCTTGTCGATGCAGAGTGATGACCTCTCGCTTATAAAAATGATCAAATCGGGCGCTAATGGATACCTGCTGAAGAACATTCATCCGGTGGAGCTCAACAAGGCGCTGGATGAACTGGTAACCAAGGGCTTTTATTATCCTGAATGGGCAGCCAGCAAAATATTCTCCAGCCTGACCGCTGACCAGCCCTCTAAAGCGCCGAAAATACTGATAAGCGACCGCGAGAATGAATTTCTCAGTTACTGCTGCACAGAAATGACCTATAAGGAAATAGGCGAAAAAATGTTTTGCAGCACCCGCACCGTGGAAGGTTACCGCGATGCGCTTTTCGATAAGCTGGGCTTGAAGACACGGGTTGGGCTTGCTGTTTATTCTATTAAGAGCGGGAAGTGCGTGATATGAACGCCAAACCCCTCTCAATGAAAATCGGGACTTGTTCCGGGGCTAGCTGGAGAACAGGCCTTCAGTGTTGCAACTATATTTGGCATGCATATAACTCGGAACAAACACCGCCATCTGCATAAACAAAACAACCAGGCGATCACAATAGCTTAGAGTTAAACCCAAAGCCAAATAGATGGTTATACTTTTGGGTTGGCAGGGGTTTAACTGAATAAAAATGCTATATCATCTTTGGTCAACCGCTTCATCAGTGCTGTATCATCCGATACCAAGTCGGCGGCCAAAGCACGCTTATGCTCCTGCAGCTGCAGCATCTTTTCCTCCAGTGTATCTTTACAGATAAGCCGGTAAGCGAAGATGTTCTTGGTCTGGCCTATACGGTGCGTACGGTCAATGGCCTGCTGCTCTACGGCGGGGTTCCACCATGGATCTACGATGTATACATAGTCGGCTGCGGTAAGGTTCAAACCTATACCTCCTGCCTTGAGCGAAATCAGGAATACGCGGCACTCATGGTTGTTCTGAAACTCCTGTATCGCTTCTTCCCGCTCACGCGAATTGCTGCTGCCATCGAAGTAAACATAACTGATGTTTTCTTCTTCCATCTTCTTCCTGATCAGCGCCAGCATACCGAGGAACTGTGAGAAAACCAGCACCTTATGGTCGCCTACATTCTCAGTTATTTCCCTGCTCAGTTCATCGAGCTTTATTGAGTAGTTATGGAAGCGCTCTTCTTCATTCATAATAGCAGGAGAGTCGCATATCTGGCGCAGTTTGGTAAGCCCCTGCAGTATATGCATCTGCGACTTTTCTACGCCCCGCTCTTCAATCATACCCAATATCTGCGAACGGTAAATATTGCGGTAGGATTCGTAAATCTTCCGCTGCTCCGGCCCCATCTCGCAATAGAGTATTGTTTCTGTTTTTTCGGGCAGGTCTTTGGCCACCTGCTCTTTGGTGCGGCGCAAGAGGAATGGGTAAGTAAGTTTGCGCAACTGCAGCTTCACTTCATCTTCCCTGAACTTATCAATAGGGGTTGCAAACTCGCTCATGAAAAACTCCCTGCTGCCCAGCATACCGGGATTCAGGAAGTTCATCTGGGCATAAAGGTCGAAAGTATTGTTCTGTACAGGTGTACCGCTCAATGCGAGACGGTTCTTGCTGTTGAGCAATAAAGATGCCTTGGCTACCTGACTTTGCGGGTTCTTGATACTCTGCGACTCATCAAGTACTACATAGTCAAACTCAATCTCCCTGAACATCTTGATATCGCTCCTCATGGTGCCATAAGTAGTGATAATGATATCGTAAATGAGGTAGGCGTTGGGGTTAATATTGCGTTTAGGCCCGTGGTGTATAATGTGGGTCAGTCCGGGAGTGAATTTCTTGATTTCATTTTCCCAGTTATACATCAGGGTTGTAGGGCAAACCACCAGGTACCTTACCTTATCGTGTTTGTTTTTGTAATGCTGAAAGAAGGTAAGTGTCTGCACTGTTTTACCCAATCCCATATCATCGGCCAGGATACCCCCCCAGCCTGATTCGTTCAGGAATATAAGCCACTGAAACCCTGCAAGCTGGTAAGGTCTTAATGTGGCCACCAGGTGTTCGGGAGGTTCAATATTGCTGAAATCATTGTTCAGCACATCTTCCAGTTTGTCCTTCCTGCTCTCCAGTTCCTTCTGCAGCGCACTTTCGTCCAGTTCGTTGAGCAATTCATCCAGTATACTGAAATGGTATTTCTTCAGCCGTACCTTGTTGCCACGGGTTTCGCCCATCTTCAGCAGCAGGCTGTACTTTTTCAGCCAGTCTTCGGGAAGCAGACCAATGGAACCATCACCGAGCTTAACGAAATTCTGTTTCTGCGCCAGCGCCTTTTTAACCTCTATAATTGATACTGCCTGATCTCCGAATTTCAGTTCGACAGATGCATCGAACCAGTCAATGCCGCTGCTAACCTGTATCTGCGTTTCTGGTTTGTGAATATTAACCCGCAGGTTTTTCAGTCCGTCGAAACCCAATAGTTCCACATTCCATTCCCGCATCAGAGTAGTAAACCGGTAAAACCAGTTATTGGCCAATACTGAAGTACCGGGCAGATAATAGAACTGGTCTTTTTTGTTCAGCAGTATATCCGAATGCAGGGTGCCCAGGAGGTCCATAAATTCCTGTTCGGCATTTTCACTGCGCTTTATGATCTTTACAATACCATTGTGCGGCTGAATCACATCGCCGAAAAATCCCGGTTTTATCTCCACATCACCATATACAAAAAGGGGCTGCAATACCAATATCTGGTCTCTTTCCTGCATGTAGAGGCGCAAAACAGGCTTTGCCTGTTCCACATGTTCAATAAGGTCTTCTGTGAAATGCACATGAATCTTATTGCTCCAGTCCATAAGTTTGTCCTTAAGAAAGTCTGCCCATACATCCGGCTTGATTTCCATCTTGCCATCCGGGTGAAAAATCTCTCCAAGGTTTACTTCCAGAATACTGCCAACACTGTATATCCGGTCATTGTGCAGCAATATTGCTGAGTTGAGCAATTTTACTGCTTTGTGCGGAACAGCTCCTGTATCCAGTATCCATTCCAACTCAATGCTATAAATTTTTGGTTCTTTTTTTACGATCAATTGCGGATGAACTGGTTTCTCAGCAAACTCAATTGGTTGTATCCCTGTGGAAGAAACAGCTTTGCCTTTCTTCTTAATATAGGTAAACGGATAAGCCGAATAACGGTCGAAGAGCTTATGGTACTTGGGCAGCATATACTCCCATACCTGTTCTTTCACCTCCCCGGCTGGTACATCCTTGAGTACGGCATCATAGTCGTGCAGGAAATCGCCGAAAGGAAGGTTTTTCTTCAGGTACTTCATCAGCTCATCGGTCTGGAACTTACGTACTACCGGCAGCAAATCACGATCATCAATACGGAACCTGGTAGGGTTGATGTACTGATTCAGGTCAAGCAGATCAATACTGCTGTTCAGGCGGCGGCCTTCTTCATCGGCTGTGCCGGCTATAAGCAATACATTAACAAACGGAAAATAACTTACATCAGGGTCAATCACTATACCCAGGCGCTTTTCCTCAATAACCGCGGTTACCGTTTCTGCCACCGGAGCAACCTTTTGCGGCTGCAATTTGCTTACCGTTACTTTCTGTATGCTGGTGTCCAGTACCCGAAGAAATGGCTTGTTGTTCTCATAAATGAAGGCGAACTTATTTGTCAGATCATCATTCAGGGTATAACCATATTGCTCCAGCAGTTTATTCTTCTGCACATCCCAGTTCTGCATGGAGTTGAAGTACTGGGCACCGAAGCTTTTCAATGCCTGCAGAAACAACGCTGCCTTGTGCACACATAGCGGATGCGAGGTTTCGGCACAGGTGCATGAGGTATCGAAATATTTTTCTTCGTTCTGCTTTACGGTTACGTGATAAATTTTATCGGTATCCGGATCGGGCACATTGGCCTCAATGCGGTCGTTTTTATTATCAGTTATTATTACGCGGTTGCCATTGGCAACCCGCTCCGCTTTCTCCAGCGAATCGGCCGAGGTGAAGATCTGCAGCATCTGCTTATTGATCTGCCTCATGCGCACCAGTGTATGCTTCTGGTCGTAGCTTATGTGGGTATTTTCAAAAAAACCACTCTGCAGTATATCATTGAGCTGGAATAGCGCAGCCACCTCATGGCGGCATATCTCACCAAGATTGTAAGGGCACTGGCACCTGACTGTCATCTCCCCATTCTGCAGGTACTTATTGACCGTAACGGTATAATAATTCTGGTACAGGTCGTTGCGGACACGGAACCTTACCTGCTCCAGCAGATGGTCTACATCCAGCATCTGCACACCAGATGAATAGAAAATCTTCTTACCGCGGCGGATGACTTCTTCCGTGCCGTGGTTATACACGTATCTCAGTATTGGGGGTAGCGACATTTATCCGTTCTCCAGTTCAAAAAAGGCAATCTGCAAAAGTACCGACAAAGGGGGGTAAAAAGTTCAGTGGGGGTATAAAATTGTGTTAAGGGTTTTGGGGGGAGATAGGGAATGTATCTCAATTGGGATAAAGGAATGCAAAATCATAATAATTCAAATCAGCTAAAAATTTTTCTGTCAATTCCTGATTTTAAATTATTTTAGTTTTTCATTACGAACATTAGCCTGCTCGCAATGTTTTAATTAAAAATCAAATAATAAATGAGATGAGCCTTTTAAGAAACTTATTTGGGAAAAAGGAGAATCCGATAAATTCTTATGAGGATTTTTGGCAATGGTTTCAAAAAAATGAAAATACTTTTTTTAAAATTGTAAAGTCTGATGCAAATGTACCGGTTGAATTTTTGGATAGACTAATAAAAAAACTAAATGAGTTTAAGGATGGATATTATTTTCTAACCGGTATGTTCAACGATGATACTGTGGAATTAATATTTTCTGCAGAAGGTGTAATAAAAAATATTGTTTTTGTCGAAGAAATCGTTCAAGCTGCACCATACATTAAAGGTTGGCTATTTACAGCATTAAAGCCTGAGCTAGACGTTGAAAATGTAAACATAGAAATGAATGGCCTTATATTTGGTCGAAACAACCTTTGGTTTTATGCCAATGAGGAACCTAATTATCCTGATGAAGTAAATATAACCATTATTCACGCTGATTTAAATGAAAACAATAAATCCAAAATAATCTTTGGAGCACAAATATTTCTTGATAATTTTCTTGGTGAATTAAATTTCGCAATAACAATTGATGATTTAAAATTTATTGGTAAAGAAAATGCAACCAAAGAACTTATACCAATCGAGAAATTAAAGAATTACCTGGTTTGGAGAGAAAAGGAATTTGTTGAAAAATATGAAGGAGTGCGGCATAATACCGATAATGATACCTTTAATTCATATAAAGCAACATCAGAAGATGGCAATGCATTGTTTGCTATTATGAATAGTGATTTACTAAATTGGGATGCTAAAGCATCGCACCCATGGATATTACACATTAAAATCGGATACAAGGGGATCAACAATAATGGAATGCCGGATGATGAAACTTATGAGTTGCTTGATAATTTAGAAAATAAGATTTTAGATCAACTTAAAGATTTTGAAGGATACTTAAATATTGGCAGAGAAACTTCAGATAATTTAAGGGATATCTATTTTGCTTGCAAAGAATTCCGGAAACCTTCTAAGGTGGTATATGACATTTCAATAAAATACTCTGAAAAGCTATCTATTACCTATGATATTTATAAGGATAAATACTGGCGGTCATTCAACCGGTTCCATTCATAACCCCCTATTCGATCAAGTTCTGCATATTTGTTATCTAAAAATCCTAAATAATTCTGTAATTTTCACACTATCGCAATACTCAACCGCTTATTCAACCCCGCCTCAACAATCTTTTTAAGGGTCATCATTTCCACATCCTGTTTATCATTTTCCAGCCTCGTAATATAAGTCCTTGATGTTCCTGAGCGTTCGGCCACATCTTCCTGAGATAAATTAACATCTATTGTGGCTGTTTTTAGAAGGGAACCAAATCACCCAATTAGGCATTCCTCCCAAAAAATCGTAATTTTACAAATCAATTATACCTTTTAGCTATACCAGTCCGTAATGCATTGATCCGGTGCATATCCCGGCTATATGTAATTTCTGTTACTAGGCCGGATAATAGCTTAAAAGGCTGTAATTTTTGATTACTAATATAAAAATAATAGTGTGTCTTGTTATTTGCGAGTTAATTTTTTTGCCATGAAACCCTGGTTTTTTTTGAGTTTATTGCTTGTTCTGTCATCAATATATTCCTGCAATAATCATCCGCATAAACCAGGCGTTGTGGTAGTTACGGATGAACCCTTTCCCCAAAAGCTGCAATCATTGCTGAAGCCGGTTGATACCACCGGTATCAGGCATATCCGGTCGGTAAATGATGAGTTACGAATAACCTACCAGGAGACCGGTTATCAGCCAGTATGGTTAAAGTCGAATTATGTTCCCAAAAAAAGTGTATCAAGGCTACTTACAGAATTGGAAGACTTATACTGGGATGGCCTGGATACGGCACGCTTTCATCTTACTACCCTAAACCTCCTTAAGGAGAAAATGGATACCACTAAGGAAAATTCACTCTCCGATGCCATTCAGCTTGATACCCTGCTAACCAATTGCTACCTTATTGCTGCCAAAGAACTGCTGGTAGGGCGGATAAACCCTAAGAAGGCCGATTCATTGTGGTTTCATGTGAATGATACATCCTGGAATGCCCCCCAACTGCTGGTTAATGCAAGCGAGGGTTATCCATCGCTCGACCTTTTCCGGAGCAAGGTGCCCACATACCAGTTGCTGCGCGATGAATATAAACGATACAGCCTGCTGCAGGCAGATACTACATTTATACAAGCGCTTGAAAATATCGACCAGTCGCTGCATCCCGATTCTGAAGCGCTCGCAAACATAAAATGGCTGATGAAAGCTGAGATGCCATGGGTGGAAACTATCCAAAATGACACCATAAGCCAGCAGAAGCAATTGATTTTTGCCTACCAGGCTTATACCGGAATTATGCCCACAGGAAAGCTCGACAGTAACACCCTGGCTCACCTTGCCACTCCAATAGATACATTTATCAGTAAGATACTGGCCAATATGGAGCGGGTGAGATGGATGCAGCAGCAATTCGGCGACCTGTACCTTGTTGTAGATGTGCCGCTGGCGGAGTTGTTTCTGCGGAAGGGCGGTGAAAATGCGATGCACATGCGTGTGGTAGTGGGTAAACCGGAACGGCAAACCCCATCACTGTTTGCAACTATGACCAACATTGTCATCAATCCCGACTGGGGAGTGCCTCCTACCATACTGAAGAAAGACGTGATACCCGGAATGCAGAAGAGTGGTAAAAGTTACCTGACAAAAAAGGGCTTAAAGGTTTATGATAAAGACGGAAAGATTGTTGCCTACTCCTCACTTTCGCCCCGCAACTATAAAAATTATACCTACAAACAGGCGCCAGGCGATGACAACTCATTGGGGTATGTGAAATTCAATCTACCCAATCCATGGGATATTTACCTGCATGACACCCCGCACCGGGACGATTTTAGTAAGCGGCTGAGGGCATTGAGTTCTGGCTGTATCCGGTTGCATCATCCACAGGAAATGGCAGTTTATATCCTATCTGAACTGGAAAAGAAAAGATATACGCTCGACAGGCTCGATACCGTTATCAGTACCCACAAAACGCGTTATGAGTACCTTAAAAATAAAATACCTGTTCATATTGCCTACCTCACCGCATTTGAAGATACTACCGGAAAGCATATCCGGTTTGCCAGGGATGTTTACCAGCGGGATGAGAAACTGATGTCGTTATTGCAGTAATAATCAGAGAACTCTGGTTAAATATTGTTAATAATGCCGCTATGCCATTCTCCGTTTTAAAACGCTAGTTAAAACCAATATATTGAGTTCCCCCTATTGAGAATGATTGTTTAGATACACATTTTGATCAAAAACAAGGCCAGATTTCTTAACCTGGAGGATTGCCAACATCAACTAAACATGTAAAAACAGGCACAAAAATTGATATAGCCTATGTACCAAACGTTTATTTTTATAATCATATCAAGGTAAGCGTTATTTTTTTATTTATTTTTACAGGTTAATACTTAAATAAGTGCATGGAAGAAATTGCAGCAGGGCCTTTACTTAGTCAGATAATCACACCGGAAGACCTGAGAAAGCTGAATAAACAACAGCTTCAGCAGGTTTGTGATGAATTGAGGCAGTTTATTATAGACTGTGTGAGTGTGCATGGCGGGCATTTCGGAGCCAGCCTGGGGGTGGTGGAACTTACTGTTGCACTGCATTATGTGTTTAATACGCCGGATGACCAGTTGATCTGGGACGTAGGGCATCAGGCATACGGGCACAAAATCCTGACCGGCCGGCGCAAGGTATTTCACACCAATAGAAAGTATGGCGGTATCAGTGGTTTCCCTAAGCGGAGTGAGAGCATATACGATACTTTTGGTGTCGGGCACTCCTCCACATCTATTTCGGCAGCCCTGGGTATGGCAATAGCATCAAAATATCAGGGAGAGGAACACCGCAGGCACATAGCTGTAATAGGTGACGGCGCCATGACAGCAGGATTGCCATTCGAAGCGCTGAACCATGCGGGTGTTAGCAATGCCAATTTGCTGATTATACTTAACGACAACAATATGTCGATTGACCCGAATGTGGGCGGTCTGAAAGAATACCTGACCGATATTACCACCTCCCATTCCTACAACCGATTCAGGGATGATGTATGGAAATTGCTGGGCAAAATGCCTACCAAAGATTTCCAGAAAATGGCATCTAAGATAGAGGCGGGGCTGAAGGGGATCGTATCAAAAAGCAGTAATTTATTTGAAGCTCTCGGGCTTCGGTATTTCGGTCCGATAGACGGGCATAATATACTTAAGCTTACAGAAACACTGAAGGGACTGAATGATATTCCAGGGCCTAAACTGCTGCATATAAAAACGGTGAAAGGTAAAGGCTATGGCCTGGCCGAAAAAGACCAGACTTTGTGGCATGCCCCCGGTACATTTGATAAGATAACCGGTAAGATCAATAAAAAAATATCGCTGGTACCTGAGCCACCCAAATACCAGGATGTATTCGGGCATACCCTTGTGGAACTGGCAGAACAGAACAAGCTGGTAATGGGTATAACCCCTGCTATGCCATCGGGCAGCTCTATGAAGTTTATGATGGATGTGATGCCCGACCGGGCTATAGATGTGGGTATTGCCGAGCAGCACGCAGTAACCCTCAGTGCCGGTATGGCAACAAGGGGGCTCAAAGTATTCTGCAATATATACAGCAGCTTTATGCAGCGGGCGTATGATATGGTGATACACGATGTAGCTATTCAGAAGCTACCGGTTATCTTCTGCCTGGACAGAGCCGGATTGGTAGGCGATGACGGCCCTACACACCATGGCGCTTACGACATTGCCTATATGCGCTGCATACCCAATATGGTGGTATGTGCACCAATGAATGAAGCCGAACTGCGCAATATGATGTATACTGCCCAATTGCCCGAAACTGATGCCCCATGGGTTATAAGGTATCCGAGAGGCCAAGGCGTAATGCCTCAGTGGCGCACTCCTTTTGAAGCAATGGAAACCGGTACCGGAAGGAAAATAAAAGATGGGCACGAAGTAGCAATACTCACCATTGGCCACCCTGGTAATTTTGCAGTATCTGCGTGCAAAGAACTGGCCACCGAGGATATTTACCCTGCCCATTACGATATGCGTTTTGTAAAGCCGCTTGATGAAGCTATGCTCCATGAGGTTGCCCAACTTTACAGCAAAATCATTACGGTGGAGGATGGAACTATAGTGGGTGGATTTGGCAGTGCAGTACTTGAATTTATGGCCGAGCATAACTACACACCTGAAGTAAAAATGCTGGGTATACCTGACAGGTTTGTTGAGCATGGCAAGCCGGAAGAACTGCACCGCGAATGTGGTTATGATGCTAAAGGGATTGCAGAAGCTGTGAGGGAGATTGTGGGTTTGCCAGTTAGTACCGCAGATCTTGTTTAATAAAGATAAAAGCCACAGGAAACATGAAATACCCCCGTCTTCTTTCTTGTGGGAATAACAACAGGGTAATTGCACTTACGGAAACTGAGGTAGCTAAATTATTTGTTGATGATACCCGGTCGGACATAGGATCTGAAGCGGAGAAAATGAAATATGCCAATGCCGTTAATGGCCTCGTCTGCCAGTTTATAAGGCTGGATTATTTAGAAGAATTGCAGGCAGAGGCACTGGTGATGGAGCGGATTTATGGTGCTGATTTCCGGGCTTATGAAGTTGAAAAGAGGGATTTATGGCTGGATGTTTTTGAGGACGAATTAAAACAATTACATGCCGCCGGATTTGTTCACCGGGATTTGAAAAGGCCATCCAATATTTCAGGAGATGCATTCGATAATATTTTATTGACTTTTCAGGGAATTCGATTAATAGATGTTGGTATTTCAGCCATTCGAAGCCAGGTAGGGGATCAGTTATTTGAGAAATATGTAGCAGTAGAATTAAATGAACTGGCTTTGTTCAGAGCGTATTTTTTAAACAGGTAATCTCCATGTTCTTAATTGTTACAAAATTAATACTCCTGCTTATTTTATTTTTCAGTTCCTATATACAATAAACGATTTCCAGATGGTTGCATAGAATAAATTAATGGCATCATTAAGGCCAAAGAGTGAATTATGCCGTACATTACATGTACTAACACTTATTGCATTGTCTAAAATAATTTCCATAGCAACCGAAGTTCCTCAATATAAGCATACCCAAAAGAGTTTGCTGGAGTTTATGGAGGGCGCCTATGGCGCCGGAGAGAAAGAACGGCGGATACTGAAATACTTATATGAGCATAGTGGTATTGATAACCGGTATTCGGTAATACCGGATTTTACTTTGCCCATTGATGAATGGGAATTTTTTCCTAAAACTCCTGATCTGGAGCCTTTTCCAACCCTGGAGCAGAGAATGAAATGGTTTCAGCAGAATGCACTTCCTTTATCTTTATCAGCAGCCAATAAGTGTATAGATGGAGTAATTGACATAAAAGACATCTCCCACCTTATAACGGTTAGTTGCACAGGTATGAGTGCGCCGGGACTGGAACTGCAACTAATGGAGGCAATGTACCTCAGGTCCGACATAAGCCGGACAGCTATCAACTTCATGGGTTGCTATGCGGCAATACACGGACTGAAGATGGCCAATGATATTGTAACCGCACAGCCTGGAGCCAATGTGCTGGTAATCTGTACTGAGTTATGCAGCCTGCATTTTCAGAAAACATTTACCGAAGATACTATTACTGCCCCCTTGATTTTTGGTGATGGATGTGCTGCCATACTGGTAAGTGGAAACGAAAATAACCATGATGGTATGCGAATCGAAAGTTTTTACTCAGAGGTGCTTAAAGATGAAAAAGATAGCATGACCTGGAACTTATCTTCTACCGGTTTCCTAATGACCTTATCGGCCGAGGTACCTGATATTTTCCGCGCTGATATCGGCCCTATGAAAGACAGGGCACTACAGAAGGCGGGTTATAATAGCGGTGCGATAAATCATTGGTGTATACACCCGGGAGGTAAACGGATATTAAAGGCAATCAGTGATGGTCTGAAGATCAGCGATGAATATCTGGCAGCGAGCTATGATGTGCTGAAGAATTACGGGAATATGTCTTCTCCTACAGTGCTGTTTGTGCTGAAGGAGCTCTGGCAAAAGAACAGGGATAATAAAGGCGATACTATTTTCGCTGCAGCCTTCGGCCCGGGACTGACTATGGAGAGTGTAATAATGCAGATAGTATGATGATGGCTAAAAGATCATACGAAAAAGAATTGCTTGATGCAGACAATATACCATTCAGTGATATCTTGCTGAACATGCAGGAGCTGAATACTATTAATACACTGCTCGGTGGTCATAGCATAACCTGCAAAGGGATTGAATATTTTCTAAAAAATGAAACCCAAAACAAAGTCCTGAATATAGCTGAAATAGGATGTGGTGGCGGGGATAACCTTGCAGCTATAAGTCAGTTTCTGAAAAAGAGAGGGCGGGAATTTACTTTAACCGGTATAGATATCAAGAAGGAGTGTATAGAATTTGCCAAACAAAAAAGCCCTGCAGGTATCAACTGGATATGTAGTGATTACAGGGATGTTACATGGCAGGATGAAAAGCCAGATATTATTTTCTCGTCCTTATTCTGCCATCATTTTACTGATGAACAACTGATAGAACAATTGCTGTGGCTGAAAGCAAACAGCATAATGGGCTTCTTCATCAATGACCTTCAACGCCATGTTCTGGCTTACTACTCCATAAAGTATCTTACCAAAGCCTTTTCAAAATCGTATCTTGTGAAAAATGATGCCCCGCTTTCTGTAATGCGGGGATTCATAAAAGATGATTGGGTGCAATTGTTAAAAGCTGCCGGCATAAAGAATTATACCATAAAATGGCAGTGGGCTTTCAGGTATTTAATTTGTGTAGACAATGAATACTGACACTACTTATGATGTGATAATAGCAGGTGGTGGCCTTGCAGGTCTTTCGCTGGCTATTTTGCTGCAGCGACGGAATTATGCTGTTTTGGTCCTGGAAAAAGATGCATACCCAAGGCATAAAGTTTGTGGTGAGTACATTAGTATGGAGAGCAAGCCTTTCCTGGAAAAACTGGGATTGCCGGTTGGAGAAATGAGCTTGCCTGTAATCAGTAAACTTCAGGTTACTGACAACAGGGGAAATGAAATAATTACCACATTGCCACAGGGTGGTTTCGGAATCAGCAGATACCGTCTGGATGCTGCACTTGCTGATCTGGCAATAAATGAAGGAGTAAAATTACTCACCCGCACAAAGGTGGAAGTAATACACTGGAACAATGGCTCCTTCAAAGTTGAAGCGGGCAATGACGTTTTTGGAACCCGTGTTGTGTGTGGCACCTGGGGCAAACGAAGCAAGCTGGACATAAAATCTAAACGGCCATTTACCCTGGAGAAAAAGAAGGCGCTCAATAATTATATAGGCATTAAGTACCACATCAATTACGACTGGCCAAGTGACCTTATAGGCCTGCATAATTTCACCGATGGTTATTGCGGCATATCGCAAATAGAGGACAATAAATGCTGCCTGTGTTATCTGACAACTGCCGGAGCGCTGCAGAAAAGCGGAAATGATATTAAACAACTGGAGCAGGATGTGCTGATGAAAAATCCCTGGCTGAAACAAATTTTCGGAAATGCTGAATTTCTGTATGATTCGCCATTGACCATTTCCCAGATCAGCTTCCAGAAGAAAGAACAGGTACTGGATCATGTGCTGCTGCTGGGGGATGCTGCGGGCGTTATTACACCCTTGTGCGGCAATGGTATGAGCATGGCGCTACATTCAGCCAGGCTTGCCGATAAAGAGATCAATGACTTTTTGCAAGGCAGCATTACAAGGGAGACTATGGAGGATAATTATACAGATGAATGGCAGGATAATTTTAATAACCGCACTGCTATTGGCCGCATGGTGCAATCCAATTTCGGGAAAGACCGCACTACTGCCTTTTTCATAAAAGCTATGAAAGCATTGCCTTTTGTGCGGAATGCTATTATAAGCGGGGCTGCAGGCAAGCCGTTTTAAAAAAATGGTTTACCAATAACTTCGTTCAAAGCCATTGGTAAACCAAATCATGATTCTTAAATTGCCATCTACCTGACACCGAAAGGCACCAATAATTTAATGCCAATATTCCTGCCCATATTATAAATACCTGAATGACCGCGCGGATCTGCAGGGTACTCTTCAAAATATTTCAACCGGCTGAGATGGTCCTGGTAAGCCACATCAAAAAGGTTATTGCCAAACAACCCGATATTAACCAATACTTTTCCCTTCTTATCAGTAATGTCTGTTCCTGCACCCAGGTTCACAAGGGTATAGCCAGGAGTAACTGTTTCGGTATTATTGGCCAGGTAAACCCGGTTCTGGGTTGCATACATAGCTACCTGCACTTTCACATATAAGTTGGCAAGTCCTTTTGCCGGATGCTTGAATGCACCCCGCAGTTCAGAGATACCATGTACCGGCGGAATAAACGGCAGGTATCTGTTGTTATCATTGATTGTTATTCCGGGGCCTCCTTCATTCAGTGCATATACTACCGAAATACTGTTCTCAAAATGCAGCCAGTCGAGCGGATGCGGGTGTATATCCACACTTGCCTCACCACCATACAATCTTGCATTTGCAGCCACATACCTGAAATAAGTATTTCCGTTAGCAATTGAGTCGGCCCCTTTCGAATTGGCCACCGATGTGTTGTAAATGAAATTGGAGATATCATTATTAAACACCGATAGATTAACTGATACATGTTGCGAAGTAAATTCTGCACCTATATCCTCCTGCAGGCTGAATTCAGGCTTCAGCTCATTATTGCCTATCTGGTAGGTATTAGTGCCGGGATGCACACCATTGGCCGAAATCTCAACAATATTAGGGGCACGGAATCCCCGGGCTATATTGGCTTTTATAGCAAATGATTTAGAAAAAAGATAGGTCATACCTAAACTGTAGGTCATACCTGTAAATGTGTGGCTGTAGTTGTTGAATACTGTATCAGCACCAGGTGAATTACTACCTACAGGCATATCAAAACCAGTAACCGGATTAGGGTTGGTATACAGTGCATCGTTATGAAAAGTGCGCATATCATACCGGACTCCGCCCGAGATATCGAGCTTGCCAATATTTTTCTTAAACACTGCAAAGGGCCCGAAATCGAACTGGTTGTACTTTGGTATAATAAAGTCAGTGCCTTCAGTAGGGTCATTGGTTTGGTACATGCCATTTACACCGGCGGTAAAATCCCAGCCACCCAGGCTTTTGAAATTATACTTCACATCGTAAGTATAGGTATTCAATTGCAGGTAAAGCCCTGCCATATCCGGGTATTCCGGATGACTGAACTCCTGGCGGATACTTCGCTCAAAACCTGCATTCACAATCAGCTGCCCCTCCCAAAGGTTGAAACTGTTGGAGAGCATGGCCCGGTAATGCTGTATATGCTGATGAAGCGTGGGAATGGCATAAGTATTCAGTTCCTTATTGCTCACCACCGGCCGGAAGGTATCTATCTCAGTTATCTGTTTGGTGAACTGCCTGGTAGCCGAATCTCTGCTGCCATCGGGTATGGCCTGCAGGTCGTTGAACATACTGAGATCAAGATGTGTAAAGCCCCATTTTTTATTAATACCGAATGTGGCATTGGCATCTGTTTCGTTGTAGTTGGTGCCATAAACACGGCCATCTACCGGATCCTGATAATCCATAGCCTGTTTATGCGATATACGGCCAAGCCATGTAAATCCGTTCTGATTCCCGGTCATCATGCCCGATCCGCCTATCAGGTTATTGTTCGACTGGTACTCACTGGTTACAGTACCTATTATCTTTCCATCCGGCGCAGGCGGGGTCGGTATCAGGTTGACCACACCCGCCAGGGCATCTGATCCGTAAATCAGGCTGGCCGGGCCTTTCACCAGTTCCACCCTGTCTACACTGTATTCATCTACTTCTATACCATGCTCATCGCCCCACTGCTGGCCTTCCTGCCTCATTCCATCATACAAGGTGAGCACCCGGTTATATCCCAGCCCACGTATGAAAGGTTTCGATACATTGGGCCCCGTTGTTACTGCAGATACACCCGGCACATTAACCAATGCATCAATAATATTGGTACTGATATTCGTTTTCAGGTATTCGTTATTGATAGCAACCACCGGCACAGGGCTTCTTTTAATTTCTGTCGCTTTCGACTGGCCGGTAATAACTACTTCCTTGCTTTCAATAGCGGTTTCGTTCAGCACAAAATCCTGTTTCACATCGCCGTTTATTGTAACCGTTAAGCTCGATTTGGAATAACTGATTAAACTGGCAATTACAACGTATTTGCCGGTTGGCAGGTTTTCGATGAGGTAAGCACCGTTGCTGTCTGCAATTGTACCTACTTTAAGGTCAGGTATTTCAACTATGGCGCCCTCCATGGGTTTGCCGTTTTTATCTTTTACGTATCCTTTTAAAGTGTTGTTGCCTGTTAATGCTGCATGAAGTGTAAATTGAACACACAGTAGTATAAAAAGAATTAAGCTATACTTAAACATTGTTTATGGTTTTAGAATAAAATAATTAATACCACCATCAGTAACTCTGAATGCGGGTTCAGAATACCGTGATAATACTATGATAGTCAGAAAGGCAGGGGAATCAGAGAGTTGGTGGCCCTCTCAGTGAAACTGCAACTATGCACCTCTGAACATAGTTTACACCAGCAAATGTATATTTTGCCCGGTGAACAATTGATCTGAATGCAACGAAAGGAATAGTGTAATCATTGATAAATGAAGTAAGTGTAAGAGAAAGAAATGCACAATGGTGATGCTTATTTTCTATTACAAGCCCTTTATGTTCATGATGAATTGTATCTTTATGATCAGCAAAAAGATGAATAAAATCCATGGGCGTGTTGCCCAGGAGCAGCAGAAATGCAAACCACGCTACTATAATGTATTTTGCTAAACTGATTTTCACGGATTCAATCTTACATTTATCAACTTCTGGTGCAAATATACAATCTCTTATAAGTAATCAATCAAATACCTCCTTTTTAAGCCAAACATATTTTACTACCAAAAATCATTCCTACCATTGTGGATTGCTGAACAACTTTTATTAGTACGAGAATCCATGTAATTTTGCCAGATTATGAATACTCAGTTGCTGCAAGTAAGCTATGGTTTAAATCAGATAGAAGATGCTGTAAAGCGTTTTTGGGAAGTAACAAATGAGTTTAATTTGTTTGCATTCAGCGGAGAAATGGGTGCCGGCAAAACCACTTTTATTCATTATATATGCGATATGTTGCAGGTTGAGGACACAGTAAGCAGCCCAACCTTTGCACTGATCAATGAATACCATTATTCAAAAAACGGCAAAGACCAGCTTATCTGGCATATGGACTGGTACCGGCTTAAAGATGCCGCTGAAGCTATAAATGCCGGAATGGAAGACTGTATTGAAGCCGCAGTTGCCGGGGAAGCCACCTGCTTTATTGAATGGCCTGAAAAAGCACTGGATTTATTTCATAAGCCATATTTATGGATAACTATTGAAACTATCGCTCCTGACCAAAGATCTATGAATGTCGAACTGATCCATTAATACTTCGTTCCAGCTTTTTCTCCTGGTTCCGGACTCTGGCATAGTATTTGCTGCCCTATTTTATAACTGCTGAATAAAAACTTTAAAATTTCCTGTATAATTATTACTTTGCAGTCTGTATAAATAACCAATAAAACTATAGTATATGTATTTTAGTGGTACTAAATTCTGTTCCCTTGTGCTGAGCTGTCTGCTGCCCCTCTCTATGATGGCCAAAGATGCAAAACAGGCAACTGTTGGCGGCGGTCTTGGAAAGCCGGTTTCTTTTATTGAGAATAAAGGACAATTAAGGGCTCAGGATAATAAGGCCTGTAATGATATTCAATATAAACTGTCTACTCCCGGCATGAACCTTTTTTTGGGCAACGGCCAGCTTCACTACCAGTTCAGAAAGGTGGAAGGCAATTCGCCGCGCGACTTAAAAATGTCGATGTACCGGATGGATGTTACACTTCTTGGCGCTGATCCTGCTGCAAAAGCAACCTCAGGAGAAGAACAGGCCTATTATGAAAACTATATTATGCCAGGCCTTGGAAATGGAAACGGGGTTACTGCACATGCTTATAACCGTATAGTCTATAAAAACGTTTACCCATCTATCGACTGGGTACTTTATGTGAAAGATAATAATGTAGAGTATGATTTTGTGGTTCGACCAGGAGGAAATGTGAATGAAATCAAGCTGAAATATGGCGGTGCAACAAAACTGTCTGTTACCAATGATGGCAGCCTCACAGCCATTACTCCAATGGGTACAATAACTGAGAATACACCTTATGCCTACGAAACTGCAACCGGCAGAAAAGTTGCCACTAATTTTAAGCTGAATAAAAATATTGTTAGTTTTAAAACAGGCGACTACAAGGGATCACTTACCATTGATCCGCTTCTGTCATGGGGTACCTATTTCGGAAGTACACTCGAAGATGTGATCACGGCAGTTAAGGAAGATAATTTCCATCAATCCTATGTATGCGGGTACACTTCCAGCAATTCAGGGATAGCCACCGGTGGGGCTTACCAGACTGTATTTTCTGGCGGACCATTCGATATGTTTTTTGCTAAATTCTCCAGCACTGGTCTTCTTAATTATGCCACTTATTATGCAGGCAATCCCGGCACTACCGAGGCTACCTGCCTGGCGCTGGATAATGCTGCATCACCTAATATTTATATTGGCGGCTACACTACCTGCCCTAACGGCGCAGGTCCGCCACCTCACTTCACCAATTTCGGGGCTTACCAGCAGGTGAATAATGGCGGTGATGATGGCTTTCTGCTAAAGTTAAACAATGCAGGAACCCGCCAGTGGTGTACTTTCATAGGTGGCACAGGAAATGATTTTGTATATGGTGTGGCAACAGATGCTTCTGGTAATAATGTATACATAACCGGCCAGACAGCCAGTACAACTTCTATTTCTACGGGCGGATCATACCAGGCAGCAATCAGCGGACCTACTGATGCGTTTCTGGCCAAATTCAATTCGTCTGGCGCTATTCAATGGTCTACTTACTATGGCGGCACAGCTCAGGAAACAGGGATGGGCGTGGTTTGTGATGGATTAGGTAATATTGATATTACCGGCCAGACCAACAGTGTTATTAGTATAGCATCTGCCGGAGCATACCAGGGTTCTCTTAGTGGTACCCAGGATGCATTTATAGCACAGTTTAATTCTGCCGGCACCCGCAACTGGGGTACCTATTTTGGCGGCACTTCTACCGAAATAGGAAATGGCATCGCTTCAGACGGCGGCGGAAATCTTGCGGTTGTGGGTAATACCACAAGCGGTTCAGGGGTAGCATCGGCGAATGCCTTCCAGCCGGCATATGGTGGTGTTCAGGATGCATTTGTTGCCTATCTCACAAATACCGGCACCTTGAAATGGAGCAGTTATTATGGCGGCAGTGGATTCGATTACGGGCAGGCTGTTTGTTTCGATGTTTTTGGAAACCCTGTCATTGTTGGTGGCACATTCAGTACCACAGGTATTGCTACACTCAACAGCAGCCAGGCTGCCATAGGTGGTGATTATGATGCGTTCATTGCAAAAATAAATCCACTTGGCCAGATGTTCTGGGACAGTTATTTTGGCGGCTCTTTTTATGATTATGCCAATGGAGTTGCGTCGGATGCATCGAACGGGCAACTGGTAATAGCCGGATATTCTTCCAGCAATGGCTTGTATGGCGCTGGTGGCATATCCACAACAGGCACTTACCAGGCAGCCAATGCGGGTGGTGTTTACGATGGCTTTGTTGCAAAGATCAACCTGGAGAGCCAGGTTTCGATTCTCCAGCCTTTTACCGATACTTTGGCTTGTGCGGGTGGCACATTGAATGTTTACACCACTGTCCCTGCAATTCAGTTTACAGCAGGTAATGTTTTCAGTGTGCAGCTGTCTGATGCTACCGGCAACTTTGCCGGAGCTGTGACAATAGGAACACTTACCGGAACAGGCGCAGGAACCATAGTTTGTACCATTCCCGGTACAGCTTCCGGTAGCGGCTACCGGATTCGGGTTGTAGCAAGCAACCCTGCATTCACTTCTCCCGATGATTACTACAATATTAATATCGTACCCTCAATTCCTGCCACCACTGCTACTTCCAATTCACCGGTATGTGCAAGCGGAACACTCCGGCTATATGATGCTGCCCCTTATACTTTATCGGCATGGAGCTGGGCCGGCCCTGCCGGATTTACTTCAACTGTACAAAATCCGGTTATCAGCAGTGTCACAGCGGCTTATACAGGTACTTACAGTGTTACGGCTACCCATAACGGCTGCCCTGCCGCAGTTTCTACCGTTGCTGTTATTGTGAACAGCACTATACCCCCTACCCCATCTGTAGGCGTTTCTGCTGTATGCCAGGGTGATACTTTGTTCCTTACCGCCAATCCTGATACCACGGCTACAGGGCTCACCTGGAACTGGTCAGGACCCGGAGGTTATACATCCACCAAACAAAATCCATTTATCACCCCATCCACTCTGGCTGAAGCCGGCAACTATTATGTAAACGATACCTTACAGGGATGCCCTTCTTTACTTCAAACAGATATAGTGGTTGTAAATGCCACCATTCCTGTATCTGCCAATATTTCTGCCACACCCGGCTATACCTATGGTGCGGCTGCCGATACCCTTTGCCTGGGTACTATGGTAGATTTCACTGCATCAGCTGTTAATGGAGGTTCCAGCCCATCCTATCAGTGGTATGCAGGCGGTATGCCTGTGGTTGGCGCCATCAGCAACACCTGGGCTTCGGCAACGCTTACCAATGGGGAGCTTGTTTATTGCGCCATCAGCAGCAGTGAGCTTTGCCCTTCTCCGGTGCATGCCCCAAGCAATACCATATTGATGAACATGATTGATAATGCACCGCTGGTATATATAACCGCATCGCCTGGTGCGCATGTCAGCCCGGGCACTACAGTTACCTTTACTTCATCGGTATATAACGGAGGTACAAACCCGAGCTACCAGTGGTTTAAAAACGGACTACCTATTGCTGGTGCCAATGCGGATGTATATACCTTGACATCAGTTAATGCACCTGATACCATATACCTCCAGGTGAAAAGCAATATGCAATGCCCGCTACCCGACTCCATTGGCAACAGTAATGTGTTGATTGCAGAGAGCAATGTAGGCGTAACACAGGTTTCGGCTTTGCTTACTGATATTGGCCTGTACCCTAACCCCAACAGCGGAATTTTTGCCATCAGAGGCACTGTTACCGGCAATTACCAGGTAGCGTATACGGTAACCAACATTCTTGGTCAGATTATAACTACCGGCTCAATAACACCAGTTAACAACCAGCTCGAAAAAACAATCGGCCTTGGCGATATAAGCGATGGCATTTACCTGCTGCATCTGAGCCAGAACGGCGAGAGCAAAGTAATCAGGTTCTCAGTTCAGAAACAATAAGTATAAGGATAAGGATAATAAATTTGATACCCTGGCATAGCCGGGGTATTTTTATGTGCCGAACTGATACATTTTGCACCTGTTTATTTTTACCGGCCAAATAAACTAACTTTACAATATGGAACCAATGACAACAGTATCGGAGGTTATCAACCTGCTGAGAAAGGAAGGTTATACCGAGGATTTTAATTTGCAGGAAAATTGCCTCGAATGCAAGGAAAGTCTTTTCAAACTCAATCATGATGAGTTTGTTATAGACAAAGTATACCGTTTTGAAGGCGAGACCGACCCTGCCGATGAGGCAACAGTATATGCTATATCAGATCATAAACATACATTGAAAGGGATCCTGGTAAATGGTGCAGGCATCTATACCGATGCACTAACGGACGAGATGCTGCGCTCACTCAAAATAGAACGGAAGTAAATTAGCCCAAAGCTTG
>Ga0214164_1000634_pt1 | contig 22731 bp, 12 predicted proteins | sample TroBogepilimnion_13_FD_153003 | JGI IMG/M metagenome (GOLD analysis project Ga0214164, IMG submission 153003) | Freshwater microbial communities from Trout Bog Lake, WI - Practice 03JUN2009 epilimnion v4 | ecosystem: Environmental > Aquatic > Freshwater > Lake > Epilimnion/Euphotic zone ...
GCAATTGTTCATGAAGGAAACTCAATCCTTCATGTTCGAAAGGCAATTGTTCATGAAGGAAACTCAATCCTTCATGTTCGAAAGGCAATTGTTCATGAAAGAAACTCAATCCTTCATGTTCGAAAGGCAATTGTTCATGAACAATTGGTTTTTAGCGTTCCTTTTCTTCTGATACATCTGGCGAACGATTTGCAAAAACAAGTTCTCGATTGAAAGATGCCAGTCAGATGTCAAACAACTGTGGTCATCCAATTTCACTGGTTCCTTCATTCTATTTTTTAATCCTAATTAAAACAATTTTATCATCGGGCTAAATTTTATTATGCTCACAGGGGGGCAGGCAGGATGGTGCAGGATAGCTGATATGACGGGAATATTAGTTTTACAACCATATTGCTAGTTATATACGACTAAAACGATTGAGTGTATTAAAATAGTGTATTGAAATATTAAAATGATTTTGCCATGATGAAGAAACAATCTCTCCAGAAATTGCTTTTTGTCTAAACAAATGATTGCAGACGAATAAACAGATAAATAAATAGCGGAACGCCATACGTTTTTCAATAATCAATTCAAACTTTACACAATGACAAATTTTACTTGCTTGTCTAAAAAGACATTCCTTTCATTCTGCTTCATTCTATTGATGGGCACCGTTTATAGTCAATACAACACAGTTGTAGACATAAACGGAACGGGCAATTTTAAAACTATCCAAGCAGCAATTGATGCTGCACCTACTGCACAGACGTCGCCGTATGTAATTTTTATTAAAAAAGGGAAGTACCATGAGGTAGTGACGATTCCAAGTACTAAACCCTTTATTCAGTTGATTGGTGAAAGCCTTGCAGAAACAATTATCTCTTATGATAATTATTCGGGAAAGCCCAATCCCAATGGTGGTACGTTTGGAACATCTACCTCTGGAACGGTTAACGTTTTGGCTTCGGATTGTATGTTGATGAATTTATCTATGGAAAATGCAACAGGGTATGGTATTGATGCCAATGCGATACCTGTTCCTGCAACCGGAGATGGACCACAGGCACTTGCATTGTATGTTTCTGCAGACAGAGTGGTGTTTTATAATTGTAGGTTTAATGGTGGACAAGATACTGTGTTTACTGGTGGGCCAGCAAAGCGCAACTATTTCAAAAACTGTTATATAGATGGTAATACCGATTTTATTTTTGGGGATGCTACTGTTATTTTTGATACTTGTACCATCTACCCACGTACAAGACTGGATAATAGTGCAGGTGGTTATGTTACTGCCGTAAATACCAAAGCAGTATCTGCCTACGGTTATGTATTCCGAGATTGTAAACTGACCAAAAACAGGGGATATACCAATTATACGCTTGGCCGTCCCTGGCAAAGTGGGTCGGGTGGTGTCTTCAACAAGACCGTCTATCTGAACACTGCTTTGGGTAGCAATATCAGCGCTGTTGGATGGTCTGTTTTTGATGCCAATACAACACCTGCTACCGTTTTTTATGGAGAATATAATTCAAAGCACTATGATGGAACAACAGTAGATGTATCAGGCCGTATCAGTTGGTCTCATCAGTTAACGGCTACAGATGCAGCTAACTACTATAATAACGACTCTGTTTTTATGAATGCCAATACGCCACAGATGGCTACATGGAATCCGGTTGCCACTTGGCCAGTAATTGCTGCAAAGCCCTTTGTACCCGAATTGTCTGTTTCTAACCTGTTGGCAAGAAAAATTTCTGGTCAAACAAACGTTACCTGGAATATTACTTTCCCAATGGCTGGAATCACCTGCGATTTGTACAAAAGTGCAGATGGGGTAAATTATAGTAAAGTAAATACACAGATAAGCACTGAAGATACCGCTTGTAATTTTAATTATATAGACTCTCTTCCTGCTGCAGGAACCAATTTTTACTACCTGGTTAAGGCATCAAAGTCGGGATTCACAAGTATCACATCCGATACTGGAATCATCAGTAGTACACCAACCTTATTTGCTTATGGGGTTTTGGGGAACATCATTCAAGGTGTAGATGCACCATCTGCAACACAGGTATATCAGATATCAGGTATCAATCTTACCAATAACATCACCATTACTCCTCCAGTGCCGTTTGAGGTTTCAATTGATAGCGGGACAACTTGGTTTACCCACTCAAACCCACTTGTAATTGCTGTTACTGGAACTACCCTTGCTAGTACCAATATTTATTTGAGGATGAATGGAACAGTTCCTGGTACCTATATCGATTCTATTTATCATAGTACAAAGGGGGGGGCAACGGTGCCACTGAGAGTGAAAGGAACGATGTTGACTATTCCATTGTTGCATGATTCATATACACTCACCGAATGGCCGTTAACAACTACAACAGCAGATAGCGCTTCGGTTCGTGCAGTTGGTATTGTTCCATCTGTCCCTGCTTTTAGTAGTATGCTCGGTGCATCTACTCTAGCGGGTAATCCTGCATTTTCTGCCAAGGGAATAGCATTTGCTACAAATCCTGCAACGGGTGCCTGGACTGTTGGTGCAGCATTAAACAGGGGCTGTTATTATCAATTCTCTTTAGTTGCAGATTCATCTCATCAGATAAGGATAGATACTTTATTGTTGAATGCCAATATACAGAGTTCAGCAAATGGTACTTTAGGCGTGGTTTATTCAAGGTCTGGGTTTGCTGCGGATTCTTCTGATGTTGCGAGTGGAATTGGTACTACAGGTCTAGGATTGGCTGCGAGTAATTATGGGGCTTTTGCACATCCTGCAAAGCTGGGAAAGATTTCAGGGAATAATGATTCTACGCTTCGCTTCTTACCAGATTCAAGCATTACATTAAATCCAAATGACTCTTTGACTATCAGGTTGTATTTTGGTGTAGGATCAACCAGTACGCCACGGTTTGCCTATCTTAAAAATGTGATTGTCAAGGGACATCCATCAGTTGCTACCCTTCCGTTGCATCTTCTTGCCTTTAATGGTAACTTCAGGCAAGGTGTCACAACATTGGGTTGGTCTACTTCAAATGAATCGGGTGCCCGTTCTTTCGTGATAGAAAAAAGCAATAATGGAGTCGCCTTTAGTGTGCTCACTACTGTGCCAGCACATAATAATAGTGGGGTGAATGGTTATACTTTCAATGATGATATGGCGCAGAAGGGTACAATTTACTACCGCCTGAAAGTGATTGATAATAATGGTGGCTATTTTTATAGCAAGACACTAAAAATAAGTACCGATAACAAGAACCAGACATTGTATAACATATATCCCAATCCGGTAAAGAACCAGTTGACTGTTGATTTTAATGGTGTTTCTGATAACATCGATGCATCTGTTGTGTCTTTATCTGGAAAAGAGTTAGTTCGTTTGCCACTTCAAGATGGCATATCCAAGAAGACAATTGAAGTTGGTCAATTGGCAAAGGGAGAATATTTATTGGTTATCAGAGGTAAGCAAGGCGAAGTGAACACCATTAAGTTTACTAAGTAGGTATCTTTAAATAACAATTAGAACATAAAATAATTAAGGCATTAGGCTCACTAAGCTACTGTTACATGGGTGTCACAACCTTTGTAATGGTAGCAAGATGCCGTTACAGAAAAGGGCTGCAAAATCGATGGCAAAATAAACTCCAGAATGCAATTGGGTAATTGCTTGCCCTTATCTAAACGTTCTCAAACTAAACGTATTTATATGAAAAAATGCCTGCTTGCAATAGTATTGTCATTCCTTTTCTTTGTAGTTGTTTTGGGGCAACAACCTCGAAGAGTAACTGTGAAAGTAGTTTCTAAAGAAAACACGCCATTGGAGAGTGTTAGCTTGAAACTAAAAGGAACAAATGTGGGAGGACAAACAAACAAAAACGGGAGTTTTATTTTAACTATTCCCGGAAAAGGGGAGGCTACTTTAATTGTCACTCACATCGGGTTCAAATCTCAAACAACCATCATTACACTTGCTCAAACTGAGGTTAACATCATACTGGAAGAAGATAAAAGTGTTAATCTTGATGAGGTTGTTGTAGTAAATATAGGCTATAGCAGTGTTGCTAAGAGTAAGTTAGCCGGTTCTATCTCTTCTGTTTCCGAGAAGGATCTAAAAGACTTTCCTGTAAGTTCAGCAGCAGAGGCTTTGGCTGGCAAACTTGCTGGGGTATCGGTACAAACATCTGAGGGTGCTCCTGGGGCGGATATTCAGATAAAAGTTCGTGGAGGAACCTCTCTTACACAAGATAATTCGCCTCTATACATTGTTGATGGGGTGGAGATGGAAAATGCACTTTCTGTTTTATCTCCGGATGAAATAAAGTCAATTGATGTTTTAAAGGATGTGGCTTCTACGTCTATTTATGGGTCAAGAGGGGCAAATGGAGTTGTATTGATAACAACTAAAGCAGGTAAAAGAGGACGGACAATCATCAACTTCAGTACAAATACTGGTGTGAGGAAGGTAACCAATGAAATCAAAGTGCTTAATCCGTATGATTTTGTGATGTATGAATATGAACTCTATCATCTGCACTACAATGGTTACTATCTACCTGATACAGCAAACACTTTTGCAAACAAATATGGTGCTTTCAATGATCTGGATATTTATAAGAGTATTCCGATGGTTGATTGGCAGAACCGTGTTTTTGGGCGTAGTGCACCATCCAATTCACAAGTACTTTCAATGAGTGGGGGCAGTGATGGCACAACCTATTATGCAACTTTAAATAATTACAATGAAAACGGTGTAATGGTAAATACAGGGCTGAAGCGTACAATAGGTAGTTTTAGGTTTGAGAATAAGGTTTCAGATAGGCTAAAAGTTGGGATTAACGGGCGATATAGTCAACAGGAAATAGATGGCACAGGAACTTCTGATGTTGGTACATCTGCTAATAATACACTAAAAAATGATGTACGTTTTCAGCCCTACAATGGGTTGATTAACGTTGAGGATTATGACCCAAACGCAGTCTATGATGTTACGATAAATTTGAGCAATCCTTTAGCTGCTGCATTGAACACTACTAAGTATCGTAAGTCAAATTCGTTGTTTACGAGTGGCACACTTAACTATCAGATTTTGCCAAACAACAAATTAACTTTCAATAGTGTTGTCGGGCTAAATATTGCGGACACCTCAATTAATACCTTTCAAGGGGTTACGAGTTATCAGGTGGCTAATACATCAAGTACAAATGCTGGTATGCCGTTTATTACATTGCAGACTGCTACAGGAAAGGAAATTACCAATACCAATACTTTCAGTTACAGACCAATATTTTCTGCTGCACATACACTGAATATATTGCTGGGAGAAGAAACCAATCAGGTAGATGCAACTGGATTTAGCCAAACGATCAAGTATTTTCCAACGAATGCAACTGCCGATCAGGCTTTTGCAAATGTTCAGTTAGCAAATCCGCCAAGTGGTTATATTCAGGCAGCACCAGCAAGTGCAGTTACTGGTAGCAGGATGATTTCCTTTTTTGGGAGAGCCATGTATTCACTCAACGGTAAATATAACTTTAATGCCTCAATACGAAGAGATGGTTCTTCTAAATTCTCTGCTGCCAACAGGTGGGCAACATTCCCTTCTGCACAGTTTTCTTGGAAAATGAGTGACGAGAAGTTTATGAGTAACTTAAATCTGAAGTGGTTGAGCTACCTTAAAGTGAGAGCTAGTTATGGTGCAGCTGGAAATAATAGGATTGGTAGCAATAACCTATATTCTACAACATTTGCTACTAGTGCAACCAATGCTGGATATGCAGTAGGTGATGCTTCCATAAACCCGGGTCTCTACTCTGCCAACCTTGCTAATCCGAACCTTAAATGGGAAACAATCATTTCGAGGAACTTGGGAATAGACTTTGAATTATTTAACGGAAAGTTATCTGTTTCAATTGATGGATATATTAATCATACAAAAGACCTGTTGTTAAATAGCTACATTCCACAGCAGACAGGTTACGTTCAGCAGTTTCAAAACGTAGGAAAGACTCAAAACAAGGGGGTAGAGTTGCAATTGTCGGGAACTGTTGTACGAAGCAAAGGCTTTAATTATACTGCCAGCTTCAATATGTCCTTTAACAAGAATACAATACTCGAATTGCAAGGTGGTGTGCCAAGTTATACCGTCTCTTCCGGATGGGGAACAGCAGGGGATGACTTTTTGGTACAGGTTGGTCAGCCTGTTGGGCAGTTTTATGGGTATGTATCCGATGGTTTTTATACTTTAAAGGACTTCGACCAATCACGTTCTGTTATTTCTGACCCTACACATGCCAAGTGGGTGTTGAATCCGGGTGTTGCCGATGCTTCAGCTATTTTGGGGCAGGCTGTCGTGCCAGGGGTGATGAAGTTGAAGAAATTGGGAGACATAAAATCCGATTCTGTAATTCGTACTACCGATAGAACATCATTGGGTAACAATCAGCCCTTGTTTTTTGGAGGTTTCAACAACCAATTTACTTATAAGAACTTTGATTTGAGCATTTTCGTAAACTTCTCTTATGGTAACAAGGAGTATAATGCCAACAGTATTGAATTTAGCTCGGCTTACAAAGCTGTGGGGAATAATATGCTGGCTAAGTTTGCCAATCGCTGGAAAACTTTTGATGCGAATGGTCAATATATGACTGATTGGAATGAGATTGCCGCTGCTAATGTTAATGCTAAAACTTATGCCCCTACAAGAGGCAATTATATTCTTAGGTCAGATGTTATTGAGGATGGGTCTTTTCTGCGAGTAACTAATATTAGTCTGGGGTACTCAATGCCTAAGAGGCTACTCGATTACTCTGTTTTTAGTAGTTTCAGGATTTATGCAACTGTCAACAATCTATATACATTTACTAAGTACTCCGGGTTCGATCCAGAGGCGAGTACAAGGAGAATCAGCCCATTAACGCCCGGTGTGGATTATTCGGCTTATCCTCGTAGCAGATACATGTTAATTGGCTTAAACGTCGGATTTTAATCAAACATTTAGAAAGTAAAAATGAAATACAGTAACACAAATAAATTAATCGCGCTGATATTGATAGTAGTGTCACTTGGATTAGGCTCTTGTAAAAAGTATCTGGATTATCAGTCGCCATCAATATTGAATATAGATCAGACATTTGGAGACGTGAACAATACCAACAGTCAGGTTATTGGCATCTATACCGAACTCTGTGGTACAAACGGATACGGGAATCAGCTTTCCATCACCTTCCCCGCCGGTACAGATGACTTCATTGCTAGAACAACCGCTCAGTATGACCCAACTACTTATTATGCCATATCAAACTTTGGCACAAACAGATATAATATCCTTTTGTACAATGTAATGGTACAGTTATACAATGGGATTGAACGTGCAAATATTGCGTGTAAATACATCCCATTATCAAAATTATATACCAATGGAACAGCAGCCCAGAAGCAGCAGATGGCTATGTATTATGGAGAAGCACTTACGCTGAGGGCTCAGTTTTATTATGAACTGATTCGTAATTGGGGCGATGTCCCAGCCTCTTTTGTGCCCGCAGCAGACAGAACATCCAATTTTTCGCCCAATGTAGACAGGGATAGCACCTATGATCATATACTAAATGATCTTAAAATTGCAGAAAACCTAGTTCCGTGGAGAGATTCTATACCAAGCTACGGAGATTATCGTATCACAAAAGGGGCTGTTAAGGGGTTACGTGCAAGGATAGCTCTTGCTTGCGGTGGTTATTCATTGAGAACAAAAACACAGATGATGGGGCGTAGGTCTGATTATCTAAACTATTACCAAATAGCTTACAATGAATGCCTCGACATCATCAATTCTGGAAAGCACGGTCTTAATCCTGTTTATGAAAACATATTTAAATCGCTTCATTCCTCCGTTAGATATGATGATAATAATGAGTTGATGTTTGAAGTAGCCATGTATGGTCAGGTAAATGATAGCTATCTGGGTGCTAGTTTTGGTCTTTCATTTACCAACACTCCTTCTTGGGGTACTGCTGGAGGAGGACCAACTGCAATGCCAACTTATTTCTACGAGTTCGATTCGGCAGGCAATGATGCACGGCGTGATGTAACGCTTGCTTATTATAAGGTAATTACGGATGCAACGCAAACTTATAATCAAAAGATAGCAACGAGTTCTACTACTATTACTTGTGGGAAATTCAGGAAGTCTTGGACTGGCTTCAACGGAGCCATCGCTGGAACCTATGGCATTAATTGGCCAATAATACGTTATGCCGATGTGCTGTTGATGTATGCGGAGTCTGCCAATGAGTTGCAAAATTTCAGTGGGTCTATTACGCCGCTTGCTGCATTACAGATGGTTCAGCAGAGGGCTTATGGAAACAATTCAATACCCGTAACGCCAACAGATCATGATGGATTCTTTAATGCAATAGTAAAGGAAAGACTGTTGGAGTTTGGTGGTGAGGGTATCAGAAAGTACGACTTGATAAGATGGAACCTTATTGCATCCAAAATAGCGGAGACGAAGGCCAAACTTTCATTGTTTGCATTCGGTTCACCAGCTACGAACAATCCTTACTACAATGGTCCCGATTATGTATATACGGGAGCGACAACTTTCACAAATGGTACTTGTGCTTATGAAGCTTCTAGTCTAGCATTGATTGGAGGGGTGCCAAATGCAGTATTTAATGAAAGAAGTACAGTAACTACTGCTCCTGCAAAATATCCAACAAGAGTTTATTGGCGTAGAGATGTAGGTTACTATACCAATGGTGTACTCACTTCGAGTATTCTTAATGATACACTCAACTATGCTTTTGCCAGTAGGTTCATTCCTAATTCAAAGGAATTATTGCCTTATCCAGATAACTTCCTGAATGAAAACAGGGGAGGTGTAATCCAGAACTTTGGGTATCAGTAAAAACTAATAAAGGCCAATCATGACAAGTCAAATAAAACAACCTGCAAATAATTTCGCCAGTAGAAGAAATACTCTGAAATGGAAAAAATAAAATATAATACCCTTGTTTTTTTAACTCTGATTTTTGTGGTAAGCCTGCATTTGGCTGCCTGTAATAAATCGGTGGATGGCAATGTTCCCGACCCGTCAAAAAGTCGCTCATTCACGCCTACCAACCTGTCTGTCAAGACAAGTAAGGATTCGGCCTTTTTTACGTGGACAGCCCCATTGTTCTCAATAAATAATATGACTTATACTGTAGATATTGCTACAGATACGTCCTTTTCTAGCATCGTTTATTCTGTAGTTTCTGATACCATGAATGCAGTTGCAACAGATTCAATATTACAGTTGAATACACCATACTATACACGTGTAAGGGTAAATCCATATACTATTCTTGCAGCATCCAACTATTGCGTTTCCACCCATAGTTTTAAGCTGTTGGGATTTCAATTTCTTAAACCCATCAGGGATTTCGACATCACACCAACTTCGCTTTTACTCAACTGGTATCTCAATGAAAACACAAAGGGTGTTACCAACGTTGTAGTAACACCATCAGGGGGCGTTCCAACTAGTGTTCCAGTTTCAGCAAGCGAAGTAAATGCGGGGTCAAAGAGCATTACTGGGCTTGTTGCGGGGAAGAAATATGAACTACAGTTGTTTGCAGGTAAAAAAAGCATGGGAATCACTTCCTTTACCACGCAAACTATTCCAAGCTACAATGCAATCATTACGGCAGGTGTAGACTCCCTCGCAGCAGCTATAGCAGCCGCAGCCGATGGAGATGTAATAGGGTTAAATCCGGGCACCTATACCCTTGCTTCTGCTACCCCAATTTTGCAAAAGACAATAACAATCCGTTCTGTTTCCAATAATCCATCCGATACGAAGATACTTTCCAGGGAATTGGACCTGGTGGGTAATGGGGCAGGAATTAGTTTGATTGGCATAGACGTAAGCGGCAATTATTCAGGTACAAGCTATGGAACTACTTTTCTTCAGATGTTTGGTGATCAGACCACAATTAGTTTGCCGGCAACTTTTACGAATATAAAGATTGATAACTGCACTATCCACGATTATTCAAGATGTATCATCAGGGGAAATTATGGTACCAATGCCAACGATTTCAAAATTGGTAATATCACCATCAATAATAGCCAGATTTATAACATAGATCAGGTTAGTACTACTGGATATTACCAGTTTGTACTGGACAAAGTGCAATTCAATAATATCTCCTTTACCAAGTCTACGTTTTATAATCTTGGAAACGGGATGATTTCTATGAGTACGCAGTTGGCAGCTCCTACATTGATTCCTAACATAAATATTGATTATTGTACCTTCAATAATATCGGAGGAAGTGGCAAGTATCTTTTGTTGGATGCAAAAGCAAATTTATTGAATTACAATCTTAGCAATTCCATCTTTGCCAATACACCAATTAATGGTACGCTGAATACGGCTGCATTCAGGTCGACAGGAGTCGGAAACATCCTCACATTCTCTAATAATAACTATTTTAAATTTACCTCCAGTATTGGGGGATTAGATTTAGTGTTGACAGGGCTTCTCCAAGCCAATGATATCACGAATGATCTTGGTTGGTCGCCATCCACAACAAATTTTAGTCTGGCGGCATTGCCATCTTCCAATTCTATATTTAGTGCAAGTAGCAACAATGGTACAATTGGTGACCCAAGATGGGCTTACTAAACAGTTTTCTTAGAAAGATAAATGTACATAACATGAAAATAGCTTCTTTATTTGTCTGCATCTTGGCAATGGCTCTTAGCTCCTATGCTCAGAATTACTCTTGGGATAATCTGCCTACGGCACAACTTCCCACATTTAAAAAAGATACATTCAACATCCTTTCTTATGGTGCTGTTGAAGGAGGCAGAAAGTTGAATACCAAGAGTATTAATGCAGCCATTGATGCGTGTAGTGCAAAAGGTGGAGGTGTGGTATTGATACCTAAAGGAGAGTGGTTGACTGGGCCTGTTATCCTGAAAAGCAATGTGAACCTTCACCTCGACTTAGGGGCACTCTTGCAGTTTACTGATGATAAAAAACAGTATCAATTGGTGATGGGAGACTATGAAGGACATCCTGCTCCTCGAAATGAGTCACCTATTTTTGGTAAAGATTTAACCAATATAGCCATTACCGGAGACGGTGTGATTGATGGACATGGGGATGTGTGGCGTCCAATCAATATGGGTAAAATGTCTAAGGGCGAATGGGAAAGTCTGGTTGCTTCCGGCGGGGTGTTGAGTGCCAATAAAAAAACATGGTATCCCTCCGAAAGCTATGCCAGTGGTGCATCAATGCGCGAAGAAGAGATGGCGAGATATGGTCACTCCATCAAAGATTATGAGGGGATGAAAGACTTCTTCCGTCCCAATATGGTTGTGTTAAATAACTGTAAGAAAGTATTGTTACAGAATGCCACCTTCAAAAACTCACCTGCATGGTGCCTGCATATCCTGCTCTGTAACGATTTGACAGTGCGGGGCGTCCATGTGAACAACCCTTGGAATGCACAGAATGGCGATGCAATAGACGTGGAATCCTGTAAGGATGTATTGGTAGAAAACAGCACTTTTAATGCGGGTGATGATGGCATCTGTGTAAAATCTGGCAGGGATGAAGAAGGGCGTAAACGAGGTGTGCCAACCGAAAATATGGTCGTACGCAATTGTGTTGTTTATCGTGCACACGGTGGTTTTGTAATTGGTAGCGAGATGTCTGGTGGTGCTAAGAATATTTTTGTGTACAATTGCAGGTTCATAGGCACAGATATTGGGTTGCGTTTCAAAACGACACGTGGTAGGGGCGGGGTTGTAGAAAACATATTTATCAAAAACCTTAGTATGAAAGATATTGTACATGAGGCAATACTTTTTGATATGTATTATGCTGCCAAAAACAAAAAGGGCGAAACTTTCCCAGTCACAGAAGCGACTCCTCAGTTCAAGAATTTTTATGTGAGCAATGTCGTTTGTGATGGGGTAGAGAAGGCGATAATCATCAGGGGACTCCCTGAGATGAGCATCAAAGGAATTCATCTGGATGATATAATGCTTAACACAAGAAAAGGGGTGGAGATAGTAGAAGCAGATGATATTTCATTGACGAATGTGACTGTTAACACTGAGGAAACAAATCCATTGATACACATTGATAATGGAAGCAATGTAACGGTCAATAACTTTAAAAGTAACCCCAATACCACGTTGTTAATGGGGATTGAAGGTAGTAAATCTGGGACTATCAAGCTGATTGCAACCAACACTGCATCTGTAGGAAAAGTAGCAGACTTTAGCAATGGGGCCACTGAACAGGCATTGATGATTGTGAAATAAAATTTATGAAATTGAATAAATGGTTGGTATCGGTTGTTTGTTGCCTAGTGGTTGCTTTACCCGTGGCGATGGCACAAAAGCCTCTTTACCTCACTGATATCACCGTTGCACAGGACGGCACAGGTAATTTTGCCACCATACAAGAGGCCGTCAATTCGGTGAGGGATCTGTTACAACAAAGGGTATTTGTTCATATCAAAAAGGGAACGTATCATGAGAAGCTGATTATCCCATCCTGGAAAACTAAGATTTCATTGATAGGGGAGGACAAAGAGAACACCATCATTACTAATAGCGATTACTCTGGCAAGGCTAATCTTGGTGGTAAAGATGCTTTTGGCAAGGATAAATTCAGTACTTATACTTCTTATACTGTCTTGGTTCAAGGCAATGATTTTATTGCAGAAAATCTTACCATAGAAAATGCTTCCGGGCCAGTAGGACAGGCTGTTGCAATGCACGTGGAAGGTGATCGTTGTGAAGTAAAGAACTGTAAAATAATTGGTCATCAGGATACCCTTTATGCAGCAACCGAGGGTAGCAGGCAGTTGTACCTAGACTGTTATATTGAAGGTACTACCGACTTTCTATTTGGGGAGGCGACGGTAGTCTTTCAGAATTGTACTATTAAAAGTTTGACAAGTTCTTACATTACAGCTGCGGCAACTACGCCACGGCAGGCATTTGGTTTTGTGCTGATTGATTGTAAGCTGATAGCAGATACCAATGCCAAAAAGGTTTATCTGGGAAGACCTTGGCGCCCGTATGCAAAGACTGTTTACATCAATTCCGATATGGGCAGCCACATTCTTCCCGAGGGATGGAATCCATGGAAAGGAGATGCCATGTGGCCAGATAAAGAAAAGACGGCTTACTATGCCGAATATGGCAATAAAGGTGCAGGTGCCTCCACAACTAATCGGGTAGACTGGTCCAAACAATTGACCAGTCAAGAAGCACAACAATATACCATCGCCAACATTTTGGGGGGCAAAGACAACTGGAATCCAATAAAAGAGTAAGGTTGTAGATGAGTTGCTTAAATTATCAGTAACCCTCATTTCTACTAGTCTTTTGTTTAACCCTCTTTAAGTTGGGCTAAATAGACCGTACACTACTACACGCTATAGTATCTTAAATTTCCTAAATGTCTTTACATAGCGCTAATCAATCTTTGAACAACATAGGTCATTTTGAGGTTGCTTTACCGGTCTGACAGTTTAAAGCCTTCAGGCCGTTGTCGTTTTCCCTCCTTTTTTCAGGTCAGACGCAGGAAGTGCTTATTGACAGGTTCAAATACAATACACATAGAATTATCCATTAGCTATGCAATACCCAACTTCTCCAATACTACTTTGGCCATCAGGTAGAAGGCTTCATGACTGTAGCCAGCTATGTGAGGCGTGACAATTACGTTGGGTTGTGCCAATAGCCAATCTAACTGTTCCTTTTCTTTAGAGGTATAACTAGATAGTTTTTCGTTCTCAAGTACATCCAAGGCGGCAGCCTTTACTTGCCCGTTCTGCAAGGCATGTATTAATGCAGACGTATCCGTAACTTTTCCTCGGCAGGTTGTGAGGAAGTAGGGTTTCTTCTTTAATGAATTGAAGAATTTATCGTTGGCATAGTGAAACGTATCAGGGGTTAGCGGCAAGTGCAGACTGATAACATCCGCCTGTTGATAGATTTTGGATAGATTGGACTTCTTGACGTAACTATTAGAGAAACCTGTCTTTTTAATGTCATTAGCCAATACTTTTACTTTGAAGGGTGCCAATAGTTTTGCAAATGCACTGCCTGTATTCCCATATCCGATGATGCCCACTGTTTTGCCATGCAGTTCGTCTGCCCGGTTTTCATCTCGCAGCCATTTGCCTTCTTTTATCTCTTGATGGCTACTGTTTATCCTGTTCATTAGGCTTAGTAAAAAGCCTAGATTGTGTTCTGCCACCGCGTTTCTATTGCCTTCGGGGCTGCTCACACACTTGATGCCTTTACTTTCTGCATAAGGAACATCTACCAGCTCCATTCCACTGCCCAATCGGCCAACCCATTGCAGGGAGGTCGCTTTATCCAAAAGTGGCGCATCCACAACAATTCTGGTGCTGATGATAAGTCCTACTGCATCTTCTATGAAACTAGTCAATTCTTGATAAGTGACGGACGGAACATAAATTACCTCAAAACCTTTGTCTGTAAGTGTTTCTATTAAGTAGGGGTGAACCTTAGCGGATATTATTACCTTTTTCAATGATGAATGTTTAATGATTAGTGTTTCGTGATAAATTGGATGTGATTTTTATTAACCACTAAAAATTAATCACTAAGCACCGAAAAGTTATCCCATTTTAAATGTTAGTGCTGCAAACTCAGCAATGCTTACTTGTTCGGCACGCTTGTTAAAGAAAGCATCTTCTAGTATCTCCGGTTGAAAGAGGCCTTTTACTGCGTTACGCATCATTTTTCTTCGTTGATTGAAGGCCATCTTTACCAGCTGCACAAATGCTTTATCACTCTTCACTTCATAAGTGGTGGTTTTGCGGGTGAGCCTGATTACGCCACTCATCACTTTGGGAGGAGGATTAAAGCTTTCTGGAGGAACGTCAAATAAGTATTCAACATCATACCAGGCCTGTATCAGAATGCTGATGATGCCATAAGTTTTGCTACCTTCTTTTGCTGCCACACGTTGTGCAACTTCTTTCTGGAACATACCAATTACAACGGGCACCTGATCTTTCCAGTCAAGTATTTTAAACAGTATCTGCGAGGATATGTTGTAAGGGAAATTACCAACAACTGTAAATGATTCCTCAAAAGGGGCAGGTATTGCCAGAAAGTCTTCGTGAATAATCTTGCCTGTTATTGAAGGGAATGTTTTGTAGAGGTAAGCAACTTTTTCATCATCCAGCTCCACTGCCTTGAACTCAAAACCGTCTAATGGCAACAGATATTTGGTTAATGCACCTGCACCGGGACCTACTTCTACCAAACGCTCAAATGGCTTTTGTTCGAGGGCAGCGACTATTTGCTTGCATATATTTTCATCTTTTAGAAAGTGTTGCCCGAGAGACTTCTTTAACGTGTATTGCATCGGGACAAAAGTAGAGGAAAGATTGAATATGGATTTGATTTTTGATACTTATTGATTGTGATGCGATTTGCTAAAAAGGTCATTGAGCATACCCCAATGACCTTTTTGGTAAATGTAATCATTGTAAGCTTTAATAATAAATGACCTTATCAACAGAATGCATCACTCCATTTTTTACAATGATATTACTTGTGCTAACCTTTACACCAGGAAATGCTGCTAAGCCTTTGGATGTGGCACCTTGTGTACTTCCTGGAAAAGCATTTATATAAATTGATTGATAGGTAGAATTTGAGTCAGACTGACTTAAACAAACTGTATTATAAGGATAAGGTAAACTTGAAAGTGTATTGTGAAATAATCTAGTTGAATCTGTATGCCAGTTTATTACATCAGAGTTAGGGGCATCGTTTAGAATAAAAGCGATAGGGATGTTGTTAAAGTTGAATAAGCCTGGGATTATAAGATATGCCAAATTATTTTTTACACTATCAGGCGTGTATTGTTGCCAACTAGTTGCAGCAACTGATTTTCCATTAACCTTTACTTTGTTGTGCCCCCAATATGAACTAGTAGAAACCCCACCTGTAGATGAATGAGAAATTATTGCAGAATCGGAGTATAGAATATATGTTGTATTGGGCTGTACATATAAATTAGTGTCTATACCAGAATAAATAATTGCCTGATACATTAACGAATAGAGAGAATCCCCTTTTCCTAATCCTCTGCTTTTTATATAATCCCAAGCGGTCATGCCTGTATTCGGATTGATGGTACCCCCAAGAAATGGGGTGTTAGTTTGTAATGGCAAACCAGCCAATTTGTTACAACTTACTATTGTTGTTAGTAGGCAGCAGACCAACAAATTGGTCATGATAAACTTGATATGTATGTGCTTCTTCTTCATAATTTTCAATTTCTTTGAATACTAGTTTGAATATGGATAATTCTGAACAATTGGATAGGTTTCATTGGGGCCATCCGCATCTATTAGGGCAGTTCTCGATATTGGCCATAAAAGTTTTGATGCCTGTAACCCAGAAAAACCTGTTGGTGTCAGATTCAATTTTTTCTGCCTAGCCTTAACATAACGATCCATTAATGTTATTAGCATATATCCTGTATTGGTAGTATTATTTCTCAACAAATCAAACCATCTTTTTCCTTCACCAAAAAGCTCTACCTGTCTTTCATCCAAAATGGCATTTCTTACATCAGAATTGACTCCTAGTGCATCAATAGTAGTAAAATTGTTATAGGCACTAGTAACAATAGGTCCTGCCTGGGCTCTATTGCGAACCGCTCTAACATTTTTTAGAGCAGTTGCAGTATCTCCCAATGCATTGCTGGCTTCGGCTTGCATTAAATAGATGTCTGCATATCTATAGAATGGCAACCGTACTTGATTTTGCTCTCTTGGAGGGACCACAGGAACGCCTGTATTGGGATCGATAGGATAATATTTCCACACTGCTTTGGGAATTGTACCAGAGGCATAAGTAACATTGTCGTAGATTATATTTTGCCTGATATCCGTATAACCTGAAGCTAGTTTTGTTGGATTAGTCATCCAATATCCGTGGAAAAAATCAGTACTTGTATCAATTACATAATTAGAAGTATTACCAGTAGAACCCAACTTAGTACCTATTCCATTTTTTCCATCCAATATAAAGTTCCAATCCAGCGACCATATATTCTCAGCAGTTGCCTCTGAAACAAAAGCGTCTTTATATACTGTAGGGTCTGACACTAAGTTGTATTGCCCTAAATGCATTATCTTATTGGTGTAATTAATTGCATTTTGATAGTATTGTGTTGGAGAGTTGCCCAACTTAATTGCTCTAGAAGCTTGCCACATTGCTACTTCTGCCTGAATTGCTAAAATAGCTCCTTGTGATACAAAATACGGATTTCTAGGTTGTGGGGAAATCTGTTGCATATCATACAATGCAAGAGAAAGGTCAGAATTAATAACATTAGCTACTACACTATCTTGGTTTGAACGTCCCAGAGGTCTTATGGAATCTTGTGATTCTATGGGTATTAATCTAACTGGCACATCTCCCCAAAGCCTAACAGCCCAGAAGTACATAAATGCTCTTACTGTTAATGCTTGAGCTTGATAATTAAGCAAAGAGCCCCTGCTTATTTTGTTAGCTTGTACACTATCAAAATAACAGGTGTTGGGCAAATACTTAATAGCAAGATTACACCTATCTATCGTGTTGTATAAATTCCCCCAATCTGCTGATGCAACTGTAGACGCATCTAAACCATTGATGGATACATTCACTTGATTTTCTCCAGTCCCACCATTGGTGAAATTATCAGAACGTGCATCTCCCCATTCAGTAAATGTATTACTAAACGTATTTTGCAATCCTGCATAAATAGCAGCATTCCCAGATGCAGCATCATTAGCTGTTTTCCAAAAGTTAGTTGCAAGAATCGTAGCAATGGGTTGCTGATTTAGTTGCTTTGTACAACTCCAGAAAGAGATACACACAAAATATGCGACCCTTATAATTATTCTTCTTTTCATATTGCTTTTGCTTTATCTTTAAAAAATGACATTAATTCCCAACCCAAATTCCCTCTTTCTTGGATACCTGCCTAAGTCATACCCGGGAGTAAGTATACTCCCGAATGAAATCTCTGGATCATAACCTTTATATTTAGTCCATAATGCGAGGTTATTTCCAAAAAAGAATATAGAAATATTATTCATCTTTAGATTAGTCGCCAAGTCTTTCAATTGATAGGTTAACCTAAGATTTCTGAGCCTTATAAAAGAAGCATCCTGCACATACAGACTACTAATATTTGTGGTATTTCCCGTTCCGGAATTAACTGCAATCTTTGGATAAATAGTTACATCACCGGGATTCAACCATGCCTTATGAATGAAATCAGGCGTTGGTGTATTGTTAGTAGCATTTAACGCATTCATATTAAAGAACTCGGCATTGTATAACTGATTCCCCCAGCTAATATAAAAATTAAAAGTTAAACTAAACTGTTTGTAGGTAAATGAGTTAGTAAGGTCTCCAAACCATTTTGGTATTGCATTTCCAATTACTTGCCTATCTCTGTCATCAATAATACTATCCCTTTTCCCATTTGGGTCAAGATTATCCCATATAGCATCACCTCCACCTAATTGTATCCCATTAGTAGTGATAGCTTGGCGAGCTCCTGTATAAGGTTTGCCATTTAAAGAATAGGTAGTGTCGCCTTGACCAACTACATTGACTTTCAATAATTGCCAATCCGATGAGTATGCATTAGATTGGTTATATTGGTAAACTCCTTTTGCAACATAGCCATACAAATCTCCAATATGTCCTCCTTCTTGTAAGCGCCAAGCATTTACACCACTTGATTGTGCCAAAATAGGTGTATGGTTTTCCAATTGTAATACCTTGTTATAGTTTATAGACATGTTCCAAGCAACATTCCAAGTAAATAATCTATTCCTGTAAGGGTATCCATTAATGTTGAATTCAATGCCAGAGTTGCGAATGGAACCTATGTTTACTTCTATATTTTTAAGACCAGTTGTTTCATCTAATGGTGCTTGATAAAGTAACTTATTTGTAATCTTATTATAAAAATCCACTGAAACGTTCAATCGTCCCTTGAGTAAGGCTAGATCTAGACCAAGGTCAAATTGCTTAACCACTTCCCAACTTAAATTAGGATTTCCTAGTTGTGTAGAAGGTGCAATACCAGATATATTACCTCCATCTGGTCCACTGTAAAAATCGCTACCTATGGTATATTGGTTTGCATAACCATAAGGGCCTACATTGTCATTCCCGGTCAATCCGTAGCTTACCCTCAACTTGCCGTCGTCCAGATATTTCTTTGTCCAATCCATAAAGTTTTCTTCAGAAAAGCGCCATCCTAAAGAAACTGCTTCAAAAAGCCCCCAACGTTTAGATGGTGCAAAAACTGAAGAACCATCTAAACGAACACTACTATTGATAATATATTTACCCAAGTAAGAATCTCCTAATCTCGCGTAATAGGAGTTTCGCATAGTTCTGTATGGCTGAGGTAAAGAAGGATAAAAATAAGTAGATGCATTGATAGTCTGTATAGATTCATTCCCTCCCAAACCTCCACCAGATTCATAAGTAGCTGTAAAGTTTGTATGGTCTTCACTAGTTCCCAATACACCGTTAAGAGTGTGCTTATTGAACACTTTAGAATAGTTAAAGTAACCTTGAACCTGCCAGTAAGTGCTTAAACTAATGGTGTCAGTAAGTGCATCGGTATTGTTTGTACTTAGGATATAAGGAGAAAAATATAGACTGCGTTGATTTGAAAGACTAAGATTAGAGGTTACAGTAAACTTTAAACTATTACTGATTATATAGTTAATAGAATTGAAGATACTGCCGCTATATATGTCATGATTTGTTTTTCTTTCCATTGCATCTGCAACAGGATTAGAGGAGCCACCTATTGGTGCTGTGAAAGTTCCATCAGCATTATAAGTTGGCAGCCAAGAAATACGTTCTAATGCTGGCAAGAACACGTTGCCATCATTAATTACATTTTCAGTTCTATAAGAGGCCTGAATTCTTGTTGCAAATGTTATCTTATTGCTTGCTTTATAGTCTATATTAAAACGTCCTCTTGCAACATTTGACCAACTATTAATCACAATTCCATTTTCATCTAGTAAACTGAAACTTCCTAGATAAGTTAAGTTAGGGGCACCACCACTGATACTTAAATCTGTTTGATTTTTTGCGGCAACTCGAGTTAGGAGTGCTTGATAATCGTTGTCTAGAGTATTTATATTGGGATTGAGAGAGTCTGCATTAGCTGTTTTTCCGGTATATTGTGCCAATTTATTTTCAAACAAATGCCTGTCAGCATTATTAGCTTGAGGAAGTTTGTGGGATAACCAACCAATACTGGTTGTTTGTCTGATGTTTATCCTCGGTTTTCCATCTCTTCCTTTTTTAGTTGTTATAATCACAACCCCGTTAGCAGATCGAGAACCATAGATCGCAGCAGAAGCAGCATCTCTCAATATTTCTATGGATTCAATATCTCCTGGATTAATGCCATCCATACTTGTTCCCTCAGCTCCATCAATAACAAACAGAGGATTTGCACCAGCGAACAAGGTAGAAATACCTCTGATATGTATAGAACTCTGTGCTCCAGGTCTGCCAGACTCCTGAGATATCTGAACCCCAGGTGTTTGTCCTTGCAATGCATCAAAAACATCTACAGGTGCCCTTTCATCTATTTGTTTTGAGTTTACTGAAGATATAGCACCAGTTACATCCCTTTTCTTTTGAGAGCCATAACCAATAACCACTACTTCATCCAAGCTTGAACTTCCGGGAGTAAGACTGACATCTATATTGGTTCTATTCCCAACCTTCTCCTCTGCAAGCATGTGCAAACCAGAGAAAATTAAAACAGATTTTCCATTTGGCACATTCACAGAGTAATGTCCTTTCTCATCCGTTAAAGCAACAGTTGTGGCTACCCCCTTTAACTTTACTTCAATACCGGGCAAACCTAATCCGGTTGTATCTCTAACATAACCAGATACTTTAAGTAGTTGCGCTTGTAGCCTTGAGCTAAAAGATAACAATAAAACAAAAAATAAGCTGATAACAATGCGGAGCGTTTTTTTCATCGTGGCAAAACATTTATTTAATAAGTCAAAAAGAGCAATCAAGCAGAAAGATAAGTAGCAGACAGGTATGTCTGGTAAAACAGCTCAATCACTCTCTATTTCGGGGTAAAAATAGACTTCGATTTGCTTATTTAACAAAAAATTTCCGGCATCGTTTCCGGCAACGCTTACGAGCGACTGTATCTAAAATAAACTTAAAATGAAGTTGTTAAACCAACAACTTGTTTTGACAATAAAGGATAGACATGCGGTAATGCTACTTTGAACCTTTGGTAAGTAGCTGCGGAAATGTTTTTGGTACTAAAAGGTTCTACACGAATGTATTGCTTGTTTTCTCCTGCATTACGACCATACTTATAATTGTAAGTAAACCAGCCGTTTGTTTCTAGTTTTACTTCTTTCAAATCCGTATTCGGGACACAGATAAAGAAGTGTGGTTTATCCTTAGATGCCACCTTCGCTTCCAGGTGATTGGTTCTTAAAGCAAGATAGGCTTCTTTGGCAGTTTCGATGGCAGGATCTATTAGTTCAATATGTTCTGCCATAAATGGACGATAGCGGTAAACATCCCCATTTTTAAAGTTATATAATTCTTTCAGTACCTTGGCAATCGTATCTTTCATGTAAGGATAGTGGGTGCAACCCAAAATCAGTGTATTTAAGGGCAATTCAATATGCTGCGCACGCATTTTCTCCAACAGTGTAACCAAATGATACCGCACATAATTCTCAGGGTCATTTATCTGCATATCTAGGCAGTTATTGGGATTATTGGGATCAAATTCGCAAAGAAGTTTATTATAAGATTTATCAAAATGATAAGCTGGCAATAAACTGGTATCGATGGATAAAGAGGTGTTTTTTAGGGATGGGCCACGATAGTTACTTCTGGTTTTGGTAACGGTATCATTAAAATAGTCATTATCCCTGTCAATACTTTCTGCAAGCCCTACACCTCCCTGACAAATAATACTTAACTCTCCGATGCCTGCATATTTTGTTGACAATGATTTCAAGGTGCGTGGGTAACCATTAGATGCAACTGTGCCAGCCGTTGCAAACACACCAATTGTGCCTTTGTGGGTTTGTTGATAGAGTAATGCTGCTTTAGAACCGGCATCTATCACGCCAATGCATGGTATACCCTCTTTGTATTCTTTTATGTAGGCTTTCATATCGCTGAGTGCGTAAGCCGTAGCGGTATTGCAGGCAACTACCACCATTTTTACGTTTGCTTTGTTGTCGCTAACCCATGAAGTGCCAGTTGGCTGATCATATTTATTTGCCAGCAAAAATTGTAGGTTTTTCAGCACATGTTCCTTTAGTAAATCTGTTTTTCCGGCGGCTGCATAGTTGCCATAGGGCATATTGGCCTGATCTGCCAGGTATTGAAACTGTTCCTTTGTAAAGTCTGGTTTGCCATCGGCACCTGGTTCTCCTGTTTCATTATTAAAAGCGTCTAACTTCAGTATTGCTTCCAAAACCGTCAATCCGCCCGTACCAGAATCGAATACGCCAATTGGCAATGAATTTGTTTCTTGTTTGGTGGCCTGTTGTGCCAATCCTGTCAACTGAAGGGCTACAAAAAGGGTTATTGCTATACCTTGTTTTATCTTGAACATAATCAGACTATTTACTTTTAAATACTAAGTGA
>Ga0214164_1000637_pt1 | contig 22709 bp, 23 predicted proteins | sample TroBogepilimnion_13_FD_153003 | JGI IMG/M metagenome (GOLD analysis project Ga0214164, IMG submission 153003) | Freshwater microbial communities from Trout Bog Lake, WI - Practice 03JUN2009 epilimnion v4 | ecosystem: Environmental > Aquatic > Freshwater > Lake > Epilimnion/Euphotic zone ...
TCCATAATGTATATATATTTAATTAAACATTCAATTTATTAATGAGCCTCATCATGATGATGCTCTTCCGATGCTGCTCCAAAATACAAAGCAGATAACATTGTAAAAATGTAAGCTTGTAATAAGGCAACTAATATTTCAATTGTTGAAATAGCAAACGATAACAAAAATGACATACTACTTCCCACCCAATTGTGGAAAATAAACATCAAAGCCACCAAACTCATCAATACAATATGTCCTGCAAAAATATTGGCATAAAGACGTATCATCAATGAAAAAGGTTTAATTATAGTTCCTAATAATTCAATTGGTGCTAAGATAATTTTCATTGGAACCGGAACTCCTGGCATCCAGAAAATGTGTTTCCAATAATCTTTTTTAGCTGTAAATGTTGTTATCAAATATGTAAGAATAGCCAATCCAAAAGTGATTGAAATATTTCCTGTAACATTAATTCCAAGTGGTGTCAATCCAAAGATATTTAAAAACCATACAAAGAAAAAGATAGTCAATAAATAACTCATGTATTTTTTATAGTGTTTCTCGCCAATGTTTGGAATGGCAATTTCATCACGAACATACAATACGATAGGCTCAAAAAAGCGTCCTACTCCCGAAGAAATACCTCCGTTTTTAGAATACGATTTAGCCAAACCTACAAATAAGAAAAACATTAAAAAAGCGACAACGATTAAAGTCAATACTGCTTTAGTAATAGAAAAATCTAAAGGCTGAGCGTTAGTAACATGCTCTTCTCCTTCTACTTTTTCAGTACTTAGTTTCCCAGTAGCATCCGTTTTGTAGATTTTTTCATGGTGTAAAAAGTAATAATTCCCATTAGATTCTGCTACAGATTCACCATTATTGAATTTTGAAGAAGAGAAAACTTGCAAACCATTATCCCAAAGAATAATAGGTAATGAAAAACCATAATGAGCTCCTGTTTCACCATCAGCAAACAAAGTAAAACTATGTCCATCAAGAACGTGATGACCAATTACTTCATCAATTTTCTCTTGTTGTTCTGCTGCCTCATCCTTAACTTCCTTCTTTTCAACAACAACTTCTTTCTTTACTTGCATCGTATCTATTGAAGCTGATTTCCCAAATAATGGAAGAAAAGCCACTAGAATTGCTATAATAAAATGAATCGGTTTTTTCGAAAACACCATAACTTAAAATTATCTTAATTTTTACTTCTGAAATTTGGTGCAAAGGTACATTTTTTATTAATAATCAAAAGTATAAACAACAATTTTTTGACCAAAAAATCAAATTTAATTCAATTTATTGCTTATTATTTAATATTCTTATGGTTACAATCGTTTCTATTGTCAAAAAGATAGCGAAAACAATAAAAAAATTCATTTTTTCGGTTTCAACATATCTACTTGAAGAGTCCAAAATTGGATTTAAAACAAGGTAAGCAATTCCAATTTTAATAAGAGTTACTAATAAAAAAACATTCCCTACATTATTAATAGCAACTGATTTTACTTTTAATAAAATGGAAACAATTATAAGGGAACAAACAGAGAAAAATAAATATAAAAAAGGAAGTGAATATTGAAAACCACTTTCTTCCTTTTTATAATCAAAAAAAAGAAAAACCAATTCGTGAATAATAAAAACACCTATTGATGCTAGTAAGACTTCTAAAATAGGTTGGTATTTTTTAAAACTCATTAGGATGTTTTATCAGATTCATTGATGTCTTTCAATTGTCTATTAATATTATAAAAAGCAAGAGCAACGCCAAAAAGTGTTAGTATTTTTACAAATAAATTATTTGTATTTATATATTTTTGGTCAAGCCAATTACCCAATAAAGAAAATAGATAAATAATAATCCCCATCTGAATAGGGATATTAATTAAAGCCAACCATCTATTACGCTGTTTTTTCTTCGGTTGGTTGTCCATTATGAGAAAGATTTTTTACATGAGGTTTCATCACACAAGTCGCACTAAACTCTGCTCCTGGCTCTACTGAAAGTTTGCCACAAACCACTTCTCCATGCACACTTGCTTTGGCTTTCAAATTCAAGATTTCAGCCACTTGTATTTTTCCTTCAAAACGTCCTTCAATATCACAGTTTTTACAAATAATATCTCCTTTTACACTTCCTGCAGGTCCAATAACTAACTTTCCTTTTGACTCAAAATTCCCAATCAAATGTCCATCCAAACGAAAATCAGCAGGAGAAACAATATTTCCTTTTATAGTAGTTCCTTCAACAATCCTGTTGGTTTTTCCTAAAAGGTCAGTATATGATTTTGGTTTTCTATCAAACATAAGCGTTTATTTTTTTGGAAAGTCAGGTGTTGGAGGCATCATCATCCCTGAAGGCAAATCATTAGAGTTTAAGTTGTCTTTTGGAACATTATTCGGTTGTTTTTGCATTTCCCCTGCTTTTCCTTTAGCAGCGTTAGGAGAATCTTGTGCTTCTTTCCCTTGTTCTATCGGTTTTTTAGGTTCTTCTTTTACCACTTTCTCTATTTCATCTTGTGGAACAACAATAGTTCTTTGAATAGGAACAATAGGTTTAGTAAGCCATCCTCCTGAAACATAATCGTCAATGTTCTTTTTAATTTGTACTACTTTGTAATTTTCACTAGAAATAACTATAGCGGGTTCAGCTATTTTATAATCTTTAAATTCTTTCAAAACTTGAGCTATGTTTTTAGCATTTTCAACCGTTTTGATGCCATGAATAACTATAAAGTTTTTGTCAATTGTATAAATGTCTGTAGAAACCTGTAATTTATCTATTGTTCTCTCTTTAGCAAATTTGACAAGCATAGCTAATAGCGCCTTAGTTTTTTTATCCTCTAAATTATCGGCTCTATACAATATCTTCCATGACAATGGAAACTCCGAATTAAAACTCAAAGATTCTAAATAAGGTATTCTATTGCTAATAAACTTTTCTGTTGATTTTCCTTCACTGCTATTTGGATATGTTAAAGCAACATAATTTAATGCTTTTTTATACTCCGCCAATCCTTTTAATTTCCCAATCAAATCCGCTTTTAATAATTCCATTTTTGGTAAAATTTCTTCACCCGTAAATTGATCAATGGCATCCTCCGTTTTGGGCAATAGTTCTCGATAATTTCCATCTAAATATTCTTGATATAAATCATTATAAGCGACCTCGGGTGTCGAACTCATTTGAGCAGCACTAGGATTACTAATAATTTGAGCATATCGAGAATCTGGATATTGTGCAATAATTTTAGATTTCATGACAAGTGCTTTACTTGGATCAATGATTTCATAAATCTTATAGAGATTATACATTGTAGGCAAAATCAATCTTTCTTCTGGTTGATTATCCAAAAGTTTTTCTAGTTTGTCTGCGGCTCGTTTATATTCTTTGAATTTTTCTTTATAGATAACCCCCAATTGATAATAGGCAAAATTTCTTTCTTTTCCAATACTATCCAATACCTTTGACGATGTTGGTACATGCTTTACATAAAAATCAGTAGTATATTTTTCTGGAACTTTTTTAGCTTCATCTCCTTTGTCTGTCCCTTCTTTTGTTTCCTCTGGATTTTTTTCTTCTTTTACTTCTTCTTTCACATCTTCTTTAAGTATTCTCCAGTTTTCAACATGTGCTCTATCTCCCCATTTTTTCTTAAATTCAATTTTTCCGAAAGCTACTGTAGATGGATTATAAAAATAAAACGTACTCGCCTGATCAGAATTGCTTATTGATGGTACTGGCATTATTGCAGGTGGTGGCATGTCTTTTTTGGCACCATCACTATTTCCAATTTTTGCCTCTTCTTTACCATCTTTAGTTTTCGCTTTAAGTGGATCTGCATCCCCTGAAGTTGAAACGTTTTCCTTAGCCTTTTTTTCTGCTAACTCTTGTTTCTTTTTGTCTTCTTTCTTTAAATTTTCAATGTAGTCTTTATAATAACTTTCTCTATCCGATGGCGAAAGTGACGCAACTTTTAAAATACTATCATTTCGTTGCGCTATTCCCTCAAATTTAATTACATCATCTAAATTTTGTCTTTTTTTAGTAATTAATTTAAACTCTCTCGAGCGTGCATTTAATCTAGTTAATGTACTATCAAAATATTTACCCGCCGTTACATATTTCGCTTTATTAAAATAAATATCAGCTAGATTTCTATAATTACTCGCTATTAAATAAGTGTCATCACTTCGCTTTCTAATAGATTTATTGTAATATTTTGTCGCCACATCGGGCATTTTTAATTGATCATAAAACAAAGCCACTTGATGATTAATCACATCCAAATAAGGTCTGTTTTCTCTATCTTTCAACAAATCATTATACTTTTTCATAAAAGTTAATGTGTCACCAATTGTAAACTTTTGTTGCTTTGCCTGACGAGCATGTGCTTGAATCACATATTGACGCGCTGCTCTTCTATGCATATCAATTACCTCTTGGTATTTAGCAAAAGCACTGTCTTTCTTACCCACGTCATCATATATTTGTCCCATGATGAAACGATATCTTGACTTTTCTTCGTCTAATTTGGTATACTTAGTGGCCAATTCTAATCTAGCAACGGCACTATCTTTTTGTTTTAAATTTAAAAATGCTTGAGCAAGTGTCGCATTAGCATCAGCAAAAACTTGATCTTTAAATTTTATATCACTTAATAATTTTCGAAGATTAGTAACCGCCATTGCGTCATTGTCCATGCGCATGTTGGTTTTTTCCCTCCAAATTTTAACTACATAAATCTTATCACTGTTGGGGTATTTATACAAAACATAATTAAACGCTTCCAAAGCCGGAACAAAACGCTGGTCATAATAACGCGCTTCTCCTAATAGTAAGTGAGCTTCATCCATTTGAGGGTTTTTCTCACTTCCGCCAATATTCATCGAGTGTTTTTGAATAGCCATAGTCGCTTTCGTCTCCGCTCTTTCAAAATTGGCATTTTTCTTTTTCCCAGGCACTTCTTGTTGTTGCGTTATTTGCATACGCTCAACAGGCAATATCTCCCAAAAATTATCTATATATTGCGATTTTAAATCGACAATTCCTTTGTTAAGAGCGATATTCCCATTGTATAGAATATTATCTCTTGTTGCCAAAGCATTCATATTTCTCGAAACAAAAGTGTTTTTCTTAGTAGAACACGCTACAAAAAAAATCACTACTGCTGTTATGAATAGGTATTTAATAGTACTGGTTTTCAATGTCAAATTGTTTTTAATAAGTAACTCTAAAAAGCTAATTTTAGTATAACTAACTGGTAAAAGTACGTTTCTTTTTGATAAGTGAAAAAAAATATAGCTTTTTTTAAATAAGAAATCCGAAGAAGAACTAAATCTTCTCCGGATAATATCATCTATAACTTAGAAATTATACCGCAAAAAAAGCTTCCAACTCTTTCAAGGTTTCTTCCGATGTTTGAATGTCTTTTACAACTTCTCCTTTGTGTAAAGCCACAATTCTTGTACAAACCTCAACCGTATGAACCAAGTCATGACTAGAAACCAAAACCGTAACGTCTGGATTGTCTGCCAATTCTTTTATTATCTTTTTTAATCTATTCACGGTCGTTGGATCCAAATTCGCAAAAGGCTCATCCAAAATCACTACCTCTGGATTTCCTATTAAAGCAGCAATGATGCCCACTTTTTTCATATTCCCTTTCGATAAATCTCTTAGATACTTCTTCTTTCCAATGATTTCACCATTAAAAAAGTCTTCGTGTTTTTTTAATAATGCATCAATATCTGCCTTATTTTGATGGCGTAAGTCGCCAATAAAATAAAAATATTCCTCCGCTGTTAAATAGCCAATCAGAAAGCTTTCATCAATAAACGCTGCTGTAAAAGGTTTCCAAGCTTCACTTGTATTAACTTGAATGTCATTATTTTTAATAAACCCTGAACTCGGTTGAATCAAATCCAAAAGCAAACTAAAAAAAGTAGTTTTCCCTGCGCCGTTATTTCCCACCAATCCAAAACTCTCCCCTTTCGGAATCTCAAGATTTGCAATATTTAATACTTTAACGCCGTTGTTATATATTTTCGAAAGATTATTTACTTGTATCATTTTAAAAAGAGTATTTGTTTATTTTAATTTTTTATTTCCCTTCCAGAGAGCACTGATCACTGAATACTGCCTACTAGTTATTCTGCTTATAAGCCGCAATCGTTGCGTATTTTTCTGATTTATAGATTTTCTCAATTTTACCAAACATAAAGTTTCTAAAAGCAAAACCCAGAACACCTGCTATGGCGACAAACAAACAGCCTATCATTGGATTAAAAATAAAATACCCTAAAGAGTATAGCCCCATAGGTACTAGAATTTTTGGCAAAGCAATTAGAACATTTTTAAAACTAAACGCTTGTCTTTCGCCAAATGCTTTTCGTGCGGTCAAATCAATTGCCGATTTGTTGAAGGCACCTCCTAATAATACGATATGCGAATTTACCCCTATGTTATAAATAGCTCCCACAACAATTAATAAATACACTTGCCATCCAAAATACAAATAAAAAGAGGCCAATAAGGTTGAGATTAATGTGGCAATAACCATTAACCACCATTTCGAACTTAAATATTCTTTGTAACTAATATTTTGACTCATCATCAATTGATAATAGGCGCTATCCCAACTTGGTACAAACTGTCCGAAGTTTAATAAAAAACCACCCGACACAAAGATGCCTCCAAAAACTTGCATCGTTGGATTATTGTAAGCTTCAATTTTATTGGTAAAAAACAACAAGCCATAAAAGATAAAAACAATACTGGCCACCACAGTTCCTCTAGGTCGTTTGTTTCTTTTTATCATTCTAATATCATTTTTTAAGAACGTGCCTAGCGTGCCAAATTGGTTCAACCAATTAAAGTCTTCGGTTTTTGCTTCCACGCTTTTCTTGGCCAATCCTTCATCCAAATTCAAATTGTTTTTAAAGAAGTTGAACGCAAAATAATAAGCGGCAACAGCAGCCATTATTGGAATAATAAATAAATACGGGGTAGTATACAAGCCTTCAAAAAAAGGAGCGGTATATGTAGTAACATCAAAGACTTTATAATACTGAGCAAGGCCACAACCAGCAACCACCACCAAAACCGAATAGAAAACACTGTCTTTATTATTCAGTAAAACATTGATATAGTTATTCATATAAATAATACCAACAACGCCCAAATGCCACAAAATAACATGACTCACCGCATTGTCGTGCAGCATTAACATAATAGAAAACGGAATAAAGAAAAACGCATGCAATAAATTGAAAAACGAAATAGACGTTTTACCCAGCGTAAAATGCACTATGGTATTCCTTTTTATAGGCAAAGTCAACAAAGGTCGAATGTTAGTGACTGGCATTTTTTGCATAAAATAGCGAATCACCAAATCCACCACAAAATAATAAATCAAGAACTTGTTGACTGCAGTAAAAGGGTTCAGTCCTTTATCCTTAAGCATCGGATAGATTCCGAAACCTAAAACTAGAAATATCCCTATAAAATAAAGTGCCATCAATCCCATAAAGACCTTTAGCACTACATTGGTTCCAAACGAAGCCGAACGAAAAAATGATTTCCATTCCAAACGGATAAAATGTTTCAACATAGTTGATTGTTTTGGTTTAACAATTAGTTTATAAATATAGTAAAATGTTACAATATATGTTATCCTAACTATTTATAGTCAAAATGTGATCACTTTAAATTTTACTTTTTTAGAAGATTGTGCAATGACTATCTTCTTGGTAGTATACTTTATTTCGATTTTTCAAATAGCAGTTGTAAATCATCTTTTGCCTTTGAAAATTTAAAATATTTTGGTTCATGAAGTATTGAGTTAAAATAAATTTCTTGAGCTTCTGATTTACCTTTTAATTGTGAAGTGGCGCTAAATTGAGCAATAATTACAACATACAAATTTCCAATATTTACTTCGCTATATGAATTATTTTCTTCAAACCCAATCCAGTTAAAATCTTCAAAGTCCAGGTTTGTGTAATAGTAATATTTTCTTCCATTAAAAGACGGAAGTTTTTCTGAAAACTCTACAATTTTGTCATTTTTCTTTAACATTTGAAGAACCTTAAATCGGCCACCTACTAAAGCGTCAATTATACTTAAATAAAAGATTGATTTTTCTGTTTGATTTTTAAATCCGAGCTGATCAATATTAATATTAATTTTACTTAAATCAGCTTCATTAAAAAGAGATGCTATTCCTCCGTGAATTCGATAATAATAATTATCTAATAGCCATCTATCGTCAATATTTTTAGACAATACTTCGTTTGCAACTTCTATATTTGGTCTTATCGCTTTTGTTTTGCTTACAAGATTATAATGAATTTCTCTAAGTACATACCATAAATATAATTCTTCACTGCTTGGTCTTGCAAGATATTTGTCAGTCAAAATGCTTTTTTCACCTTTTCCAACTGCTATTAATGCATCAGCAATATGGTTTAATTTAGGAGTTCTTAATGAATCTATTGATTTTGCAAATTCTGAACCACTTGCATTTGTGTTTTTTGAATACAATTCACTAATTAAAATTAAATTTTTTAAATCCTTTGAATCAAGCTTTAATTGTGCAAAGTTGATAAATGATAAAAGTGTAAAAAATGATGTTATTACTATTTTCATGTTTGTTTTTTAAATTAGAACTTTAAAATATCTGCTGCCTTATTAGTTAAGTCAAACAAACTTCATTCCTCCTTCAAATATATAAAAATAAACCTAGTCCTGTCTATAACTATTCAGAACTGCTATATCGAGCAAATTAATACTAATCCAAGGAATAATGGGACTGATAATATATAAAGAATTTACTTGTCTCTAAAACTCCAACTCTCGAGAATACTCCTCTTTCGGTTCTTGAGTCAAAAACAAATTCAATTCATTTTTGTCATTAAACCCATTAATCTTTTGTCGATACCCTGCTGCTATAATAGGATTTTCTATTTCTAGTTTTCGAGCTTTACTCATTTCCAAAAACTCGGTTTCCATATCAATTCCTAAATAACGTCTGTTAGATAAATTAGCTACAATTCCTATTGTGGAACTTCCTGCAAAGGGATTTAATAATCATTCGCCAGGATTATTGGATACTAAAATAATTTAAGCATTTTAGGTCTATAAAAATTATAAAGATATTTAATGAATTGAAAATGAATTACTTTTAATTTTGTTTATAAATTATTGATTTTGATCACATTATAATTTGTTTATATAAAATAATGATCTAATATTTGCATCAAATCATTTATTATGAATACATCTTTTGAACGTTGTGAAAATACTAAAGTTGAATGGTTAACGCCTCCTGAATTAGTAAAAAAATTAGGTTGTTTTGATTTAGACCCTTGTAGTCCAATAAACGCACCTTTTTTGCATGCAACAACAAATTTTACAACTGTAGATGATGGATTAGCAAAAAATTGGTTTGGTAGGGTTTATCTTAACCCACCTTATGGTAGAGGTATGGAATTATGGCTGGAAAAACTAAAATTACATGGAAATGGAATTGCTCTAATTTTTGCAAGAACAGAAACTAAATGTTTCTTTGAGCATATTTGGAATGATGCTGATGCTTTACTATTTGTTAAAGGAAGAATAAAGTTTTATCATATAACAGGAATTCAGGCAGGAACTCCGGGTGCACCTAGTGTATTTATTGCTTATGGTAAAGAGAATGCAAAAGCTCTAAAAATGGCTGGTATTGAAGGTAGGTATTTGGATTTAAAATTATAAAATTTCATAAACAATGAATTCAGCAATATTGAATTCAGCATCAATTATCCATTCATTTTCAATTAAAAGTTTTTTTAATGCTTCATCTTCATTTCTAGCATTTTCAACAATTCCAATTACTTGCATATTATTAACTTCGTATAAGTTGTTTGGAGCCTCCGTTGACCCTTCGGGTGAAATAAATATATATTTTTTCATAGTTCTATTTTTTTATAATTTCCTCTTCCATTAAATTCTATTAATCCTTTATCTCTTAAAAACTGTAATTGCTGACGGATTTTATCTTTAATGTGATTGTTATTAGGGTATTTCACTTTTAACTTATCCTCAAAAGCATATAATTCATCTAATGTAAAAGCTTGCTTTTTAATTTCTTCAACACAATTTAAAACATCTAATATCCATCCTCTAGCTTCTAGGCTTTTAGATTTTAAAAAATCTGTGCTTTTTAATTTAATATGTACTTTTTCTCTTTCAATTATTTTTGAATTTTCAACTATAAAAATTCTTCCACTTTCTGGAACTTTTGAAATATCTATATTACAACCTATCCAACCTGCTCGTTTAGCAGTTATAGATAAAGGTTTTCTTTTGATAATAATTTCTGGCGTAAAAAATTGTTTTGGAATTACTAAAAAATTGTCAACAGTATTTCTATTATAAGTCAAAAAGAAAAAATTTGGATTAGTATCCGAAGTAATCCTTTTTATCATGCTTTCATAAGCGCCATCATTAATTGTAGTACTTAGTTTTCCGTTTTTGCTTTTTAATTCAAATTCTTCTTTACATTCTTTACAATAAAAATCTGCGACTGGCTTATTATTTTCAAAATCATTTAGTGATAATTGACCACAGTTTGGGCAGTATGAATTTTCTTTAACCCAATTTTCAGTTAATACTCTAGCGATTTGTGAATTGCTTTTATAACCATCTGCAAGCTTTAAATTAAAATTTAAATTCATTGTCTTTATTCTTTTATCAACTGGGTTTTACCGCCAGCCCATTTCAAAAATGGTTTTGCCTGCATAGTTATTCTATTTATTTCCAAACTTAACAATATTCTCCGACACTAAAAAATTATTGAACTAGGAAAACTCCTATTCAAAAATAGGGTCTACTTTATCCTCATTCAAAAATAGCCCTGCTTTGAATCTCCCTTTACTTGAAACCACAAAAAAAAAATCCCAAGCGCATCCCTACGCTTGAGATTTTTATCTGGCATTGAACCTCTGTTAGCCAGTTATCGCACTTCCATTAGCCTACGGTAACCGCACCTAAATACTCACTAGTAGCATACAATTTGTCGTCAACCGACACAAAAGTAGCCCATACTTGTACCTTAAACCCAGCAAAAAAAGTCGGCAAGGCAATACCCCCATGACCATGGTCACGAGAACCGGCATCCAATGAATAAATCATTGTTTTAGAAGTAGGCTCATACACGGCTACCACCAATCGGTCTGTAGCTGCGGCATCAGCAATACCACTATTGTCCGTCCAAGTAATTTCAATACTTTGTCCTGGTCCAGCTACCGCAGCAGCTGCGTTCAGTCCAAGTAAATTACCACGACTAATTAATACTCTGTTATACTCCCAGAGAAAATCTGGGGCTTCATATCTGATGGCTTCTCGCATCGTATAAGACGTCGCCAAATTGCGACGCGTTTCAATTTGAGTATTTCCACCAAAATACCGACTCAAAATTGGGTTTATCGGTCTAAGAAATTCAGCTACTAGGGTAAACTTTTCACGTTGTACCTTTTGTTTAGGAGTTGCCGGTCTAGAACTTTTTCGAGGCTTACTCCGCATTACATCCTTGCCACGCCACTTGGCACCTACTACTGGTCCTACCTTGCCAGAAAAGGCACCGATAATTCCTTTGTCATAAATTCCCATGGTTTCATTTTTTTAATGGGTTAAACAATCCTTTAACGTTTACTGATGTGTGCACTCAATCAACAAGCCAAAGATAATCACAAAATCATTACAAAATTTTTAATACACTGAATTGCAGACATTTGAAATAAAATAAATGAATTTGAAACCCTTTGCAATCCACTGAAAATAGTTGAAAGGATTTGAAAGGATTTGAAAGGGTTTGAAAAGAAATGATGCCTTTTGAAAGGTAATGATGCCTTTTGCATTCCCTTGCATAAAATTGACCGGTTTTGAATGATTAACGGTCTAAAATGGGGGTTTTGTTCGTAGCATGTTCGTAGCATGTTCCTGCTTTGTTCGCAAAAGAGGGGTGTTTTGCGAACAAAGCAGGAACAAAGTACGAGGAAAGTACGAATAAGGTACGATGAAATTAGGAAGGAGTGGGCCGTATTCCGTATACAGCAATTGTGTTCTACAGAATTGTTGGTGATTCACTAATAAGTAGGCATTACGATGTCATTTATTTCAAGCGTAATGCTTTTTATAGACAAAAGAAAACTAGGTGCCTGAGCTTATATAAGCAGGCATTTCAGAGTAGCTGAAAAAAGAATTCAAGCAAGGCGTCATTACAGACACAGAAAATCTATAACAAATGGGCGTTAAATATTTTAGTTTCTACCGATTTGGTGAAGAAACTCTCGGGAAAAAAATATTTGTTTCCGATGATTTTATAAGGGATTTTCTTCTCTTTGCGGTAGCGCCACAAAGTACTATCACTGATGTTTAATAGTTTTTTTACCTCATGAGCATCCAACCATTTTTCAACTTTTGCTTTTTCTTGTAAATGGCTAATGATTTTTTCTAACTCTTCAAGACGTTTTAGAAGGGCTTTTTTTGATTTCATGGCGTATAGTTTTAAGGTTCATATATAGTTATATTCGTTTTTTTGGCGTTGAATAGTTAAGGTCTCTTTAGCGGTATAAATCAGACTAAGGTCTTTTTTGTACGCTCTAAAAGACAAAGTTAATTGATTCTTAGCAGAATAGAAAGTCAAACTTATTCACAATTGACTGATTTTTTTAACAAAAAGGTTTTTTAGTAGTCAGTTTGCGGTGTTCGGTACAACCTATTCAAACGAAGCGTTTTGTTTCTTTTGTGTTTAAAAAATAGTCTTCATCATGCTATCCTCACCAAAGACTCAAAAACACTAAAACAGAATAATTATCTTTACTATCTTTGCAAAAACAAATACACAATGTCATCTTTTTATAAACTAAACGTTAAAGAAGTAAAACGCGAAACACCTAGCGCCGTTTCTGTTCTCTTCAATATTCCAACCGAATTACAAGCGGCCTATAAATTCACAGCAGGTCAATACATAAATTTAAAATTAACCCTTGACGGAAAAGAAATACGTCGTGCTTATTCCATCTGTTCTTCGCCCAACAGCAACGAATTGCGCATCGCCATTAAAGCGGTTAAAAACGGAAACTTTTCTAAGTTTGCTAACGACAATTTAAAAGCGGGAGACCTCCTTGAAGTAGGACAACCCGAAGGTAAATTTACTTTTGAACCCAGTGCCGACAGACAAAAAAACTATGCGGCCTTCGCAGCAGGAAGCGGAATAACTCCGATAATGTCAATCCTTCAATCGGTTTTAGAAAACGAACCAAATAGCTCTTTCGTTTTAGTTTACGGAAACAAAACCCCTGAAACTACTATCTTCCACAACCAATTACACCAATTGCAATTAAAATATGTGGGGCGTTTCTTTGTGCATTATGTATACAGTCAAGCCAAAGTAGAAAATGAACTTTTTGGTAGAATAGATAAATCCAACATCAATTTTGTGTTGAACAACAAACACAAAGAAAAAGAATTTGATAAGTTCTATTTATGTGGTCCTGAAGAAATGATAAATCTGTCAACAACCGTTTTAAAAGAACACAACGTTGCGGATAAAAACATCAAATTCGAATTGTTTACTACATCATCAACTGAAAATACCGAAGCGAGTTCTCATGAGGGTCATACTAAAATCACCATTTTAGTAGACAGTGAAGAAACTACTTTTGAAATGAGTCAGAAGCAAACTTTATTAGAAGCGGCTTTAAAACAAGGAATCGATGCCCCTTACTCTTGTCAGGGAGGTATTTGTAGTAGTTGTTTGGCTAGAATTTCTAAAGGAACTGCCGAAATGAAAAAGAATTCCATTCTAACAGACAAAGAAGTAGCGGATGGTTTAATCTTAACCTGTCAAGCGCATCCAACATCAAGTGAAATCTTTGTGGATTTTGATGATATATAATTAATTGGGAGTTTTCAGTCGCAGTTTTCAGACACTGCTAACTGCGACTGAATACTGAACACTACTTTCTCTACAGAAATAGTTCGCATAGCGTCGTCATAACCGGATACTTTTTTATCGCCATAGACAGAAGTCGGCAATAAAGGATATTGTGTTCTATCGGCAACAAGACAATTTTCTATAGGTTGATTATAAGGAATAAAACCAGCATAGGGATGCGTAGCACCCCAAAGTGTAATGGTTTTTACACCATACATAGCAGCTAGATGTCCATTGCCACTATCCATGGAAAGCATTACATCTAAATTGGATATAAGTTGAAGTTCTTCTTCGAAAGATATGACTTTAGTAAAGTTATATACATTTTCAAGTCCTGCTGCCATTTTATCCAACAAAACCTTTTCGTGTTTGCCTCCTCCAAAAAGAGCAATCTTAATCGATTTATCTTTAGCCAATGCCGCGATCACTTGCTGCATTAAATCTGAAGGATAGGTTTTACTTTTATAATGGGCAAACGGGGCTATTCCAATCCATTTGCCATTTTTATCGCCTATAATTTCTTTTACTTTTTCAGATAATGCCAATCGTTCTAAAAAAACGGGAGTACTCATATCTAAGTGATATCCTAACTTTTTAAAAGTAGCTACATGTCTTTCAATCATAGACTTTAAAGGTTTAAAGTCTTTATCCTTTAGGCTTGTTAACGCTTTCTTTTCTTCTCTCCCTTTATCGGTATATGCTACCATGCCTCCAAACTTAGAAAACAAATATCGGAGTATCTTAGAGCGGAGCACATCGTGTAAATCTGCAATTACCTCAACATCGTTTTCTTTTAAATCCTTATACAATCTATAAATACCTAGAAGCCCTTTATGTCTATGACGCGTGTGCGCAGACATGAAAGTTACGTTGGGAATGGTTTTAAAAAAAGGTTTGTAAAAAGGCCTTGAAACCACGGTTACTTCCACTGTTGGATATTGTTTTACCAAAGCTAAAATAACAGGTACGGTCATGGCAACATCGCCCATGGCAGATAGTCGAATGACGGCTATATGTTTCCCTTTATGAAGCAAATTACTGTAGAATTATTTCTTGTTTTGATACAAAACAGGGTTCAAATCATCATCATTGTACATTTTCATTTGTTTGTACACTTTCATGAATTTATCTCCGTTTTCAATATCGGTCAATAAATCATCGATTGCCGTTGACAAGTCTGTTCTTTGTTCTAAAAGCACATTTAATTTTTCTTGACATTTATCTCGATGCTCTTGAGAAGCTGCTCCACGATTTACTTCTTCTGTCATGTGATATATTTTCAATGCCAAAATAGACAATCTATCAATAGTCCAAGCGGGACTTTCGGAATTAATTTTTGCCGTTGACTTCACAGCAACATGAGCATATTGTTTTAAGAAATAACTGTCGATATATTCAACCATATCCGTACGCTCTTGATTCGAAGCGTCAATTCTTCTTTTTAAGGTCAAAGCCGCTACAGGATCTATTTGTGGGTCACGTATAATATCTTCAAAATGCCATTGAACGGTATCTATCCAATTTTTAAAATACAATAAATGTTCGATTTTATCTTTTGGATAAGGATTGTTAATAGGTTGGTCTACATTATCATAAACATGATAATCCTTGATACTTTGTTCAAATATAGAATAGGCAAATTTTGAAAACATATTGATACATTTTATTTTATTTCATACAAATTGACCCAAAGGTCTCGAGTGCAAAGATAGTTTTTATACTTTTACATAAACATACAAAATAGTCGTTTTATGCAAATTCATTACATTTCTGAAAACAACAGTATTCTTAATCATTTTTTGGCTCAAATACGTGATGTCACTATTCAAAAAGACAGCATGCGCTTCCGAAAAAACATGGAGCGTATTGGTGAAATCATGGCGTATGAATTGAGCAAAACATTAGAGTATAAAGCCATTGATGTGCAAACGCCATTGGGGATAAAACACACCACCACCATTGCAGACAATGTCGTTCTTTGTTCTATTCTTCGCGCAGGATTGGCATTACACCAAGGATTTATGAATGTGTTTGATACTGCTGAAAACGGATTTGTATCGGCCTATCGTCATCATCCAAATAATGATGATTATTTTGAGATTTTAGTAGAATACCAAGCCGCACCCTCTTTTGAAAATAAAAACTTAATTCTTATTGACCCAATGTTAGCCACAGGGCAATCTATGGTGGCGGTATTGAACAAACTACACTTGGAGCAAAAGCCTAAAGAAATTCATTTGGCTGTTGTAATTGCTGCTCCCGAAGGCATTGCCTATTTACAAGAAAATCTTCCCAACAATTGTCACTTGTGGGTAGCCGCCCTTGATGAAAAACTAAACGAAAAAAACTACATCATTCCAGGGCTGGGCGATGCTGGCGATTTAGCGTACGGAAGTAAATTATAATTGCGAAAAGAAACAGAAAAACCCACAAGCAATAGCAATAAATAAAATGATTTCTTGCTGTAATTTAAGCTGCAAATACTCTATAGTATTGGTTGCCATAATGGCCATTGGTAAAAAAGTAAACACCAAAACCTCATTACTCTTATTGGTAGAAATTAAGAAAATTATTATCCCTATTAAAGTAGTAAAAACTACTTTTTTATAGGATGCTTGAAGATTTAATGGCTTACCTGTAAGTGAAAAAATAAATGGGAAAATAAAAAATAGCACAAAAACAGTATACATTGAAAAGGCTATATTTTGATATTTATTACTAAAATAGTCCAGTTGAAAGTTGATGGTTTCCGATTGTAAATAGGTGTTTATAGCGGTTTTGTCTATCGCTAAAGCATAGAAGATAAAAATTGTGGCAGTAACAAAAAAGGCGATAAAAGGAACCAACCAATTTCTATAATCTCGAGATACGTGAAATAGAATAGAAATATAAACTACGATTATAAAAAGGATACACCAAAAATGAAATAAACTCGCAACAAATATCCAAAGTGCTGCATCAAATATCTTTTCCTTCGGTGATTTCAAGGTTTGTAATGAAATCAATCTCCTCATGGATAACAAAATGAAAAAATTAGCCAAGAGCAAATTAACATTATTAAAAATCTTAGGGAAAAAGAGTAAAAAAAGAAAGTAAAACAGAATAGTATAAGAACTGTCTTTAGTCAAACCATTTTTTTTTACAATAAAATTAGAAAAGAATAACGAAGCAAATAAAACGCCTAACAATACAACTTTCTGCATCATTCCTGACGAAGTAGTAGCTCCTATTGTAGTATGAAATTGGTATAAAAAAAAGACCAAAACCATCAATATTCCTAACAAAGAATAATTAATTGGTGTAGATTTTTTAAAAATGCTTGTTATCATAAGGATATTTTATACTTTTGTGGATGTAAATATAACACTTGTTTAAAAATGACAGCATTTTTCGAAGGAATACAAACGCTTTTTGTTGATTTTTTATTTAAACCTCTTGATGCATTACGTGCAGAAGAATTGAACAATTGGTGGATAGCAAATATTGTTAGTTGGACATTAATGGGTATTTGTGCTTATTATATTGTTTACTGGTGTAAACAATTAAAATCTCACAAAGACAACAACGAAGAAAACCAAGATACGACGGCTCACTCTTTCTTAAAGTAAGTCGAAACCGATATCTTTTCTAAAATACATCTTATCAAAATGTAGCTTATCTATGTTTTGATAAGATTTTTTTATGGCTTCTTGAAAGTCATTCCCAAAGGAAGTTACCGCAATAACCCTACCGCCATTAGTCACTACTTTTCCATTTTCTAGGGTAGTTCCTGCATGAAAAACAATAGACCCTTCTATATTTTCTAATCCTGTAATTTCAAATCCTTTTGCATAATCTTCTGGATAACCTCCAGAGACTACCATTATCGTTGTGGCACTTCTTTCATCAATTTCTAAAGAAACTTCATCTAGTTTTTGAGTAGCCACAGCTTGAAACAAGCCTACTAAATCACTTTTTATTCTAGGCATCACCACTTCGGTTTCAGGATCACCCATTCGAACATTATATTCAATCACCATTGGCTCACCATTAACGTTAATCAAGCCAATAAAAACAAACCCCTTATATTCTATTCCATCTTTTTGCAATCCAGCAATAGTGGGTTTCACAATTCGAGTTTCTATTTTTTCTAATAAAATAGCATCCGCAAAAGGAACAGGAGAAACAGCTCCCATACCCCCGGTATTTAATCCGGTATCTCCTTCACCAATTCGTTTATAATCTTTAGCCGTTGGTAGAATTTTGTAATTTTTACCATCGGTTAATACAAAACAACTCAATTCGATTCCATCAAGAAATTCTTCAATAACGACTTTAGAACTTGCGGCACCAAACTTTTTATGAACCAACATGTTTCGTAATTCCGCTTTAGCTTCTTCTAAATCTTGTATAATTAAAACGCCTTTTCCTGCAGCCAATCCATCTGCTTTTAAAACATAAGGAGCTTGTAAAGTTTCTAAAAACCGACAGCCTTTTTCTACTGTGGCTGCCGTAAAGCTATCATAAGCAGCCGTAGGGATTTTATGTTTAATTAAAAACTCTTTAGCAAATTCTTTACTTCCTTCCAATTGAGCGCCCACTTTTGACGGACCAATTACCGGAATAGAATTTAAAGCGGAGTCGTTTTTGAAGTAATCGTAAATTCCTAATACTAAAGGATCTTCTGGTCCTACCAAAACCATGTCCACTTTTTCTTGTAAAACAAACATTTTTATAGATTGAAAATCTAGTATGTTAAGTGATACATTGATAGCAATTTGGGATGTTCCGGCATTGCCAGGCGCTACAAAAAGTTTAGAGCATTTTGAAGATTGTAATAGTTTCCATGCCAGTGCGTGTTCTCTTCCACCAGAACCAAGTAGTAAAATTGTCATATTTTGCGTGTTGTTTGGCAAAAATAATGGATTTAAAGCAGGTATTATAATGTTATTATCTATTTTTAATTATTTTTGTTCAAAATTAAACACAACAAATTATGAAAAAAATAATACTTGCTTTAGCATTAATCTCTTTTACTGCTAATACGAATGCACAAACTTGGACTTCTGAATCTACAGGTTTTAGTACTCCTTCAAGAGGTCTAAGTGAAATAAACGTCATAGATGCCAATACTGTTTGGGCTTTTGCTTATGACGGAGCTACTACAACCAACAATGTTCAAGAATTTACTAGAACAACTAATGGAGGAAGTTCTTGGACTCCAGGAACTATTAATGTTGGAAATACCGCTTTATCCATTGGAAACATAAGCGCTGTTGATGCCAATACGGCTTGGGTAAGTGTATCTGATCCAACAAATGGTGGCGGTGGTGCTTGGAAAACTTCTGATGCAGGAGTGACTTGGACACAACAAAACACAACAGGTTTTACTTCTGCTTATTCTTGGTGTGATGGTGTTCATTTTTTTGATGCTAATAATGGTGTTGCTTTTGGTGACCCTGATACAGCTACAGCAACTACATTTGAAATATATAGAACAACTGATGGAGGTACTACTTGGTCAGCTGTTTCATCTCCAGCTATCACAAATGGTGATTATGGGTATTCAGGAAGCTTAGTGGCAGTAGGAAGCAGTATGTGGTTTCCAACTGCTAGTGGAAATATATATAGAACTAACGATAAAGGAGCTACATGGACAAAATTAAATTCTCCTATTGCTGATTTTGGTGCTAGTTTAACTACAACTTCTTCTGGAAAAATATTTTTTAGTGATGCAAATAATGGAATCTTAATTGGAAGTACCATTTCGGGAACAGGATCTACTGCAACTGTTACAGGTTATACATTATATAAAACTACTGATGGAGGTACTACATGGAGTGCTGGAGTTGCCTACACACAACCTTATACATATAATTTATGTTATATCCCTGGGTCAACTGTATTAGTAGCAACTGGTGTTGCAGTATCTGGTACTACTTATACTTATTCATCAGCTACTAGTGCAGATAACGGAACAACTTGGACACAAATTGATTCTGGAACACAAAGAGGTGTTGTTGCCTTTTTTGATGGAACTACGGGATGGGCTGGAGGATTTAATACCGATCCATTTACAGATGGTGTGTATAAATTCAGCGGAAGCTTAAGTAATGAAAAATTTGCAGTAAGCAACAATTTCAAAGTATATCCTAATCCAACAAATAATATTGTGACAGTTTCTTCAAATGGAATTGATACTTATAAATTGAGCGTTACAGATATTACTGGAAATATAGTTTTGGAAAAATCATTATCTGGATTAGAAAACACAATTGATATTGCTTCTCTATCTACTGGAGCTTATTTCTTCACTCTAAATTCTGATAGCAAAACAGAAACTATTAAAATTATTAAAAATTAATAGTAAATAAATAGTATTTTTAAGGGCTGACATTTTGTTAGCCCTTTTTATTTAAACTATGTTTTCTATTTTTAATTTATCATTACAAATGAATGGCTTCCCAATAAACGAAGCTATCACTGATTTTAATAAAATTAAATCGATAACCGAAGCTGATTTTGAGAACTATGTAAACGAAAAAAGAAAGGCTATTGTTGGATATCATTTGAAAAACAACAAATCTTATAATGATTTAGTTGGGAAAGCTACAGTTGAAAATTGGAATGACCTTCCAGTAATGACCAAGAAAGATTTTCAAAAACCTTTACAAGAAAGACTTTCAGCTGGTTTTACATTAAAAAATGTGTATGTAAATAAAACTTCGGGTTCTAGTGGAGACCCCTTCGTTTTTGCTAAAGATAAATTTAGTCATGCACTAACTTGGGCCAATATCATCAATCGCTTTGGATGGTTTGGTATTGATTTTAATTCTTCTTTACAAGCCAGATTTTATGGGATTCCATTAGACTTTATTGGAAATACTAAAGAACGAATCAAAGACTTTTTAAGTCATCGGTACCGTTTTCCAATATTTAATTTATCTGATGCTTTTTTAGAAACCGTCGTAGTGAAATTTAGTAAGAGGCGTTTTGATTATATCAATGGTTATACCAGCTCAATAGTATTATTTGCTAAATTTCTGCAACATAAAAACATTGTTTTAACAACCATTTGCCCCACTTTGAAATGTTGTGTTGTAACTTCTGAAATGTTATTTGAAGAAGATAAAGTATTGATGGAAAAACAATTTGGTGTTCCTGTTATCAATGAATATGGAGCCTCTGAGTTGGATTTAATTGCATTTCAAAATATAAACGGAGAATGGCAAGTCAATTCTGAAACGCTATTTGTAGAAATTTTAGATGAAAATAATACTGTTTTACCTCATGGAAAAGAAGGTCGAATTGTTATTACGTCGCTTTACAATAAAGCGCATCCATTTATTAGATATGATATCGGGGATATTGGAGTTTTAGATGAAAAAAGCACCATCAAAAAACCAATATTGAAAAAATTAATTGGAAGAACCAATGATATTGCTCTATTACCAAGCGGAAAAAAAGCACCTGGCTTAACTTTCTATTACATAACCAAAAGCATTATTGAAGATGACGGAAATGTGAAAGAATTTGTGGTAAAACAAACAAAAATTGATACTTTTGAAATTGAATATGTCAGTCAGAATAAATTATCTGAAAGTCAGATTCAGACTATTGAAAAAGCCATTACAACCTATTTAGAAAGTGGATTAACCTTCTCTTTTACTCGAAAAGAAAAATTGGAAAGAAGTAAGAGTGGAAAATTGAAACAATTTGTTTCCTTAGTAAAATAATATGAAAATTACCCTTATAGCAGGCGCTAGACCCAATTTTATTAAAATAGCCCCCCTTATTAAAGCGATTGAAAAAAAACAAACTGAAGGAGCGAATCTCTCTTTTAGACTAGTTCATACGGGGCAACATTATGACAAAAATCTTAGCGATACTTTTTTTGAAGAATTGAATATTCCATATCCGAATACCAATTTGGAAGTAAAAAGTGGTTCACAAGCCGAACAAACTGCCGCCATAATGATAGCTTTTGAAAAAGAGTTACTTGAAAATCCGTGTGATTTGGTTTTAGTGGTTGGCGATGTTAATTCAACTATGGCATGTGCGATTGTGGCAAAAAAAATGAATGTAGAAGTGGCTCATGTAGAAGCAGGGATTCGTTCTGGAGACATGACAATGCCCGAAGAAATCAATCGAATTGTAACCGATAGTATTACCGATTATTTCTTTACAACCTCAACTTGGGCAGGAGAGAATTTATTAAAATATGGTGCCAATCCTTCTTCCATTCATTTTGTTGGAAATGTAATGATTGATACACTATATCAAAATTTAGATAGAATTTCTGCTCCTTCATTTTGGGAAGAATTTGGTTTAGAAATTGGAAATTATATCATCCTCACCTTACACCGTCCATCGAATGTAGACGAAGAAAAATCGTTAATTGATTTACTGAAAGGCATTGATAAAATGGTGGGGGACAAAAAAATAATCTTTCCTATTCATCCACGAACTAAAACGATCTTAGGGGAATCTAATTTAGAGTTGAATAACATCATTTTTGTAGAACCTCAGGGCTACTTAAATTTTATGTATTTAATAAAAAATAGTTTTGCGGTGATAACAGACTCTGGAGGAATTTCAGAAGAAACTACTGTTTTGGGAATTCCGTGTTTTACCATGAGAACAACTACTGAACGACCAGAGACTGTTGCAATAGGAACTAATACTCTAGTAGGAATAGCGATTGATAATTTGGAAAAACTATATAATAAATTTCTACAAGAAGGACAAAAAAAGGCT
>Ga0214164_1000638_pt1 | contig 22633 bp, 23 predicted proteins | sample TroBogepilimnion_13_FD_153003 | JGI IMG/M metagenome (GOLD analysis project Ga0214164, IMG submission 153003) | Freshwater microbial communities from Trout Bog Lake, WI - Practice 03JUN2009 epilimnion v4 | ecosystem: Environmental > Aquatic > Freshwater > Lake > Epilimnion/Euphotic zone ...
CCAACAACAGCAGAATACTTAACGGTCGTCGGCGATACCATCAGCGCACATCACGCCCAAATCTATCAGTATCTCAACTTCAATTTGATGGATGCGTATAAAATTAGTAAAACAATTAGTTCAGGCAAAAAAGTAATTGCCATTAATGCTGGCGCGGTTGTTTAACTACAATAGCAATAATTTTAAAAACATCACAATAATAATAAAACGCAATTGGGAGCAAGGATGAGTTCTATCGAATCAGTGATGCATGAAACAAGAGTTTTCATGCCGAGTGAGGAACTGCAAGCAAATGCTAATGTTAAAGGCATGGCTGAATACCAAGCGCTTTGTAAAAAAGCAGGCGATGACTATGAAGGCTTTTGGGCTGATTTAGCACGTGACCTACTTGATTGGAAAAAGCCTTTCACCAAAACCCTAGATGAATCAAACGCACCTTTTTATCGATGGTTTGATGATGGCGAGATTAATGTTTCTTATAACTGCTTAGACCGCCATTTGGCGACTAGAGCTAATCAGACCGCCATTATTTTCGAAGCGGATGATGGCTCAGTGAGTCATGTCACTTATCAAGACTTGTATCACCGCGTTTGCCAACTTGCGAACGGACTTAAATCACTCAAACTCAATACTGGCGATCGTGTCATTATTTATTTACCAATGGGCGTTGAAGCCATTGTAGCGATGCAAGCTTGTGCACGTTTAGGCTTAACGCACTCAGTTGTGTTCGGTGGATTTTCATCTAAAAGCTTACAAGAGCGCATTCAAGATACTGGCGCACGTGCTGTCATCACGGCTGATGGTCAATTCCGTGGCGGCAAAGCTTTACCATTGAAATCTGCTGTAGATGAAGCATTGGCAATGCCTGGCTGTGAAACCGTTGAAAAAGTCATCGTTTATAAACGCACTGGCTTGACGATAGATTTGAATGGCCGTGATATTTGGTGGGATGACTTAATTGCAGGCCAAGCGAATACTTGTGAACCTGTTTATGTAAATGCTGAGCACCCATTATTCTTGCTCTATACATCTGGCTCAACAGGCAAGCCTAAGGGGGTTCAACATGCCTCTGCGGGGTATTTATTGCATGCCATGAACACCATGCGCTGGACGTTTGATGCGAAAGACGGCGATGTCTTTTGGTGTACAGCAGACGTGGGCTGGATTACTGGCCACAGTTATGTAGCATATGGCCCATTGGCTTTGGGTGTGACTCAAGTGGTATTTGAGGGAATCCCAACTTATCCCGACGCAAGTCGTTTTTGGCGGATGATTGCTGCGCATAAAGTCAGTATTTTTTACACAGCGCCCACTGCGATTCGCTCATTGATTAAGTCCTCAAGCACTAATCCTGAGCTTCATCCTAAGCAATATGACTTAAGTAGCTTACGTTTATTAGGCTCAGTAGGCGAACCGATTAATCCTGAAGCTTGGATGTGGTATTACGAAGAAGTAGGCAACAACAATTGCCCAATTATGGATACCTTCTGGCAAACAGAAACTGGCGGTCATGTGATTACGCCATTACCAGGGGTCACCCCACTCATTCCAGGCTCATGCACTCTCCCCTTCCCAGGCATTCAAGCTGATGTCGTCGATGAAACAGGCAAGGATGTGCCTTGGGGAACTGGCGGCCTCATGGTCATTAAACGTCCATGGCCTTCAATGATTCGAACCATCTGGAATGACGATGAACGCTATGTAAAATCTTACTTCCCAGAAGATTTAGGTGGAAAACTATATCTGGCTGGCGACGGCGCGATTCGTGATGCGGAAACAGGTTACTTCACCATCATGGGGCGTATTGATGATGTGCTGAATGTTTCTGGTCACCGCTTAGGCACCATGGAAATCGAGTCTGCATTAGTAGCCAATCCTTTAGTAGCTGAAGCTGCTGTAGTGGGCAGGCCTCACGACATCAAAGGTGAATCTATTGTTGCTTACGTTGTACTTAAAGGTAAACGTCCTGAGGGTGAAGATGCTAAGAAAATTATTGCAGAACTACGCGAATGGGTTGGTAAAGAAATTGGCCCAATTGCCAAGCCAGACGACATTCGGTTTGGGGACAATTTACCTAAAACACGCTCAGGAAAAATCATGCGTCGTCTGTTACGAAGCCTAGCAAAGGGCGAAGAAATCACCTCGGATATTTCAACTTTAGAAAATCCAGCGATTCTTGAACAACTAAAACAAAGCATCACTTAAGTTCTAATTTAAATGCAGCAAATCAAGATGGGGCAGTTTGCCCCATCTGCATGATAGGCGCAGCAATTTACATCAAACGCATTCACGCTTATCATGCTGTCCGCGCGCTCAATTAAAAGCGCGATTTTTAACAAAAATAGGCAACGCATTCATGTTGAATAAGCAAGTCGATGTTTTATTAGTGGGCGCAGGAGTGATGAGCGCAACGCTAGCGGCTATGCTAAAAGAACTGGACCCTGGTCTATCCATTCATATGATTGAGCGCCTACCGAACGTTGCAGGTGAAAGCTCTGATGGCTGGAATAATGCTGGCACAGGCCACGCTGGCTACTGCGAACTCAACTACACCCCACAGAATTCAGATGGTAGCGTTGCGACAAACCGCGCGCTTCAAATCAATGCTGCGTTTGAAGAGTCACTCCAGTTTTGGTCTTACTTAGTAGAACAAAATATTCTAAAAGCTAAAGACTTTATCAACCCAACGCCTCACCTCAGCTTTGTGTGGGGTGAAGAGAACGTCGCTTTCCTAAAAAGACGTTTTGAGAGCCTTTCCCAACATCCATTATTCCAAGATATGGAATATAGCGAAGATGTCAGCAAACTCAAGCAGTGGATGCCACTCATTATGGAAGGGCGAGACAACCAAATAGTTGCTGCCACGCGAGTCGATTATGGAACTGATGTGGACTTTGGTGCATTAACGCGCGGGTTGATTTCACACCTACAAAAACAAAACGGTTTTGAGCTTCAGCTCAATCAAAATGTACGTCGCTTAAAGCAAGATAAGCGCGGTATTTGGAACGTCAACATCCAAGACCGCACAACCAAAAAATCACACACCATTCATGCCAAGTTTGTATTCCTCGGCGCCGGCGGTGGAGCCTTACCTCTCCTTCAAAAATCTCGCATTCCAGAAAGCAAGGGCTATGGCGGCTTCCCTGTGAGCGGATTATGGTTGGTCTGCAAAAACCCTGAAATTATCAAAGGGCATAACGCCAAGGTATATGGCAAGGCTGCAATTGGTGCGCCACCTATGTCTGTGCCGCATTTAGATACTCGCATTATTGATGGCGAGCCTGCGTTATTGTTCGGCCCTTATGCTGGATTTACCACTAAGTTCCTCAAAAAAGGCTCATTCTTAGATTTGGCGAAATCATTTAAGGTGAATAACCTTAAATCGATAATGTTCGCAAGCTTACGTAACATGGGCTTAACTCGCTACTTGATTGGTGAGGTCGTGCAATCTCAAGAAAGCCGCATGAAGTCATTGCAACAATACTTCCCTAATGCAAAGCCTGAGGACTGGCATCTAGCTACGGCTGGCCAACGTGTACAAATCATTAAAAACTGCCACAAAAAAGGCGGAAAATTAGAATTTGGCACTGAAATTGTGACAGCCAAAGATGGCTCTATTGCATCATTGCTAGGAGCCTCTCCTGGCGCATCTACCTCGGTTCAAGCGATGACGGATGTCATTAAGCGTTGCTTTAGTGACCGTATTCAAACACAGGAGTGGAAAGTAAAAATGCGCATACTGGTGCCATCTTACGGACAATCACTTATTGATGATGCTGAGCTACTAAAAGAAGTCAGAACCAGAACACTTAGGACACTTGAGCTTAAGAAACAACCATCATAAAAAAAGCCCAGCAATGCTGGGCTTTTCATGTTCGACTTAAAACTACTTGAATTTCTCTTCGTTCACAATTTTTTCTAGTAGCTTTTTAAATTCAGGACCAACTTCGGGATGACGCAACCCTAAACGCACAGTCGCTTCCATGTAGCCCGCTTTGGAGCCGCAATCGTAACGAACCCCATCATATCGGTATGCCAAGATTTGCTCTTCAGCTAACAAAGCTGAAATACCATCAGTCAACTGAATTTCACCGCCAGCACCTGGTTTTACTTTGTCTAAATGATGAAAAATTCTTGGGGTTAAAATATAACGGCCCACAACACCCAATGTAGATGGCGCATCTTCTGGTTTTGGTTTTTCTACAATACCAGACACCTGCTCAATTTGTTCATTCACTGGCGTTGTTGCCACAATACCGTAACTCTTAGTTTGCTCACGTGGCACATTCTGCACCCCTAACAATGAGCAACGATAATAATCGTAAGCCTCAACCATTTGCTTCATCACTGGCACTTTTCCATCCAACAAGTCATCTGCGAGGAGCACAGCAAATGGCTCATCATTCACTACTGGTCTTGCAATACGTACCGCATGACCCAGACCTAAAGCCTGTGATTGACGTATATAAATACAATTTACATGCTTGGGAATAATGTTCTGAACAATTTTCAGTAGCTCTGTTTTTCCATTACGATAAAGCTCATTCTCAAGCTCATAAGCCATATCGAAATGATCTGGTATTGCCCTTTTATTACGTCCGATAATAAATACTAAGTCAGTAATTCCTGCATCAATGGCTTCTTCAACCGCATACTGAATCAAAGGCTTATCGATAATTGGCAACATCTCCTTTGGGTTAGCTTTGGTCGCTGGCAAAAAGCGCGTGCCAAGACCCGCAACAGGGAAAACAGCTTTTGTAACTTTCTTCATAGTGCTACCTTTGATGTTCATTTCGTATTATTCAGTAATAATTGCTTGATACTTAGACTTCAATTCATCAGTCAAATGCGGGGCTAATACTTGCAACATTTGTGCGAACACTTTTGGATTGCCTGCGGCAATATTGCCTGTTTCAATCCAAGTCTCATTGCCTTCAAAATCGCCCACAATACCGCCCGCTTCTTGCACTAACAATGCACCGGCTGCGATATCCCATTTAGACAAACCAATTTCCCAGAACCCATCAAACCATCCGGCTGCTACATAGGCCAAATCGAGCGCTGCTGAACCAGGACGGCGAAGACCGGCTGTATTTTTAATCATGTCTTTAAACATGCCAAGGTAAGTATCTAGGTGTTTAAAGTCACGGAATGGAAAGCCCGTACCGATCATTGCACTTTGAAGCTTAGCGCGATTACTCACACGAATACGTTTGTCGTTTAAAAATGCACCGCGCCCGCGCGTCGCAGTAAACAAATCATTGCGGCTTGGATCATACACAACTGCTTGCTCTAACTGACCGCGGCTCATCAATGCAATCGAAACAGAATATTGTTCAAAGCCGTGTAAGAAATTAGTGGTGCCATCTAATGGATCAATAATCCAAACGTGCTCAGCGTCTGTGCGATCATTGCCACTTTCTTCACCGATAAAGCCATGATCTGGATAAGCTTCTTGAAGTGTTTCAATAATTGCACGCTCTGACGCATGGTCGACTTCACTCACAAAGTCATTGTAATTTTTACTATGTACCTTAATCGAACCCACATCTTGAGAGGCGCGATTGATGATGGTGCCAGCACGGCGCGCGGCTTTAACCGCATTCGTAAGCATTGGATGCATGTGTATTTTCCATTGTTGCCCGATATCGGATTCCGACATCTGTGTAGTAAAACTACATCAGGCATGATTAAAGAGCTGTTAAAATAACATTTTAATGCTTTATGCCATGACTTCCAAACTTAACTTGCTAAATAATTTCCGCATTGTGCTCTGCCAAACTAGCCACCCCGGCAATATTGGCTCAGCGGCACGCGCGATGAAAACCATGGGGCTCAGTCAGCTCTATTTGGTTCAACCTAAACACTTCCCAGACAATGAGGCCAACGCGCTTGCTTGTGGCGCTGTTGACCTACTTGAGAACGCGGTGGTTTGCGATACATTAGAAGATGCTTTAAAGGGCTGCGCCGTCGCGATTGGAATGAGCGCTCGCAAACGCCAGCTTTCTCATGAACTCATGTCGGCGCGCGAAGCAGCAACAAAAGCAGCAAATATTGCAAAAGGTGAGCAAGCTGTAGCTTTGGTGTTTGGCACAGAGATGAGCGGTCTTTCAAATAGAGAGCTAGACCTTTGCCAATTACTTGCGATGATTCCGACCAATCCTGATTTCTCATCACTGAATGTCGCTGCAGCTGTCCAAGTGATGTGCTATGAACTCCGCATGGCAGCAGGCGAGAACAATATTGAGAAAACTACTAACAAAGCACCTCTTGCGACGAGTGAAGAGATTGAAGGCTTTTATCAGCACCTAGAAGAAACGCTTATCAAGGTGGGATTTCTAAATCCCAAAGAACCTAAAAAACTGATGCAGCGCGTTCGCCGAATTTACGCACGTGCTAGTTTGGAAAAAGAAGAAGTAAACATTTTGCGTGGTATATTAAAACTTACGCAAAATCCAAGAAGCTTTAGCGATAAAGAGTAAAGAAAAATGTTTAAGCAGATTAAAGAAGATATTTCGGTTGTATTCGAACGAGACCCGGCAGCTAGAACGCATTGGGAAATAATCACCACCTACCCTGGCGTCCATGCATTGATTACTCATCGCCTTTCACATTGGGTTTGGGGCAAACGCTTCTTCTGGATTGCTCGCTTCCTTTCACATATCGGACGTTTTCTTACAGGCATTGAAATCCATCCAGGCGCCACCATTGGGCGCCGCGTATTTATTGATCATGGCATGGGTGTTGTCATTGGCGAAACAGCCGTCATCGGCGACGATTGCACGCTCTATCATGGCGTTACGCTTGGCGGCACCTCATGGAATAAAGGCAAACGCCATCCAACACTAGAACAAGGTGTTGTCATTGGTGCGGGCGCCAAAGTATTAGGCCCAATCATCATCGGAAAAGGTGCCAAAATAGGTTCCAATGCTGTGGTCGTCAAAGACGTTCCAGAGAATGCAACTGCGGTTGGCATCCCCGCCCGCATACTTGAGCAAGAACCCAATAAACAGCGCGATGATATGGCTGAAAAAATTGGCTTCTCAGCTTATGCTGTTAGCGACAATGCAAAGGACCCGATGACCAAAGCCATTCATGCTTTGCTTGACCATGCCGCAGCACAAGATGTGAAATTACAAGAGGTAATGGCGCAGCTTAATAAGCTAGGTGCGGATGTGGAATCAGATGCTGAAGTTGGAAAAGCATTTGATGTGGATGCGTTTAAGAAACTTTAAGGCTCAAAGGGCTTAAACGCCCTTATTTTCGCCAGCGCGAATCCACTGCAATAAATTAGACCATTGCTGAATATCTTGTTTGACACGTGAAGGGCTCATGTCGAATAGGCTCATGCCACCTTCGGCTGCGTGCACATAGACTTGTGCGTTACGTAAATGCCCCATGACAGGGAAGCCACTTTGGGCCAAATACTCTTCTAAATTAAGCGCAGCTTTTGTTCTAGCATTCACGCGCATCCCCACCATTGCAACAAATGTACGCTCTTTTCGAACGGCTTTTTCTTCTCTAAGCACTTCCAGAAAGTCTTGCGTAGCATTGATATCAAAAGTTGAAGACTGCATTGGGACAATCACCCAATCTGCTGCTTTTACCGCATCACTTAGCTTGTCCCCGCGCAATCCCGCAGGCGAATCAATCACATTAATATCAGCACTTAAACTGCTAATGTTTCCACTTCGTCCGTTAAGCGCATGAATGAGTGGCAAATCAATAGAGCGGCGCTCAAGCCACTCTAGTGAAGATTGTTGCCTATCCATATCAGACAAGACAACATGACGGCCTCGACTAGCAAAATAGCCAGCCAAATTAGTTGCTAGCGTTGTTTTACCGCTACCCCCTTTGGGGTTCGCGATCAAAAACGTTTTCATTACTTCTTAACAGCAGGTTTTGCAGTTGGTGCTAGCTTAGCGGGCGCTTTAGTTGCTGCAGCTGGCTTTGCTTGAGGCGTTACTTTTTTAGCTGGCGCTGATTTAGCAACCACTGGTTTGGCTGCTTTTGTTTTTACCTTAGCCGCTTTTTCATCAGCTTTTGCTTTTGCCTTTGCTACTTTATCTTGAATAGCTGCCATGTTTGCGCGCCATTCTTGTAACTGCTCATCTTCCAATTCCAATTGAATAGCAATCGCCTCTTCAACTGTTAATTTCTCTTTTTGCAAACGCTTAGGTAATTTACCACCCATGCGTGAAAGCACACGGTCACGATCTTCTTCGCTTAATTTTTTTGCTTTTGCAATGTAATCTACATTAATTGTTTTCATATGTACTTTCCCCTAATAACACTCGATTGTGTTTTTATTATTATAGAGGCTTCTATAGCCCAACTCTGTTACATATTTATGACAAATAAATGAAAAAACACATTTAATATTTCATCAAATTTTCATAAATCTCACTAAGAACCATCTTAGAATTTTTAAAACCTAGATGGATGTGGACATGACGAAACTTACAGACATAAAGCAAACTCATCGATTAAAGTTTGCCTTGGTCACCGAAACATTTAAACCCGAAATTAATGGCGTCGCGATGACGCTAGGTAAGATAACCGACTGTCTTTCTAACAATCAGCATCAAGTCCAAGTCATTCGCCCAAAGCAAAACAATCAAGATGCTCCAGCTGACTCGCAAAACTTCAAAGAAGTTTTAGTTACGGGAATGCCGATTCCCTTTTACAAGCACTTAAAATTTGGCTTTCCTGCTAAAAATCGTTTAATTAAATTGTGGTCAGGAAACAAACCAGACGTGGTACATATCGCCACCGAAGGCCCTTTGGGTTGGTCAGCACTCCACGCTGCAAAAAAACTCAATATTCCAGTGATTAGCTCTTATCACACCAATTTTCATCAATACTCTAAACATTACGGCGCAAGTTTTTTAATGAGACCGATTGAAAGCTATTTAAGATACTTTCATAACCAAACCTTGGCGACACTTGCCCCAACACAAAAAGTTGTTAAAGAACTCGAAGCAAGCGGCTATAAAAATGTTTCAATCATGGCAAGAGGCGTGGATACAAGCCAGTTCTCCCCAGCTAATCGTTCAGCTGATTTACGAAAAAAATGGGGTGTAGATGAAGACGATTTGGTTGTTATTCATGTAGGCAGGCTCGCCAAGGAAAAAAACATTCTTTTAGTATTGGATGCATTTCGCGCCATCCAAAAAACCGAGCCAACTGCAAAATTGGTATTTGTGGGTGACGGTCCAATGCGAGATGAGCTTGCAAAAGCTTGTCCACAAGCAATTTTCTGCGGTAGTCAGCAGGGGAAATCGCTTGCTGAGCACTACGCCTCTGCAGACTTATTTATCTTTCCTAGCGTTACCGAAACCTTTGGCAATGTAGTACCAGAGGCATTAGCCAGCGGCTTATGTGTTGTAGCTTACGACTATGCAGCAGCTGGAGATATTATTAAACACCGCAACAGCGGTTTATTAGTGGCATTCAATCAAAGTAAAGCACTCATTAATACTGCTGTTGAAGCCGCCAAAAATAGCGGCCTGCTAAAGCACTGCAAAAAACACTCCATTAGCAGTGTTGCGAACATCCGCTGGGAAAGCGTGATTGAAGAACTAGAATCCCTTCTATACGCCACAGCAAACGGGTTTAAACCAATCAAACCCAAAAGCAAGCGTGTGCGACAAAGAGCCATCCGATTAGCACTTCATAAAAAAATCAATCTCATCAAACTCTAAGACAGCCTAACATCAAACGTTTCGAGCTCAAATTAATACTTGACTAAAGTATTGGGTTATTATAATATTCCAGCTTGTTTGAGGCTATCAAAACATCCTTAGCCATTACCCCAAACCTCTAGGAAGATTAGTATGCGATTAACCACCAAAGGTCGATTTGCAGTCACCGCCATGCTGGACCTTGCCATGAGCGAAGCAGACAAACCTGTCACTTTAGCTGGCATCAGTGAGCGCCAAAGCATTTCTTTATCTTACCTAGAGCAACTCTTCAGCCGTTTACGCCGTTGTGGTTTAGTTAAAAGTGTTCGCGGCCCAGGCGGCGGCTATCGCATTGCAAAACCGTTAAGTGAAATTTCAGTGTCCGAAATCATTAGCGCAGTGGACGAACTCATCGACGCTACCCAATGTGGGGGCCAGGAAAACTGCCACGACGAAGGCCGATGCATGACCCATGATTTATGGACTAGCCTCAATGTGAAAATTTTAGAATATCTTTCAGGCATTAGCTTGGCTGACTTAGTTGCAAGCAATGAAGCTAAAGCAAAAGGTGAAAGCAAACCTATTTCGTTTAATGCAAAAAAAGAATTTGCGGCGGAATTGCTGGTTAATTAACCATGTCGAACGAACACATTTTTTTAGATAACAACAGCACCACGCTTTTAGACCCACGCGTACTAGAAGCAATGCTTCCATACATGCAAAACCAATATGGTAATGCCACTAGCCGCCATTTATATGGTCGCGCAGCACGCCAAGCGCTTGATCAGGCACGTGAACAAGTCGCTGAGGCTTGTGGGGCGCATCCATCACAAGTCATCTTTACCGCGAGTGGTACAGAAGCAAATAACTTCGCCATTCGCGGAATGGCTGGCAACAATGAACATGCCAAGCAAATTGCTGTGAGTGCCATAGAACACCCAGCGGTTACTCGTCCTGCTTTTGCACTTCGTGAAAATGGCTACCGTGTTGCAGTGATCGCGACCGATAACTTTGGAAAAGTTGATCCACTAAGTTTAGATGTTGCATTAGAGAAACCAACTAGCTTAGTTTCTGTAATGCTCGCAAATAATGAAACAGGCGTGATTCAAGATATTGCGAAGTTAGCTGAAATCGCTAAATCCAAAGGCGCACTTTTCCATACTGACGCTGTGCAAGGATTAGGCAAGCTATCACTAGATTTTGAGTCATTAGGTGTTCATGCGATGACTGTTTCATCACACAAAATCAATGGCCCGCAAGGTGCTGGCGCCCTGATTTTAGATAAGCGCGTGGATATCAAACCGCTATTACATGGTGGCGGTCAAGAAAAAGGCATACGAAGTGGCACCGAAAACGTGGCTGCAATTGTCGGCTTTGGCGCGGCATGTGCATTACTCAAAACTGAACGCGAGACTCGCTCGGAAGTAACAGGTCAATTACGTAATTCCTTTGAACTTGGCCTAAAAGATTTAGGTGCAACGATTTTTGGTGATAAAGCAGCCCGCTTAGCAAATACCAGTTTTTTTGCTTTTAATGAAATTGAAGGCGAAACACTCGTCATGGCTTTAGACCGTAAAGGCTTTGCAGTCGCAAGCGGATCAGCATGTTCAAGCGACAGCACAGAGCCTAGCCACGTATTAATGTCGATGGGCGTTGCGCCAGACTTGGCGCGTGGCGCAGTGCGCGTGAGCTTTGGTGCAAAGAATACCAGTGATGAACTCAATCGCTTTTTAGCTGCCCTACAAAGTGAAGTTCAACGTTTACGAGAACTGACAGCGATTGCAGTTTAATAGCATTAGAAATTTAAGACTTACAGGAAATATATGACAGTAAAAACACCAATTTATCTTGATTACTCAGCGACGACACCGGTTGACCCACGTGTTGCTGAAAAAATGATTCCGTACATTACGGAGCATTTTGGTAATCCTGCTTCACGTAGTCATCCATTTGGCTGGACAGCCGAACAAGCAGTTGAAGAAGCGCGTGATGAAGTTGCAAAATTGGTAAACGCTGACCCACGAGAAATTGTGTGGACATCGGGCGCAACAGAATCTAACAACCTTGCCATTAAAGGTGCAGCTAATTTTTATAGCGGCACTAAAGGCAAGCACATCATCACCGTGCAAACCGAGCATAAAGCTGTGATTGATGCATTCCGTGAATTAGAACGCCAAGGCTTTACTGCAACATATTTAGCACCGGAACCAAACGGCTTAATTGATTTAGAAAAATTCAAAGCAGCGATTCAACCTGATACTGTTTTAGCTTCTGTGATGATGGTGAACAACGAAATTGGCGTAATCCAAGACATTACTGCCATAGGAAATATCTGCCGTGAAAACAATATCATTTTTCACGTAGATGCAGCGCAAGCAACAGGCAAAGTGGATATCGACTTGGAAAAGTTGCCAGTCGATTTAATGAGCTTCTCAGCGCATAAAACTTACGGGCCTAAGGGCATTGGTGCTTTATATGTTCGCCGTAAGCCACGCATCCGCATCGAAGCACAAATGCACGGCGGCGGTCATGAACGTGGTATGCGTTCAGGCACATTAGCGACACATCAAATTGTCGGCATGGGCGAAGCGTTCCGTATCGCACGCTTGGAAATGAAAGCTGAGAACTTACAAATTAGACGTCTACGTGACCGCCTGCTAGCAGGCCTTGAAGAGATTGACGAAGTGTATGTTAATGGCGATATGAAAAACCGTGTACCGCACAACCTCAACATCAGCTTTAACTTTGTTGAAGGCGAGTCACTTATTATGGCGGTGAAAGACATTGCCGTCTCAAGCGGCTCTGCATGTACGTCTGCAAGTTTGGAGCCAAGTTACGTATTGCGTGCCTTGGGTCGCTCTGATGAGCTTGCACATAGCTCAATTCGGTTCTCAATCGGTCGTTTTACAACCGAAGAAGATGTGGACTACACCATCGGTTTGATGAAGAGCAAAATTGGTAAATTACGCGAGCTATCTCCGCTTTGGGAGATGCATTTGGATGGGATTGATTTAAGTAAAGTTGAGTGGGCTGCCCACTAAAAGGAGTATCAAAATGGCATATTCAGATAAAGTTTTAGATCATTATGAAAACCCAAGAAACGTGGGGACGTTAGACAAAAATGATCCTCACGTTGGCACTGGCATGGTTGGCGCGCCGGCATGTGGCGACGTCATGAAACTGCAAATTAAAGTAAATGATAGTGGCATCATTGAAGATGCTAAATTCAAAACCTACGGCTGCGGCTCAGCGATTGCTTCGAGCTCGCTCGTAACCGAGTGGCTAAAAGGAAAAACACTAGACCAAGCGGCTGAAATCAAGAATTCAGCAATTGCAGAAGAGCTTGCTTTGCCGCCAGTTAAAATTCACTGCTCAGTGTTGGCTGAAGATGCAATCAAAGCTGCTGTTGCAGACTTGAAATCAAAACAACCTGCTTAATAAGGCATAAAAGATTTATGGCAATTACACTCACAGAAACCGCAGCACAACGTGTTGAAAAGTTCTTGGCAAACCGAGGCAAGGGCATCGGCCTGCGCCTAGGCGTTAAGACCACGGGCTGTTCTGGCATGGCTTATACATTAGAGTTTGTAGATGATATGCAGCCTGAAGACACTGCTTTTGAGAGCCATGGCGTCAAGGTGATTGTTGATCCTAAAAGCTTGGTTTACATCGATGGCACAGAGTTAGACTTCACCAAAGAAGGCTTAAATGAAGGCTTTAAATTCAACAACCCTAACGTCAAGGATGAGTGTGGTTGCGGTGAAAGCTTTACTGTTTAAGTCTTTTTATGGATTTGCTACAAAGAAATTACTTTGAATTATTGGGCTTGCCCACACAGTTTGAAATTGATCTAACGCTACTAGATAAGCATTACCGCAAACTTCAATCCGAAGTGCATCCAGATCGATTTGTAACGGCTTCAGCCAATGAGCGCATGCAGTCCATGCAAATCGCCACACAAGCGAACGAAGCTTACCAAATATTAAAAAACTCCACGGCGCGAGCTCGGTATCTGCTTCAACTCAATGGTATAGAGACATTAGAAGAAAGCAACACGGCGATGCCAGCAGATTTTTTAATGTTGCAAATGGAATGGCGTGAAGCCATTGATGATGCCAATGCTGCTAAAGATATATCGGCGTTAGATGCACTACTCATTGAAATCAAACAAATGGCGAAAGCTTTATCACTAAATCTCAGCGGGCAGTTTGCAGAAAAAGCTTATATAGAGGCTAGCGAAAGCGTCAGAAAGCTGAGCTTTATTGATAAAATTAGTGCTGATATTAATCGCGCAATTGAACAATTAGAAAACTAATCCCACATGGCTTTATTACAAATCGCAGAACCAGGCATGAGTGCCTCACCTCATCAGCATAAGCTGGCGATAGGCATAGACCTTGGCACGACAAACTCATTGGTAGCGACTGTACAAAGCGGCATGAGTACCGTTTTGCAGGACGAGCATGGTCACGCCCTGCTTCCATCAGTGGTGCGTTATCTAGAAGATGGAAACATTTCAGTTGGCCATTTAGCGCAAGCAGCACAAAGTGCAGACCCTAAAAATACTATTAGCTCAGTGAAGCGCTTTATGGGGCGAGGCATTAACGATATCCCTGACACCACACACATCCCTTACAAATTCCGCCACACAGGCGCCGGCATGGTGCAAATCGAAACACGCGCTGGCATCAAAAGCCCGGTTGAAATCTCGGCTGAAATTTTACGTTCACTTAAAATTCGGGCAGAGAAAGCTTTAGGTGGCGAACTCACTGGCGCAGTAATTACAGTGCCCGCCTACTTTGATGACGCTCAGCGTCAAGCGACCAAGGATGCTGCCCGCTTAGCCGGTTTAACCGTTTTACGCTTACTTAACGAACCAACCGCTGCAGCAGTGGCTTATGGCTTAGATAACGCTTCAGAAGGCGTTTATGTCATTTATGACTTAGGTGGCGGTACATTTGACGTATCCATCTTGCGCTTATCCAAAGGCATTTTTGAAGTGCTCGCGACAAATGGTGACTCAGCATTGGGCGGTGATGATTTTGACCACCGTATTTTCTGCTGGATATTGTCCGAAGCAGGCTTACCTCCGCTCAATCAAGAAGATACAAGAACGCTCTTAACCAAAGCTCGCGAAGTAAAAGAATGGCTAAGCGAGAATCCTGAAGCGCAAATCACGAGCATCCTAAGCACTGGAAAACTGGTAAACATCAAGCTGACTGCCGATAAGCTAGTCGAGCTCACACAAACATTGGTCACCAAAACGCTAAATCCAACACGCAAAGCTCTTCGTGATGCGGGCTTAAGCATAGAAGAAATTAAAGGCGTCGTGATGGTCGGCGGGGCAACACGCATGCCGCAAATTCGCCAAGCTGTTGCAGAATTTTTTAAGCAAGAACCGCTGACTAATTTAGACCCTGATAAAGTCGTGGCGCTAGGCGCAGCGATTCAGGCAAATGTCTTAGCAGGGAATCGGAGCGATGATGATTTACTACTACTAGATGTCATCCCACTATCACTTGGACTAGAAACCATGGGCGGCTTAGTTGAGCGCGTGATACCTCGAAATGCCACATTGCCAGTAGCGCGAGCGCAAGATTTTACGACATTTAAAGATGGCCAAACGGCAATGAGCATTCATGTGCTTCAAGGCGAACGTGAATTAGTGTCAGACTGTCGCTCACTCGCTAAATTTGAGTTGCGCGGCATTCCTCCGATGGCAGCTGGTGCTGCTCGCATTCGTGTGACATTCCAAGTGGATGCTGATGGCTTACTTTCCGTCACTGCTCGCGAACAATCAAGCGGCGTGGCAGCTGATATTGTCGTGAAGCCATCTTATGGACTATCAGAAGATGAAATCACCAATATGCTGAAATCCTCTTTTGGCGCAGCCGAACAAGATAAAGAATCACGAGCATTAAGAGAAGCGATTGTAGATGCGGAACGTTTAATTGAGGCTATCAATGCAGCGCTCGCACAAGATGGCCATCTTTTAAATGCAAATGAAAAGTCTGCCATTGAATCCCAAGTGCAATCCTTAAAAATAACCAGTCAAGGCACTGATAAAGATAGGATCACTCAAGCCGTAGAAGCACTTAACCATGCCACAGAAAACTTTGCTGCAAGACGTATGGACGCTTCTGTGAAACAAGCGTTTGCTGGCCAAGATTTAAACAAATTAGAACTTTAAAAGACAAAACAACATGCCACAAATTATCGTATTGCCTCATGAAGAACTTTGTCCAGAAGGCGCTGCCTTTGAAGCAAAAAATGGCGAATCCATTTGCGATAGCCTGCTTAATCACGATATTGATATTGACCATGCTTGCGACAAAGTCTGCGCATGCACAACCTGCCACGTAATTGTGCGTGAGGGTTATAAAACTTTAAATCCAGCAGAAGACCAAGAAGAAGACTTACTCGATAAAGCTTGGGGGCTAGAGCCTAACTCACGCCTCTCATGCCAAGCGATTGTTGGTACAACAGATTTAGTCGTTGAGATTCCGAAATACTCAATCAACATGGCTAAAGAAGGTCATCGCTAAACTCAATTCATCAGCTCTCACAGAAGTGCTGATAACCCTACTTCCTCGAACTGTCATCAAACTTTCACATTATCGTGATTGACTAGTGTTTTTTGAGAATCTATGAATCAAAAATTCTGCTGCAAGCTTACTCAATGGGAGCAATCTAAATGCCTAAGAAAGACAAAGTAGAAATTCACTGGCTAACTAAGCCACAAGAGCACGACTATCCGGCCGCCGCGTCATATTTAAGTTTAATTTACGATGATAAAACTTCAGCCGCTTTTGTCACCGAACTTAAAAAAACGGCGCTCGTAGAGTTTAAAGCCAAGGATATCTTTAGAGCATCCAACCTATCGCTACTTGGCATCAGCAATTTACATGTGAGACGCGACATCAAAAAAATTAAATCAGGTGAATTGATGTCCCCATTGCTACTTGTGAGAGACCATACGAATGGAAAACTCACTATTGCTGACGGTTATCATCGTCTATGTGCTGTCTATCGTTTTGACGAAGACGCATTAATTCCCTGCAAAATTGTTTAATTTAGATAACTGTCATATTAGTGCAACACTACAACCCTAAAATCAACCTTGATTGACGCATAATCACTCCTAATTTTATTAGCGCGCTTTAAACCCGCGCTATTTTTTTATCTTTTTTTGAGTAGCTAGAATGAAGATTTTTTTTATTAGTTGGATCATCTCTGCATTGTTATTTGCGAGCTACTCAAGCCACTATAAATTGTTTGGTTTTAAGAGTATTGCAAAAACAGCTGGCGGCATTATTGCGCTTTTCTCTCTAGGAATTTTGGTTTTCGCGATTAGCTGCATAATCTATAGGGAAGCAATGATTTACTCTCTCATTTAATCGTCAGCATCAATAAAGAACAACGCTCCCTCGATTTATTTCTTTCAGATTCACCACAATGTAACAATAATGTTTTTATATGGTGTATTTACATTACCAATAAAAACATTGATGAGTGATAACCCAAACAGTCGTTGGTCAATTGCTAGCTTAGACCTATCTGGATTCACGGTCACAGTCTCTGATAGCCAATTGAAACGAAGGAAAACTTACCACATTCCTAATTTGACACACGCCATTATCAAAAATGATCACTTAATGGTTGCCACCTCTTTTAATAAAATTATGGCAATCAACTTATTGGATGGGTCCAGAAAATTTGTTACTTAGAATAAATCCACGAGATCAATCGTCATCTATTTATCTTCATTTCGACACATAACTGAAACAATAAAAAATTATCATTTATCTCAAGTTAAGCAATTTAAAAGATGCAAGAAAATGATTGAAGTAATGAATTTAATTAAGCAAAGAAAAACTGGCGAGATCAACAGTCCGCACATGCACCAAAAAGTGGTCAAAAGCATTCACAAAGTTTCTAAAGACGAAATCTCTAGAACAGTAGCGGCTTTAAGCCTTATCACCCAACACCTCAAGACCAAGAAACAAGAAAAACAACCCAAAGACATTGTCCCTGTATACCTTGTTTTTTAGTCTTTAATTTTAACGATAACTCCCTTTAGAGCGTCCTTTGAGGCGCTCTTTTTTAACATAAATTTCATGCAGTCTTCACAAAAATGTTCACTACACTTGCGTAAGATACACACAACTCAAATGCGACCAAAAGCCAAATAAGGCTTAGTACATCAAAAACCAATCGTTTATTAAAAAGTGAAATTTGTGCCAGAAACCATAGGTTTTTTTGACTTCAACGTCATCAAGCATCATCAAGATTATCTCCATTTCTCCATTACCTTTAGCTTTGGCAAACACTATTGCGAAGTCACTGGCATGGGATGGCTAGGTAAGAAAAAAGTGCATTACTACATCAGCGGCATCGTGATGGACAAGAAGTATGCTTCTTTTGAAGAAGCCAAAGCGGTCGGCATTGCCGTTGTACAAGACAGTGCGGTATTTGAGTTCCTACAGCTAGATAACTTAACTAAAACTTACATCAAAGCAAAGCTATCTAATAAATAGTGAGAATTTAAAACTCCACGTGCAAACGAATTGCGGCAAAATCCACTGGTCCACGGTCAGCGTTATAGCCTGGATTCATCATGTGCTGATAGTCCAACGTCGCATACAAGTCTTTCCATACATTCATGCTGTAGTATGTTTCAAACACTTGCTCTGGTCTGTATTTGAAGTTTGGATGTCCATCCCCAAGGAAGAAAGAAATGCCACCTGCTTCCAGATAGTCCCTTCGATCTTTGGATATCGTATTTAGAATATAACCTAGTCCTATCGTATCCTTAGCCCGACCCCAGGCATTTCCCTTCCATGCAATCCCCGTGCCTAATGATGCGTCCGTTTCAGTAAAGGCAAGCGTTTCAGTCTTACCATCTGCTTTCATCGCACGAAGAAAGAATCCCAGGTCATCACTGATAGCTTGTTCAAGATTAATGCCTAGACCATACTTGAATTTATCACCAGTTCTCACGTCAAAAATTGCCTGTTTGTCTGCACCCGGATTAGCTTGAAGGTATGCAAGTGCATCGCTAAAACTTGCAATATTGGCCCTATCTCGCCAAGCGAGCACTCGAATTTTTCCTGGTTGGTCAAACAATGTATGACTATGTTCAACCTCAACCTGATCCCCATAATGTTTGAAGATTCGGTAATCGGTGGGAAGCATATTCGGGGTTTGTGGTCCTGTCATGCGGCCAATACGATAAGCCCAATCATCTTGGTACCACTCGAGCGCAAAACCGTACCCGAACCCTCTAGCATCGGCGGCGTAGTCATACGCTAGCGGCGCCATAAAACCAGCATTCATGAATTGGGTGCGAGGATCTTTGGCATAGGCGTTATCATCAAAGACATCCAGTGTTGAAAAATTACCGACCGTTAACACCACACGATTTTTATCAACAAGGCCTGCCATTTGATTTAGGTCGGCATCCACTTTTTGCTCACCCCCCCCCAAACCCCAGGTCTGGCGAAGAAATAGTCGCTGCCGATAAAGATGTGGTTCCGTTCCAGCGGTGCGCGTTAACTCGCCGTTAGTAAATGCGCCCGCGCCTGCCAATCCAGAGAATGGCACACCTTGCGTAATTTCAGGATTGAAATAAAGCTCTCCACCCTGCCATGGCCTGAAACCCCAATAACCTGTTTCAGTTGCGGTGTAACTTCTAGCTAGGCCAGAGCCTAAGCTATTTTTACCATCCGCGTAGGGCACATCAAAAGCAGCTTTTCTTTGCCAAACATACGTCGTCTGAAAACGAAAGGTTGAGTCTTCATATTCAGGCAAATCTTCAGCATATGAAACAAAGGATTGAGATAGGCCAAAGATCAATAAAATGGCCTGTGTAATTTTTAAGGTCATACAGATATCTTAATTAAATTTTTATTGAATAATACTGTGTATTTATTTCATCTATATGACCAGATTAAATGCTCGCCTTGTCTACCTTGATAGAGCATCGGGACCTGAAATGAGATATAACTGGCCGCCTTCGACTAGTTCAGGATCACTCGACTTCGCGTGCACTTGGAGAGAGCCTAAGAAATAACGCCTATTCGCTTCAAACCAGGGTGCTTTACGAACCAAATCTGTAATTTCAATAACTCCTGAGTTCTCTTCATCTTGGGTTAAAAATTCAGGGCTGTTTTTATCCAAGAATGCTTCGGGCGCAACACGTAACACTTTTCCAGCCTTACCTGTTTTAGGATCAAAGTGCCAAATAGAAGCCATGTGTGGGTTATCACCCGGGTCCTCTTCCACTAAGACCCTGCCATCGCCTGCCACAGTAATGTTGTCAAACATCTGGGCGCCAATATCATGTGCGTTAAGCACTGCCTTGATCACACCCCCCTTTTCTGGCTGAGCAATATCATCAAACGTGAGTTGGAATAACTGACTCGTGCCATCGATCTTATCTGTCGTTGCAAAATAAAAAATATTGGGGTTATTCACATCCCAAGCACCGTCTTCAGGACGCATAAAATTGGCAACGCCCAATTTATGCCCAGCTTTTTCTAACTCATCGCCAGACATGGCAGAAACATCACCAAAGTTTGCAAAGCTAAAGCGCTTACCATCTACTTTTACTGCATACAAATTGCCCCCCATCAAGCCCGCTTTCTCCACGGGATTGCCAGCGCTGCGCTTTTCCCCCACATACATATACACTTGACCACCAGGACTATCATCCATGCCCATTACTACAGTCTTAACGCCTGTGCCAGAGTTAGCCACCGCATTTTCCCAAGCAAACTTCCCCAAGTAAGGCAGTTCGTAACTGATTCCTTTTTGCTCACCTGTCACCACGTGAGCAAAAGCACGACCACCCTCGCGGTCTTCTTCACCATTCATAAATAAACGACCATTAAAGCCTTTGCCTGAAGGTGCATCATATAAAGCACTTAAAGGCGGCAAATCGGCAGAGCATAATCGATTAAAACTATAGGCTGGCGAGTTCACATGTTTTTTATCGTCGGGCAGCCATAGCTTTACCTGTTTGATTAAATCCTCACCATCGATGATTTTCATGCTTGCGATATCTAGTGTCCAATGTGACACAAATGCGCCGCGCCCAAAATGCTTGCGATTCTTACCTTGGTCTTTACCAATCTCATGATTCATATAAATCGACAAATTACCATCACCATTATCTAACGCCCCTAACCCATCGGGAATGCCCACCATGCGGTAGTTTTTTGCACCGACAGAATCGCCAACATTTAGCAATGGAGTTACCTTCCAATCTTTAGATATCGGCATCAGCCATGCCTGAGAGTTAATTGCCTCTGCGTGTGCAGTCGAGAAATTAAAACAAAAAACCATAAGTATTAAGACTGGGATAGAAAAGTTCTTTTTCATATGAATTTCCAAAATAATGATTAATACATTGATCTCATCATAAATGAGAAATAAAACAGAATTTTGACAAGCAATAAAAAAACCCGCCGAAGCGGGTTCTTTACATTCAAAAATAATACTTTGAATTATAAGATTAGAACTTCATACGAACGCCAACACCGTAGGCATTGATATCTTTAAATGCCATGCCTGCAGCACCAGTTGTAGAATTTACAGTATCAACATAGTCACCACCAAACTGGTTCCATGTTGCTGCAGCATATAGATCAAAGCGTTTATTTAACTTGTAATCCAAGATGGCTGTTTCAGTATTGATATGGAAAGATTTACCTGTTTTAGTTGAATCCGCAATAGTGCCGTAGTCTGTATAGTAATAAGCAGCTGACAATGTTAAACCTGCCAATGATGGGAAACGTTCACCAAAGTTATACTCGCCACCTACCCACCAGAAGTCGATGTTTTGGTGGTCGCCACCATTACCAGAGTATGTATTAGAGTTACTTGCTACAATAGAACCTTGAACACTTTTGCTGGAGTTGTAGTAGCTTGATGCACAACCACCCTCAATTGAATAACCAAATACGCTGCCATAGCAGAGATTCTGGTCTGATCCATTACTTAATTGCATCCATTGGTAACCACCAGAAAATTTAACTTCTTTGCTTGGTGTCAACTTAGCTGCAATTATGTATGCTTGAGTGTCATACAAACCGGCTTTTAAAGGTGCATTCGCGGCATTTTTATATACACCTGGAGTGTAAGCTGCAGAACTGGTATCAGCCACGTCAACTTTCACAGTGTCAGTAAAGTTATTGTAAGCAGTTTGAATGCCAAATAGTGAGTTTTCATAGCCAACTTGAGCCGCGTAGCCACGACCCCACTGCGTATCAACGTCATTACCGAACTGATACATACCAACGATGTTAACTTTACCGTCCATCGGGGCATCAAACTTGTTAGAATACTTTAAAGAGTTTTTCATACGAGCGTTCTCAGAAATACCACCACCACCGCCAATCGCACCACTTTCACCTAGAGGTGAGAATGAGTCAGCTTTGTGGTTAGGATCATAATCACCAGCGATATTGTAGAACGGATTGTATTGAATACCCCAAGTTACAGCACCCAAGTTACCAGCATCTACACCAGCCCATGCTTGACGAGCAAACAAGTCACCATTCAAAGATGAGTCAGCGAAAGTTGAATAAGTTTTTTGTGGGGAACTTGCTTGGTTTTGAGCCAATGATTTTGCAGCGTTGTTCAACTCACCCTTAAGTGGGTTAAAGCCAGCTTCTAATTGATAGATAAATTTAAAGTTATTATCAGTTGCTTTAAATAAATCGATACCACCTTTAAAGCCAAAGCGTGAATCTTGTAAACCGCCGTTGATCCATGTATTGCGTGAGGAAACACCTGTTGCACCTGCACCACCAGCAGCATCATAGCTGTATGGATAGATACTGTTTGGTAATGCTTGGTTTGGATTTAAAGAGTGGTTAACATTGGTATAACCAATATCAACGATACCGTAGAATTGGAAATCACCTTTGTGATCACCAATTGAGAAG
>Ga0214164_1000639_pt1 | contig 22607 bp, 5 predicted proteins | sample TroBogepilimnion_13_FD_153003 | JGI IMG/M metagenome (GOLD analysis project Ga0214164, IMG submission 153003) | Freshwater microbial communities from Trout Bog Lake, WI - Practice 03JUN2009 epilimnion v4 | ecosystem: Environmental > Aquatic > Freshwater > Lake > Epilimnion/Euphotic zone ...
ATTAGTGATAGTAGTGATGGAAACAATACTACCTAATAGATTAACAGTGCCGGTTGATGTAAAGTTGTTTACAACCATTAATCCAACAGCACCAATTGATGAAGCACCGGTGCCTGTAGTGATAATACTACCGCCTACAACTAAATTGCCGCCAATACCCACACCGCCGACTACTTGTAGCGCACCTGAACTTGTTGTAGTTGCTGTATTAGCACCAACAAAATAACCGGTTGATCCTTGTATTGCACTAGCACTTACCCCAACTAGACCGACAATATATCCAAAGTTACCCGGGCTAGCAAAACTTGTTGCTGTTATCACACCGCTAACAGATATATTAGTTGCCGTTAATGTTCCGCCTACACTAACATTACCACCAATACCAACTCCGCCCGCAACTTGTAGAGCTCCAGTTTGAGTACTTACAGATGCATTGGTGCCAGTTATTATTATATTTGTAGCAGTTAGTTGAGCAAGTCCTGTTATAGTAGCAACACCGGTGCCTGTAGTAATAATTTGACCAGCTACAACTAAATTGCCACCTATGCCAACACCGCCTACTACTTGTAGTGCGCCCGAACTTGTTGTAGTTGCTTGAGTGTTATTAGTAATAGTAGTGATGGAAACAATACTACCTAATAAGTTAACTGTGCCTGTTGATGTGAAGTTATTGACTGTTAACAATGCAACATTAGAAATACCACCACCGCTACCTGTAGTAATAATAGCAGTAGCAGTAATAACACCTGCAACAAACATACTACCTTGTATACCGACCCCGCCAGATACTTGCAAAGCACCAGAATTGGTACTATTAGTGGGTGTTGCATTGGTAATAGTAGTAATGGAAACAATACTGCCTAATAAGTTAACTGTACCTGTTGATGTGAAGTTATTAACCGTTAACAAACCAACACCACTAATAACAGATGTTGCTCCAGTAGTACCCGTAGTAATGATGTTGCCACCTACAACTAAATTGCCACCTATGCCAACACCACCGACTACCTGTAGCGCACCTGAACTTGTTGTAGTTGCTGTAGCATTATTAGTAATAGTAGTAATAGAAATAATACTACCTAATAAACTTACCGTACCGGTTGAGGTAAAACTGGCAACAGTTAATAAAGAAACACCGCTGATGGAGGCTACAGTACTAGTACCGGTGGTGATAATACTACCACCTACAACCAAATTACCACCTATACCAACACCACCAACTACTTGTAGTGCACCGCTTTGAGTTGTAGTTGCTTGAGTATTATTAGTAATAGTGGTAATAGAAATAATACTACCTAATAAACTTACTGTACCAGTTGCAGTAAAGTTTGTAATTGCTAATTGTGCAATACCACTAATAATACCACCGCTACCTGTAGTAACAATATTACCACCGACATATAAGTTTCCACCAATACCAGCACCACCAAATACTTGTAGTGCACCAGAATTCGTTGAATTTGCCTGTGTAGTGTTGCTTACCGTAGTAATAGAAACAATACTACCTAATAAGTTTACAGTACCTGTTGATGTAAAGTTAGTAATTACTAATTGTGCAATACCACTAATAGCACCGCCGCTGCCTGTGGTAACAATACTACCGCCAACATATAAGTTTCCACCTAGCCCAATACCGCCAGCAACAACCAATGCACCTGTATTTGTACTAGTACTTTGAATTACGCTAGATAATACAAATGCACTAGATGTACCTGTAAAAGATACAACACCCGGAGTACCCTGGGGACCAGTGGCTTGTGTGAATAGTATGCCATTTTGATAGATATTACCGATGACATTAATGTTAGTAGCTGTTACAAATCCGCCAACAAACATACCACCGCCGACACCGACTCCGCCTATAACTTGAAGAGCACCAGTGTTTGTACTAGTAGTAGCAGCGGTATTAGCTGCTATAGTGATACCGGTATGGTATGCTGTGCCACCTACAGTCATACATCCAGCGATACCAACTCCGCCCTTGACTACTAGGGCACCGGTTGTAGTTGATGTAGAAGTAAATGTACCTGCTAAAGTTAAAATTCCTGCAACATTGGCTGAACCAATGCTGGCATTGTTAACTACATATTGGGAGATATTATTTCCGACTAAAGTTAACTGATATATATATTTTCCGGTCGGATCTATAGCTCCTCTAGCATAACTATTAATCGCTGTTCCAGTACTCGAAATAACTGTTAACGCCCCGTTGCTTTGATTAATAGAATACTGAGTAAATGCACTACTGGTGCTAATACTATAAAGATATTTTCCGGCAGGATCTATGCCGGTCATAGTTCCTACATTGGTTACTGTAGAATTAAATGTCAGTACGCCAGTTAAATTATTTAAAACATACTGATTTAATGCATTTGCACCGCCAATATTGATATTAGCATAAACAAATCTACCAGTAGGGTCCATATATAACACAGGACCACTTTGAAGTGCCGCAGGTAATATACTGACTAAAGTTAGCGCACCAGTTACTTGATTAATAACAGCCGATGCAATTTGAGCACTGACTAAATTAGTTGCAACTAAAAATCTACCGGTAGGATCTATAACTATACCGTCTATAGGAGCATTTCCAGATCCAAACAAGTTATAAGATCCAATGCTGCTCAATGCACCAGTATTTTGATTATAATTGTATGCGCGAACGAAGCCGCCGGACCAATCACCTACATATGCAAATCTGCTATATGGATCAAATGCGAGGCTATTAATACCTATGAATAATCCAAGCGATGACGATACTAAGGTTAAAGATCCTGTACTACCGATACTGTACTGACTAGCATTACTCGATCCAACATTCCAGGCAAAAAGATATTGACCTAAAGGATCAATTGCTAGTCCGCCTACACTTGTTGGACCGGCAATCGCTGATGTTATTGTACTTAATGCTCCCGTAGACTTGTTAATCGAAAATTGTCCAATATTCGAAGCAGTTAAGTTTGCAGTATATACATAAGAACCAGACGGGTCTACTACTATCGCAACAGCACCGGCTGATCCTGAGATAATAGTAATAGGAGGAGCCAGTTGAGAAAAACCGCCAGGTGCTTGATTATAAGCATTAGTAGGCGCTACAATCGGAAAGGGTGAGCCAATTGATCTATTGGTAACAATAGAACCGCCGGCATAGATATCATTACCACTAAAGATACCTACAGAAGTACCCGAAGCAATAATAGATATTGCTGTGGTTATAGCACTGATAGTACTGGTGCTTAGTACAGCAACAGTACCGCCAACAAAATGATTTCCGCCGTTGTATATATTTCCACCAACGCCGAGTCCGCCTTGTACAACTAGGGCACCGGTTGTGGTGCTAGTGCTCGAAGCAGAGTTTAAAATTGTAAGGGTAGAAGTGGTGCTAGAAGTAATTGCACCAGCAGTGCCACCTGCGCCCGACGCTGTGCTTACTGGCCAAACTCCTACAAATAGGTTAGTAGCAGTAACTACTCCCCCAACAAATAAGTTTTGACCAATACCAACACCGCCAGCAACAGTCAATGCACCAGTTGTTGTACTTGTAGTACCGCCGGTTCCTGTTACAGATAATGTTTGAGTTGCAGTAAGTACACTTAACTGTCTAATCCAAGCACCCTTGGCTGCATTGTAGACATAGTTAATACCGTTTAGTACAGTAGTTTGGCCGTTGATTGGTGATATTGGGAAGCTCATACTCTATTTATTACTTGTGTTATGACCACGATCCTACAGCAACATTAGCACCTGCTACACCGACCGGCACTATTGTCATATAACTACCTGTTTGAATTGTATATGCACCGCCCGGTGCTGCACTTAAATTGTAATAAGGATTAAATGTACCGCCGGTAGCAACACTAACAACTCCCTTGAGCAGTATATTATTCACTTGTGCGGCGGCAGTAAGAGCCCCTGTAGCAGCGTATGTTGATGCAGTTGTATTAATATAGGTAGTTCCATATGTTGTAGTACGAGTACCAACACCACCACCAACATCACCCTCGTACACTGTATATCCTATGTTGTTTAATATCGCTGTGCCGTTAAAACTAGGATTCACTGTATGGCTAGTAGTCCCGGCAGGTTTAACCATTGTGTAGGCTATTTCGAATTGATAAACTGTATTTGAGAGTAAGGTAACGCCATTGGTTAAGCCAAATACGCTTTGAGGACCGGTGGCGTTTAATCCAAGGACTCCGTTTTGTAGTACATAGGAGAGTTGAGTTGCTGTTACTGCTGTATACCCAGATGCTCCTATAACTGTTACATAAGGGCCTGTAATATCTAACCAAGCACCGGTACCATTACCGTCCACGCTATAGCGATAGATATCATCTGTAACGCTGTCATACCAAATGTCTCCCGAAACAGGATTTGCGGGTGCAGTACTAGTGGTAGTACTACGAATGCCACCTGCAGAAAGTGTACCACCAACATACAAATTGCCGCCGATGCCAACACCGCCTGATACTACTAGTGCACCAGAATTTGTACTATTACTTTGAATTGCAGTTGAAGGAGCAATTAACGGAGTGAAACTACTATAGGTAACTGTGCTGACATTGGTAACTGCATTGGTAGCAGTACTAGAATCAGTTATATATGTAGCAGTATTTGCTACATTCAATAATAGGATTGTCTGTGTGCTGATTGCAGAAATATTAGTTGTAGCAACCTGCGAGGTGGTCAGTGGGAATACCGGAGGAGTAAAGGTTGGGTTTGTTGTGCTGGTATTATAAACCGCTACTCCCTTGACAAATCTAAAGTCTGTAAGATAACCGTTAAAATACGGCTGACTTGAAGTATCCCAACGACGGCCTACATAAAACCCTTGAGTGCTAGCAGCACCAGTTAACCAGGTATTATATGCTGCTGCTCCGACAGAGCTACCATTTACATAAATGTTTGCTTGAGCACCGGTATAGACAAAGGCCATATGGTACCAGGTACCGGTTGATAAACTTATTCCCGATTGTACTACTGTAGCCCAGGCACTACCGTTATAGAATCCAAACCAAGGTGTTGCACCAGCAACTCCGTTACTACTGCCCATACCAAATGCAAATGGAATATTACCACTGCCGCCGTATACACTACTAGCTATTTCACCACCAGTAAACCCATTAAAATATGCCCAGGTTTCTACAGTAAACGGTGTTGTAGCAGTAGGTAGCGTTGGAGTAAAATTAGGTAGGCTTAGATAGTTTGATGTACCGTTGAATAACAAACTACCGCCTGGAAAGCCTATAGCGGGTGTAATAATATTAACACTGCCGCCGACAATTAAGTTTTGTCCAATAGATGCACCGCCGGCAACCACCAATGCCCCCGAACCGCCAGGTATAGATACAAATGGTGTTAGTGTACTAACATATGTAACTGTATTAACTGGAGTTAGTGTATAGTTTCCGCTTTGATCTACAAAAGCTGTAGAACTGGTAACTGCATTTAATAACAATAGTGTATTGGTTAAACTTGTAGGCGGAGCTATAGGAGGTGTAAATGATGCTCCTGTATAAAGTGCAGTACCATTAACAATACGCAGCCCGGTAATATAACCATTAAATCCTGCACTCATTGTACTAGTAGACCCGCCAGTAACAGCACCGTCAAAGTTAAACATATTCATCGAAGTGATGTTAATAGTTCCACTTGATCCTTGTAGTCCAGGGAATTGATTAGCAGAGTTAGGATTAGCAACATAGTTGGTATTCGTTGTTACTCCTAATGCACCGTTTTGATAGAAATACCAGTTATTATTAATGTCTCTACTTACTGCTACGTGTGTCCAGGTGTTTAGTGCAGGATACCCGAGTCCGTACCCATAGGCAATATTACCGCCGAGCCCGTTGGTAGGACTTAATATAAAAGACCAACCAGGATTTATACCAGCACTTAAAGAATTCGTTGTATCAAGGAAACCAAATCCATAGTTTGCTACACCCGGAGAACCAAGGCTACCACCTAAAATTATATTTCGACCACTTCTAGTTAGGTAGACCCAAGATTCAAATGTAAACGCACCGTTAATTTGCAAACTACTCGGAGTCATTGTTATGTAGCTTATACCACTACCGGTTGTTACACCAAAGGCACCGTTCACAGGATAGCCGGCGGTAACTAGTGTTGCAGTTGAAGTACTTTGTATTACATGTAAACCACATTGATATATATTACCACTGATACCCACACCGCCGGATACTACTAATGCACCGGAATTTGTACTAACAGATGTTGCAGTACCACTAATATATAAAGAGCCGCCTATGCCTGTACTGGTATTAATAGTTACGCCAGTAGGTATGTAACTATTATAAAATTGTAGGGCCCCATTTGAAGTAAAAACATGTACAGTTGTAAGTGTATTTGAAATTATAGCAGTAGCTACAGTTCCTCCTGTAGCCAACGGAGTTCCTGTATAGCTAACAATAACAACCCCGGATCCACCTGCGCCACCGACACTGCAAGCATACCCAAATCCACCACCACCACCGCCACCTGTAGCAGCTTTACCAGGAGCATTTACACCTGTACCTGATCCGCCGCCGCCAAGCCCACCGAACCCACTAATGCCTACAGAGCCGCCCCCTGCGCCACCGCCACCTGCAAAGTATACACCATTTGTAGCAGTTACATATTGGCCTACTCCCAAGGTTAATGCTAGGCTTGTAGTAATAATAGTAGTACTCATTCCGATACCACCATTGCCTGCATTAGCAACACTTCGGCATCCACCTAGTGATCCGACTCCACCTGCACCGCCACCACCGCCTTCTACAGCATTACATCCTGCAGTTGGCGCATTTCCGCCGGCATAACCCTGACCCGGCGTGCCGGCAAGACCCGGAAGCCCGACATTACCATAATTGGTACCACCACCGCCACTACCGCCTGTAGTTCCGGGCAATGCCACATATGCCGGAGGAGAAGCAGTTGCAGATCCACCACCGCCGCCCACAGCAGTAACACCAAAAGCTGAGCTAGGAACTCCTTGAAGACCCGCAGTTCTATTAGATACCGAAGGAGCTCCTGCCCCTACTACAATATTATAGGTTGCTCCAGATAATAATGTTGTAGAACTAGAAATTAATCCCCCAGCACCACCACCACCAGCAGTTGACCCGCCGCCCGAGCCTCCGCCTGCAACTATCAGGTATTGTACACTAATAGGCTTTTGCGGTACAGGGGCATTCCCAGTATATGTATTAATACCGTTTACAAAAATATTTCCGCCAACATTGATACATCCGCCGATACCAACACCGCCGGATACACTTAGTGCACCGGTAGTAGTATTTGTACTCGGAGTAAAATTTAAAATTGTAAGAGTGGATGTAGTGCTAGATGTAATTGCCCCAGCAGTGCCGCCTGCACCACTCGATGTACTTACTGGCCAAATTCCAGCATAAAAATTGGTAGCTGTAACAACACCGCCGGCTATAAGATTGCTGCCGACGTATAAATTTTGTGCAATACCAGCACCACCGGCTACAACCAATGCGCCTGTATTAGTAGAAGTCGAGGCCGATGTTCCCTGTACAAATGCTTGATTACTATAAAATCCGCCAGAAACAGTTAAAGTATTGTTAAAATAGGTTAATCCAGAACTAAAACTAGTTCCGCAACTAGTTTGATAAGGGATTTGCCCGCCACTTCCGCCTGCTAGGCTGGCTGCTTTAGAAACTGTACCAATGATGGTGGTAATGTTAGCAGTAGTAGCATATAGTACTCCGCTAACCAGTGCATTACCATTAACCTGTAGTTTGTAATTACCTTGATCAGAAGTATAACCTAATAGTAGATTAAGGCTAGAACTAAAGCGACCGCCTTCAGAGTTGGCTATGCTGAAAGTTATAGGTGCTTGAGTAGCGTTTATTGTGCCGGTGGTTATCGCTCCAGCTAAATTTTCTATGAACGATAAATTACTTGCAATCGACATCAGTACTTCCTAGTGGTATCTTATATTTATTCGTTTGGGTTAAGCCTGTGCTTCGCCCCAACGAAGAACCATATTAAGATATACAGGAGAACCTTGTGTTAGATAAGCGTTGATAAACAAGCAGTCAGGTCCGTTAGGATAACAGTTTCTACCACCGATAGGTGTGTTGGTTAATTCTTTCAAATTTGATAAGTCAAGTACGTCACGTTCTTGCGGACTGTTAATGAATGAAAAGATTGTTTCGCCAGGTAACGCATAACTATTTCTGTAGAATGTCACCGGAGTGTTTGCCGATATAGCAGAAATTAACGGATTGTTTAATGTTACAAAGCCATTACCGATACTTTGAATAAAGCTGTTACCTGCTAGACCTGTGGCCTGCACACTATAAGGAGAATCGCCAACCTGTAAACTAGCAGTACTGGCCACACTTAATATAGTAGAACCGGCACTACCAGATACTGTGGTACTAATCTGTGCAGGGTTAAGGAATGTAATGGTATTTCCTGGAGCAACTTGACTGAAACTCGGCTGACCAGATGCAATAGGACTGTTATTGATATTACCATTTAACGCATACCAGCTAATATTAGAGTAGTTTGTAGGATAATTAATTGGGTTTAGGACCCCTTCAATCACCACAGCACTGTTAATACTAGCACCGCCGCCTGATGTAACTTCAAGACCTTGTAGTAGGAACTGTGCTCGATTAATCAAATCACGAACACCTAGATCACCTACCAACGCATTACTAACACTGGGTGCTAGACGAATAGCAAATAGAGTAACTTTTCTAGTAGTAATTAATACATTGGTTTGAGGATAGTTAAAAATGTAACCACGATCTGTATCAAACCCACCGTCTTGTATTAATGCCGATCCCCAATGGCTCACATTGGGAGCTGCTGTTTGACCTACTAGGATAACTCCGGTGCCGCTATTATGAGCAGCAGGAGGTCCGCCGAGGTAATTTCTATAAAGACCGCTGGCAAACACATATGTGCTGGTTGATCTATAAAGATTATTTAAAGTGTTGGTACTGGTTGTAATACCAGTATAGTTAATTAATTCGTTATCTATGTAGATAGTACCAGTTGGAGGGAACCAAGTAGTATCTGCTAATACTAAACTAGTAGAACTAGTGCTAATAGTATTAGTTAATGTAGTGTGGGCGGCTTCGTTGACAACTTCGTAACGCACTGGCATATTACCTGTACGCATATAGGCCTCTGAGTTAACATTACTATTTTTTAAACGATGTACTACGAAATAGTTGCCGTCGGGTCCACGAAGCATCCAATCAATAAATCCAGCACCGTACCAGGTCCATTGTATACCTGCCATCTGCATTTTATTAATAATAAGGTTGTATCCACTAGGGTTATAAACACCTAAACTACCATCTGCTCTGTCCACATTCCATTGACTTTGCGGAATAATTTTATCAATGGTTTTTATAATACGCACATTAGCTGCAGGACCCGAACCTCTATATGCAGGAGAAATATACATCTGTGTATCACTGACTACTCGCAGTACAGAGTGACTCATTCCGCGAATTACTACCTTGTCTCCTGCAGTTAGTTGGGTGGTCCAACGGGTATTAGATCCGGTAGCCAGTGTACTGCCCGGTGTGACTGAAACAAGGCCGCCAAGGTCTGTGGTACTAACACGAAGTCCAACAGCAACTTGCTGCCCGTCATATTGCCAAAACAATCCGTTTTGATCATCAAATGTTCCGCCTCGTACCGTTGCACCATACCAGTTTAACAAGCTCACTAGACAGGGCGTTCCCATAATGGCCGTAGTCGATCCTAGAACCTGTGTAGCAATCACACTGAATGTGCGACTATCTGATATAGAATATACTGTATAGGTACCATTGTATCCCGAAGTTACTACATTACTAAATTGAATAACAGCACCAACCTGTAATTGATGATCCTCTAAGTCTGCAATAGCAGTGATGATACTACCAATTCCTGTGCCGTTTGATACTATAGAACGGAGAATATAGTTAGGTGCTAGCAATAGACCGGTATTAAAGTTAATGGCCTTACCAGACTGATAGCGAATGTACTTTTTACTCTGACGAACGGCATAAGTTCCGTAGACCGGGCCACCTGTACCTAGTTGTACACCCCCGTCATAGGCTCGATGTGTATAAAAACTATCACTGCGAGCATAAATTGTGCCTAGAATATTACCTGTAATAGTTGCTGTATTTTGTCTTGCTTGGAATTGGAAAGAGTTAACACTGGTTACGCTGGTAACATAGAATGGGCCAGATGCAAAGGTATGGAAATTAGATCCGTTATCGCTAGATACTGCAGAAATAATACTAGCACCCGGAACAAATCCGTGATCGCCGTTGGTAAATGATACCTGTATAGTAGCAGTTACACCGGGTGTACCTCCAGAGACCACAGTATATTGTGTATCAGTACGCCCTGACCCTGTATAGAACCCACCAGCACGAACCACAGTATAGATAGAACTAATGGTCCACCCAGAGGTTGTACCTACTTTGTCTTTGGCATAGTAGTTAATTTGGTTAGGATTAGGAACACTGTCGATGATAAAACTGCCTTGTGCTTCACTATAACTAGGCACTGTAGAATCTAGGCCTTGGACTGTAATAGGAGTACCAGCAGCTAAACCGTGCGGTATTGAAGTGAATACTGAAATATAACTTTCAATGCTCATTGTACTATAGATACCAGCACTGGCATCTGTGGTAATGTTTATAAGGCTTAAATCACTACCGGGAATTTCATAGATCCCTGGATAAAATCTAACCATACTCAACTGCTGCCACTTAGTAGGCTGTAGTCCGTACTCAAAGTCAGCGTCAATCATACTCTGTGGCGGAGAAACACGAGTGCGTTCGAAGGCATCTGTACCCATCGGCCAAGGACGAGTGATGACAGCACCTTGAGGATTTTCTGTAAAAATTTGTAACGAGTCGTTGCTGCTTAATGCACTGGTACTAACAGCAAGATTGATTGTAGTAACACCGTCGGTATTTTGTAAAGCCTGAGGAAATTGTGCAGTATTGTTTCGGTTAAAACTTACAGTAGTACCTGCAAAGGTAGGATCAGCAAAATTATAGAGAATTGTATTGGCAGTAACGTCGGTAATAACTAATAGTTGACTTAAATCAATTCGACCAGGAATTTGAATGGTGCCGGCTCCAGCACCCCCTGGTGTAAAAACATATGTTCTCTGCAGTTGTTTGGCCATTTTTATTCCTCTTCTTTATTTAATTTTACATACCCATTGCAACACTCATAGCAAGGGCCATACCGTTAACACTAACACCATTATTTTGCAAGGTCCCTATAACATTTAGGGTCCCATTTATTGTTCCGCCACTACTACTTATAGCATTACTGAGACTAACCGAGTTGAAGCTGATGACGCCTACAGGACTTCCTACATATACTGTAGCAGCAGTTGCCGGGTTCAACACAATTGTTGTTCCATTTGATGCAGTATATTGGGTTGTAGATAATAATAACCCATTTAGAAATACCTGTACAGTATTGGTATTGTAATTAGCTGAAAATACACTTTGTCCCGGAGCAATAGCAGTAAGCTGGCTCAAATTATAGGCTTGCTGCGAACTCACACCAAACCCTTGACTAGCAACTACTCGTATAATATCCCCAGAATTTCTAGGAATATTAAGAACCACAGTTGACCCGTTAGTAGCAGTAAAGTCTACTGAGCTAAGTGAAATGCCGTTGGCGGTAACTTGTACTTGCCCTGGAGTATAACCACCAGAAATAGCAAATGTATTTTGACTTTGAGCTGCGGTAAATTCCTGTATAGTTGTAGGTAATAATTGTGCCCCTGCAGCATACACACTGCCTGCATACAATGCTCCGCCTACACCTGCTCCGCCTGCAACAATCAAAGCACCGGTATATGTAGAATTCGCCGGAGTACAGTTACTAATTGTATATGTTCCGCAGGTACCGGTAAAATTACTAGGTGTAATAATAACTCTACTCCAGGCATTGGTACTTGCACTATAAGAATAGGTTAAATTATTAACAACAACGGTTTGACCGCAGGAGGGCGTAGCAGGGAACGACATTTAATTTCCTTTTGTATATTTAGCCGCTGCTAAAAAGGTTTTAAGCTATGTAGGTAGCCGAAGTACCTGTGAATACATGATAGAATGTATAGGGACCTGGTATAGAGCCAGAAACTAACACAGCTCCGCCAATTCCGAGCTGTGCACTAGATACATAGGAAAGAATAACAACTCCAGATCCGCCTGCTCCGCCGGATTGCGAGCATCCAGATCCACCAAAACTTGATGCGCCACCACCACCACTACCGGTATAGGCTGCACCTGCACCGCCTGCAGGAACTAAAGAATAGCCACCGTTGCCACCACCGCCACAGCCGCCTGCACCGTATGTAGTGCCACCACCACCGCCACCACCGCCTGCGTAGAAGTTTCCGTTGATCCAAAGATAGCCAACACCGCCTTTGCCTCCTGCACCTGCTACTGCATTAGTACCAGTTCCGCTAGCACCACCGCCACCGCCTGCACCTGTATTCGAATTGCCTGCGTAAGGAACACCAGTACCGCCTGCAGTTCCTTGACCAAATGTTCCGCAAGAACCAATTCCTACTGATCCACCGCCACCTGAACCACCGGTAGTTCCCGTAGTGTTATAAGCGCCACCACCACCACCACCTAGGGCGTTAATAGTAACAAGATTAATATAAGACGGATTACCACGAGTACCAATACCGTAAAGTCCGGTGCCGCCTGTACCACCTGCACCTACTACAATGCTATACGAACTACCAGGAGTAGCTATCATAGTACCGGTAATTACACCCCCAGCACCGCCGCCTGCACCACGACTTTGATTGTAGCCAGCACCGCCCCCGCCCCCGCCGCCTGCTACAACAATATAAGAAATTGGATATGTCGGGGATACTACATTGATCCAGTTTCCTGACAAATAGGCTTCTATGGTATTATTAGACGAATTAACTCTAAACATACCATTTACAGGACCTGTAGGTCGTTGAGCAGTTGTACCTGCCGGCAATATAATTGCATCTGTGGTGCCTACTGTTAGTCCTACAGTACTGGTGCTTGTAGATGCTTGGCCTATAACAACACGTCCGCCAATTATGGTATTTCCGCCTATACCTACACCGCCTGCAACTGTTAACGCCCCTGTTAATGTATTAGTACTGGATGTAAAATTACTAATAATTAAAGTGCTGGTTGTAGCAGTGGTAGGAGCAGCTACTATATTTCTAGTGTTGGTCCAAATTGGACTTCCTGTACCTGCACTTAGCAATACTTGTCCAGCAGTTCCTGTAGTTACAAATCCTGACTGATTAGGAGCAATTTGATAATGAAGTTGTCCTGCAGTACCTCCTGCCATATTTGCCGGTGTAGAAGGGGTAGAACGAGCAGATAGTCCAGGGCCGTTGATGTCTAACCAATAGGTAGTATTAGCATCTTGTGTGTATCTAAATATTTGATCTGTAGTTGCATTATACCAAATATCGCCCACAGTAGGATTACTTGGAGGAGTTGCTGATGTAGTTGATCTAACGCCGCCGCCAACAATATTACCGCCGACATTTAAGTTTTTACTAATGCCGACACCGCCTGCAACTGTCAGCGCACCTGTTGATGTAGATACGCTTTGAGCAGAGCAGGAAATAACCACTGCGTTAGGTATTACGCCGCCGCCGAATGAACCAGTAGAACTGCTGCTATAGCAACCTGTAAATAATACACCGTTTTTATAAATGTTGCCGCTAAAATTAATATTACCGCCAACATATAGACTACAACCGATGCCTACACCGCCTTGAACTACTAGTGCTCCTGCTGTAGGAGAACAACTTGCAGTTGGACTATTAATATAGAATGTACCAGCAGTTGGGTTATAGGAAAGTGTTGCTGCAGAATCTGATACTAGTCCAAGATTTCCTGATGAAGTTGTAATTAACGGAATAAAATAGTTTGTATTACTATGAACTGCTTTAATTATAACAGTAGTTGCTGTATTGGCATAACTTGAAGTAGTGACTCGATAATTTGCTACCGTAGCAGTAGTAATAATTTGTGCACCAGAAACATAACTAGTGCAGTTAATATATACTGCTCCGCCAATGCCGACACCGCCAGAAATTATCAATGCTCCAGTTGTAGTTGATGTACTGGATGATGTATTTGCTACGGATAATTGACCTAATGATGGATTATATGTAAGATTAGCACCAGCATCGGACAATACACTTAAATTTCCTGTTAAAGTCGAGATTAATGTTAGATAATAAGGTCCTGCCCCCGATGCTGTTGTAATACTGATTGTGCTAGCAGTGGTAGAGTAGCTAGCGGTAGTGGCTACTCCAGAAGCATATTGACCAATAGTAGCAGTGGTAATAATCTGTGCACCAGAAACATAACTAGTGCAGTTAATATATACTGCTCCGCCAATGCCGACACCGCCGGCAACTACCAAATCGCCTGTAGTAGTGCTGGTCGAATTGGCTCCAGTTTTAATAGTTACTGAGCCGATTGTAGCAGTGGTTGCACTTAACGCATCACTGCCGGCAAAACTGACCCGACCACCGACATATAAATTGCCTCGAATACCGACACCGCCTGCAATTACTAGAGCACCGGTTGTTGTACTAGTACTAGATGTAGTATTGGCAATATTTAATGTACCAATACTAGGTGTGTAAGAAAGGTTTGCCCCGGCATCTGATAATACATTTAAATTACCAGTAAGAGTTGATATTAATGTTAGATAATAGCTGCCTGTACCAGAGGCTGTTGTAATAGCAATTGAACTAGCTGTATTGGCATAATTTGATGAACTAGAAACGTATTGCCCAATAGTAGCTGTGGTAATAATCTGTGCGCCAGCAACATAACTAGAAGCACCAACATACAAAGCTCCACCGATACCAACCCCACCCCCAACTACCAGCGCACCAGTTAGTATACTTGTAGCCGAAGTAGTATTTGTAATAGTGAATATATCTGGACTTGTAACTAATGTTTGTGTTACAGTTGTATAGTTGATTGTTAATGTTTGAGCAACAATATTAGTAGCAGTAATAGTACCGGCTACGGTTAGTCCGCCACCAATACCCACACTACCTGTAGCGGTAAAACTTCCACCAACATTCACATTACCAATAATACCAACACCACCCGCGACCGTTAGTGCGCCTGTAGTTGTACTGGTACTAGAAGTAGTACTGGCAATTTGTATAGCATTAGCAACATTGCCTCCGATAAATGTACTAGATGCTGTCGAAACCGGCCAAACTCCGACAAATAAATTTGTAGCAGTAACAACACCGCCGGCATTAATATTACCACCTAGACCAATACCGCCTGTTATTATCAATGCTCCGGTTGTAGTCGATATCGATTGGGAGGTGTTGGAAATAATAACTTGTTGAGATGTAGTTCCTGTAAATGATCCACTAGGACCAGTTACACCACTCGGCCCTTGGGGACCGCTTGGACCTACTCCTGCATAAGAAGAAATAGTAGATGTAGTAACAATTTGTGCACCGGCTATATATCCAGCGCATCCTACATATAATGAACCACCAATACCAACGCCACCTGCTACAGTTAATGCACCAGTTGTTGTACTGGTTGAATTAGTTGTACTAGAAACTGCCGCTGTAATGAATGTAGCAGAACTAGCACCTAGTACATCGTGTCCTGCACTACTTGAAACAATTCCACCAACAAACAACGAGCCGCCAACATTCAAACATCCGCCAACACCTAGCCCGCCGGCTACGATTAAGGCCCCGGTACTTGTACTGATACTATTAGCAGTACTAGAAATTGTAAAAGAACTTGTGGTACCGGATAATGGTGTAACAACACGAATCCAAGCAGTTGAAGTAGAATTGTACTGATATACAATACCATTTATCGTTGCTAGTTGTCCGTTTGCAGGTGATGAGGGAAATGCCACTAGAGTTCTCTTATGTTAATAGTATATTTATTCAAACATTAAGTTCCGCAAACTGCAGCACAAACTTTAGTACTCGGGAATTGACGGAGTACACCTGGCCATACAATACGAGCTCCGCCCCCGGCACCTGCACCTCCAGACACGCCGGCGCAGGTTGCACCAGCTCCACCACCGCCAACAACTACAGTATAACTATTTCCGGGAATAACAGAATAATTATTAGTATAGGCCAATGCACCACCGCCGCCGCCGGAGCCTGCGCCACTAACTGTTGTACGCCAACCTCCGCCCGCACCGCCGCCACCGTATACACTACCGCACATAACAGATCCGCTACCGCAACCTCCAGATCCACCGCCACCGTCAATTCCTACACCAGTCGTATTGCTAACACCAGCAGCACCGTTAGGCCCTTGACCATATAAGCCTACACCACCGCCACCACCACCGCGCTGGCTTGTGGAATTATAACCACCACCACCGCCGCCTCCACCGCAACCTGCTGCTCCTGCCCCAGCGGTTCCGCCACCACCGCCTGCTCCGGAGTATCCGCCTGCTCCGCCGCCACTACCCCCGATATAATTTGGAGTTTTAGTACCAGCACCACCACCACCGCCGCTACCGCCACCGAGAAGCACAGATCCACTAGCGCTACCTCCAGCCACGCCGCCAGCAGCTGCACAGGCGCCTTTGCTAACACCAGCACTTCCACCGCCAGCATTGAGAGTGCCAGCATTAATAAAATAACTTGCGCCGCCGGCACCTGCATAGTTACTTCTTGCGCCGCCGCCGCCACCGCCGCCTACGGCAACTATGCTAACTGATGTAACATTAGCAGGAGCTATCCAAGAATAAGTTCCAGGTGTTGTATAAACAGCATTGCCTCCCTGTATGAGTGTTGTTATAGTTGTCGAAGTAGCAGTACTGTTTCCTATCAGATTCGATGCATATAGGTAATATGTATAGGTAGTTAACGGAGTTAAATTATAAAGGGTAAAACTCCCGGTGTTATATCCGTTGACCCCCAAAGTTCCTGTAGTAGTTGCTAAAGTAGTGCCTAAATTATTGGTCAATACAACCTGAGTAGTTTTAAATGTACTTAGATTAACATTAGAATATGCTATAGTAATTGCTGTAGCACTTACTGCTGCGGCTGTTGTTATTACCGGAGAGTAAGGAACTGGATAACAGGTTAGTTGACTTGGAGCAGAACAGTTCATAACACAGGACCCTGGGAAATATCTTAAATTTCCAGGCCATATAATGCGAACTGCACCACCCCCGGCGTGTCCACCGGTTCCGCCGCCACCACTGTAATATCCGCCAACACCTACTACTACAGGGTATGAACTACCCGGATTAACAGCAAGATTATTAATATATGCTAGACCACCACCACCACCACCACCATATGACCCGCTACTGCCTGCACCTGCACCTCCGCCGTAAGCACCGCCACATTTACCGCAAGCAGGCGATCCTCCCGAACCACCACCGCCTGCACCCCCTACACCGGTTGTATTTACTGCACCTAGAGTGCCGTTGGCTTTTTGTCCAAATAATCCAACGCCACCGCCACCAAAAGAAGTAGCTCCTCCGATATAAAATCCGCCTCCGCCCCCGCCACCACCGCTGCCGGCACCACCACCGCCATTAGTATAGCTGCCTTTGCCACCAGTTCCTGTGTATCCGCCCGCGCCCCCGCCTCCGCACCATCCAGCACCCCCGGAGCCATTGCCTGCACCGCCGGTGCCACCTAACACTCCTGGTCCGGAATAAGTTCCGCCGGCGCCGCCACCGCTAGCACCAGCAGCTCCCCCGCTGGCATTAATAGTAGCAGCATTTATAAAATAACTTGCACCGCCGGCATTGAGAATACCCCCCGAACCTCCTCCGCCGACAGCAACTACACTAACTGAAGTAACACCTGCAGGTGCTGTCCAGCAATAGGTTCCGGGTGTTGTATAAACAGATTGGCCCCAGGTATATGGGAATGTAATATTACTACTAGTACTTAATGGGCTGTTTCCAGTAAAATTGGTTGCATATACGTTGAACGAATATACAGTCTGCGAATTTAATCCGTTAACTAGGATAAAACTAGAGGTAGTTCCTGCGCTAGTTGCAGTAGATGCTGTGATCCCCCCAGGTGTACTTACAGCGGTGTATGACGTAATAGTAAAACCACCGTTATACACAGGTGCTGTAAAACTTACGAAAGCAGTGGTAGCATTGGTGGTAGTAGCAAAAATACCGTACGGCGCACTTAGAGCAATAAAGGTAGTTGTACTAACTGGCGCAGAAACAGTTCCGGTACCGGCTAGGTTAGAAGCATATACAGAAAAGTTGTAGTTAGTTTGAGGTGTTAGACCGTATAAAACGTAACTTCCTGTATTATACCCAACTGGATTACTTAAAATAACAGGTGGCACTGGAACAACATAAGTTGCAGTATTTGGAGTTTGTAGTATGGTATACTGATACGGGTTGATTACTGTACTAGTATTGGTAACACTGAACGTTATCAAAACAGCCGTTGCACTCAGCGCCGAGGCTGTAATGGTAGGCGCTAACGGTACTGCGTAATTGGATGCATAAGTTGTTGCAGTAACATAGGGAAATACCACATTGCTAGTAGTACTAAGAGCACTTGCTCCGGCTAGGGTATACCCATAGACATTGAATACATAAGGAGTTTGTGTATTCAATCCTCTGACTACAATTATGTTAGAGCCACCTGCTGAGGATGTTGTTACTGAAAATCCTGTAGGAGTACTAACAGCGGTAAATGATGTGTAAGGATATGCAGAGTTATTTGGACCGGCAGTATAACTAACCACGCTCGTACCTGAAGTAGCTGTTGTAGCAGAAATACCATAGGGAGCACAGGGTATTGTTGAACCAGTGAAGTTTATATTTCCACTAATTGATACATTGCCTGTAATTTGAATACTCATTCTATCCTCATTTTTTAATTTTATTATTTACGCTATAAATGTGCCCGAGGCAGTGAAGATGTGTAACCAGTTAGTAGTAGGTCCAGAGCCTGTATATGTAACATAATTTCCACCTGTAGCACGTTGGCTAACTGATTGATAAGAGATAATTACAATGCCACTACCGCCCGAACCAGCAGATCCAGTATAGGCTCCACCGCCGCCACCGCCTGTATTAGGAATTCCGGGAGCACCTGCGGCGGTTGAGTTACTATATAGCGACCCAGCACCACCGCCACCGTATCCGCCAACACCTGAGCCTGATCCGCCTGTATAGGATGCGCCACCGCCACCTCCGGCAAAATATACACTAGTAGTAGCAGTTACATACTGTCCGATATTATATGTGGACGACATGGATTGGGTGACAAAACTAATTACTGTACCGGTACCACCGTTACCTCCGTAGTTTGCGGTAGAAGCACCACCTGCACTGCTAGAGCCGCCCCCGCCTGCACCTGCATATGCAGGTGCTTGTCCAGTAGAATTGCCGCCTGCATATCCTTGGCCAGATGTTCCGCTGCCGCCTGCATGACTACTAGCATCAGATGCACCGCCGCCGCCACTGCCACCACTTAACCCAGTTGAAGTAGGATATTGTCCGCCACCTCCACCGCCTAGAGCAGTTAACGAAAGTGCACTCGAATTATTACCAGTTGTTCCGCCGCCGCCCCCTGCGCCGACTACAATTGAATAAATTTGTCCAGGTATCAGTATAGAAGTACCAGTTAATAATCCACCAGCCCCACCACCGCCTCCAAGAAATCCTGTATTACCACCGTCGTTGCCGCCACCGCCCCCGCCGGCAACAATTAAGTAATTTGCAGTATAATTGCCAACAGCAACATTAATCCAATTGCCGTAGATAAATGTTTCCATAGCACCGGTAGAGCTGTTGAATCTAAACATACCGTTAGTGGCATATAGCGGTCTTTGAGCTGTAGTACCAACTGGCATTTGGATAGCATCAGTGCCGTCGACCATTAGACTTACCGTGGTAACTGTAGTAGCAGTGGTACCGCTGCTATTATTAGAAAGAACAGCACCTGAACCGATAATAACATTGCTGGCAAATGTAGTAGAGTTTGCCACATTGCCACCAGTAAATGTACCACCACCGCTACCTCCAGACCCGCCGCCGCTGCCATATGGTCCGTTGATGTCTAACCAGAAGAAATTTACACCATCTGTGGTATAACGCAGCATGTCATCAGTGGCCGTATTGTACCAAATATCACCAATACTGGGATTAGCGGGAGGTGTGCTGGTACTATAAGAACGCAGCCCAGTGCTTTGTACAGTTAATACGCCGCCGACTAGAGTAGCAGTTGTGCCTGTGGCAAAGTTAATGGTAGTAGCAGAGCCTAGACTAGCACCATTGTATTGAATAGTCAGTGTGCCACCGCTGGCAGTACTCACAGGCCACGGGCCAACAAACAAGTTTGTGGCTGTAACTACGCCGCCGACGTTGGCATTACCGCCAATGCCTACACCGCCACTGACTACCAATGCACCAGTGGTTGTTGACGTTGAACTAGCAGTATTAGATATAGCGAATGTACTTGTAGTACCTGTGCTACCGGCACTGGCCGCTGCGTAGTTACCAATAGTAGCAGTGGTAATAATAACAGCGCCAGCAATGGTAGAAGTTTGACCAATGTTAATTGCACCACCTACACCTACACCACCTGCAACTTGCAGATCACCCGATGTGAGGCTAGTTGCTGCATTGCCGCCTACTAATTTTACAACACCAGTTTTGAATGTACCATAGGTAACAGTACCGGTAATATCACCAGCAGCATTTTCGCTACCTGTAGCATACCACTCTAGTGATTGGCTATCATCTGCTAGAACCAGGGCTGCGTTACTGTCTGTGCTTAATGTGCGATTGTAGTAATGGAATCGTAAACCAATGTCCTTGCCATCATCACTGGCCCATTGACTGCCAATACCACCCGGTGGCACGTGAACTTCGATAATATTGTCTGTATAGTAGGTATTAGTCGATAGTAGATAGCTAGCGGTACCACTGAATGTAACAGGACCTTGGAATGTAGTTGCGCCTGCTACATTTAAATTATTACCTATATATAATGCGCCACCAATGCCGACACCGCCAGCAACAGTCAACGCACCGGTAGCTGTGTTGGTACTCGATGTGGCTCCGGTTACAATGAGTATAGGAGCGCTCAATGCTGATGTACTGGGATTGTAGGTAAGTTTAGCACCAGCATCGGATACAACACTTAAATTACCAGTTGTAGTAGATACAAAGGTTATATAATAGGTACCAGTACCAGTTGATGTAGTAATGCCGATAGTAGTAGCAGTATTAGCAAATCCAGAAGTGGTGGCAAAACTAGCTGTGTTAGCATAATTGCTAGATGTACTGGTACCGCCCGAAATATACTGTCCAATAGTAGCAGTAGTAATAATCTGTGCGCCTGCAACATAACTGGTATTGGCAATATTAACAGCACCACCAATACCAACACCGCCAGCTACAATCAATGCGCCTGTGTTAGTACTAACACTTGCAACAGGAAGCCCTAAACCGTTGTAAGGAGCAAGACTATTAAATGCCACGCTATGATTCGTAACAGTATTGAGCCCAACAGAATCTGCAATGTATGTAGCCGAAGTTGCTGCATCAAGCAATAAAACTGTGTTTGTTACAGAAGTCAAGGGCTGAGTAGGCGGTGAAAAACTGCTAGTATAAAGTGCAGTTCCTTTGACAATTCGAAGATTAGTAATATAACCGGTTACATAACTACTATTATAAGCACCAATAGTTAATCCGTACGATGAATTACTTACCACCCCTGTAATTGTGTTTGAACCAGATGCAACACCATTGATAAAGAAATACATAGTGGTGCTGCTGGCCACATAACTAAATGCAATGTGTACCCACTGATTTAAAGGAACTGTGCCTGTACTGGTTATATTTGTTGGATTATATCTATAAAATACAAGTTTTCCGGAACTGTTTATACCAAAAGACCAATCATTATTAGTTCCATTGTACACCATATTACCAATAATTGATCCATAACCTGCGCTATCATGCCATCCACTATATGATGAAGCATACACCCAACATTCAAAAGTATAATCACTGGGCCACCAATCAAAATAACTTGCGGTGTAAGGTATAGTTATATAACTACTACCATTGAAATATAAACTTCCCCCAGTTGAAAATGCTGTAGGAGCAATAATATTAACATTGGTTGCAGTTATTGTTCCTGCTATTGATAGAGTAGTAGTTCCTGGATTATAAGTTAACGCAGCACTAGCGTCTGATAATACATTTAAATTGCCGTTGGTGGCAGAAATTAAAGGGATATTGTAAGTACCGTAACTAGTACTTGAAATAACCAATGTACTTGCAGTATTAGCATAGTTACTAGATGTACTTGTTCCACCGTTAATGTATTGGGCAACAGTGGCAGTGGTAACAATTTGAGCACCAGCAACATAACTAGTATTGGCAATGTAAACGGCACCACCGATACCAGCGCCGCCTTGAACAATTAATGCACCAGTAGTAGTACCGGTACTTGAAGTTTTATCATTAATAGTAAAACTTACACTGGTAGCAGATGTTGCAGTATTTGCCGCAGCGGCATAATTGCCAATAGTAGCAGTAGTAATAATAACAGC
>Ga0214164_1000641_pt1 | contig 22518 bp, 28 predicted proteins | sample TroBogepilimnion_13_FD_153003 | JGI IMG/M metagenome (GOLD analysis project Ga0214164, IMG submission 153003) | Freshwater microbial communities from Trout Bog Lake, WI - Practice 03JUN2009 epilimnion v4 | ecosystem: Environmental > Aquatic > Freshwater > Lake > Epilimnion/Euphotic zone ...
TCCAGGGGATGTGTGGGAGGTGAGGCTACAGGACGGCACAATTGCCGCCCTGTGCCGCTCCACGGCCTCCGCAGGGCATGTCATTCGTGAGGGGCGATATGTCGCCGTCTACACGGCAGACGAAATCGCCAACGTGCTGGATGCGCTGCCCGGTTCGATTCTCAAGGCCAAGGAAGTTTGGCCAGGGGCGAAAATCCAGAAACCCAAGAATCCCATCCCCGCCAATGGCGACCCCATTCCGTTCTGATGGGCGCTGAAACTCGGAGGCAATGCCGGTGATTTTTCATGATTGGAGATTTCTTCTCTTGACCGTCCTCGTCTGGGTCATTGCCCAAGTCGTTATCGGATTCTTGCTGGGAACCGCCATCCACAAGATGGGGGATGGCGAATGAGCGACCGACGCACCAAGGAAAGCTATTACTTCATCACGCCCCAGCCGTGGACACCTGAGCGCGACCAAATCCTTATCGACCGATACGAAAAGGAAGGCGCTACGCAGATTGCCAAGGACATGGGTCGCACCCCCGAAGCCATCAAATCCCGTGCGTATGTGCTTGGGCTCAAGGTTCGTTCTCCGCGTCGTGGCAACCCCCCGAAGCCTCAGGCCATCAACCAACTGGCGCTTGGCGTTCGTTCCACCAAAAAGCTGGAACCCGTCCCGCCAGAAGTCGAACGGGCCGCAATAGCAACCTTCCTTGCAACGCGGGAGGTGACCAAGTGTCCGCCCATGTATGCCCATGGCGGGGAGGGCATTCAACACATCGGGTACAAACAGGGCACAAACAGAGGAGCGCGGAAGCTGTGACACATCCCCCCTGTTCCCACTGCGGAGAAATCCCGGCCCGGTGCGAATGTTACAACATCATCCCCGAAACTCCCCAGACGCTCAGGGAACGTGCCCAGGCCGAAAAGCCATATGCGAGAATACAGGTCCGCGCCGGTGACGTGGTGAGGCTCTACGCGACGATTGACGCCCTTGTGGCACTGGCGACGGAGGTGGACGCGTGAACAGGAACCAACAACTTTGGCTAGGCCCTGTCGGTTACGCCGTTGTTCAACTTATAGGAACGGCGCTGTTTTGGTGGTGGCTGATCGGCATCGGCATATGGGCCGCGCACATTGCTTGGCGGGGTTGGGCTTTGGTGTTCGGGGGGCTAAAGTGACTGAGCATTGGTCAGATTGCGCAACCAACAACGGCCCAGCACTTGATCCAGGGGCATGTGATTGTGGGGGCGTCATGTCGTGGAAGCCAATTGAAACGTTGCCGGAATTAACTGCCGGTCAAACTGTCGATTTGTGGGCCGTCGATGAACGCGGCAACGGTCGGCGGTGGGTTAATTGTTACAAGTCCAAATGGGGTTGGATTTACGCTGATGCGTACCCGAAAGCGGGAGGCTACGCGTTAGAAGCAAAGCCAACCCATTGGATGTGGGCACCTCCCCCTCCGAAGCAAACCGTTTTCAAGTGTCCGATCAATTACGCGGGATGCGTGGTCTTTTGCGGAAATTACGGGTGCGGCGGATGAATTGGTTTCACACACTTCAAGCCGCTTACGAATGGAACCGGCACATCTACCGGGCCATGATGGGATTGCCGCAACGCACCATCTACCGGAACAAGGTCAGGCCACGGGGACAGGGCGAGACTAACCGCGAAGCGCCGGAACAAGAGTTTCTCGACCACTTGTGGGAGGCTAGGTGATGGACCGCGCAAACACCCGATGGTCAGCGACCGAAGAACTTGAACTTTTATCCTGTGAGACAAGGGCAAGCGTAAGGGCCTATGCAAGCGCATCTGGACGCCCATACACTGCATGTCTCACCAAGCGTTCGGCCCTGCTATGCGGTCGGCGTGACAAGTCTGGTGCTGAACGGGCAAGGAACCAACGCGAGACGCTGGCACCGCCTCACCCGCAGCGCACCGACGCTTGGCGCAAACGGGATGAGGCTTTCGTCCGCGCCGTCATTCTTGATGGCATTCGCCTGGGTTTGGTCGCCGCGCCAATGGGCTTTGCATGAGCAACGAAATCGACATAGTGCCAAAAAAGAGCCGACCGCAGCCGCCTGGGGGGTCGCGTAAGGGTATTCCCAACAAATCCACTGTTGCGGTCAAGCAAGCTCTGCAAGAAGCTTTCCACGGCATTGGTGGTGTCCCTGCTTTGACTGAATGGGCCAGAGAGAATCAAGGCGAGTTCTACAAACTTTACGCCAAGCTTCTTCCAACCGAACTCAAGGCTGACGTGAATGTCACCGTCACCCTCGAAAAGCTGATTAGCGAAAGCATGAAGCTTTGAAGGCTGAAGCCATCAAGATCAAACATTGGCGCGAACGCCCCGACATAATGGTGCGAGAGCTGTTCGGCATTGAGCCCGATCCTTGGCAGGACGAGGCGCTAAGGGCGTTTCCCACGTCACCACGCCTTGCAATGCGGGCATCCAAAGGCCCAGGCAAGACTGCAACCCTTGCATGGCTGGCGTGGAATTTCTTGCTGACCCGGCCTCGGCCCAAGATTGCGGCAACGTCTGTTACCGCTGACAACCTGTCCGATGGTCTGTGGACGGAGATGGCGAAGTGGCAGGCGAAGAGCCCGCTGTTGCAGCATCTGTTCCAGTGGACCAAGACCCGCATCTTCGCCAAGGAAGCGCCTGAAGAGTGGTGGATGAGCGCCAGGTCGTGGGCGAAGGGCGCATCAGCCGAGCAACAGGCGAACACGCTGGCGGGTCTGCACGCCGACTACATCTTGTTCCTGTTGGATGAATCCGGTTCCATGCCTGACGCGGTTATGGCTGCCGCTGAGGCTGCGTTGTCGTCCTGCGTCGAAGGCCACTTGGTCCAGGCCGGAAACCCGTCACACCTCGAAGGCCCGCTGTATCGCGCCTGTACGCGTGAGCGATCTATGTGGACGGTCATCGAAATCACGTCCGACCCGGACAACCCCATGCGGTCGCCTCGCGTGTCGCCTCAATGGGCGCGGGAGCAAATCGAGAAGTACGGGCGAGACAATCCGTGGGTGCTGGTCAACGTGTTCGGTCAATTTCCGCCAAGCTCTCTAAACGCCCTGCTTGGCGTGACCGAAGTGGAAGAGGCGATGCGTCGTCGTCACGCGCCAGGGGCTTACGAACATGCAGCCCGCATCGTGGGTGTGGACGTGGCAAGGCAAGGCGACGACAAGACGGTCATTGCACGGCGTCAGGGGCTTTACACGCTGCCGTTCATCACGTTGCGCAATGAAGACAGCCACCAGGTCGCGGGGCGTGTGGCGCTTGAATATGACGAATGGGAAGCGGACTCGATCCAAGTGGATGCAACCGGCGGCTATGGCTGGGGCGTGATTGATGCGCTTCGATCCATGAACCGCCGCGCCGTGGCCATTGAGTTCAGCGGCTCGCCCCTCAACGCGGGCTTCCTCAACAAACGCGCGGAGATGTGGTGGCAAATGGCGCAATGGGTCAAGGAGGGTGGCGCGTTGCCCAACGACCCGGATTTGCTGTCGGAGCTTACGTCCGTCACCTACTCGTTCAAGGGCGACAAGATACAGCTTGAGAGCAAGGACCAAATCAAGGAACGGATTGGTCGGTCGCCCGACTTGGCAGATGCGCTTGCCATCACGTTTGGCCAGCCTGTTTCGCCCCGAACGGTTCGGGATACGTCCCAGGTCTCACGTTACAAGCGCCGGTCTCAGGCAAGCGGCTGGGCAGCCTGACCACAACATTTGGTATGTGGTGAAATAAAAGGGCCTAGGCATATGCGGAAGCTTCCGTATTCATCGGGCATTCCATCCTATCGGAGTGGCCCGTGCCTGACGTTCCTCCCTCTGAACCTGATACGGCCTCCGATCCCGCGCCGGTTGTTCCCTCGCCGGTTGCGATGACTACGGCCACGGTTGTTGAGCAAGCTCCGACCGTGGCCGCTTTTCCCGATGTTGACGCGGCTGCGCTTGCCGAGATTGGCACCGCTGCGCGAGAGAACAACGCAAGCGGCACCTATCACGACACTAATGGGCGTGATTGGGCAATCATGCCGGACGTTGTGGACAGTCATTCCGTCATCCTGGTTCAGATGAGGCAGGGCGCGACGTTCAAGAACACCACCCTTTCGACTGTGACTTTCTCAACCGACGTGCTGATAGCGGCATGTCTCAGCATGGCAGGACTTTGATCAATGGCTATGAAGCCCGTTAACGGTTACACCGTGAAAGCGTCCAAGGGATCAGTTTGGAAGGGCGGCGCTGCGCCTGGTCCGGTGGCTGCGACCACCATTGGCACCGGCAAGCAAGGCCCCGGCGCTGGCAAGTCTTCCAAGGCTGGCAAAGGCGTGTCCAAGACCAAGTGAGCGGCGTGACCAACGAATTTCGGTTTACGGTTCTCGACTGTCTTGAGCGTGAAGAGCCTTACGTGCTCTGGCGTCTTGAGGCGGTCGAAAGCCGTTCCGACACGTTGGAATGTTACGCCCGCTTCCCCGACGAACAGTCTCACACGCTTCGCGTTCGTGTCGGTGTTGAAGGCGCGGACGCAGTGGCGAGCCGCCTCATTTACAAAGTGAGGGCTTGGCACTCAGAACGGTCGCCCCATGCAAGTTGACGACAATCAGAATCCCCAGGTTGACGACGAGCAGGCAGAAATGCTTGAACGCTTCGGCCTGTGGGACCGTCTGATTGATGGCCACTACGGCGAATGGGAAGACGAGGCGCGTGACTGTTTCGACATGGTCGCTGGCACTCAGTGGTCCACTGACGACGAACTGGCGATGAAGGATGCGGGTAAGATTCCCGTCACCTTCAACCGCATTGCCCCCAACGTGGACGCTGTCTGCGGGGTTGAAGTCGAAAACCGCCAGAAGGTCACGTATGAGCCTCGTCAGGTCGGGGCTTCGGCTCAGAACGAATTGCTGTCCGCTGCGGCGGATTGGGTGCGTGATGAGTGTGACGCGGAACATGAGGAGTCGGACGCGTTCCGTGACGCCCTGATTTGTGGCGTGGGCGTCATTGAAACCCGCATGTCCTACGATGAGGAGCTTGCGGGGCAGATTGTCATTGAACGGGTTGATCCTCTCGAAGTCCGGTTCGACGCTTCATCCCGCAAAACCAACTATGCGGATGCGCGATATATCCGTCGCAAGAAGCCCTATTCGTCCATTGAGTTTGACGAACTGTTCCCAGGCGAAAGCGGCGAGGGTTTCCCCGAAGGCGGCAAGCGCAAGCCGGTCATCGTACAGCCCCAACTTCGCTACACGCACGGCTCTGAACAAGAGGGCGATGACGACACCGTTTGGGTGACGGAATGGCAGTGGTTCGACACCGTGCCGATATACCGGATCAGCCATCCCCAAACCGGCGAAGAGCGGTTGGTTGACCAAGCCACCTTCGAACAGCTTGACGAGCTGGCCGAGAAGGAGGGCCAGGCCATCGATTACGTGGTGCAGCGTCAGCGGCGTTATCGTCGGGCGTTTGTCGCCAATGGGGAAATCCTCGACCTTCAGGACATTGAAGTTGGGGCTTTCACCTATACGGCCATTACGGGCAAGCGCGACCGGAACAAGGGCACGTTCTACGGCCTCGTTCGCCCCATGCTTGACCCGCAGCGGTTCTCTAACAAGCTGTTCAGCCAGATTCTTCACATCATCAACACCAACGCCAAGGGCGGCTTGATGGGTGAAATCGACGCGTTTGACGACGTGCGCGATGCTGAAAAGACGTGGGCGCAGCCTGACGCGTTCACCATCCTTGCCCCTGGTGGCATGGCCAAGATCAGGGAGAAGACGCCTCCGGCTTATCCGCAAGGCATGGATCGGCTTATGGAAGTGTCTGTGTCGTCCATCCGCGATACGACCGGCATCAATCAGGAAATGCTCGGTCTGGCTGGCCGGGACCAACCGGGCATTCTGGAAGCCCAGCGCAAGAAACAAGCTTATTCGATCCTGTCGGCCTTCTTCGACGCCACACGCCGCTATCGGAAGATTCAGGGGCGTATCCTGCTGGACTTCATGCGGAAGTTTCTGCCGCCCGACACGTTGGTCCGCATCATCAACGATGACGGCTCTCCGATGTATCAACAGATTGGCATGGCGTTCAACGCACAGTCTGACAAGTTTAACGTGATTGTGGACGACACTCCGGCTGGACCTAATCAGAAGTCCATCGTCTTCCAGATGATTACCCAGCTTATGCCGCTCCTTCAGAACGCCAACCTTGGGCCGGATGTGTGGGCGGAACTGCTGAAATATAGCCCGCTGCCGTCTGCCGTGGCGCTCAAGATCGGGCAAGCCCTGATGGCTCAAGAGCAACAGCCGCCCGACCCGATGCAAGAGCAAATGAAGCAATTGCAGGTCGCAGGTGCGAGTGCCGACGTTCAACTGAAACAGGCCCAAGTCGCCCACCACGCGGCTCAGGCGGCCAAGCTGAACGTTGACGCACAAAATGCCCAGCAAACGGGCGTAATGAGCGCCCAAGCCGATGCGGCGCACAAGGCGGGACAAGCCCAGCTTGCCAGTGCAAAGGCCGCTGCGGCCCCTGTGACGCACGCTGCTGCGGTGTTCGGTGCCAATGCCCGATCCCTCCGTGCGGAGACTGCGGCGCTTCAAGATGCGGCTGACAAGGCGGCTGGCATCATTGACACGCTGGACCCATCCAAACCCGCCCCCAACACTTATTGAGGCGCACCATGGCTACGACCAAGAAGACCGGCACGTTCAAGGGTAAATCCAACGCTCTCGGGCATGGCGGACGCGCTGCCCAACTGAAGGCCAAGGGTGTTCCGGGCGCCGTGATTGGTGAGATTGCCCGTTCAAAGGGCGCAGCGCCTGGGCAAAAGAACTACCATCCGTCCAAGAAGGGCAAGTGATGGCCATCTCTCAGTTCACGCCCAAGCCGTTGACTGAGTTGGAAGCCGATGTCCGGCTTGCCGCACTGCACATGTCGTTGAGCTACATAACCATGGAGGATGATTTCGGATACGCGCCCGAAGAGGTGCTGACTCTGGCTGAATCCTTCCGCCGTTTCCTGATGGGCCTGCCCATTGCCTCTGAAGGGTGATTCATGTCTGAAGCCGTCGAAGCCGCTGACTCCTTCGATACCGAGTTTGAAGCCGCCCGTGAGGCAGAACTTGGCGCGGAACCTGTAGAGGATGCGAATCCTGAAGGTGAAGCTGAACAGAAAAGCGAGGCTGAAGCTGAAGCGCCAGCCCCGAAGCCTGAAAAGTCAGAGGCAGAGAAAGCCGCAGCCTCCTTGCAAAAGGCGCTGAAGGCTGAACGGCGTGAGCGTCAGGCTCTACAGGCCAAGATCGAAGCCCTTGAGCAAAAGGCCACGGCACCGGCCCAACCCGTTGCCAACATCTGGGAAGGCATTCCCGACCCGAATGCTGACCCCATTGGTGCCATTGAGCACATCAAGCGGATTGCCGACCAACAGGCAGAGGTTCAACGCCAGGAACAGGCCAAGGCCGCCCAGGAAGCGGCCATGCTGCGGCAAGTGCAATCCATCGCCAACGCCATGCGGGATGCAGAAGAGGACTTCCGCGACGACTTCCCCGACTATGACGCGGCGGTGGGCTATCTGCGCGATCAGGTGATGGCGGAGCTTGAGGAAAACGGTTTCAGCAAGGCCGAGGCCCTTGAGAAGATGAACCGTGATTTCCTCGGTCTGGTGCCGACCGCTCTCAAGGCTGGCAAGAATCCGGCTGAAGTGGCCTACAAGATGGCCCAGAAGCGCGGATATAAGGGCCTAGACAAGTCGGGTGCAAAGATTGAAACCATCCGACAAGGCCAGAAAGCCGCAACGTCCTTGTCTACGGGCGGACAGCAAGCTGCCAAGCCGATTTCTGCGGCGAGTGTCGCAAATCTAAAGGGCGCGGCGTTTGATGCGGCTTTCGCCAAGCTCCGCGCTCAAGAGCGTCGGCGCTAACCCTGACGGGGAATAATGTCAGTCTCGGCAGGACTATAAACCGCCGTTCCGTCCGCTGCACGATACGCAGCAAAGCCCCGGCAGGGCTCTAACCCGCCGTGTCGTCGGCTCCACGAGACGGAGTGACTCGGTTGTCACCCCTCTCATTCATGGAGCCAGAACATGGCATCTACTCTTTATGGCGTTAATGCGCCCGAAGCCGTCAAGCTGTGGCGGAAGAAGCTTGCCCGTGAAGCCATCAAGGCGACGAGCATTCAAAAGTTCATCGGTGAGGCCGATGAGTCCCTGATCCAGGTCTTTGACGAAACCTCCAAGGGCGCGGGCGACCGCATCACTGTGCAACTGCGCAGCCAGATGCAGGGCCTCGGCGTTCAGGGTGACGGCACTCTGGAAGGCAACGAAGAAAGCCTTCAGACCTACACCGACAACCTGTTCGTTGATCAGCTTCGGACTGCCACGCGCTCCGCCGGTAAGATGAGCGAACAGCGCATTCCGTGGTCGCATCGTGAAGAAGCGATGATGGGCCTGAAGGATTGGTGGGCGGCTCGCCTGGACAACTGGTTCTTCAACCAGATTTGCGGTTACACCGCCGTGTCCGACACCCGTCTGACCGGCCTGCAAGCCCCGATTGCCCCGGACTCGGCTCACCTGATCCTGTCGGGCGCCGTGGCCAACGACCAGTCGCTGACCAACACCAACATCTTCACCCTGTCGCTGATCGATCAGGCCGTGCTTCAGGCCAAGACGCTTTCTCCGGTCATCCGTCCGGTGAAGATCAACGGCGGCTCGTTCTACGTGATGTTCCTGCATCCGACGCAAGTCTACTCGCTGCGGACCAACACCTCAACCGGCCAGTGGCTGGACATTCAGAAGGCGGCGATGACCGGGGACGGTTCGGCTAACAACCCGATCCTGACCGGCGCTCTGGGCGTTTACAACAACGTCATTCTTCACGAGTCCTACCGCGTGTCTTCGGGCGTGAACTCCTCGACCGGCGTTGGTGTTGCCAATACCCGTCGCGCGGTTCTCTGCGGTGCGCAGTCCGCCGCCATCGGCTTTGGCCAGGGCTACGGCTTCGATGACTTCTCGTGGAACGAAGAACTGTTCGACTACAGCAACCAACTCGGCGTTGAGGCCGGGGTCATTGGTGGTCTGAAGAAGCTGCGTTTCAACAGCGCCGACTTCGGGACCATTGTCGTCAGCACGTACTCGGCTGCGTCTGACTCCACCGCCTCTAACGGCAACCCGATCTAAGGAGTCTGACCTATGGCCGTTCGTTCTCTTGGACGTAAGTTCCACACTCAGCAGTCGCACTACATGACCACGCTGATCAACTACAGCGATGCGGATGCGTCCACCGGGCGTCTGCTGGGCTACCTTCCGCCCAACAGCGTTCTGGTGCGCATCTACACCGTTATCCAGACCGCTTTCAACGCGGGCACGACCAACACCCTTTCGGTCGGCAAGACCGCGACGGGTACGGACTACGTGAGCGGCACCGCTGCCGGTTCTGTCACGGCCCCCACTGCGGCAACCCTGACGGCTGCCAACTGCTACAACCCCACCACGGGCGACCAAGCCATTTACGCTTCTTATGCGCAGTCTGGCACCGCCGCGTCTGCCGGTGTGGCCCTGGTGGTCGTTGAGTACGTTCCTGTTCAGTAAGGCAAAGGGGGCGGGTTTCGGCTCGCCCCCAATCCTTTGAGGTGATCCATGGCAACCTATGCCGACTTACAAGCCAGGATCATTCGCGAAACCAACCGCGACGACTTGAACGACACGCTTGCGCTGTCCCTGACCCAAGCCATTCAAGATTCCATCCAGTTTTATGCCGATCAACGCTTCTGGTTCAACGAACAGATTGCGACCTCGGTAACCGTTCTCAATAACGAATATGTCTCGCTGCCTACCGGCGTGAATTTCCGCAAGCTGGATCGCTTCGCCATCACGATTGGCGCAACGCAGTATCCGCTTCGCCCGCAAAGCCTCGTCACGATTGAGGATTGGGCCAAGGCCATCCAGACGCAAGGCCAGCCGACGGATTACGCCGTTGCGGGTTATGCCGACATTCCGACCTATCGCCTGTGGCCGCGTCCTAACGCCGTTTTCCCGCTGACGTGGGTGGGTGTGGTGGACTTGGGCACATTGTCCGCCGAGACTGACACCAATAGCTGGTGCACCTACGGTGCGGCCCTGATTGTGGCGCGGGCCAAGATGCTTCTCTACCGCGACCAATTCCGCGACACGGAAGGCGCACAGATTGCCGCCAATGCGGAAGCGCAACAGCTCTCCACACTCAAGGTTGAAACCGCTCGACGCCTCGGCACCGGGCACATGCGTTCGTCGTGGTGATAAATGTCCGGTGAAAAGTCCACATCGTTCGCCAACTCCCTTCTCCTGCTGATTTGCAACGGCACGGCCATCTCCGGGCTTGCCCAGAATGCCGCATCGCCCCTGACGGTGCTTTACCTGTCATTGCATACGGCTGACCCGCTGGCTGGCGGCTCGCAGACCACGAATGAAGTCTCTTACACCGGCTATGCCCGCGTTAGCGTGAACCGCGCTACGGGTGCGGGTGGCTTGACGGTCACGTCCAATTCCGTCGCCCTGGGCTCTCTTACGTCCTTTGGCGCGTGTACGGCTGGCACGGCCACGGCCACCTATTTTGCCCTTGGGACCGCATCGTCAGGGGCTGGCGTGGTTCTATGGACGGGGCCGATCTCGCCCACGATCTCGATTGCCGCTGGCGTCACTCCGCAGCTTTCAGCCTCCACGACCATCACGGAGCTTTAAGTGTCCGCGAACACAATCCTTAACGCTGGAACCGGGGGCGACGTCATTGCGGCGGACGATCTCGGCACGGCCAAGGCGCAACGCGTCAAGCTGATGCTTGGGGCAACGGGTGTGGACGGCGGGAACGTCACGCCCACGAATGCCATTCCCACTATCTCGTCGGGGGCCAACGTCTTCCAGGGCGCGGGCAACACCTCGTCGGCTCAATTGGCTGCTGGTGCGTCGTTCAGCGGAACGCCTGAGACGGTATTCAATCAGGCGGCCGTGTCCGTTCTGGTCGTGTCCGATCAGCCGGTGCAAATCATATTGAATCAGTGGCAAGACGCTGGTGGCACAAAGGTGGTTGTCAGCCAAATTTTTACAGTGGCGGCTAACGTCAATTTCTCGCAGTCCATTCCGGCAAGCGGGAATTATTTCAGCCTCAAGGTGACGAACCTTGGTCCTGTGGCCACCACGTCGCTGGCGATTGATACCGTCTACGGGACGCTTCTGCCCGCCACGCAATTGAACAACGCCCCGGTGGCCCTTGCGGAATATGCTGGTGCCGCGATCAGCCCAAGCAATCCCGTGCCGGTGCAAGTCGCCAACACGCCGAACGTCAATCTTGCCACACTTGGTGCCGACCCGGCTTATGCACTCGCCCTGATCTATGCCGAATTGAAACTGATTACCCAATATCTGCAAATGGGTCTGAGCGTTCAGGAAGACCCGAACAACTTCCGCACTGACCCCTCATATCTGCAATAGGAAACCGCAATGCCCACCAATCAGCTTAACGTCGGCGTTCAGAACCAACCGGACGGTGCTCAAGGCATCATCGCCCGCGGCGGTCGTCAGGGGGAAACCCTCGTTTCGGAACTGCATGGCCGCTACTACGAACAGACCTACCGCAAGAACGTGTTCTTTGTGGCGTCCCAGGCGGTTGCCACTACGACGGTCGGTCTGGCCACGACCTACACGGGCCTCGTCCTGTCCAACCCCATCGGCTCGCCGGTCAACCTTGTGCTGAACAAGGCATCCATCGGGCAATCGGTCATTGAAACGGCGGTGGATACTTTCGGGCTTGCGGTGGGCTTCAACACTTCCACCAACGTCACGCATACAACCCCGGCAACGCCTCAGTCGTCGTTTATCGGATCTGGTCTGATCCCGTATGCAAAAGCGGATATCTCCGCGACCCTGCCGACTGCGCCGGTCTATCACTCGTTCCTTCAGTCCACCTCGTCTGCAACCACGGACGTGACCTCGGGTCTGGTGGACTATGAAGGCTCGCTGATCCTGTCGCCCGGTGCCTATGCCCTGTGGGTTTCCCCGGCGGCTTCTGTGGCTGGCATGTGGTTCAGCTTCCAGTGGGAGGAAATCCCTGTCTGACGTCTGAAAGGGCGTAAATGTCTCTCCTTACGCTCTTTCAGCTTAACCTTGCTGGTCCGACCTATCGCGTTGGCACCGGCACGGTTTCGGCTGGCGCAAGTGTTGCGGGTGTCGGTGCGGCCCTGGTCGTGGCAACCGGCGCGGTTGGTGGGTCTGCGTCGGTCACGGGCGTCGGATCGGCGCTATGGGCCTCCACAGGGGCCGTGGGCGGTTCTGCCACGGTTGCGGGTGTATCCGCTGCCCTGAAGGTCGCAACGGGCTCTGTGACGGGCTACGCGAACGTTTCAGGCATTGCACCGGGTGGGGTCAGCTACGCGTCCACGGCGTTCACACCGGGCCTTGACCTTCTCATTGAAGCGTCGGCCCCTGATTGGGCTTTGAGGTATAACCTGACCCTTAAAAGGGCCTTCGCGGCATCCCTTGCGGCTGATTTAAGTAATGTGTCTGGCGTCGTGCTTTCCAATTACGCCAACGACACGGCTGCGGCTGCCGGTGGTGTTGCCATTGGTGGCCTATACCGAAACGGTTCCGTCTTGTCGGTGAGGGTCACTTAATGGCGTGGAGTACTAACCTCGTCATCATGGAAGCCGCCGTCCCCGATTGGGCGCAAAGGTACAATTTGCGGGTTCAGGACGCCTTGAACTCGACGGCAACGGTGGACTTGGCCAACGCGGCGAATGTCAGCCTCGGCAACTACGCCAACGACACGGCAGCCGCCGCGGGCGGTGTGCAAGTCGGGCAACTCTACCGAAACGGTTCAACGATACAGGTGCGGGTGACATGAAGCGGATTCTACTGGCTGGCGTTCTGCTGGCGTTCATGTCTGGCGAAGCTGGGGCGGTTTCGACCTATTCCCCGCGTCTTCGCTTCGAGCAACAGGCTGCGGGCGATAACCTCAACACCTGGGGGCCGAAGATCAACGCGGCGCTCCTGCGTCTGGAAGAAGGCATTTCGGGGCGTCAGGCGCTTACTGTTTCTGGCTCTGTGACGCTGACCACGGCCAACGGCACGACCGATCAAGCCCGTGAGATGTTCCTTGATTGCACGGGAACGGGTGGAACCATCACCATTCCGGCGGTCGAAAAGCTGTATGTGGTCCGCAACAGCACGTCGGGCACCATTACCGTTACAACGGGTTCGGGTGCTACTGCCACGGTAAACACCGGCGAAGTCAAGCTGGTGGTGTCGGACGCGACCAACGTCTATCCCGAGTTCCTTGCGGGGAATTATCTGCCATTGTCGGGTGGAACAATTACCGGCGCGCTTGCTGTTACGGGAAATTCTACGCTTCCGAACATCATCAATAATACGATGTATTCCGGTTCGACCGGCGGCGGCATTTCGATCGGCGGTGGCTCGACTTACAACAACGGCGGCGAAATCCAGCTTTTCGGCAGCACGGCAAGCGGTGCTTCTGGGGTTATTATTTTCTCTACGGGCACCGGCACGACCAACAGCCAAGTCGGTTCGTTTGCCGCCAATGGCACTTTCAGCGTTACGAATAACGCGACGATTGGCGGGACGCTTGGCGTTACGGGTAACATTTCGGCCAACAACGGAATGACAATTGCCAATGGGCTAACTGTGTCGGCGCTAGGCATCAATGTTGCCGGAACGTCAAATTTTTCTAACGGCGTCACGTTTCAGGGAACAACGGGCTTCAACGCTCTGGGAACATTCAACAGTGGTCTAACGGTTTCTAGCGGGACGACCACCGTGCAAGCCTTGACGGCCTCGTCGTTTAGCGGCGCGGGGACCGGGCTTACCGGAACGGCGGCCTCTCTCAGCATTGGAGGTAACGCCGCAACGGCCACGACCTCCACCAATCAGTCCGGCGGTACGCTGAACGCAACCTCTGGAACTGTTAGCGGCGCCCTGTCCGCCGGATCGTTCGGCGGAACGGCCCTAGCCTCTGCGGCGCAAACGCTGACGGGTTCTTCTACCACACAGGCCATGACGCCCGGCGGTTTTGCAGCCAATTCGTCCATCTCCGCCAACGGCTACTACAAACTGCCCGGCGGTCTTGTGATCGCCTGGGGAAGCGTGTCCACCGGCGGCGGCGGAACGACAACTGCGACGTTCCCCTACACGTTCACAACTGTCTACAACGTGCAGGCCACCGAAGTCGGCACGGGCGGCGGCGCTGCGTCCGGCCCGGCGATTTACAACGTCAGCACCACGGGGTGCCAGTTCGTGGTGAACCCCGGCGCTTCTGTCGCAAGCGTCTACTACGTCGTGATTGGCAACTGATGACCCGCACCGCCCTCGAAATCCAATCCGGGTTTGCGCTGGACGATACCGTCTACGCGGGGGAAGGCTATTGGCGCGATGGCTCGCTGATCCGGTTCTGGCGGGGCAAACCCCAGACGGTCGGCGGATGGCAAAAGTTCACGGACAGCGCCATGACGGGCATTTGTCGGGGGCTTCTGTCGTGGACGGATAATTCCGCTGTCCTGAACATCGGGATGGGCACCCATACGAACCTCTACGTCTACACCGGCGGCGGTCTTTACGACATTACGCCTGCGGGTCTGGCTGCCGGGTCGATTGACGGGTCTGTGGGCTCCGGGTTTGGATCGGGTACGTTTGGCTCGTCCACGTGGGGCGGGGGTACAGCGTCGGAATATTGGCCGCGCACCTGGGCTCTGGACAACTTCGGCCAAACTCTGATGGCCAACCCGCGTAACGGGACCATCTACCAGTGGAGCAACGCGGTGGGCTCCCCTGCGGTGGCCCTGACCAACGCGCCCACCAATTGCACCACAATGCTGGTCAGCAACACGCGCCAAGTGATGGCGTTCGGCTGCACCAATGTTTCGTCAGTCTATAACCCCATGGCCATTCGTGGCAGTGATGCCAACGCGCCGACAAGCTGGACGCCTGCGGTGGGGTCGCTCGCGTTCGAAGTCACGCTGTCCGGTGGCGGGCGCATTGTCGCGGCTCGCCGGGTGGGCAATTACATCGTCGTGTGGACGGACAATTCCGTTTACCTCGGGACCTATGTCGGATCGGCAACGCAGATTTGGCGTTTTGACAAGGTGGGCGAGCACTGCGGGCTCGTCGGCGCTCAAGCGGTCTGTGTGCGGAATCAAACATGTTTTTGGGTGGGCACCGACCTTCAATTCCGGTCCTACACCATCGGCGGCGCCGTGCAGATCATGGTCTCCACCGTGCAAGCGCAATTTGCCTCAAACCTTGCCGCGAACCAACAAGACAAGATTGTCGCCTCTACCCTGACGGCGTTTGATGAGGTGTGGTTTTTCTACCCTGACAGCCGGGATGGGACCGAAAACAGTCGTTATGTGGCGTTCTCCGCCGCTGATCCGTCTATCCCCTGGTTTAAGGGCCAGCTCGTCAGGACGAGTTTTGCGGATCAAGGCCCGGCGCAATACCCCATCGGCGTTGATGCGGGTGGGCTGGGCTATTACCATGAGCTTGGTCAATCCGCAGATGGCGGACGCCTGCCTTGGTACATTGAGAGCGCAGGCCAATACATCGGGGATGGCGATCAACGGATGCTTGTCAAAGGCATCTGGCCCGACTTTCAGAACCAGGTCGGCAACGTGTCGCTCACCGTATACACGCGGGGATATCCGCAAGATACGGAAAGGACGAAAGGGCCTTTTACCTTAACCGCGTCGCTGTCAAAAAAAGATTTCATGGCGGACGGTCGAGTTATTCGGTTCCGCATGGAAGGCAACAGCGCGCCTTCATTTGTTCGCTTCGGCAAGATTGCCGTGGATGCTGTGCCTACGGGGATGCAATGAATTTTCTTGACGACCTTGCAGAGATTTGCGGCACGGAAGCGGAAAAGCCGATCCTGCGGGTTGTTGAGCAATCGCCTCCCCCGCCTCCGTCTGCATCGCCTGCAATGAAGGAATGGGAACGCTGCAAGCCTTGGATTGAAGCGGCGCTTGAGGGCGGTTTCTACGGCATTGACCACGTGGAAGCGATGCTAAACCGCCCGCATAACCCCGCTCAGTTTTGGCCGGGGAAGAATGCCGCCATCGTGACGGAAGTGCAGGACCACGGGTCTTGCCGGGTGTTGTTCGTCTGGGCTGCCGGTGGCGACATGGAAGAGATTATCGGCATGGCGGCGGGCATTGAGGCCGTGGGGCGTCTGCTGGGCTGTGAGTATGCCATGAGCGAGGGGCGTGACGGGTGGGCTCGCGTCATGAAGAAGCACGGTTTTGAACACTACTCCACCACCATCCGAAAGGCTCTGTGATGAAACGTCGCAGCCTTCCGGTCGAAACCCTGCGCGAACATCTCCGATACGACCCGGAGACGGGCAAAATGTATTGGCTGACCAGTTTCCGCACCCGCAAGGCAGGCAGCGAGGCATTTACGGTTGACGTAAACGGCTATTGTTATGGCTGTCTGCTCAGCACGGCTATGTATGCCCATGTCGTCGCGTGGGCGTTACATCACGGTGAATACTCGACCCTTGAGATTTACCACATTAACGGCAACAAAGCCGACAACCGCATGTGCAATTTGCGTGAAGTGACCAAACAAGAAAACCTTCACAACACTAAACTTTACAAAACCAACACATCTGGCGTTCCCGGCGTGACTTGGGAGAAAAGCCACAAGAGTTGGAAGGTTTACATTGGTGGAAAAGAAAACCGCATCCGTGTTGGCCGGTTTAAATCTTTTGACGAAGCTGTGGCCGCGCGAAAAGCGGCAGAGGCCCTGCTTGGATACCACCCTAATCATGGAAGGGCGGCATAAGTGGGAAGTAGCTCAAAAAAAACTACGAGTAGTTCAACTCAAACGACCACTCCCATTAACGCCCCGTGGGTCACATCGTCCCTGCAAGGCCTGAATAGCCGAATCAATTCGCTTGGTCAGGTTGACCCGTCGTCCTACGTCGCGCCTGCATCCGATTTGCAAAACGCTTCGTATAGCGCTGGGGCGAACCTAGGCAGCAATTCGGGGCTGTTCGGGCAAGCGTCCAACATTGCGTCCGGCGTGGCGTCTAGCGGCCCTGCAATGAACAGCGGCGGCGCTCAAACCTCGACCGATGGCCTGTTCAACAGCGGCGGGCAGTCAATGAATGCCGCGCAACTGGGCGACGTGTCCCAGTATATGAATCCCTACATCAAGAACGTCATTGACGCATCCAACGCTTATGCCGACCAGAACGATGCGGCTCAGCTCGGGCAACTCAAGGCGCAGGCTGCGGGCTCGGGGGCGTTTGGTGACAGCACCTATGGCATTGCTCAGGGGCAGACGCTTGGACAACAGGCGCTTGCACGTCAGCAGACCAACGCGGGTCTTCTTGCCAATGGCTACAATCAAGCCCAGGCGCTGAATCAATACGACACCTCTAACCGACAATCGGCCAACGCGACCAATGCGTCACTGGCGCAGCAAGCCATGCTGGCCAACCAGACCACGGGTCAGGATGTGGCGCTGAGCAATACGGCGAACCGGCAGCAATCGGACCTCGCCAATCAGACATCATCCAACGACGCGCTTAACCGGCAGCTTTCCGCCGCTGGCCTGCTGGGCAACCTCGGCACGGCCCAGGGGGCTGATGCGCGGGCCAACGCGACCACGCAGGACACGCTTGGGCAGGATCAACGCTCCATTGCGCAGTCCCAGGCCACGGCCCCGATCAGCCTAGCCCAAGCTCTTGCCCAACTTTACGGCTCCAATCAATTCGGGCTGTTGCAGGGTCAAACGAGCACGGGGAACAGCACGTCCACATCCACGTCTAACCCCGGCCTTCTCGGCAGCGTCGGTCAAGGGCTTCAGGTGGCGGGGTCCGCTGCCGCGTTGTTCTCTGACATTCGCCTCAAGACCGACATTCGTCCGCTGGGCCGCGATGCGGAGGGCCGAAATCGCTACGCTTGGCGCTATCTGTGGGGCCAGCACGGCGAAGGCTATCTGGCGCATGAAGTGGCCAAGACCGACCCGCAAGCCGTGGGTGAGTTCGCGGGCTTCCTGACGGTGGATCACACCAAGATGCGGGGGTGCCCGCAATGGCTGGTCTGATCGACCTTTCGCAAATGCAGATTGATCCGTCCAAGACGTTTCAAGCCCCTGCGCAATTCCAAGCTGGACTTGACCCCGCGACGGCATCGGTTCGCCCGCAAGGCATTGGTGACATGCTTTCCCAGTGGGCACCGCAAATGACGCAAGCCGGTAAGATGCTCGGGGGTCAGCCCACCGATTTCAGCGACACCGAAGGGCTCAATCAGCAACTGATGCAACACCTTCAATCGCTGAATGCTTCTCGAATGGGGCGTTATTAATGGCCGGTCTGTTCAACTTTGATCCTAACGACCCGCGCATTGCTGCCGCAGTAATGGGGACAAACGTCATTCCCCCCGTCGGGATTGACGCCAACCCCACGCTTGCCCAGGCCCCTTCGACCGATCCGGGTGCGCTTCAGGGTGTGCCTGATGTGCAAGCCGCTCCGCAGGGCCTTCTTGGGAAACTGAAGGACGCGACCTATACGCCCGATGCGAACGGCATGACCTTTTGGGACAAGCTCGGCGCGTTCGGACAAAGCCTCTCCCATGCCCAAGCCGGTCTTGATGGGACGCTTGGCGGTGCGGCTGGTGGTCAAGACCCCGGCCTAGCCACGCTTCAGGCATTCAAGGACAAACAAGCCCAGGCGGCGCAGCGGCAGCAGACCTATGCACTTGGCCAACAGCTTTTCCCCAACAGCCCCGCGAAGGCGCTTCTGTTTGCCACCAATCCCGACTTTCAGAAGTCGGTGTCTGATTCGCTTGGCGGCAACCTCAAAAACGTTGTTCTCAGCGGTGGCCAGACCGACCACAGTGGCGAAGGCGGTCCCGACTTCACGGCGTCGGAACTCGTCCACAACGGCAACGTCTACGGTACGCAGTCTGCCAATGGCTTCAACGTCACTGGCACCGCGCCTTACTCCGCCGACGAAATCGCGGCCCTTCAGAACGCCCAGAACGGCGCTGTGACGGCTAACAAGCCTCAAGTGGTGTCCGAGGGCGCTAGCCTCGTCCAAAGCGGCGTAGCCCCGTCCTTGGTGGCCGGAATGCCCGGCGCTGCCAATGGCTCGCAGCCTGCGGGTGGTCAACCTCGGGTGCTCTATACCGCGCCCAAGACCTACGCTCCTACGGCTGGTGGCGAAGGCGGGGTTGCCCCCAGCGCCCTCACTGACGAGGCCGTCCAGAATATCGCCGAACAGGTTGCGGGCGGGGGTGCAATGCCCGCCCTTGGCGTTGGCAAGGCTGCCGTGGGGCTCAAGACGGCCATCCTCAACCGTGTCGCCCAAATCCAGAAGGCGGGCGGTGTGGATGGGTATAATGCCCTTTACGGCAAGGCAGACCTCAAGTCCCAGACTGCGGCGTTGCAACAGGCCATGAAAACGCGGCAAGCCATGCAAGCTGCCGAACAGCAAGCCAATTCCAATCTCGACGCGGGCTTGGCTGCGGCTCGGGCTGGTGGTGCGGCTCCCGGTGTTCCGTTTGTCAGTGGGTTGCTTCAACAGGCCCGCATTGCTGGGAACGACCCCAAAGCCGTCACCACGCACAACTATATCGACACGGCGGCGGAAGAGCTTGCCAAGGTGACGAGCGGGTCTACGGGTTCCACGCCCGCGTCGGACAGCGCCCGTCACGCTGCCAAGTCTCGACTCAATGACGGCATGTCCCTTCCGGCGCTTGAGGCTGCGGCGCAGGCTGCACGGATTGAAATGGCCAACCGGGTAAAGGCTCAACAGGCCGTTGAGGACGGAATCCGTCAACGCATCACGCAGGGTTCTTACGGGCAAAATGCGGCCATGGGTGCGGCTCCGACCGCTGATCAGCTTCGGGCCAAGAGCGCCGCCGCGCGAGGCGCTGCGCCTGGGTGGCAGATTGTGGGTGTGCAATGACCCGTTACACCGTCCGCGCCCCTGACGGCAAAACTCTGGTGATTGATGGTCCTCCGGGTGCGTCTCAAGACGATGTGCTTGCCCAAGCGCAGCAACTCTACAGGCCAACCCTGCGGACGCAGACGGCCCCCGCACCGGCTCCCACGCCGCCCCAACTGGCGCTCACTGATGCGCGGGCTAGGCAAGGGTCTGTCCCGGCTCAAGTGCGGGCTTTCACTAACGGTTCGACTCTTGGGCTGGCTAATCTGGTTGATGCGGCTGGCGCAGCGGGTGAAACGGGCCTTTACAACCTGACCCATCCCGGACAGGCGAAATACGGCATGACCGACGCGTTCAACGCGGTTCGGCAAGCCTCTCACGATGCAGATGCCAAATTCGGGCAAGACCATCCTTTGCAAGCGGGCGGTATTGGTCTGCTGGGCGCTCTGGCAACGCCTGGGCTTGGTGCTCTTGCGGAGGGTGTCGGCGGGGCGCTTCAGACGGTCAGAAACCCCGTATTGCGGGCGATTGCTTCTGGCGTAGCTGGTGCGGCCACGGGTGCCCCTCTCGGGGCCATCAACGGCGCTGCGACGGCTGCACCCGGGCAAGAAATGCAAGGCGCTCAGAACGGCGCTGTAGCTGGTGGCGTGACGGGTGGGCTGGCTCCCGGCGCTGCGTATGTCGGTGGCAAGCTGGTGCAAGGCGGCATGAACGCGGCCCAAACGGTTGCCCGTGCGGCGAACAAGGCGACCGGCGGTCAAATTCTGAATGCAAGCCGGGTGGCTGCGCAGCGACTTGCCGACGCCATGAAGGCCGACAAGATCGACCCCGACACTGCCCGGACCATCATGGGCCAATGGCTGAAAACCGGCGTAACGCCTTCGCTTCTTGACGTGGTGCCGCAAGGTGGTCGCACTCAAGCCCTGATCCGTGGCTCTGCCATGACGGGAGACGCGCGTCAGGTGGCTCGCCAGTACGCGGCCAAGGTTGCGGCCGACACGCAGGACAATGCCCTTGCGCTCACCCGCAAGCTGACGCCCGACAACACTCAGACGGCGGCACAGCATCAAGCGGACCTGACGGCGGCACGGGCTGCACAGGCTAAGACGGAGTATGAGGCCCCCTACGCCCAGCAGGTTCCGGCTGACCCGATCTTGCCGGTTCTCGGTGGTCCTAGCGGTGGGGCGGCTTCTGGCACTGCATACCTTGACGCAGAAGCCAACAAACTCAATCCGACCATTGCCGACCGTCTGCCAGAGCTTGCGGCTCTCAAGGGTGCGCTTGCCCCGGAAACCACGGTTGACCCGCTGGCGCAATCGTCGGTGTCTGATCTCCCCCCGGAGCTTCAGTCCCTGTTCGGCGGCTCAGAGCAACAAAGCGGCCCGTTGACTGTCAGCCTCGGCACCCTAGACCGGCTGAAGATCGCTCTTAATCACATGGGCGAAACGGAGATGAATGGGCCTCGTCCCAACCCCACCAGGGCGCAGGGATATTTTGACTTGGCGGGTCACATTGACGACCACCTCGCCAACAACTCCGACCTGTACGCGACGGCCCGCGACAACTATGCGGCCAACTCTCGTCCCATTGATGCGGTGCAACTTGGCTCTACGGCGCTTCAACCGGGGACCAATCCGACTGATTACACTCGGACCCTGCAAGCTCTCGGCGCGAACGCCCAACCTTCTGCGCAAGTGGGTCTGCGCTCTGCCCTGGAACAGTCCATCGGTGCCCCAGCGGACGGCTCTACGGGCTTCCTCAACCGTGTCGCCACGGGAACCAACCCGACCCAAATCCTCAACGCCACGTTTGATCCCGACACGACGGCCAACTATCAATCGGGTCTGAGCAATCTGATTACCAAGCTTCAGAACGCCCGCAAGATTGACCAATCCTCCGGGTCTGACACGGCTAGCCGCCTGATTGACGCTCAGGCCGTCAACGACATTCCCAAAATCCCCAAGTCTGTCGGGGCTCTTGTGGGAACGCTGTGGGACAAGATTCAGAGCGGCGCGACACTGACCGACGCTGAGAAGCAAGCTATTGCCCAGATGGGCACGTCGGATGCGCCTTCCATGTTGCAGCAACTGAACGTGCAGCCCAGCTACCCGGCCCAGGTGGACGATTGGCTCACCAAGTATCTGCCGACCGTAGCGGGACGTGGTGGCCTTCTCGGCGCTGCCACGTTCTCAAATCAAACCAATCAGTAATGCGTGACCCAGTGGGCGAAAGGGCCTGCCACATAAACCCGAATGAGTACAAGTAACCCTATGGTTATGACAATCCACGCTAGGCGAGCAATCGGCCCCCACTGGTGCCAATCGTCGGGCGCACCCGGTGGCTTTCTTTCTTGTTCCATTCCCCACACTTACCACGGAGCCTTGATCAATGTCCAATGAAGTCCCCGGCCCCGATGGCAACATCCGGCCCGTTATGTTCGTGGGGGCTCCCATTGCCATCACGGATTATTCCGGCACCGTGACCACGGGCGGAACGGCTCAGACCGCGCGGGCGGCGAACGTCAACCGCCGCTTCCTGCTGATTGGCAACCCGGACACGACTACCGACCTGTTCTTCAGTTTTAGCGGAACGGCGACCACCGGTGCGGGTTC
>Ga0214164_1000645_pt1 | contig 22433 bp, 13 predicted proteins | sample TroBogepilimnion_13_FD_153003 | JGI IMG/M metagenome (GOLD analysis project Ga0214164, IMG submission 153003) | Freshwater microbial communities from Trout Bog Lake, WI - Practice 03JUN2009 epilimnion v4 | ecosystem: Environmental > Aquatic > Freshwater > Lake > Epilimnion/Euphotic zone ...
GGAAATCTTATAAGGGCCCAGCACTTCTTTGTAGAGTACCACCGAGAAAAGTACGGGTATTACAAGTGAAAGTTTATTGGCTATTGTTGCCGTCGTCATTCCATCCACTTTTATACACAGTCCCAGTAGCGTGAATATGACTATAAACATACCTCCCATCACCAGCGACCAGGTAAACCAGGATGCATGAACCGTTTCGGCACTCACCGGTATCTGACCCATAAAAACACAACCGGTAACCACGCAGACAAGGTAATTCACTACCACTGCCTGAAAGGTATTTATACCATATTTCGGAAACAGCTTGAAGAGCGAAGAAATAACAACATTCAGTATAATGGCAATAACCAGGTAGAACATTTAGGAGTATTTAAAAATCCATACCCCTTACATAGCTATAAGGGCTTTTGTTATTCACAAAGATATCCAGTGTATCCTGCTCCACAAAAGTATTCAGTACCCGGTCTCCGTTTTTCAGTTGCGGGGCAGGTATACCTTCATTCAGTATTGATTTTCCTGTAAATTTTCTAACCTCATCCCATAATCCCTCATTGATAAAGCTGTTCAGCAATGCAGATCCACCTTCAACAATTAAGGAAAGTATACGGCCTTCATACAGCCTTTCCATCAATTGTTCCAGAAATTGCTCATCATAATTAAGTTTCACATACTCTAAATTGTCAGTCGTTTCATCTTTGAGCTCATTGACAATCCAGGTGGGTACTTTTTTGTCAAATATATGATGTGTATCGGGTAATTGCAGGTTGCGGTCAGTTATAATTCTCAATGGTTGCCGGCCATCATACAGGCGGGCGGTCAACTGCGGATTGTCATTCATGGCAGTAGTACTTCCTACCATTACTGCCGCCTCTTCAGTTCGCCATTTATGCACCAGCAGCTGGCTGTATTCTCCTGTAATCTGTAATCGGCTTCGGTCTGCCGGAGCAATAAAACCATCAGCTGTCTGCGCCCATTTAAGAATAATATAGGGCCGTCTGAAAGTATGAAAACAAAAGAATCGCCTGTTGAGCCATAATCCTTCCTTTTCCATAACACCTGTGGTTACAGCAACACCGCCTTGTTTCAGTATTTCCAGTCCTCTGCCATTTACCTGGGCAAATGGGTCGGTATTGGCTATTACTACATGCTTTATTTTTTCTTGCACCAGCCTGTCGGCACAGGGTGGCGTATTGCCCTGATGGGCACAGGGTTCCAGGTTCACATAGAGGGTGCTTTCGTGTATCAGGTGTTTATATACTTTCTCTACATTATTCAGGCAATTCACCTCTGCATGATTGCCTCCATATTGCTGGTGCCATCCTTCACCAATGATCTTCTGATTATACACCAGCACAGCGCCTACCATTGGGTTGGGAGCTGTAAAGCCTCTGGCTTGTTGAGCAAGCGAGAAGCATCTGTTCATAAACAATTCGTGGTTCATAATGCGGTAAAGGTAAATAAACGACAATAATACCTGTTAATATTTAACAACTGGCCAAATTTATGCGATATAGTCTAATATATAAATCTGATTGGAATCCTTGAATTATATGATTTATACTACCCATGTATTTGTCCCGTTAATTGTTCCCAAGGGGTTTGACGGACTTTTTTCCGCTTACCTTTACCCTATGTTAACATACAGTCAGGCTTACTACCAGTTAGTCAAACAATTGCAACCACTCTATGATGCCGGTGAAGCCGCTGCAATAGCCCATATGTACCTTGAGTTTATAACCGGTCTCGGCAAAATGGACAGGTTGGATAAGAAAGATACCCCGTTTACTAAAAGACAACAGGATCTCTTCGACAGCAAATCCAAGGACCTCATTAAAGGCAAACCAATTCAGTACGTTACTGGCAGCACATGGTTTATGGGAAGGGAATTGCTGGTAAATGAAAATGTATTGATTCCCCGTCCTGAAACTGAGGAAATGGTTCAGTGGGTTATTGATCAATCCAAGGTCCAAAGCCCGAATTCCCAACTTCAAATTCCCAAACTTAAGTTCCGGATTCTCGATATTGGCTCCGGCAGTGGTTGCATAAGTATCTCCCTGCTCAGGTTACTGCCTGCTTCAATAGTTACCTGTGTAGATATAAGTCATGATGCCCTTGATACTATGCGAACCAATATTCAATGGGTGCTGACCGAAGAAGAAAAAAAGAAATGTGCTGATAACATCAGGCTGCTGGAACTGGATTTTCTTGACGAAGCCGTAAGAGATAAAGAACTGGGCAGGTATGATATCATAGTATCCAACCCGCCTTATATACCCTATAAGGAAAAAAGTAAACTTCATGACAATGTAACCCGATACGAACCAACTATTGCCTTATTTGTTCCCGATAATGACCCGCTTGTATTTTACCGTGCCATTGCCGTATTCGGTAAAGGGCATTTAAGAAAAGAAGGGCAGATATTTTGTGAGCTGGATGCAGCCCATGCCGAAGCTTGTAAACAATTGTTTGAAGCATCAGGGTATACCAATGTGGAACTGAAAAAGGATATGCATGGCAATTGGAGAATGCTTCGCTGCAGCATCGCTAATCAGGAAACCGGTCTGTAATATTTCAGTCTCAGGTCGCTGCCATCAAACTCTGCATAACTGTCGAATTGAAGCCAGTCGCCCAGGTTTACATAAAGGCTGTTTTGTGGCAGCGGGTATTCAATAGCAATGTGCCTGTGCCCGAAAACAAAATAGTCGAAATGTTCATTATTAAGTGTTTCCAGGCAGAATTGAACCAGCATTTCTTTTTCCGGGCCCAGGAACTGTTTGGCGGGCGATTCAACACTGTGCTTCGGTCCAAGCCTGCTTAGCCAGCCAGCAAATCCCACTCCGGTATCCGGATGCAATCTCCGGTATAGCCATTGCGAAAAGTTGTTGCGCAGCACTTTCTTCAGTATTTTATAACCATGGTCGCCGGGCCCGAGGCCATCGCCATGGGCAATAAAGAATTTCTTCCGGTTCATCTCAATTTTGATGGGTTGATGATGCACCGGAATGTCCATTTCTGTCACGAAGTAATCGCGCATCCACAGATCATGGTTGCCGGTAAAAACAGTGATCAGTATTCCCGAATCCCTGAGCTCTGCCAGTTTTCCCATAAAACGCACAAAGCCACGTGGAACAACATTCCGGTACTCAAACCAGGTATCAAAAAGATCACCTACCAGGTATATATGGTATGCATCTGCCTTAATCTCATCCAGCCAGTCTGTGAGCCGCTTTTCTCTGGCAAGACTGCTTTTGCGATCTGGTATTCCCAAATGAAAATCGGAAGCGAAATAAACCTTTTTACCCTTTGGTAATTCCATGTAGTTATTTGCAGTAGCCGGCAAAGTTAATGAGAATAAGTTTTATTGGGTTAAAAAGAGGGTATTAAAGAATATTTTCAGGTATGATTAATCAGTAACTACAAAAAATTGCCCCCGGTTCTGGAAACGGGGCAATTTTCTATGTGTCTTAAAGAGAATATCCAGGTTACTATGCTGTAGAATTTAATTACTACCGCTCTATTACTACATGGAATACTCTATTCTCAACACCTGAATGTATACTCAGCAGGTAAATTCCGTTTGACAGTTTATTATCCGGGTGGATAGGCTCATTGATTATGCCTCTCTGAGCAATAAACCTGCCCTTATATACCACCTGGCCAATCAAATCCGTCAGCTCCAGTGTAACGTCTTCATCCGCCGGTGATCCTGTATATCCTTTTACAATAAAGTCACCTTTATTGGGGTTTGGCAAAACAGTTATCTCACTGGTATTATTCAGTTGAATAACACCAACATTGTTAACCAGAATAATAACCGAATGAGCTCCTGGTTGATTGCCGCAAGGGCCGCTGCTGGTTATTATGCAGGTAAGCGAATCGCGGTTTGCCGCGTTACTCAGTACCAGCGTATCAGAAGTAGCGCCGGGTATAAGTATCCCGTTCTTATACCACTGGAAGGTAGGTGCCGGCCCAGCACTAGTGTAGGAAGCAATCAGGGTAACCGATTGCCCGGGTACAATCGTAGTGCCCGGGTTAGCTGAAATTGTAACTACTGGTACCACCAGCGGGTCTACATTCATAACCACCGAACTGACAGCTGTATCCGGCAGCGGGCAGGCTGCATTGCTGGTCATTTTTACACTTACCATATCGCTGTTGGAAGGAGAGTATATATAAGTGGCACCGGATGCGCCGCCAGATCCGTTAACTGACCAGTGATAAACAGGAGAGCTGCCACCATTGATTGAAGAAGCAGTAAAAGTTACGGGCGAACCAGCACACACCGTGTCTCCAGGAGATAAACTGATATTTACAGAAGGAACTACTGTAGGTGCAATAGTAACGTTTACACTATCTGGCATATAGCCGGTACATGTGGTAGTCACATTTGTTGCAAATACCTTATAATACCCTGTCGAAGAATAGACACCAAAAGTTAGCGGCGAGCCTGTTCCTGCTACCAGCGGTGCGGCGGGGAGTGATCCGTAAAGCAACTGATAATTGGTTCCAATAGTTGAACCTGCCAGACCAATATGAATGCCCGGGCTGTCGGCACAATAGCCTCCACCACCTGTAACAAAGAATCCAGAAGGTGGGGGATTGATAACTACAATGGCACTGCCCGACATTGTTGTGTTGCACGTTGTAGCGGGGTTGGTTGCCAATACAGTATAAGTCCCGGAAGCTGTTTGCAGTCCGAAATTAAGAGAAGAGCCAATGCCTGAAAGAGGTGTGCCCATTGCTGTCGTTCCATCATACAATTGGTACATTACCCCGGTTTGTGAGCCGCTCAGCTCAATCGGAACCCCTGTACCACCCAGGCAGTAATTTCCACCACCAACGGTGGTAAATATTGCTGGTAAAGGGTTCACAGTAATTGCTTTAGATGCGGCACAGTAAGATCCGAGTGTATAAAAGATAGTATCGGTGCCGGCAGACGATCCTGAAACGATGCCTGTACCCGCGCCCACTGTGGCAATCGGTACATGGTTGCTGCTCCATACACCACCTGCAATTGAATCGCTCAGGGAAATTGTTGCGCCGGTACAAACTATGCTGGGCCCGGTAATAGGTGACGGTTGCGGACTGATATAAATGATGGTGTCTTTATAACACCCTGTTGACAATAAGGTGTAGGTAACGATACCACTGCCAACGGATAGACCCGTAACAATTCCTGTTGTTGGATTTATTGTAAAAATGGATGAATAGCCAGTACTGCTCCATCCTCCGCCGGGCGTTCCGTCAGTCAATAACGAAGTAAGCCCGGCACACCCGTGGTAAGCGCCTGCAATAGGCTCAGGCAAAGGGTTCACAATCATAGTTGAAGTAGAGAAACAGCCTGTAGGCATTGTATAGGTTACTGTCGCTGCCCCCGCACTATGGGTGGTGATCTGGCCATCTCCTCCTCCAAGCGTTGCTACAGTAACAAGGGCGCTGGTATATACACCGCCAATTGCAGCATCACTGATATCCAACGTATCTCCAAATGCACATTTACTGGCCGGAAGTCCGGTAATCGCTGGTACTAGTATTACAGTCATGGTCTTGGTAGCTGCACAGCCTGAAGAAATAGTATAACTGATAATAGCTCCTCCGGTGCCTGCTCCGGTAACTACCCCTGCCGGACTCACAGCTGCGATAGCTGAATTGGAACTGCTCCAGACACCTGATGGAGTAATATCACTAAGGCTGGTGGTGGAGCCAAGGCAAACAAAGTTGTTGCCGGTAATTCCTGACGGTGAAGGAAGCACTGTAACAGGCATGGTTGCCGTGCAACCCGGGCCAACCGAATAGGTAATCACAGAAGTACCTGCATTGAGGCCGGTTATATGTCCTGCTGTATCTGTTGCTGTTACAAGTGGATTACTGCTGCCCCATGTCCCGGTGCCTGATATGTCACTGAGTGTATCTGTATAACCAACACAAAGGTGATTGGTTCCAGTTATAGCTGCTGGTATTGCTATCACAGTCATTACCTTGGGTACTGCTACTGCACAGCCAACACCTATCGAATAGGTTATCGTATCCAATCCCGGAATTAAACCATTTACTACTCCGGATAAAGAACCGATAGCTACACGTGAATTGCTTGCCGACCAGTTACCACCTGTTGTAGCATCACTTAAAGTTGCCGTAGATCCCACACATACGGCCGATGCTCCTCCTATCGGAGCAGGTGCCGAGGTAATTGTTATCGCTCTGATGGCCTTGCAGCCTGTTGAGGAGTTTGTAATAATTATTGTATCTGGCCCAGCCACTATTCCGGTAAGTATGCCAGTAGAGGCGCCGATAGTGGCTATTGCAGTGGTGCTGCTGCTCCATGTCGTTCCAGACATTGTATCAGTATAGGGAGTCGGCACTCCTATACACGTTGCTGATGGCCCGGTTATAGCAGATGGCAGTGGGTTTACCGTTACATTCTTGGTAATATAACAGCCGTTGCTTGAAGCCGTAAACTTTATTGTATCAATGCCTGGCGATACTCCTGTTACTATACCTGAACTTGATCCTACGGTAGCTATTGATGAACTGCTGCTCCAGGTACCAGGACTGCTGATATCAGTTAAAGGCGTAGTGGCTGATTGACATACGTGCGCGCTGCCACCTATAGGAGATGGTGCCGGATTAACAGTTATAACACTCATTGTCTGGCATCCGGTACTGCCCAGTGAATAAGTTACCGTTGCAGTTCCCGTAAGTAATCCTGTAAGTGCGCCTGCCAGCGGATCAATTGTGCCAATGCTTAGTGGTGTTATGCTCCATGTCCCCCCCCCTGCTGTATCGGTAAGTATTTCGCTTGCATATTGGCAAACCGGCACATTGCCACCAATAGGTGATGGAAGTCCGTGAACAGTTACCGGATGACTGGCGGTGCAGCCATCGGGCAGTGTGTAATATATAGTTGCTGTACCTGCAATTACACCGTTTACAGTAACCGATCCGGTACCTATAGATGCTGTACCCGAGGCGCTTGAACTCCAGGTTCCTCCAGTAAGAGTATCCGCTAATGTAATAACACCACCGGCACACACTCCCGTAGGTCCTGTAATAGGAGATAAGGCATTAACAGTAATTGTGCCCGTCTTTGTACAGCCTACGCCCAGTGAATAAGTAATAACAGCTGTTCCTGTAGTAAATCCGGTTACAAATCCGGAGGAAGAACCTATGGTTATGTGCGTACTGGTACTGCTCCATGTGCCTCCGGAAATGCTGTCAAGTAGTGTTACAGATGTTCCGGTACAAACAGTTGATGAACCCGTAATTACCGATGGCGCCGGAGTAATGGTAACTATTTTTGTAGCTGTACACGAACCCAGAGTATAAGTCAGCGTTGCATTACCCGGGCTTATGCCACCAACCACACCCGTTGGCGAAACTGTTGCCACCGTTAAAGGCGTGATACTCCAGGTTCCTCCGGATACACTATCTGTATATGTGGATGAAAGTCCGATACACAAATTGTTAAGGCCCGAAATTGATGAGGGAGAAGTAACAACTGTAACCGCTTTTACAGCAGGGCAGCCGGGTCCGGATGTATAAGTTATTGTTGCTGTTCCTGTTCCTGCTCCGTATACCAGGCCTGTACCTGACCCTACAGAAGCAACTAAAGAATTACTGCTTGTCCAGCTGCCTGATGGAAGTGCATCAGTAAAAGGGTAACTGTTTCCTTTACAAACAACAGAAACTCCTGAAATAAGTGGTGGAGCCGGATTTACAGTAACTGTGTGTGTAACCATAGCTGAACATCCTCCGGAGTCCGTCACGGTAAGGGTTACAGTATGGCTGCCCGATACAGAATAGGAATACGCAGGTGAACTTAAGGTACTCGTGGCCCCGCTGCCAAAAGACCACATCCAGCCTGTCATTGGGAAATAACTGCCCGAAGTCGATATATCGGTAAAGCTGACAGCTGTATACTGGCATGCCGGGTTTGGCGAAATCGTAAATTTCGGTGCTATAGTATCCACTCTTATGGTATCTGAGCCATATGAGCCGGTAGTACATCCGAAGCTGTCCTTAAGTATCAGTTTGGGCATGAAATTGCCCGAATGAAGATAGGTATGCGAAATGGTATCTGCCAGCACACCTGAAAATCCCCCACCGTCTCCGAAGCTCCAGGTAAAACTATCTACACTGGTTCCAATTGCCGTGAAATGAACTATAAGTGGCGAACAGCCGGAAACAGGTGTATAGGTGAATGCTCCTGTATATCCGAAAAGGCTCACATTGTGCCTGGCCGTATCTGTGCATCCGTTAGTGGCAGTTGCTACCAGGTAAACAGGGTAAAACCCGGAAGCTATATACACATTACTTGGGCTGGGATCGTATGATGTATGACCGTCTCCCAGATTCCAGTAATACGACACTGCTCCGGTACTTGTGTTGGAAAAAACAACATTAAGCGGCGGGCATACGGCAAATGAATCGCTCATGGTAAAGGATGCCGCAGGAGAAAAATTTATGGTAATCATTCCGGGCATTGTTAAAGTATCAGAATGGCAACCAAGTGAATCAGTAACAACCAGCTGAACGGTATAAACACCTGGTGAACCATACGAATGTAGCGGCGAGGTGAGGGTGGAAGTGGTACCATCGCCAAACAACCATAATGAACTGGCAATACTTCCCGAGGTATTTACAAAATGTATAGCGGTACCTGCACAAACCATCGTCGCGGTTACTGAAAATGTAGCTACGGGGTGATGTACAATAACATGTGTGGCACTCGTAAATGTATCGGCGCAGCCCGAATTGTCGGTAACAATTTCCTGTATTGAATAGGTTCCTGCAGCCGAATAGGTATGACTGGTTACAGGAGGGTCTGATACCGGTGGCGTTCCATCACCAAAACTCCAGTTATAGTTGCTTAGCGATACACCGGCTACATCTGTGGTATGATCTGTAAAAGTTACAGCAAGTGGTCCGCATCCAGTTGGTGGGGTGAGGCTGAAACTGTCTGCAGGCTTGGCTGCAAGTATGTGCAGGGTATACGATGTATCATAACATCCGAAATTATCTTTTATTACCAGTATAATATTGTTAAGTCCGGTACTGCTGAATGTATTATAAATAACCGACCTGCCGGTATCTATTAGGGTTCCGTTATCATACCATTTGGTAGAGACGGGTGTACGAACAGTAACATTCGCGGTTATGGTGTCACTTTGCCCTTTACAGATTGCGGTATCAATTGGTAAAAAACTGATATTGGCTTTTGTAAGGTTCAGTGCCACAGATGCGGTATCCCGGCATCCGCTCACAGAATTGTAGGTAGCCAGTTTTATAGTGTATAACGAAATGACCGGAAAATGGTGATCGACACTATGGGCGGTAGATGTTGTTCCATCCCCAAACAGCCACGTATGGCTGGTCTCTCCCAGCGAAGTATCCACAAAAGTAATTCCGTTGGCAGGGTTGCAGTCAAAGTTATAATCTATTATTGCGCCTGGTGAATCAACTGTATCATGAAGCTGAAATGGCAGACTTGAACAACCGTTATAATCTACAGTAAGTAGAACATTGTATATTCCTGGTGCGGTAAATGTGTGTACCACATTGTTAGCATGAGCGTCTGAAGTATCATTCCCGTCCTGGTAGGCCCATGAATAGTTATCTATAAGGGAAGTTGAGGTTGATGTGCTTGTAAAAGCTACTGAATGTCCGGTGCAGATCGTAGTTGGAGTCCGTGTGAATGATGCAATCTGTGGTGTGCCCGCTTTAATGGTATCTACTACCGTGGCTGTACATCCGTTGGCAGTGACTATGGTACACGAATCGGCATAATGCCCTACTGCGGTATAGGTGTGGGAAGGGTTTGGGCTGGTAGATGGAGGTGTTCCGTCGGCCCACCTCCATGTATATGAAGTGATTGCGGATGGGTAAGCCAAAAATAAATCCGTCAATGTGAATGGGTCATAAACTACCGAATAATCATACACAGTCCAGTGATTGTAAACAGGTATGCAGCTGTCACCTTGTGATGGAGAAGCGTTAACATTAAGGTTATAGAGGGTATCTAGTTTTATAATAGTATCTGTACAGCCTAAACTATTGGTTACAATCATACTGGTTGAGTAGATTCTTGCGCTTGTATAGGTATGAGTTACTGTAGGACCGGCTAGCGTTGAGCCATCGTCGAATACCCATGATACTGTACAGCCGGTAGGCGCTGTACCCGCAAAGGTGAGTAAAGAAGGTGGTGGGCATGGGTGCAGGGGGAGAATATTAAACGTTCCGCCTGTCGGGTAAGAAATAGTAATAGGGTGGGTTATCGTATCATAGCAGGTGCCGTCAAATACTACCAGTTTTACCGTAAAAGTACCTGGCGTGGTATAAGAGTGCACACCGGTTTCTGAGGCTGAGTAGGCCCCATCACCAAAAAACCATTGGCTGGATATATGAGTTGAGCTGGTATTGGTAAATGTTACTGGTATATCCCCGCACGACAAGGGAACTGAAGTAAATGCCGCTGTCAGATTGCCAATGGTAATATAATTGGGCATAACAAGGGTATCTTTGCAACCCTTGCTGTCGGTAGCTATCAGGGTAACTGAAAAAGTTCCGGATGTGGTATAGATATGGGTTGGGCTGGCTGCCGGTGAGGTTGCACCATCACCGAAATTCCAGCTATAGGTTATAGGCATAGCTCCTGTAGTACTGTTTATAAATGGCACACTAGCCGGCGCCTTGCAGAAAAATGTGGTAGGTGCATGAAAATTAATAGCTGGTGGTGTTTCTACATGTATATAGTTCGTTTTCGACAACGAGCCGCTGCATCCTTTCGCATTAGTAGCAAAGAGTGTAGCACTATAGTACCCGGGCGACAGATAGGAATGTGTGGGAGATGTGGCTCCGCTGCTGTACCCATCGCCAAAATTCCAGTTATAAGTCAGCGATCCCCATGACCCTGGTATACTTGTGCTGGTAAATGTTACCGGGCTGCCGGGGCATATTAGGGTATCACTGGCGGTAAACAGTACAGTTGGTGGTGGGTAAACTTTGATAACCAATGTAGACGTGCTACTGGTGGTACCGTTACTCGCTGTAAGTGTAACAGTATAGGTACCTGTGCTCAGATAGTTTTCAAGAGCATCGGTTGTATAAAATATGGGGCCGTCTCCTACATTCCAGGTGTAACCCGTAGCCCCTGTCGAAGTATTCGTAAAATGCACCGTCATCGGTGCGCACCCGGCTGTATCATCTGCAGTAAAACTGGCAGTAACCTGTGCGTAGGTTTTTTCTGTAAACAGGGGGCCTGCCATTAGCAGCAGAAATAGAACTGCCAGCCTCGGTATAAACATACTGAATGCAAATTTATCTTTCAGAATTTGCAGGTATTTAACCAGCATTGTTGGTAGGTAAACAATTGGGGCCATAGTATTGGTATTAGTACTTGGTTAAAAAAAATTTGATCATAATTAAATAAATCATTTGCCTGAAAGTATAGGTTTCAGGCATTAAAATTTCTTCCTGAATTGTTCATAGTCATCTGGAATTAACTCGCAGTAATTCTGATAAATTCCGGAATTTACTTTTTAATATATAAATATATGGAACTTTCGGGAAATAACGGCTTTTATTTAAAAATAAAGTCATACAAATTATTCAAATTCCGAATAATCAATTTACGTTATCATTAAATTTACATTTTACCTCAATTCTATTATCATCAGTAATGAGAAATTATTAGCTGTGTAGAGAGAATATTTTGGGCAATAGACACTAATCTTCCTCAAATCTTGTTGAAGGATATTTATGCATAACACCAATCGTGACACTAAAATAATTCGTCTTGAAATCGGGTGTTTCCCGGCTTATTTTGCCGGGTATATAACTGAACTCTTCTGAAACTACTATATTCCAGTAACTGTAGGTGGTAAATCGTTGTTTGAAACCTCCGGTAAATCTGAATATTATATTCTGGATGTTGTTCGAAGTATTAATAAATACAGTATCTGGTATATAACCAATCACGCTTGAGGTACTAAATGGCTGGTTTTCATGGGTCCATTGGTTGCCTCCCAGGTATATACCCGGGCCCATCGACAGGTTTAAAAAAAGATGCTTATACCGCCCTATTCCCATTTCTATTCTCGGGGTAAAAAAAAGGTAGTCGCTCTTCTGCCTGATATTAAAGATGGTCCCAGAATCAAGAGAAGCAGCAGAGGGATTATTGCTGTATTTCATCGACAATCTCTGGAATGCAATAGCCCCGCCGAAATAAAAAGTATGTGTCAGTCGCCCCAGCCAGTAACCCTGGAAAGCTGTTGTTAGATAGGATTTATTATAAGTAGTATACCCAACGCCTGCTTCAAATCCGTACTTGCCCTGCGAAAAGGATGCCATAGAATGAAAAAGCAGGAAAACACAAAAAAGGGTTTTGAGTGCCTGATTATATTTTATTGATTTTTCCATTTGCTATTTCCTTATGGCAGAACTTTAGCTAAGCAATTCTGAGATTATAAACTGTTTGATTCCATATCAGGATTTTAGCTTACTCTGTGAATGATGATAAGAATCAGCGCCCGAATAAATTAGCTAGATACTATCACACATTCAAGATATTGATTTACCACTTAGCTGTCCACATCTTATGCTCTTCCCAGTATTTGGTATGGAATATACCTATCTGTAATGAAAAGTAATTTGGGTTAAGCTTACTGTTTGGGCTGTAGGCCGTGCGCGACGGATCGTCCACATTACTTGTTTTACTCAGGGTATTGCCCAGGAATCCGCAGTCTTCAGTAATTGAGAACCACCAATGCGTACTGAGATGCACATATTCTGTGAGCCCGAATCCAAAACGCAATACCATTGAGTTGATGTTTTTGGATGTATTGATTGTACTGTCATAAGGCACTGTGCCTGTAGCATTATTATAGTCCCACTTACGCATGGTTTCAGTTCCGCTCATATTGAAACCTGGCCCTGCATCCACATAAGCTACAAGGCAGCCATGTTTCCCGAAGTACTGGCTGATCTTTGGGGTTATAAAAATATAACTGCTTTTATTGAGTATCGTTACACCCGCATTACCACCACCATTATTCACAAAATTTGCTTCTTTATCATACAAAAAAGCATAACTCTGATACATAAGGCTGCCTCCTAATGATGTCCGGGGGCCTATTGATTTTTCAAAATCAAAACCTGCTGATATACCTACATCGTAATTATAGATAGTTGAAGCGCCTGCGCCTGCATAAATACCCCAGATTGTATTACTCTGTGAGTAACCCAAAAAGGTGCAAAAAGACATAAAAACTAGAAGTAGAGTCTGTTTCATTTCCGAAAATTAAACAAATTTTTTATTTCCCGCAGCATGTTTTCTTAATAATGGGCTCGCACGGTATCTGTCTTCATGGTATTTTTCATATAGTCCATCTAAAACTGCAAGGCAATTCGATGCTCCCCAGTCATCACACCACTGCAATAACCCCTTGGGGTAATTCACCCCTTTTGTCATAGCAGTTTCAATATCTGCAACAGTTGCCACACCCAGGTATAGTGCATCAACAGCCTCATTAATCAGCATGGCAAGTATCCGTTCCATAGTATGCCCGGCAGTATTCATATCGGTTATATTGTCGGTTACGGCCGCATTTTGAGCATAATTATAAAACCCCCTCCCGGTTTTGCGGCCTAGCCATCCTGCCTCCAGTAGTCTTTTCTGAGAAAAGGACGGTTTGTAACGCGGGTCATAAAAAAAAGCCTGGAAAACAGTTTCTGTAACCACATAATTCACATCATGGCCTATATAATCCATCAGCGTAAATGGCCCCATCCTGAAACCTCCTTTCTCAGTCATTACTTTATCTATTGCACCTATACCGGCAATCCCCTCCTCATAAATTCTGATTGCCTCGCCATAAAAGGGCCGTGCTATCCGGTTCACAATAAATCCTGGTGTATCTTTTGCTAACACCGGCAGTTTGCCCCATTGCAGCATTAGTTCTCTGGCAATAGCTATAAGGCCGGGTTCTGTCTGTATTGCAGGTATTATCTCCACAAGCGCCATAAGCGGTGCAGGATTGAAAAAGTGCAATCCCATTACCCTTTCGGGTTTACTGCAGGCAGCAGCTATCGAAGTTATAGATAAAGAAGAAGTATTGCTGGCAAGAATACAATCACCGCCCACCACTTGCTCTACTTCACCAAATACATTTTTCTTAACTTCCAGTTTCTCAACAATGGCCTCAATAATCAGGCTGCATCCGGCAAAGGTTTGGGTAGTAGCAGCAAAACTAAACCGGCTGAGCAATTCAGCAGCCGATTCAATTTTTCCTTTTTCCTGTAGCTTCTGAAATGTTGCTGACAAACCTGTTTTTGCTTTTTCAAGCGCTGCAGTGTTGTTGTCATACAATACCACATTATGCCCTGCCATGGCAGCCACCTGTGCAATGCCCGTTCCCATGGCTCCTGAGCCGATAACGCCGATTTGTGCTTCTTTGGTCATTGGTTGTATTCTATTATTGCAGCAATAGTACGGCAATTATTTAAATCATGAATCTGAGCATAGTATGCCTATAAACAAAAATAACCTCCAGGGTTTCGCCTTGAAAGTTATTTCAATAATATTAAACTATAATAAACTACACAGTTTCAGCCTCAGCTTTCAGTTGCTTGTTGAAACTCCTGTAAATAAACGAACCATATATATGCCTGCGTGCAAACCTGCCGGGTGCAGGTGCATTTACAAATTTAATATACAACGCCTTGGGCACAGCAAAATACTCATAGCTGCTGCCATCCAGGAAATTGATCTGTAATATGGATGATTTATAATCAAACGATTCGATACCAACCGTAGTTGTTGTGAGTGTATACGCTGCAAAATTAGCTACACGGGTTTCAGGAGCTATGCTCACCAGGAAATGATAGGCTTCAATAATATGCTTGCTTTTTTCCTCTGCCAGATGTTTATGCTCATGGCTATCCTGGAATTTGTCAGGATGCCAGTCTTTCATTAAATTCCTGTAAATGGTCTTTAAATCTTTCAGTTCGGCATTTTCTGCTACACCCAGCAATTTTCTGTATTCGTTGATTTTTTTCATCAGGGGTGCAAAACTAATAGTAAAAGCTCTATTAAAGAGGAGAATTAGATTAAATAAAGGTTAAAACATTGTATTATTTAAGCACAAACGAAAAAGCCTTGACTTAGATGGTTTCCTAAACCTTGAAACAGCCTGATGCATAAGTGAAGCGAGAAACCCTTAAATAGGATCTTAAGAATATCTAGCCCAACGGGCTTCAATGTGAATAGCCGCCTGTGAAACCATCGGTAACGCACAATTAAATGGTAGTAGCAGAACAACTATAACGTGCTGTAAATGAATTATCTTCGCCGGCAAAAAAAACGGCAAGATGAAACTGGAAGAATTATTAATTGAAAGGAGCGGAAACAAATGTGAGTTATGCGGATCAGCTTTAATACTCAGTATGTACGAAGTATTACCGCAAGACAGGACCAATGAAGATAATTGCCTGATGGTATGCGATAAATGCCTGGCGCAGATAGCTAAGAAAGAAGACCTCAACAGTAGCCACTGGAGCTGCCTGGGTACCAGTATGTGGAGCGAGGTGCCTGCCATACAGGTAGTTAGCTGGCGCATGCTCAAACGCCTCAGAAATGAAAGTTGGGCCGTCGATAACCTGGATATGATGTACCTCGACGATAATCGCCTGGCATGGGCCAAAGCTTCAGGCGATCACGATAACGATGGCGCTGTAGATCTTCATAAAGACAGTAACGGCACTGTACTACAGACCGGAGATACAATAATACTCACCAAATCGCTGGATGTAAAAGGCACAACCCTCAACGCTAAACTGGGCACTGTAGTAAAGAATATCCGCCTGGTCGAAGACAATACCGAACAAATTGAAGGTAAGATTGAAGGGCAGGTAATTGTGATTTTAACTAAGTACGTTAGGAAGCAGGGTGCATAACACAATAGCAGGTATCATTGAAGGTTTGCCTGAAGCAAAATGATGTTCCAGTATTTTGCCGTATTGTTTTCTAATTCATAACAAGTGTATTTATGGGGCAATAAGATTCTTGAGAATATCATTGCAAATCTCAGCGGCATGGTCAAATATAAAAAAATGACCGCCCGGATAAGTGAGCACATTTACCTTCTTATTGGTTTCATCCTGCCATGCTGCTGCCTCACTATAGCTCACGGTATCCTCATTGCCAATAAAAACTGTGATAGGTACATTTAATTTTATGCCCTGCTGGTGCTCATAAGCTTCAGATACTTCAAAATCGTTGCGGATAATGGGCAGAAAAATTGCCATTATTTCGTTGTTGCTGAGCACTTCATCAGGGCTTCCGCCATATTCCCGCAATTTTGCAATAAGTCCGGGATCCGGCAGTTTATGGTATTGATTTGTGGAGGGCAGGGAAGGTGCCTTTCTGCCACTGCAAAATAAATGAACCGGTGCAGGAAGCCCCTCCATTTCTATCCTTCTGGTTATCAGGTAAGCTAGCAGCGATCCCATACTATGTCCGTAAATAGCATAAGGCTGATGTGAAATTTTGCTTGCTATTTTATCAAATATCCGGTCAGCAAGTACAATGGCATCATTTATTAGCGGCTGACCGAATTCCACACCCCTTCCCGGTAGTTCCGGATTGATCATATTCAGTTTGCCACTAAAATATTTTTCGTATCCAATATAGGAATAAGCGTTACCTCCCGCATAAGGCAAACAGATAAGATGGGTTGTGGTCATTTAAATTTAGTGTGTTTGAGTGTCTTTAATTCAAGATAGTAATAGCGGCAAACCTGGTTGGCTCTCAATTTATCATTTAATGCCCAATACCATTTCCCCCTCCTCCATTCTTTTGTCCGCCACCACCGGGGCCTCCGGCGCCACCACCTTGTCCACCGCCGCCATCGTCGTTTTTATCTTTCAGGTTGTTGTCGCGTTCTTCATCGCCGGGCTTTGGCGGCTTGGTTTTATCGTCCATCCCTTTGCCGCGTTTGCCACTGCCCTTATTGGCATCTGTTTTTCCAAAACGGTAAGTGAAAGTAAGGTTTCCTATTCTGGTTTCTCTTACACGGTCAATGGTTTCGGTATAGCTGCTCAGTTTATAGTCGGTAACATATACATGGGTCTTAAAAATGTCAGAGCAGTTTACTATCAGGGTAGCTTTGTTTTTCCAGAAGTTTTTCCGAAGTGCCACATCCATCCACCAGGTTTGCCGCAATGTTCCCGAAGCAATTACTTTAGGCGATTCGTAATTGGCATTTACCTGGAACGAAAAATTCTTGGGGAGTTTCAGGTTGGTATTCACCTTGCCAAACCACGCCGTTCCGCTGGTATTGGTAAGGTATTGCTTATAGGCATTGTTGATATTGTTCCCTACTGTGAGCTGGTTTTCAAAATAGTTGAGGTTTACAGTGGCATCCCAGATAGGTAATAACTGAAAATGACCAGTTCCTTCCGCTCCATAGGTCACACCCGATGCGATATTCTGCGGAATCGTAATCAATGACCCCTTGGGGACAGTAGGGAATTTTTTTTCATCAGTTGAATCCAATGGAATCGGTACCGACTGAATCAGATTCTCCGTAAAGGCATAATAGGCGCTCAATATAAAATTATTACTTTTTTTATCTGCCTTGCTGTAGCTGAACTCCACATTGTTGATAAACTCCGGTATCAGTGCAGGGTTACCAACGTTAACAGTTCCCGGATTGCTAAGGTCCACAAAAGGTATCAACTGCCTGAACCCTGGCCTGTTGGTGCGCCTGCTGTAATTAAGGTAAATACTCTGCTGGTCAGGTAATTGATAGGATACAAATGCGGAGGGAAAAAGATTCACAAAGCTGTTTTGAAAGCTGGTATCCTTCCTTGTTACATTAGCCAGTTGACCATTCCCATTATATATGGCATCTTCAGCTCTCAGCCCTGCCTGGTAAGCAAATTTACCAAGCTGATCGCTCCAGTTCACATATGCCGCATGTATGTCTTGCGTATAGTTGTAATTGCTGAGTAATGAATAATCTGTAGGGTATGGCGCATTGTTAATACCCAGAGTATCTATTATCGGGTTATTACTGCTCGAAAAACTATAGATCTGCGTTTTTACACCCAGCCCCAATTTGCCATTTTTCGTAAATAGCGGATCTGTATAATCTGCCCAGGCTGTAAAAGTATTGTTGCCACCGGTTCCGGGTGCATGTTCTATTGTATTGACCTTATTACGAATAGTACCATCCGCATTGAGGGAATCTGATCCTGTATAATAATCCTGCTGGCGGCGCATTACCGTATTGGCATAGGTTACATCAATACTCAGTTCTTCATCCTTCTTTTTAAATTTATGCTTATAGTCCAGTGCAGTAGAAAGCGAAAACGGCCCGCCATAAAAGTTGGAGTACCTGGCCTGGTGATAAACAGGAGTTCCTGATTCGTTAGGATTATTATAAATGCTGTAATTAGAACTGTCTTTAAACCCAAACTGCATCAGGTTGATATTCTCAGTCAGAGTAAAAGAATTATATTTATCCGGGTCATAAGAAGCGCCTATCGAATTGAAGTTGCCATCAAAATGGCGGGGAACATGTTCGTATGTATGATAAGACTGAAAAGCACCAAGTGAATCTGCTACTTTATTGGTCCTGTCGGTGGTTACATTATTATAAGTACTGTTCAGCCTGAAACTGCTGTTCAGGAAAGCGCTCCACTTTCCTTTCCGCACATTAAGCCCAAGGTTGCCGTTATACTTATCATTCGTTCCGGCACCCAGTGTCAGGTTACCGTTCATACCAAAGCGCCCATCCTTCTTGGTAATAATATTGATGATACCGCTGGTACCCTGTGCATCATACTTGGCCGATGGATTGGTTAATACCTCCACGCTCTCAATACTGTTGGCCGGCAGGCTCTGCAATGCCGATGCTACATCCGTGCCCAGCAGTGTCGATGGCTTTCCGTCTATTAGTATCGTCACATCTGTCTTGCCCCTGAGGCTCACATTTCCATCTGCATCCACCGATACTGATGGCACATTTTGCAGTACATCAGTTGCGCTGCCACCTGCAGTGGTTGTGTTTTTCTCTACATTAAATACCTTCTTGTCCACCTTCAGCTCCATTACTGCTTTTTCACTTACCACATCTACCTCGCCAAGGGTGTTCTCTGTTTGCGCCAGTTTTATTTTGCCCAGTTTTTTATCTGGCTGGTCTGCCGTTACCTGCACAGTCACATACTTGGTGGCCAGCCCCACAAACTCTATCCGAAGCCTGAAACTGCCCGGATTGGTGGCGATACTGAATGATCCGTCATCTTTCGAAAGATCACCGTTTACTACCGATGAGTCACTCCTTAATAAAGTAACATTGGCATACGATACAGGGGAGTTTTTTGAATCTACTAGGATTCCGGATATACTCCCGTTGGGCGGGGCTCCGGTTTGAGTAAAGGCAGGAATGGTTTTTAATAGCAAAACCACAATGAATAAAGTAAATAAATTTAGGCGCATGTATTTGTAAATAACGCGCAAAATTGCCAGAATTATACGACAATGGCGTTTTTGCAGAAATAAAGTATTGTTAATGTATCAATATCAATAACAACACCAGAATAGGGGAATAATGCTTAAATTTTATAAAATTTATTTATCCAGGCCTATTCTTTCTTCTGTCAGGTAGGCATTCCGGTCAGCCGTATTGCGCACGATCAGTTCAGCCAGAAAACCAGTAAGGAAAAACATAATCCCTATGATCATAATTGGCGGCGCCAGGTAAAAACCTACCTTATGTGTAATTCCAAAACTGGCGCCTTCCATAAACCGTTCCACAGCCAGCCATGCCACAATAATAAATCCTGCCAGGAAGGCAAAAGCCCCAAGCGCTCCGAACAGATGCATGGGTTTCTTTCCAAACCTGCTCACAAACTGTATCGACAATAAATCCAGGAATCCATTGATAAACCGCTCCCACCCAAACTTGGATACTCCGTATTTCCTGGGCCTGTGCACCACTACCTTTTCTCCTATCTTATTGAACCCCGCATGTTTAGCCAGTACTGGTATAAACCGGTGCATCTCGCCATATACTTCAATGCTCTTGATTACTTTGCGTTTATAGGCCTTCAGGCCGCAGTTCATATCATGCAGCTTTATACCGCTTATCCACCTGTTCACACCATTATAGAGTTTTGAAGGCAGGTTTTTGGTTATCGCATTATCATAGCGCACTTTTTTCCAGCCGCTCACCAGGTCATACCCCTCCTTTATTATCATCTGGTATAGTTCTGGTATTTCATCTGGACTGTCCTGCAGGTCGGCATCCATGGTTATCACCACATTACCCGTTGCTGCTTTGAACCCCTCAAACAATGCAGGACTTTTGCCATAATTCCGCTGAAACTTAATGGCTTTTACAGCAGGGTATTGGGCCGACAGACTTTTAATAACATCCCAGCTGTTGTCCTTGCTGCCATCATCTATCATTATTACCTCATGCGCATAATTATGCTCCTTACACACACGCTCTATCCATGCTACCAGTTCAGGCAGTGATTCTTCTTCATTATAAAGCGGTATTACAACAGATATATCGGGTTGCATCGGGTGCTAAAATACGGGTTTTTATGATAATACCCTTAAGCCCTGTATCATTCCTGGTTACCAGGAGGGTCAATTGATTTAAAGTTAACAAAAAACTGGTATCTTTCACTTCTTATCATGTTTGTGCTTAAACCCCATTTTTCTCCATCTGCCGCGCCACATAATTCCCTGTAGAAGTAGATTTCATTGAATAAAACTTCATCGGGTATAATTGATATTTCTCGGCTCATAATTATTGCATTAATAATCCTTTGCTATCACAATTTGTGATGCCAAATTAATCAATAATATATATACTTCATTATCAAATTCAGTACTGGCGTATTAAAAAAAACCCTTTGCTAACACAACCTGTGATAGCAAAGGGGTCTTTTTAATACAACTTGAACATTCCAAAAAGCCATTCTTCTCGATACTTTACTTGAAGTCACAAATTGTGACTTCAAACTCAAACACCAAACTCCGGCCTCTTCCTCTTCACTGCTGCACACACTATGAGCCCGAATAAACAATCCATCAGCAAACCACCGCAATAAGCCATCAGGTTTTTACCCAGGTGAAATGTTTTCGATTCTGCCACCTGCTCGTCAAACTTCTTAAGTGCCTCATCCACCTTATCGGGAGGGGTATTGAATTTTTCCATGAAAGTAATAGTTGATTGCCGCACCTTATCCATATAATGTGTATCTATATACAATATATATATATAATTATAAATAAACGACATCAGCCCGGCCACCAACAGCATAATGAATATTGCGCCAAATACCACTCTGAATTCCATATAGCCTCCATTAGCTTTCCTGATCATACTTGCAAATACGCCCACCAGTACCATAAATATCAGGTAACCTGAAAACTTCAGACTGTAAAACAGTATCATTTTAGGCAAAAAAATAGTTACAGCAGTAGTAATGGCAATGTATATCAGGCCCAGTAATAAGCCATATTGCAGCGCCATTTTATTCTTTTGGGCAACAGTTATTTGTTCCATAATTTTTAGTTGTTGAGATGAACCTGGTTTTGATTAATAATTCCGAGCACTTTCCCGCTCAGTTCTTTCCCGATAAACGGATTATTTCTGCTTAATGATTGTATTTTATTTGCTAAAAGTGTATTGTGCCCTGTTGTTGTAAACAGCGTCAACACCGCCTTATTTCCCTTCTTTATCTCGGGTATTTCCAGCCCGAAGATATCCCTGGGTATAGTTGTCAGCATTTCCACCAGCCGCTCGGGTGTAATGTGTTCTTTTAGCACATCCCACAGTATCCCGAACGCAATCTCCTGCACTGCCATGCCATCTGCCGCATATTCAAACTCCTTTGTTTTGGCATCCCATTCCTGCGGCCGGTGGTGGCTTGCTATGCAGTCTATCGTGCCATCCTTCACACCCGCAATTAACGCTACTGAATCTGCTTCAGTCCTCAATGGTGGCGATACTTTATAGTCGCTGCTGTAGCCGCTCAAGGCCTCATCAGTCAGAGCCAGGTGGTAAGGTGTTACCGAGCAGGTTACCGATAGCCCTTCAGCCTTTGCCTTCCGCATCATTTCCACACTTTCAGCTGTTGTTATACCCGTTACATGCAGCCTCGAGCCCGTGTAACGCACCAGTTCTATGTCCCGGTGCAGCATTATGGTTTCGGCCAGTGCTGGTATCCCTGCCATGCCCAGCGATGTGCTCATTACTCCCTCATTCATCAGCCCTCCACTGGCCAGCGATGCATCCACCGGCAGTTGTATCATCACCCCACCGAAAGCTTTTACATACTCCAGCGCCTTCAGCATCAGTCCTGGACTCTGCACTGGTTTCCAGCCATCACTGAAAGCCACAGCCCCGTGCGCCCTC
>Ga0214164_1000646_pt1 | contig 22412 bp, 31 predicted proteins | sample TroBogepilimnion_13_FD_153003 | JGI IMG/M metagenome (GOLD analysis project Ga0214164, IMG submission 153003) | Freshwater microbial communities from Trout Bog Lake, WI - Practice 03JUN2009 epilimnion v4 | ecosystem: Environmental > Aquatic > Freshwater > Lake > Epilimnion/Euphotic zone ...
GAGTCGCACTCCGAGCAAGAACCAAACGATCCTTCGATCCAACCACGCTCACCATTCCAATCGACCATAGCGTACCAAGAACCCTGATACGATCCAAACGACTGGAAAGCCAAAACAGTAGCGCCTGCCGCCACCAAACTTGATTCATATCCGCTCATATCGCTCTCCGTTTCACTAACCTATATATCTATTATACGGATTTTTGGGCGGGATGCAACCTTTTTTGCAAACTAAATTGCCAAGAAAATCAATGACTTACGATCCTAATAAAATCAATGACTTACACAGGGTATTAGTCCCCGCTGTCCACCGTGAAATAGTCCCCGCAATGCTTGCAAGTGTAGCCGTGATAGCATCGACCCAGTGACTCATGCTTGTACTGATGAACACACGGTTCACCGTTGTCCTTGCGAAGTCGGACCTTACCTGTGGACTTTCCGTACATATACTGCCCACCGCAGTTGTCACAAGGACCGTGCGTTTTGCCTGCGTTCCAAGAATACCCTCGTTGCTGATCTGTGAGAGGAAGTTCCCCTGTACCATTGCAAACGGGGCAAGTACCAAGCACTACATTCGTCTTCATCTTATTAAACTCCTAAATCAAGTAAAAGTTTTGAGGACTTTCAAATCGTCCCCAATCATAGTTTCGGGCAAGGGGCCCAAACCCAAACAAGTAGTCGTGGGCTCCGTAAACACCGTGAACCCTTTGTCGGTGATCAGTTTAGTAGCGCACACTGTCTTGTACGCTTCCTGAATAGCCTTAAGTTGGTCTACCGTATCTACGATCAAGGTAATCTTGAACGCATGGGCGCTGTTCAGATAGTCCTCCGCCAATTGGGGGAACTCTTTAGTAGCCTGCAAGAAGGTGTGAAGATATGCATGGCCTGCTTGCGTACACATTTTGCCACGCACCCCGCTCATCTTTTGAACGGCTTCCTTGGCAAAGATACAATACATTTTGTGCTTCATACTAGCCTGCCAAATAATCAAAAATGAATTCCGCAGCCCGATCAGCCTTGTTGTAGTCAAAAAACTTCCTAGATGCATACACCTTATCACTAGGAATGTTGGTGTTCTGCTCAAAGTCAAGTGCAGTACCAAAGTAGACTACGATATCGTCGCTGTTGCGATTTTCAGAAAAAGCCACTTTTCTACGAGTTAGATTAACACCCGCGTCCAGAGCATATCCCTGCTCTCTGCCATTGGTGTAAGAATAAAGAGCCACAGTCAAATCCAAGTCACTAATACGCGCCAACTTCTTGAACTCCTTAAGAACCAAGTTGGCGGTCTTGTTGTTGATCATGCTGTAGACTTTCATCTTACTATTAGCCATTGATGCTCACCTCAGTGAAGCCGATACCATCGACCATCATGTAGCGACCGGTGTCAACGCGAATGATATCGCCCACGCTCACCGAGTGCATACGAGCCAGTCGCGTGATCTTAGACTGATCACCGTAACCGTTACCGATTTCGAAAACTTCCTCAAGACCATCGGCCTCGACTTCGGCGACTTTGTTGTAGTACTTGAGATACTGGGGCTTGAAACGCTTGCTGCCAAAGAAACTAACGTCGCTCTCTGCTGCAAAGTCGGGATACAGTTCAGACGCCTTAGTGCGGCCCAAAAGATTCACGGCGTCGTAAACGCTGTCTGCTAACCGAATCTGAAAAACTTCGTACTTCATAATTTGCTTTCCGTTTCACTACCCTATATATCTATTATACGGATTTTGGAACGGGATGCAACCCTTTTTTTGAGGAATTTTACAACTAAATTTCCAACAAAATCAATGACTTACGATCCTAATAAAATCAATGACTTACAAAACTAGGGATTTTGAGGAGTGTCTTCTGGAGGAACTTTGAGTACGCTTTTTTTATTCCTTGATCTAGGGTCATCCGTTACGAAAGGACGGCCCGGGCCATTTCTAGGATCTCCTTTTCCTGCGAAAGGTTTGCCGCGAGGAAGTTTTTTGACCTTCTTAGCAGGTTCGGGAATACTGGGCGCTAAAAGTTTTTGAGCAGCCCTCGTAATTATTTCACGCTGAATGGGATCAAAGTTTATTATCTCATTTCCTACGTAGGTCTTGATATCTTTATTGATATTGACATTCCCCTCATTGTCAATACTGCCTACTGGTTGTTGCATTCCCGGAATTGGTGAATGATGACTGCCTGTTTCTAGACTGATGTTGTACTGACTATTATTTTGCCAAGAGCCGGGATACAGTGCAACATAGAACTTATAAAGGTTAGCCTTTGGTGCTAGTTTTCTTAACAGTGTTGCAGCAATACCCGAAAGGATAGCATTGTTAGTGATATCTATTCTGCTTATTGCCCCGATGTTTTCGTTTAAGATTTCTTTAATACGCATGTATTATTTATGCGCGAGATTTCAATAATAGAAAGTTGAAACAATGTGTATGACTGCTGCCATGATTAACATGCCAACAAAGGGCAAGTGTGCAACGTGCCACCACTTGAAAGGCTTTTCCCATCCAACGCGGTTGTACATGAACTTGCCAACGAACCCGCTAGCGAAAACAATCAACATGCTCCAAAGAGCCATGTTGCTATTAGTTGCTCCCAGATGGTAGCCACAATGATATAGAATTGCAATAGGGCCATAAATGCCCAAAAACATATGAACATTAAACCATTCACCCAGTGGCGGGGTCTTTTCCAACCAAGCCCACTTAAAGCGACGCTTAATGCTATATGAAAATAGCAAAGTCATCATTATGGCACCCAGCCAACCTAAAGCATAACCTAACCCCGTTTTAGGGGTTAGGTAATCTTGTAGAGGAAGCATCCAACCTACAAGTATTAAGATTTCTGCTATGGCTATGACTATTAAATCGCTAGTCTTCCATCCCATCTTATTCTCGTTTAGAGATCACCTTATCAGCCAAGCCGTACTCAACTGCCTCTTCTGCGCTCATGTAATTATCACGTTCCATATCCTGAGTTAGTTGATCAAAAGTCTTACCTGCACTGTTATGCTTTACATAGATGCTAGTAAGATTCTTTTTCAGTTCTAGAATTTCTTCTACAACAATCAACATATCAGTAGCCTGACCTCTAGCACCACCACTGGGCTGGTGAATCATGTGGCGAGCATTGGGTAGAATCAAACGTTTGCCTGGTGCACCTGCTTGTGCCAATAAACTACCCATTGAGCAAGCCTGTCCCATAACAATGGTTTGTACATCGGGTTTGACAAACTGCATAGAATCATAGATAGCCATACCAGCAGTTACGCTGCCACCTGGAGAATTGATATAAAGATAGATATCCTTATCTGGATTATCACTCTCCAAATATAACAACTGCGCCACAATCAAATTAGCCATTTGATCATGCACTTCGCCTTCAAGTAGAATAACTCGGTCGCGCAATAAGCGACTGTAAATATCATAGCTGCGTTCGCCGCGGCTAGTTTGCTCTAAAACCATTGGAACTAAATTCATAATGTACCTCTCTGATACATTATATATGAATGATTTGTGTAGTCAAATTATTTGGCTATCTTTTACGCTTTTCTCTACCAATATTTGCCGGAGACAAAACGGGCTTTTTCTTTTTAAGTTTGGGTTCAATAATTGATCTGGCTGCTTTGGCTAGCGCAGTAGTAGACACGCTAGTTTCAGGTTCTGCCTTTTCAACTTCATTATCATTATCTGTATCTTTGGACTTGCTTGATCCTTTATCAATCTTGAATGTAAAGTTGCCCTTAATGCCCGTGCTATAATAAGTCTTACCCGCAGACAAGAATACACCCTTGATACTTTCGCCAGGATATACTGTATCAAAACTATCTAGCGACCAATTAACAGCACCTTGCTTTGCTTTAGTGTAAACTTGCACTAGCGCGCCATTGTTCAAGATATCAGCAGCGGCTTTGCTAAAATCAGTTTCGTCATTTATCTTGATTGCTGCTTTGTGTGCTACTGCTGCCATCAAGTGATAATACATGTTGGTATTTTCGGGATCGTTAGTTTCGCGCTTAAGTGCTAAGTCTTCTAGATTCTTACCCAACTTTAACTCTTTAATCTTACTAAGTTTAATGGGCTTGTGATTCTTCAAGTCTCTGATCTTATCTGCTTCTTTTTCAGTAATGATATTGAATTTCGTGCCCAACATTAACGGGGCACCTGCTTGGCCTGCACTTGAAATCTTTTCTACCAATTCAATTTCATCTTTGTATTTCTTAAGCAGTTTTTTACCGGCTGGCGTGCCCTTCAATTCATTCACGCTATCGATTAAGTTCTTTGCGCTAGCCTGCGCACCTTTTCCACCTTTAGTACTAATCTTAACAAACTTACCATCTGAGTTAGTCATGATACTATCACTCAAACCTGCGGTCTTAGTTGTATCAAAAGAAATAACAGTATCGCCAAAATCTCCATCTAAGAATATCTCAGCAGCCTCGCCCGCATTACCTGTGTATTGACCATTTTGCAAAGCCATTGGCTGTAAGATTTCGCAAAAGTAATCTCTGAATGCAGTAAAACTAATACCTTCTGGTGCGGGAAATTCTATAGGCAGTGATTCACCTGAAGCAATTTTAAATGCTACTAAGTAAAGTGGGTTATCGGTACCCAATGAAGTGCTTAACTGTTTTACAATCTCTTTAGAAGTTAAGTTATCTTTCTTAGTGAGCAAGTCTTGCGGAGATAAGCCTGCTTGTGCTTTGGCTGCAGCCTTGCCAGCAAATCTATAACCATTTACTTCATTTGGTATATAGTTATCGGTAGCAGATGGTTTAATACTTTCTAAGTATCTGCCAAAATAGATAGGTCCTTCTGCGGTATTAAATGCTGCTACAGCAAATCCACCAGTTCTACCTGACTTTAGATTCATCCATTTGATATCTTGTTCAGCGTTGATTGTATCTAATGCTTGTTCTAATTCTTTTGGTGAAAACTTGCCGCCGCTTTCTGGGAAGAACTTTAAGTCGGAAAAAATGATTTCGTCACCTTCAGGATTACGAAAGGTGTCTCCGGGCTTTCTGCCCGCTAGCCCAGTGCTTTCTGATAGCACCGCTAAGAAGTTTATAATATCACGCATCTAGTATTTATGTACAATTAAAAAAGTCTTGTGTTCTAAACCAAGAACTCACGCTAAGATATTTATATAGAGGGATACCTTTTCTTTTGAAAAGTTTTCTGAATTTGTAGAAAGTAGGACCATGGCTCATATCGCGTTCTAGTATATCCCATTGATATTGATGTACCATTTCATGTGCTAAAGTAATCAAACACCACTGCTTGCAGTACCAACGATCGGTAAGTACAATTTCACAACTAGAACGATTTTTTCTTGGGGTTACTACATTTGCTTCGCAGTGTGCTAATGCAGTTCTATAAGATTCTTTGATAGTTAATTTGGGAGTGGGTAATGCGTTGTCGAATAACTCTTCATTAAGCATTTTATACATTTTTTTGATTTGATATTTTGAGAGTTTATAAGGTAATCTTCGTTGTTCTGCTTTTGATGGCAGTTTAATAGCCATCAACTCTCGTATTTTGGTCATTTCGCAGTATCCTCCAGATGTTGAAAAATATAACTCAATTGTCTACCCTTTATAGTATTTATCGTAAAAATATACCCGTCCATTTCAAAAATGTTAAATATCAGTTTAGGAGAAGAAAAATGGAAGAAATCGCAATTTACGGGGTATTATGGGCTATTGCTGTTGGGTTTGTCGTCCTTTTTACCCGATACTTGATATCGCTTAGAAAGGCTAGAGAAGAGAATCTAACACTAGCAGAACCGGAAGAAACCCCAAAACAAGAGTTAAAACTAGAAGTAGTTAAGGCTGCTCCACCAGAAAAACCAGTCAAAGTAGCCAAGAAAAAGACTGCTGCCAAAAAGACTGCTGCCAAAAAGACTACTAAGAAAAAGGCAACGTCCGCTCCTCCCGCAGACAATCCATAATGTCTATAGGGTTTGATATAATCAGTGACTTGTATCTTACCCCGGAAGAAAGTTTCAACTGGGAAAACAAAGCTACTAGTTTATACTGTATAGTAGCGGGAAACATTACATCAGATGCCCGCACTTTATATCAAACCCTAGGACATTTAACTAGATTTTATCAAGGAGTTTTTTACGTTCCTGGACCGCTAGAATACAAGGATTGTATTAATATCAATGTTAGAACCCAGGAACTTGCTAATCTTTGCAAGCATATACCCAAAGTGGCTATGCTTTATCAGCATGTGGTTATTATAGACGGGGTAGCAGTTTTGGGCTGTAACGGATGGTCCGTAGACCCCGATTCCCTACTCAGCGTGCCTGAACAACAGATTGACAGTGCCAGATATGAAGATATACTTTACATGAAGAAAAGTATAGCCAAATTGCAAACACATTTGGACGTAAAAAAGATAGTGATTGTGACTAGTTCAGTACCTAAAAAAGAACTTTATTTTGGGGAAGTACCCAGCTTTTATGACGACAGAATACAATTAGACTTTGGATTAGGTGCTGATACTGAGTCTAAAGTTACCAAATGGGTGTTTGGCACATATGAAAAAATAGTTGATACTACTCTTGATAGTATCAACTATGTTAATAACCCATATTATAAAGTAAAGCCCTATTGGGCTAAAAGAATTGATATAAGTCTCAAGTAGTTTCAGGTTCTACTTTTACTTGAAGTGGGTAGCCCTGAGCCCTAGCATCCATTGCTACTTCGATCCCACGCTGTTCTGCAATTTCATAGGGTAGTACGGCAACCGTTGCAGCGCCGTCAGTATGGATATTCTGCGTAATATTAAATGCAGTTTCTTCTGTGTAGTTAAAATAATCTACTAGTGAATTAATTACAAAGTCCATAGTAGTTACATCGTCGTTAAGGTAAATAACCTTAAACATTGGGGGTTCGCGTAGTGCGGTGTTAGGCACAATCTTTTGTCGGGTATCTGCGTTTGCCATTGTTTTTATCCTTTAAAAAGTTCGCGGTCATAATCGACCGCGAACTATGTACTACTATACTATTTATTATAAGCAATAGCAATTTTCTTGGGCTTCTGCTCTTCTGGGATTTCCCTGACTAAGTTAATAGTCAAGATGCCATCAGACAGATCGGCTGCTGAGACCTTGACATGCTCTGCCAACGGAAACACCCTAATGAAGTTTCGTGCCCCAATGCCACGATGCAAGTACTCAACTTCTTCTTCAAACTGATCAGCCGCTTGCGAACCTTCAATGATAAGATGATTTTTATCCAAAGTAATATTAATATCACTTTCTGAAAAACCGGCTACAGCAAGTTCAATAGCAAAGTGATCATCATCAAATTTCAGATGGTTGTACGGTGGATAATTGGTCTCAGTTTGCTGAGTAGAAATACGCATTAGTTCATCAAGCATGGATTCAAAGCCGATTCCAAACTTTGTAATGCGCGGGATATCTAAGGAACGTAGGGTAAGGGTGTGTGAATGTGTCATTTGTTTTCTCCTTTAATAAGCAAGATGACTATAGTTGTAGACCCGACTACCGGCATCTACAACATATATTTATTCTATCAGATTACGCAAAAAATAATATTATTTATGGGTTAATTGTATTCTGTGCTGCTAAGAACTTTTTCCAACGCTTCTTAGCCATAGCCCTAGCGATCTTACGGGCTACACAAGGTTTGGTGTAAGTCTGGCGCTCTTGAACTTCCATTAGTACGCCGGACTCGGCTACTTTCTTTTTGAGTTTTCTAAGGGCTTTTTCAACGTTACCATCTTTTACAAAAACTTTTCTACCTGAAATCATATAATTACCTTTGGGTTATCCACTAATTCTTGATTAATATTTATCTTCTTAACATCCGCTTCTTTATATTTTGAGATATTGAACATATGAGGTAATAGCACACGCTCTATCTCACTTTGCAGACCTCTAGCACCAGTTTTTAATTTCAAACAATTTTCGGCTATTTGTGCAATAGCGTCTTTGTTGAAAGATAATTTGATGCCATCCAATTCAAATAGATACTTGTATTGATCGATAAAGTTATTCTTGATATCGGTCAATACTTTTATCAACTGGTCCTTGGTTAAGTCATCTACATTGATAGTAGTAGCAAATCTACCCACAAATTCTGGGATCATACCAAACTTAGTTAAGTCTTCAGGTATAACTTCGCTTAAGAAACTTTTATCTTCTGCGCTAACAATCTGTGCTCCAAATCCTAATGACGAACCTTTAGAGCGGCGCTTGATAATATCGTTCAAGCCCACGAATGCTCCACCGGCGATAAACAAAATGTTTCTAGTATCTACTACAGTCATTTCACTTGAAGGATGCTTTCTTCCGCCAGATGGTTGCACTCGGCACTTAGTGCCTTCAATTAGTTTAAGAAGAGCTTGTTGTACACCTTCGCCCGAAACGTCACGACTAATGTTAGCACTTTCACCTTTGCGGGCTATCTTGTCGATCTCGTCAATAAAGACAATTCCCCTTTCGGCTAGTGCTACATCTCCTTTTGCTTCGGCTAACAACATAGAAATCATACTTTCAACGTCATCGCCAACATATCCTGCTTCAGTTAGGCTAGTAGCATCTGCAACGATGAAAGGAACATCTAGCAGTCTTGCTACTGATTTGGCTAAGAGTGTTTTGCCGGACCCAGTAGGACCAATTAGTAATACATTACCCTTCTGCATTTCTAAGTTTTTAGGAGGGCTAGTGATTCGCTTGTAGTGATTAGCAATAGCAACACTAAGTACAATCTTAGCGTTTTCTTGCCCAATTACATGCTCGTCTAAATGAGTTTTGATTGTAATAGGATCATAGATTTTAGGAGAATTTTTAGATTCTTCATCTTCGTGTTCTTTGATCGTTTGAGTACAAAACTCAATACACTCGTTGCAAATCGCAACTGTGGTAGCTGTTACCAACAACTTTACTGAATTTTTGTTTTTACCGCAAAAACTACATGTAGTTGCGGCAGCCTTTTCTTTCTCTGTGTCCATTTAAAACTCTTATTTTTTGTTCTTCAAATAATTTTCTATTGCACCAGTTTCTGCTTCTGTAAGTTGTTCTACATCGTACTCGCCTTTATCAATTTTGTCAATTAAGAATTGCACATAATCATTGTTATCTAAGTGATCACCACTCATGTTCTTATTTAACTCGATCCACTTGTGACCGTCAAATTTAAATACTTTGTTTGGCAGGGCATCAACTCTAACAAAAACATCTCCTTTATTTGCAATTGCAGGAAAGGCAGTACCAAAGTCTGTTCTATTCTGCAAAGCAGTGTCTACATGCAGAGATAGATCAGGTCTTAATTGTCTTAATGCGTTTTCTTGATATAGTTTGTTACTGTATCTTACATAACCGCCATCTGATGTAGTAACTGGGTTTTCTTCAGTAACACCTTCAGTTTCGATAGGTGCGTAGTCTACCGTGATTTCCTTATCCGCGGACACTACAGCAGGTTCGGTAGGTTGAGTGGGTTCTGCTTCCTGCACTTCATTTTTTACCCGTTCTTTGATTGCGTCTAACAGCTCATCGCTTACAGGCCCATCATCTGGCTCGTATGCCGGTGTTTCTTTTTTCCATGCTTCTTGATCCCATTCTCGGCTTGTGATAGCGGCAACTACTAAGCACAATGCTAGCGGGTCGAATACCAACACCAGAATAATAATTACCCAACGAACTGCCCTTTCTAATAAGTTTTGGTCAGGATTGTCTCCGTACAATAGAGCAGCAATATACTTGATTGGTCCTACTTCTGCTTCTACCTTACGCAACTTACTAGCGATAGGTGCTCGTTCTTCGTTTAGTTGAACTATCTTATTTTGTGAATCTTGTATATCTTTTTGTAATGCGGCGCGCTCTTTGGCTTGTTGCTTTCTAATAGCGACTGCTCGTTCGGCACCCTTATCGTTGTCGGTGCGGCTAAGCATTTGGTCAACTTGTGCATCCATTTGTTGCAAGGCTTTTTTGCTTGCATCAATCGTGTCACGCTCGGTTTTTATTTTTTCATCTAAGATAGAAACTTGTGCAGCAACATCACCTGATGGCACTGCTTGGTCCATGTGTGCTTTTGACAAGAAGCCAAATATACCCATGCTAGTAATCAATGCTAGTATGATTACTGCGGGTACTAAGTATGACTTTACTGCCCAAGAAGCACGATTCCAATAGTAGTGTAACCAAACTGTAGTTACAACTTTGGCAACTTCTAGTGCGCCTCCCATGATGATAATGGGCAGAACAGCGGCAGCAAAGATTGCCATCAAGCCCTGAATACTGTACCAGGCAGCAATGGCACTAAGGACTAACGCGGTTAGTAGCGCATAGTTGGATATGTTGAATAATTTTTTTAAGAACATGTACTATTTATGAATAGTCACCCCGAAATTACGGGTTTTGATTCTAGTTTCTTAGCGTTAGGCCTAAACAAATGCCCGTAGTATTCTTGAAATTGCTCGTAGTGAAATACAAGTTTTCTGGGAATACCCGGGCCTTGATGAATCAAAACGGTGACCAGATGATACTGGTCACTACGTTCTTTGATCTGTACAATTTCGATACTATCTCCATCGTCAAATTCATATTTTTTACCGACTAGTGTAGGATCTACTTCATATTTCATACTACTACTTATCATCACGGAATCGAACAAAGCGGGGGAACCTAAGCGAATAAGTTCCATCTTGATTCTTAGTGATTACGTCGCAAAGTACTTCAGCAGTACGGCCAACAACAGCATCAGGATTGGCCCAGTACTCGTCACGATCCTCATCAGAGAATCCAGAGCCAACATTAACCGAAATTTGCTTACCATCGTCTTCTCCTTCGCAAACAAGTGCGCCAAGTCTACCTTCATTACGACCAGTTCCTTCTTCAAGGCGAACAACGGTCAAGTCAACTGTGATAGTGGGCTTCCACTTCATCCAGTTAGTGTTACGCTTGCACTCATAAGGAGCAAGCGTATCTTTGATCATGATACCCTCGAATCCAGAACTAACGCAATCTCTAGCATAACGCTCAAGTTGATTGCGGCCTTCGTGCGTGTCGAGGTCTACATTGATATGCGGAAGCAACTCAACGTTGGGCATTTGATCAAAAATTGGACGCATCTTTTCAAGAAGATTCATGCGATCCTTTAGACTTTTGTTCCAACGGCCTGCTTGAAACTCACGCAGAGGAATAACATCAAAGACATTGAATACTGAATCGGTAGCCTCTACATTTTCTTTGCGTCGAGCCTGACGCATAAGTTCTTGGAAAGAGTTACCAATCACTTCTCCGTCAAGAACAAAGCCTTCACTCATAGACCTGTCCAACTTGCACAATTGGTCGTAGTTATCTATGATCTGATATTCAATGTGTGAGAAGTTTTCAAACACTTTACCATTTCGGCTATAGCAAATAGCAGTAGCGTCGAACTGTCTTGGATACACGGTAAGCAACACGCGAACACCGTCTAGTTTAGGTTCGATTCGCTTTTTGCCTTCCATCTCGGGCCGGCCTTCGCTATTAGTTGCCAACTGGCAAGCAAAGACAGGAATTTCGTATTTGGTCTTTTTGCAAATCTTGTTGATAGTCTTGTCGCTGACGCCAGCCCGCAAGTCGCGGCGAATAACATTGCGACAAAAGTTATTCCACTCATCACTATCAAATCGCTTGCTTATAGATTCGATTGCGTCTCTAGCAGCATTACCAGTGATTCTCCGGTCATTAAGAGAATCAAGCAAATCATAAAAATCTTGCCAGGGGTTTTCAGCACCGGTAATACCTGAAGTTTCGGGAACTTGCCTGACTCCAAAAGTATTATACGGGTTATATGTCACACTGGTGAAAGCAAGAAAAAGGTGAGCATTATCGTTGCCAAGTTTAGCAGCGGTCAATGCTTGACTGATAACAGCCTCTTTGTGAAGGCGGCTGTCGCTCTCGTTCAGTTTGTGAATCCAACTAGCACTCATCGCTTAACTCCAAAATATATAAACAGATCCTCAGCCAACAGATGACCATGTTCCCAATTGCGAGAAGCATAGTCAGCACAAGACTCAATAAGCAATTCAGAAAACTTTTCCAAACTCATACCGTCTAAGACGGGCGGCTTGTAATCTCCACCACTTAGCACTTCGCAATATGCGCCAGCTTGCTCAGCTAATACGTAAATCTTATTGTCCACTGCCTAACAATCCTTCTTTCTCTTCTTTGAGAATCTTGACTAATTGCTTGTTACGAAAATCCTGCTCTTTGCGTGAGCGGGCAGAATCGCTACTGATCTTAAGCATAGTATCATAGTTTCTTGCCCAACGCAATCCCTTTATCCAAATTTCAATTGACTCAATCGAACCAACAAAAAGTTCTGCCTCTCTGTGATAAATGGGCAAACTATCATTGTCTTTTGGGACAACTGCGGCTGAGCCGTGATCGTCAGTCCAATCAGTGAACCTTGAACCTGCAAGCTTCATACCAAGTTCATCTAACTCTTTTTCAATACTGCGAATCTTCTGAATTGTATGCCATCCTGACATAATTTTTACACCTTACTTTTTAAGCAAATACCAGATAAGCCCAGGCCCTTCAATCTTGATTGTGTCTTTTGCATACTTTCTAATGGACCATGAATTGTTGTTACATAGTTTAACTGCCAGCACTTTTGGTGACAACTTATGGACTACTCCCAATTGCAACCGTTTATAGTAAGTGAATGCAACATAGTCTCCTACTGAGAGGACACTGCCTAATTTATCTTTGTGGATAGGAATCTCTTTCATAACCGTTTTATCGTTTAAGTTTTGCTATGATAACACACTTTTCAATATCTGTTTCAAATTCTGGGTAAACAGTATGCAATTCTTCTTTATTGATTTGCTGATAACCTTTACCCCGTTTTTCATAAACCAAGTCAGAAAGAAAGCGATTATCTTTACTAAGGATATATTGCAGTTTGCGACTGCGCCTACCCCAAAAGACTAATACTTCAGACCCCCACCCAGTATCATGATCCAAATAAACAGCACCCCACACTTTATCGTGACCAGAGCCTTTGTTCCATCCTACAAATTTATACTTCATAGATACTTAAGTCTAAACCAGAGGCATTCTTTGTCATCGTTAAAGATTAGGTAATACTTAGAAGTACTAGACCCATCAACATTACGCTGACTCTCCTCTTCAACCTTAACCCCATAGGTCTGACGCGCATACCCTTTGATTACTGACAAGTATACCTGATTAGCGTTAAGATGGTTAATACGCCTTTCTAATTCTTTATCGGTAGCTACAATGTCAATTGTCTTTTTAAAGAGATGGCTAAGAAATTCTGTGCCAGTGATATCTACTTTAATCATGAGTTTATCCGACTCGTTTCAGATCCCGTTCAATGGAATCACCGTTGCTAACAGTCACGCGAATGATATCCGGGTGCGAGACCAACCCTGTTCGGTTGATGAAATCATAGCACTCATCCTTTGAATCGAAGGCTTTGTGCCACTCATGGTCATTCTTAAAAACCCAAGTAACCTTGAAAGTAGGAGTCATATTAGAGCACCATAGTGCGAGTAAGTTGAGTGGAGTTGTCACGATGGGCCTTGACAGTAGCGCAAACCTGGATCTTAGTGCCACGCACAATCGGCTCACGATAAGAGAAGAACACCACCTGCTCTTGTTCGGTGATGCCAGTAACAAAGTGAACATTGTAGTTCACCGAATAGACGGACTTAACCACTTCGATATCGATAGTCACCTTGTCACCCACCTTACCAATGAACCCGCCCTTAGCCCAAGTAACTCGCTGATTGGCAGAGTCACGGACAACGGCGCGCTCATGACAAGAAGGAAGCGAGGCGATCACCGCGATATCCAAGAAAGAAGTGATAGAGTCCTGAGTAGCAGCCTTGAGTGCGCTACGGTCAAAGTCCGAGAGGGACTTGCCCTTGATGATGCTGAACTCCAGCGCCTGATAGTAGCGACGAACCACTTCCGCCTGATCACGATCTGCCTGAGTAATCTCCTCAGGGTTGGTCGTCAAGAAGCCCATCAGGAGTTCGCGGTTGGGCGTCCCGTTAGTGGGCATCACACCGTACATGTTTTTCTGAGCGGGCTTGACATAAGAGCCATTGACTCGCTGGGCAGCACAAGCAGCAGCCCAAACATCCGACGCCTGAAATTCAATCTTGTTCGCCTTAGCCATTCTGTTCTCCGCTTCACTACCCTATATATCTATTATACGGATTTTGGGACTAGATGCAACCTTTTTTAAAACTAAAATTCCAATAGAATCAATAACTTACAAACCTACGTAAGTCATTGATTTTGTTGGGATCTCTCAGGACCTGCTAGGACCAGCTAGGACCGGATCAGTTTTGACTGATACTAGCACTCAGCTCGGGCTAGATATCCGGTCCTAGCAGGTCCTGCTAGGGGCGATTACTGCTAGGACAGGAAAGACTCTGCCATAGCCCTTAGGGTCGGGTCGCCCTTATCCATAAGGGTCAGCAGAAGACTCTTCTCCTGCAGGTACACTTGGGCAAAGTTGGGATCGTGCACCAGGATCGACTTGCTGTTGGATATCAGGTCCGCCAGCTTGACCGTCTGCGCCTCTGCAGGTGCTGCGGCTGAGTGCCGCGCGTCGATCGCTTTCCTAACTGCTCGATTACCATCCTCGGGCTTGCTAACATCAGTCAGCCAAGCAACCAGTTCGGCAACTTCCGCACCGAACTCAGCTCTCACCTGCGCCAGCGTGACCCCAGTATCCTCGACTACATCGTGCAGCCAAGCCGCAGCCAGCATCTCTTCAGTATGTGGCACTGACATGACCAGGTCCACAACCTCAGCCGGGTGAACAATGTAGTCCTCGCCGGTGTACTTGCGCTTCTGACCAACTGCCGCGTGGGCAGCAGTAGCGAACACTCGGGCTTTTTCTACCACGTTCATAATGAACTCCTAACTAACTTTTAACTCAGGGTTGATTATTCTTCACAACCGCCGATACCAATATCCGCTGTCCAAATGCCATTGTCGTCTTGCCAAGCCTGGACTTGGTAGTCTCCGCGATAGCATTGAACGTTGTAGCCATCGGTCATTAAGACTTCCACATCACCGTGTTGTTTGTAAATCTTAAGTAGTTGCTCAACCAGTTCTAGGGTTTGCATATAGTAGATATTACTCAATTCCAAAATGGTTTTTCAAATCTTCGACACACCGGCGAACTTCCCTATCCTCGCGATTCATATCTCCCATGAATCGCCGGTTCACCACAGCAATAGCGTCCTTAATAAGGAACTGGGCGAACCGTTCAATAAACTGTTCTTGTGTATCCCAATTATCTGGATCAGAATCTTCTCTGGCCGCTTTGATCCAAACTTCTCTAATTCGTTCGTTCATTTTCTGCTCCTTGCTAGTGAGTTTATAGTATAGCAGGTTTTACCCAAATGTCAACCTTTCTTTACCTTCGCCTTCGCCAGACCCGCTGCCTTACGGGCTGCCTTCTTGTCCAGCGTCTCCAACTTTTGCTGAAGTTTGGCGATGTCCTTAGCAATCTGATCACGCGCCTTTTGGTCACGTTGGGCTTGTTCTTCGCGCCGCTTAGCGTCGGCAGTCTGATGTTCACGCCACCAGTTCATATGCTGCCGCTTGGTAATCCCAACTTCCTTCCAGTCGATCTGTTCGGTAATCTGAGGATTTACCGTCATGACGCCGCAAAGCACTGCTTCAAACCGTTCTACAGTCTTACGCAACTGCCGAACTTCCTCTTCCAGGACGTAGTCTCTGCTACCACCTTCACCCCATCCACCATCATAGCAAGGCATGTTCTTTCTCCTTATCTTTAACTTGTGATTCTATTATAGCAGGTTTTGCCCGAAAGTCAAGCCTGCATCTTCTGGGCGTGCAAGCGGTATGCTTCGCGGATCTTCAGGGCCATCTTTCGGGCCAACTGGGAGTCTTCCTCAGCAACATGACTGAGGGCGTCGAGGATTCGACCAAGTGCGGGAATTTCTAGCTTTTCCTGGTCAAGAATTTCCCAAATCGTCTGTTTGATCTGCACTTGCATTCTCCGTTTCACTACCCTATATAACTATTATACGGATTTTTGGGCAGAACGCAACCTTTTCCTAGAAATAAAATTCCAAGGAAATCAATCACTTACGATCCTAATAAAATCAATGACTTACGTTTTGTCTAGTAATCTCGTAACTTACCCCGGCAAAAAATTTATATATGCAACTATTATGATATATACATCATGAAAGAAATACTAGAACAAATTAGAAAATACATAGATAGTAAACAAGCGGAAAAGACTTGGGTAGCCGGCAAAGATTTTGTTAATTACGCCGGACCGCATTTTACTTCTGATGAGTTCGTAGCAGCCGCAGAAGCATTACTGAACGGATGGTTAGTAATGGGCAATAAGAGCTTACGCTTTGAACATGAGTTCCCCAAGATGTTAGGTAAGACTAACGGAGTGTTAACTAACAGTGGTTCATCTGCTAATTTGCTTATGATGTCCGCAATGAAGTCAAAGCGCGGGCACAATTTTCCAATTGGTACTAAAGTTTTAATGCCTATTGCAGGATTTCCAACAACTTTAAACCCTACTATACAAAACGGATTTATTCCAGTATTTTGTGATATCGAAGTAGATACACTAAACATTGATTTAAATCATGCAGAGCAGTTACTGGAAAATGATCCAGATATCAAGATCATGACTTTTGCTCATGTATTGGGAAATCCTCCTAATATGGACAAGGTTGTAGAATTAGTTAAGAAATACAATTTGGTTCTTTTAGAAGATTGCTGTGATGGACTAGGAACTACTTATGACGGCAAGCCCTTAGGTAGTTTTGGTGAAATGTCATCGTGTTCATTCTATCCAGCGCATCATATTACAATGGGGGAAGGTGGCTTTGTTGCTATGAATGATCCTCAACAGGAAATCATTGTACGCAGTTTACGTGAATGGGGAAGAGGGTGTTACTGTGTAGGGCCAAAAGCCAACAAGTTAAAATGCGGTACTTGTAAAAAGCGATTTAGCAAATGGATTCCAGAAATGCCTGATGATACATTTGATCATAAGTATGTCTACGATGAAATCGGATACAATTTAAAACCAATCGAAATACAAAGTGCTATTGGTCTAGAACAGATTAAAAAACTTCCAGAAATACACAAGTTGCGTCAACGTAACTATAACTTGTTGTTTAGCATTTATGAAAAATATGAAGAGTTTTTTCACTTACCCAGAGCTACAAATAAAGCAGATGTAAGTTGGTTTGCTTTTCCGCTAACTATTCGTGAAGGTGCGCCCTTTACACGTATGGACATCGTTGACTATTTAGAAGAAAATCTAATACAGACTCGCCCTTATTTCGCCGGTAATATTATGCTACAACCAGCGTATAGCCATTTGATGAACCCATCAGATGCTAAAAGCAATTTTCCAGTAGCTACATTTACGATGAAAAATACTTTTTTTCATGGATGTAGCCCCGTAGTTACAGAAGAGCAAATTAAATATATTGGCGAAGTCGTTGACAGTTTTATGAAAGCTTTATAAAGAGGTTAGTTATAGTGAAGAATATTAAGGATTTGATATATTTAAACAAGCATGGTTGGTATTGGCCAAAAATTGACCCGTCAGACATTGCAGATAGCACATGGAGTTTTTTACATGACAAATATCCTGACACACCAGAAAAAATTGCGAACTATGTTCCTTTAAAAAGAGTTGCAGTGCAAGCCGGCGGCAATTGTGGGTTATACGTAAAAAAATTATCTGACTTATTTGAAACTGTTTATACTTTTGAACCTGACCCACTAAATTTTGCCTGTTTAAATTTAAACGTAATCAAAGATAATGTCTATAAGTTTCCAACTGGGTTAGGCAATGAGCATGTCGCAATTGCAATGGCTGATTATAACGCACAACTTGGTTGCGGTGGTAATCATATTTCAAATTCAAAAAAAAGCGGTACTATACCTACTTTAAAAATTGATGATTTGAATTTACAAGTTTGCGATTTAATTATGTTAGATGTTGAAGGATACGAACTATTTGCACTGCAAGGTGGTAAAAAAACTATTCAACGATGCAAACCGGTTATTACTTTAGAACTGGCAAATTATACTGGAAGATATGGGTATTCTTTAGAAGATTTATTTAATTTTCTTTCATCTATTAATTACAAACATATGGGTGCAATTGCAGATACAATGTCAGATCATTTATTTATGCACATCGGAGTTTAAATGGACAATATAAAAGCAAGTGACTTTTTAGCAGAAACTTTAGAAAATTTAGGAATAACGCACGCTTTCGGAATTATTGGAGCGGGGAACGTACATTTATTCGAATCGATTGCTAGTAGAGGCTACACAAAAATAATTTGTGTTCATCACGAACAAGCTGCAACAATGGCGATGCAAACCTATTATCGTATTAGCGGAAAAATAGCAGCGTGTTTACTAACGACTGGCGCCGGATCAACTAACGGAGTTACTGGAGTAGTTTCGGCATGGGCTGATTCTATTCCCGGTATTGTCATTGCAGGAAATGAAAACTCTAAGTATACACTACCATATAGTCCTTATAGAATGTGGGGAGTTCAAGGATATGATTCGGTAGATATGATTAAAAAAGTAACTAAGTACTCAAATCGTGTAGTCGCTCCTGAAAATATTCAATACGAGTTAGAAAAAGCCAAGCATATCTCATTACATCAAAGACCGGGCCCAGTTTGGATTGAAATTCCTATGGACATTCAGAGTAGCTTTGTATCTAAAGAAAAATGTGAGCATTACGTTCCTCCTATAGATGGTACTTTTATTAATAATCAATTAAACTTGCAAATCGATAACATAATAAATTCTTTAATAGAATCTGAAAGACCAATTCTTTGGCTAGGTCACGGGATACGATTAGCAAATGCAGAAAAAAAGATTAAAACATTACTAGAAGTGTTAGAGATACCTTCTCTAGTTTCTTGGGCCGGTATTGACATGATCGATTCTAACCACCCATTGGTATATGGTAGAGCGGGTGTATACGGACAAAGGGCAGCAAACTTTATTTTACAAAATAGCGATTATGTATTAACAATTGGTACTAGATTAGCATTACCTCAAATTGGATACAACCTTACAGAATTAGCTAGAGACGCAACGATTGATGTGGTCGATATTGATCCAAACGAGGCAACCAAAAATAAATCAAGAACCAGAGAATCAGTTGTCTGTGATGCTGGATTGTTTTTAGATATTCTTATTGAAAGAGTTAGTAACCTTAAAATTTCTAAAAAGAATTGGATAAAGCAATGCGACAAATACAGAGATCAATTTCCATGGGTAGATACTGAACATGCTGATAAGGAAGGGTTTATTAATTCTTATAGATTTATGCAAGAATTAAACAAACACTTTAAACCAAATCAGATTGTAGTAACTGACATGGGAACTGCGCTACTGTCAGGACACCAGGTCTTAAAGATAAACTCGGGACAACGGTTGTTAACATCTACTGGTTTAGGAGAAATGGGGTATGGATTACCCGGAGCGATTGGTGCCAGCGTTGCTACAGATTACGGCGAAGTAATGTGTTTAAATTGCGACGGTGGAATGATGCTAAATTTACAAGAATTACAAACAATGGCTCATTTTAAACTTCCTATTAAACTTTTTATTTTTAACAATGACGGATATCTAATGATTAAGCATACACAAAATGCTTTATTTAAGACTAACAGTGTTGGTGTTGATGCATCGACCGGAGTAACATGTCCCGATTTTAGTCGCTTAGCCGATGCATTTGAAATTCCGTCATATCAAATCAGATCATGGGACGACTTTAATGAAGTTATTCCTAAAGTTCAAGCTGAACTTGGTCCTGTAATATGCGAAGTTTTTATGCACCCAAAACAACTATTTTCTCCTAAATTAGGTATGACAATGAGAGAAGATGGAACTTTAGTTTCTTCACCACTTGAAGACTTGTCCCCCTTACTGCCTCGCGATGTACTGAAAGAAGTAATGATTGTTGGTTTACACAAAAAATCAATCACTTAACATGAGCAAACTTAAAGTAGCAATTCTAGGAACAGGAAATATCGGGACTGACTTGTTAGTGAAAATTACCAAATCAGAATATCTGTCTTGCACAATGTTTACTGGGAGAAATTTAAATTCTGTTGGAATGCGTAGAGCAAAGTCTTTGGGTATTGCTATTTCGGATCAAGGAATTAACGAAATTGTTAATGATCCTAGCATATGTGATGTAGTAGTAGACTGCACTTCAGCGCAAGCACATCATGATCACTGGCCTATCTGTCATAGTTTAGGAAAAACGGTTATTGACCTTACCCCTGCTAAACTGGGTAGTTTCTGTGTTCCGGCTGTAGCAAATGAATCTTGGAACGACAATGAAACAAAGAATATTAACATGATCACTTGTGGTGGGCAAACGAGCATTCCAATAGCATTTGCCCTAAGCAGAGTTCATAAAGATATAGAATACATTGAAGTAGTATCAAATATCGCGTCACTAAGTGCAGGCCCGGCAACAAGGCAAAATCTTGATGAGTATGTGGAAACTACACAACTGGCACTTTGTGAATTATCAGGAGCAAAAAGTGCTAAAGCGATATTAATTTTAAATCCAGCAAATCCTCCTATATATATGATAACAACCATCTATGCAAAGATTAAACATCCTAACTTAGAAATGATAAAAAAATCGGTAGAAGAAATGGTCGATCATGTTCGTCAGTATGTTCCGGGGTATCAGTTGGTTGTGCCACCTTTAGTCAGAGACAATACGGTAATTTTAACAGTTAAGGTATTAGGTGCCGGAGACCACTTACCTCAATATGCCGGTAACTTAGATATAATCAATTGTGCGGCTATTGCAATCTTAGATTCGATAGCAAAGTCAAAATTAGGGATATGATATGAAAAAAATACTTATTACCGACCCAACACTGCGTGATGGAAATCATGCTATAAGACATCAACTTAAAAAAGAACACTTTGCTATGTATTGCCGAGCTGCTGACTTAGCAGGAATTCCGATCGTTGAAGTTGGGCATGGAAACGGATTAGGAGCATCGTCTCTACTAGTAGGTGAATCAGCAACTAGTGACTATGATATCTTGTCGATCAGCAGAGAAAATTTAAAAAAATCAAAACTATCTATACATGTTATCCCAGGTTTTTGCACGATAAAGCAACACTTGAATATGGCAATCGACTTGGGAGTAGATATATTTAGAGTAGGCAGCCATGTTACAGAAGCAGATGTTACTAAACGCCATATTGAATATATTAGGCATTCAGGAAAAACAGTCTGGGGAGTATTGATGATGAGTCATATGGCCCCTATTTCTCAACTAGTTAACGAATCTAAGAAAATGGAGTCGTACGGAGCCCAGGCTATTGTTATCATGGATTCATCTGGGAATTACTTAGAAGAAGATGTTTATTCTAGAATTAATGCACTAGTTTCCGAATTGCCGATTCCAATAGGATTTCATGGACACAATAATTTAGGATTAGCCGTGGGAAATTCAGTTTCTGCTATCAAGGCCGGTGCATCGATTATTGACGGAACAGTAAGAGGGTTTGGTGCAGGTGCCGGTAACACACAACTAGAAGCTATTGTTGCGGTATTAGAGCGAATAGGTTACGACACCGGGATTGATTTATATAAACTCCTAGATTTGGCAGACTTAGTTGAAAAAGAATTTAATCCAGTTCCACCTCACATTTCGCCTATATCAATAATTAGTGGATTAGCCGGAGTTTTTTCTGGATTTGCTAAACAAGTTACTTCAGTGGCTCGTGATTACCGAGTTGACCCCAGGGATATATTTATGGAATTAGGTAAAAGGAAAGCGGTAGCAGGTCAAGAAAGTTTAATTATTGAAGTTGCACAAGAGTTGGCAGCAGCAAAAAGTAAAGAAGAGTATCATGGATTCTAAAGTAAAAACAGTATTAATTACCGGGGCTACAGGTTTTATTGGTTATTTTTTAGTTAAAGAATTTATTAAAGACTATAATGTTATTTGTATAGTACGTCCGAATTCTAGAAATTTAATAAGGCTTGAAGAATTTAAAAATAAAATTACTTTAATCGAACATAACTTAAAGGACAGTTATGATTCTATCTTTAATAAGTTAAAAAATGTAAACCTGATCTTACACGCCGGGGGAAACCCGAGTTCAGAAGATAGCGTCAACAATCCAGTTCCTCTTATTACTGATAACATACTCGGGACTTTGCAGGTATTAGAATTGTCAAGGAAGTTAAGTTTAGATAGGTTTTTTTACTATGCAGCCGGAGAATCTTTTGGGCCTGTGCTAAAAAACCAAGATTCCCTAGAAACTGACCCATACAATAGTTTAAGTCCATATGCAGCCGCTAAAGCGGGCGGTGAAGAGTTATGTAC
>Ga0214164_1000647_pt1 | contig 22393 bp, 31 predicted proteins | sample TroBogepilimnion_13_FD_153003 | JGI IMG/M metagenome (GOLD analysis project Ga0214164, IMG submission 153003) | Freshwater microbial communities from Trout Bog Lake, WI - Practice 03JUN2009 epilimnion v4 | ecosystem: Environmental > Aquatic > Freshwater > Lake > Epilimnion/Euphotic zone ...
TGGACTCAGGTATTTCAAGCGATTATATGGGTCAATTAGACAAAGAATTAAGACGTCGCCCAGGAAAGTTTGGCAAGTAACTCATAGTTTAGCCTTACAACCCATATAGGGTTTTGTAGGTTTGTCTCCTAGCACTAATAAGGAGCATTACATGGCAGACGTACCTCTACTCGGACAACGACCACCTCAAGCAGACCCTTTATTCCGTCTGCTGTATTGCCTTGTCTGTGGAACACTGGATGAATTACCTCCTTATGAGGGTCCATCCGATACAGACTACCTACTCGCTATCGCATGTGAGACACACGTGTTTCCTTCGGGAGAACCCCACAAGGGTAAACTCTTCGTTTTGCCGCTTAGAATCTGGGCAAAGCCAGAATCCAAAAGAGAGATCATCCGTCAACTTAAGGGTGGTGGATCTGCAGGACTTGCAGAGATCGATGACACATTTTATGAATCTCGATCATCATTTATGGATGGAGCGATGGAATGCTACGGTCGCCATAATAAGCCCTCAAATGGATGTTCTGATTGGCATGCAAAAGACCGTATGCTAATCCCTAAAACAGTAAAAGAACGTAAAGCAGAAGGTCTAGGGAGTTACAAGGATGAGGCAGGTCCAAAGACCTATCTCTGTGATTTTTGCCCAGTGGCGGTCGCTGTGGCACAACGTAAGAGAAAGTTACTGGGACAAATCTAATGGCACAAATCCAATTCTTAGTTACCGTTGAAGATGACGGAACGATTACTACCCTTCCTACAACAGCCCCTACAGCAGGTCTTGCTAGGACAGCGACTACATACGATGTTTTTCAAACCTGTAAGGAACTCTGCACAGAGATTGAAACCCACATTTTAGTAAATCGCATTGCTCAGACTGTAGTGGCAAGTCTTACCCCTATTAGTCCCAGTGCTGAAATTCCTTTAAAAATAAAGGATGCATTGAGCGATAGAGGCATAACAACCGAATAAACCCAATAGACTTGAGGGATGAATCGCCCAGATGGTCTAGGTAAGTATGTCCAACCAGTTGATCTGGAACAGGGCGCTACTTCCTATTTCTCAGCACCAGAGGCTGATCTAGACCCCAAGTTATTTTCGGGTAATCAACTTAAGGGCTGGGTACGCAACGGCATCCTGCAGGTCTTATTTGATTTTCTTCATGAGGTTTACCGTCATGCAGACCTATGGACACATGTTTGGATCGCTGGATCTGGGGTTTCTTACCAGTGGTCAGCCGCCCGTGAACCTGGTGATCTTGATGTATTGATTGGGATTGATTACGTGCAATTCCGCCGTGCAAATCCTGAATACGTGGGATTAGGCGACGCTGAAATCAGCCAAATGTTGAATGAAGAATTTCGTGAACATCTTTATCCAGAAACTGCTGACTGGAATGGGTATGAAGTAACTTTCTATGTAAACCCAGGAGCAACAGACATTCGCAGTATTAATCCCTATGCAGCGTATGATCTTACCCATAATGAGTGGACTGTTACACCCTCGCATCAAGGAGCACCACAAAATCCTGTATGGGATGCACACGCAGAGCGTGATGCAAAGTTTGCCAAGGAGATCACAGTCAGATACTCCAAAGCACTTACTGACTTGCAAAACTCTCAAAACGATGCATCTAGACGTAATGCAGAAAATCGATTACAGCAATCGTTAGAACAAGGATCTGCTTTATATGAGGACATTCACCATGCCCGTAAGTACGCATTTAGCAAGGGTGGTATGGGTTATGAGGACTTCTATAACTACAGGTGGCAGGCTGGAAAGAAGTACGGAACTGTCCCAGCACTTCGTAAAATGCACGAGTACCTTGAGGCATACAAAGAAGGAAATGCAGAAGAGAATTACGGCGTAAAACTACCAGATACTCAAACACTGATTCGTAGAGCGGCAACATACAGAGCAAAAGGATAACTCGTGAACATATTGTTGAATTTAAATGGCGTACTAAGTTCGGACAGCGGAGATCCCATCATGTCTGGAGTCATGCTGTATTACTCCTTAAACACAAGTAACCGTGTTGTAATCATCACGTCAAAGAACAAGGCTGATGCAGAGAACTGGCTTAATTCACATGGAATCATCGGTTATGATGACCTAATTACTAAAGAAGTAGGAATTGAAGGCGATGATTTAACTAAGCGCCAGTTCAAGACAGCCCGTCACGGAGCACCCGTTGAGTTGTATGTAGATGCTGATCCAGCCATGTGTGCTTGGGTGTTTGAACAGCAGAGAGTTCCTACAGTACTATTTACTCACCCTTCATACGCCCGTATAGAGAATCGCCCAGATGCACCCTCCAAACTTCGTAAATGGGCAGAGATTGAAGAGTCTGTAGATAGAGTTAACAGGGCTAGATCAGAAGATCGTATGAGACCTCAGCATGAGATCGGTGAGTACTCCGATTAAGATCATCTTTAGTGGGGCGGAAATCGGCTCAAATAGAACGCTCTTAGAAGGACAACAGGTTGAGTCGATGGGACTCAACTATTGGACTCTTCGTAAGCGTGGATTGCCCAAGACAAAAGACTGGCTTATCGGGGAACATTTCCCAAAATCTGTAAGTGTGTATATCGAATCAGGTGCCGCTCAAGCGGATAAGGCTGGTCTCTCAAGGGCTGAACTCACTAGTTTGGCTGCGGATTATCAAGAGTTCCTAGTCAATAATGCAGACAGGGCTACAGGCTTTCAAGAGTTTGATTCGACAGTTCTAGGACTTGAATGGGTAGAGAATCAGCGACCCTTCTTCGCTGGAGATCCCAAGTTATGGGTCATCTGGCACGAATCCTACGGACTACCTAAACTCAAGGAGATGGCTCAAAGTTACAAGAACATCGCCATTCCCTACGAGACTATCGAGGCAGTAACTAACTTAGCATATCTCACCAGAATGTATGAGAGACAGTTCGGGACTACCTTCCACGCTCTAAACTGCGCCAAGCCAGATAACCTCAGGCAGATACCGTTTACAACCTCCAGTACCCTTTCCTGGATTTCCCCTATGCGTAGAGGAGAGACAATCATCTGGGATAACAATAAACTGATGCGGTATCCCAAGAAGATGAAGGACCAAGCACGCATCCGTTACAAGGCTGTAGTGGAGAAGGCTGGGTTAGACTATTTAGCATTTAAAGAAGATAGTACCCTCGAAGCGACTAGAGTAGCGGTCTGGTCTTATAAGCAATTGGAGTCATCGATGGATAAGAAAAAGCCTGATCTACATGTCATTGAGGGTGGTAAAAACACCGAAGTATCTGATAACAGTGATGACCTATACACAGGGTTAATGATGGAATTTGGGGGTATGCCTTCTGATAACAGTGCCCCTGAAGTACGGAAAAATATTGCTACTGAAGTGGTAATAAGAGACCCTGAAGAGATGACAAACCTACCAGTTTTTGGTTACAAGATGAAGACTGTGGTTGAGACAGATGATGACGGCAAAGACATCTTGCGTGAGGTCCCAGTCGTCCATACGCAACAGAGTTCCCTTCGTCAGTGCAATAGTTGCTTCGTTGCATCTAACTGCCCAGCGTTCAAACCTGACAATCAATGTGCGTTTAACCTTCCCGTAGAAGTAAAGACTAAGGAACAACTCAAGGGTCTCCTTACTGCAATTATTGAAATGCAGGGTCAAAGAGTGGCATTTATGCGATTTGCAGAAGAAATGAACGGTGGATACGCAGATCCTAACCTCAGTCAAGAGGTGGATCGACTGATGAAACTCGTCGCCAATGTAAACGAGATGGATTCCAATAAGGAGTTCATTCAGATCACTGCAAGCCGTCAATCTTCGGGAGGAGTACTCTCCGCAATCTTTGGGGATCGTGCTCAAGCCCTGCGAGATCTACCTGAAACACTAAAAGAAGACAGTGTTACAAGGATCATCCAGTCCTCTATTGAAGAATAGAGTGATCTGATAACAGCGTCACCCAGTACTTGAAACAGGGTGGTCGCATTCTAACTAACTTTAGGACCCATCCAACAAGTTGCAGAACTTGCTTATTAGCAGGTGAATGGTAAGTTCAGACCCCTCACAATAAGGGACTCCCCACAAGGGGTATTTAAACAATTAGAGAAATAGGTTACCTATATGTCCATGTTTTCATTCCAATTAGCCAACGAGTTTGTGGCTCCGTATCGGGCAAAGAAAGCGCCCTTTGGATACCGAGATGCCGCAGGAAACTCAGTAGGAGAGATTACTTTTCTCAGAACCTACTCTCGGCTTAAAGATGATGGAACCAAAGAGACCTGGGTAGATGTATGCGAGCGAGTCATCAATGGCATGTACTCACTGCAGAAGGATCATGCCAAGTTGAACCGTCTACCATGGTCAGATGCCAAAGCAGCCTCCTCCGCCAAGGAAGCCTTTGATCGACTATTCGATCTAAAGTGGACACCACCAGGTCGTGGGCTGTGGGTTATGGGTACCAAGATAGTCAATGAACAACGCAACTCAGCAGCCCTACAAAACTGTGCCTTTGTATCTACCGCCTCAATGACCAAGATCGATCCAGCCAAGCCATTTGCATTCCTTATGGAGGCATCTATGCTTGGGGTAGGTGTGGGCTTCGATGCTAAGGGAGCAGACAAAGAATTCACCATCTATGAACCACAAGGAGAAACTACTTATGTCATTCCAGACACCCGAGAAGGCTGGGTCGAGTCGTCAAGCGCCCTCCTCAATTCCTTCCTTAAGCCAGATCAGAAGCGCCCTGTATTCGACTACTCGCAGATCCGACCAGCAGGAGAGCCAATCAAGACCTTCGGTGGAACTGCGGCTGGTCCCGATTCCCTCGTCGAATTCCACGATGAAGTAACTAAGATGTTTGCGGGCCGTGCAGGGGAGTTACTTACTCGCACGGATATCGCAGATATTGGTAACCGAATCGGCGTATGTGTAGTTTCTGGAAACGTCCGTCGTTCAGCCGAGTTACTTATGGGACGTATCGATGATGAAAAGTTCCTTAACCTCAAGAACTACGATCTGTACCCAGAACGTGCCGCATTTGGATGGATGTCGAATAACTCTGTAGAAGTATCTGTAGGTCAAGATCTATCGCCTATTATTGAAGGAATCTCCAGAAATGGTGAGCCAGGAGTTATTTGGATGGATCTTAGCCGTAAGTATGGGCGACTAGCAGACCCAGAAAATAACAAGGACTGGCGTATCGCTGGATACAATCCTTGTGCCGAACAGTCTCTTGAATCCTATGAGTGCTGTACTTTGGTAGAGACCTACTTAAATCGTCACACCGATCTAGAAGACTTTAAGCGAACCCTTAAGTTTGCGTATCTCTACGCCAAGACCGTAACACTGATCCCTACTCACTGGGAAGATACGAACGCAATCATGCAACGTAATCGTCGTATTGGTACGTCGATCTCAGGAGTGGCTAATTTTGCGGATAATCGTGGTTTGCCAGTACTTCGTACTTGGATGGATGAGGGTTACAAGACAATCCAAAATTACGATAAGACATACTCTGAGTGGTTGGGTATCCGTGAGTCGATTAAGACCACGACTATCAAGCCATCGGGAACAGTCTCTATCCTTGCTGGTGAGTCCCCAGGAGTTCACTGGACTGTAGGTGGCGAGTACTTCAACCGAGCCATTCGTTTCCGTAATAATGACCCAATGCTTCCCCTTTTTCAAATGGCTAACTACCGTGTGGAACCAGCAAATGAAGACCCTAAAGGAACTTCTGTTGTGTTTTTTCCAATCAAGAGTGAAGCCAAGCGATCTGAAAAGGAAGTATCTATCTATGAGAAGATGGCTCTTGCTGCTACCGCTCAACGCTACTGGTCGGATAACTCTGTCTCTGTAACTGTCTCGTTTGATCCTGAGACTGAGGCTAAGGCTATCGGCACTGCACTCCACATGTACGATGGACAACTTAAGACGGTGTCATTCCTACCAATGATGGATAACGGCGCTTATCCACAGATGCCTTACACACAGATTACTGAACAGCAGTACACAGACGAGGGAATCATGAAACTGTTTCCTATCGATCTTGCTGGTGTGTATGCTGGTATGGCGATCGATGCCATTGGAGAAGCCTACTGCACGACGGACGCATGTGAAGTAAAACTTATTAAGGATAACCAATGAAGTACTTTCCGTACAGCAATAGCGAGGCAGGGCAAGAGTCATTTGTTCTCAATATGTTAGACGAGAAGCGTGATGGCTACTATGTTGAGATTGGAGCCTTCGAGTCTCGTAAGACTAGCAATACTTACTTACTCGAAGGCGGGTATGACTGGAAGGGTATGGCTCTAGAGATCGTTCTAGAGCACGCCCGAGAGTACAACTCCAACAGAAACAACCCATGTATCTGTGCCGATGCAACAGACTTTGACTATCTGTCTTACTTCGTAGACCATAACTTTCCTAAACAAATCGATTATCTGCAAGTAGATATAGAGCCAGCAAGTCAGACACTAAAAGCATTAAAGCAAGTGCCATTAGAACACTACAGGTTCTCCGTCATTACATTCGAGCACGATCTTTACTTTAGTGAAGAGAATATCGCTGTAAAAGAAGAGCAAAAGAAGTTACTTACATCTTTTGGTTATGAACTTGCTGTGGAGAATGTGATGGTAGATGCTCCTGGATGGCCTTTGAGAGAATTTGAGGATTGGTGGGTTGATCCTAAGATTGTTTCTAAAGACAAGTACAAAGACTTAAAATTAAGATACATGTAATGTATTTAAGCAACTGATTGTTAAGGGGTGTAGAAATCTACGCCCCTATTTTTAATGCGTTAGTTAGAAGTCTCCCCAATCAATACTCTTTTTGTGTTTAACTAGTGCTTGTACTAGCAAGTTAACCGTTGAATCTCTAATTAAATCAGGCTCTGTAGTTACAGTGGATGAGGGTGTAAGTAACTCTGGAGTCTTTTCATAGGATTTAGCAAACTCCTTTACACATTGCAGACTGCAAAACCAATGCGTAGATCCCCTAACACCTTCCCCAGTTATGTTACCTCCTAGATACCACCAGTCCTTAGGTTGTTCATGTAATCTTCCAAGGTCCATGTTCGGACTCGACATAGACAACTTCTCACAGTTATCACACTGATACGCATACCCTGCTGGCATTTAACTCTCCCTAGAACTTTCGTCTTTTGAACATACCTTTTCATGTATCTCTAACTGCTGTTGAGCAGCGTTAACGTTCATATCTAAAGCACCAGATTCTTTCCTTTGACATGCCAAGTCATACCCCAGTTCTTCTATCACTAGATCACACCATGGGCATTGAAAATAGAAGCGCGTAAAGTCGTCTATTGCTCTCCATTTACTTGGAGCCAAAGATTGCCAATAGAACTTACTTCTTTCTTCTAAACTACCGTAGTTTGTGGTTAGTCTTGATGAACCACCAGTATTACTAGGTGTGTAAGATCCACCAACGCTATTGGATATGTAAGTGGAATTACCAAAAGGAGCAGTGTTGTTTGTAATGGCGGCATTCCCATACTCATTGATTCGATATGAGACATTATTTAGATATTCTTTATTTCTTAGGTATTCCTTCATATTATTTCCTAAGAATTCTTCTATATTAGGATCTAGAGGGTCAGGCATCTCCATGTAACTTCTCGCATTCCTTTTCATGGGAAGAAATTAGATTCCTTTGATACTTACTAATCTTATAAGAATCTGCGTTTACGCTTTGTACATTTATAATCCCATCACAATACTCACATTGTAAAATGTATAACTCCCCCTTAGATCTACTTGTTAGACCCACTTTCCAACCCATGGGTGCCCAGTACTTCCAGTAAACAATGTCTTCACCATTTGAATAGTAGGAAGGTGTTAAAACATCATCACTATTCATTTATGACTCCACTACACACTAAGTTGTGCTTACCTATCCATTTGGATGGAAATGCCATTTCTCGCAAGAGAATTACCTTTGGTGTTCCAATCATGTGACGTTCAATGGTCATAATCCTGTCATCACAAATTTTGCATACCAAAGTAACAAACTCACCATCTTCATTTTTCCATCCCAACGGGGCTAGAACATTAAAGAAAAACTTTTCGTACTCATCTACTGTGTAAGGTGACTTAGGAAACTTTGGATAGGAATTAGTCTTTGTAGCAGTGGGAAAAGTTATGCCTAAATCAAGTTCCATTTGCTCCCATGTAGGGTTGTCTTTAAGGGACTCACTACTCCACGATTTCTTACGCTGTGGGTACTCGCTCTTGTGCTTGGCGATCATGTAGTCCTTGTATTTATCTCTAGGCTTATCCATTTTCCCCCTAAGAGATCACCACCCCTTTCGGGGTGGCTTTCCCTGCTCCTATTGCTTCTGCTTCTTGTTTATCTTGTGGATTGGTGTCTTGTACGGGTACTTCTCCATGTAGTACTTTACTACAGGTTGGTTTACACCCTTCCAGTCTGACCAGTCTTTGCCAGCATCACTCATTAGATAAGCGATCTTGGCATTAGTCACAGGATTTAGCAGTTCTGCATTACTCGCTAAACCGTAGTACCCCCTTCGAGCATTTCCCATGCTTCCCAGCATGTTGATCTGGAAGAGACCGTAAGACTTGTCTCCTGTATGCCAGTTCCCGTTGTAATCGAGGGGATGTCCTTGTGATTCTTTCTTTGCTATTGCCCATGCTTCTTTGAGGTGGATTCCTTTGAACCCAGTCGCTTTAAGAAGTTGTACGAGGTCTCTATCCGTGAGGATTTTGGCTCCGAAGTACTTCCCTAAGGTAATTGCATGTGCTGGGGCTGGGGCTAGTGCTGGGGTTGCTATCCCTAGTCCTATCGCTATTGCGAGGGCTGGACTAGTGAGTAGGCTTACCAGTACTACCTTCCCACGGTTGGTTAGTTTTATAGTCATTTCACTCCATAAAGTCATTGGTAAGTTCCCCTGCCGTTGACTGTTGGTGACGGATACGGTGGAGATACCGCTCTGTCGTCTTAATCGACTGGTGACCTAGACGTTCCTTGACCTCGTGCAAGTCCACCCCGTTCTTTAACAACTGGGTGGCGTTAGCGTGCCGTAGGTCGTGGGTTCTAGGAGTCCATCCGATTCCTGATTTGTCTATTGCTTTGTTCCATTCGGTTCTCCATACCTCACGAGGCAAGTGACTTGTTTCGTCTATCATGGGCTTAGGCTTTGACTTGGACTGACGGTACTTGCGTACCGCTTCGCCACAGGTCTGGCATCTGCAGGCTCCATGCGTGTATGCATAGAGAGTTCCATGGTCGAACAGTTTTCCTCCCTTAGAGAATGACCCTAGGGGACTTGCTGTACCTCGTGAAGATTCCAGTTTACCTGCTGTTAACACAATGGTTCTAGGGAAGAGCAGGTCTTCTTTCCTTAGAGAGTTAGACGTGACATGGGCTTGGATGTCATGTATTAGGGCTTTAGATAGGGTTATAGAGCGTTTTCTGCCTGATTTAGTACCCTCTATTACTCTGAACCTCTCGCCGTTATTATGCGAGGCTCCCAGATCGCTAACTCTACGCTGGACGTATACCTCGCCAGTAATGAAGTTAAAGTCCTTGACCCTGATCTCGGTTGCTTCACCGAAGCGACATCCACTAGATACCAGAAACTTGGCAAGTAACTTTGACGCTGGGTTTGCTAAATTTGAAAGTATCTTCTTAAAATCCTCAGGCTCTAGAATGTTCTGGATGTTTGGTTGATTCTGGGGGATAGCAATGCCATGAGCAGGATTCTCGCCCTGAATTAGTTCTTCTTCCAGAACCGATCGATACATCGACCCGATACATGCCTTGATCTGAGAACGGCTAGAGGCTGGCATCCCCTTAGATTTAAGCAGAGATAGGAGCGTTACTACATGACGACGATGTATAGCCTCCAAGGGATAACCACCGATGTTAAGGCGTACGTGCTTGTTAAATAGCAGTGTGTAGTTCTTCTTAGTGATGGGCATAAGATCTGCTCCAACTATCCACTTATCAAAATAAGAACCTAAGGTAAAAGACTTCCCCTTAACCATGGGAGCACTGTCTAGTAGTTCAGCCAGTGTGCCAGCACGTTCAGCCTCTAAACGGTTGCTGTATGTTCCAGCAGAGCAACGCTTACCAGCATGTCGGTAATAGGCGGTGAACCTGTCACCACGAGTTACTACATAAGCCATAAACATCACCTCCCTTTACATGTTAATAGAATCAAACATTACTAATCAATACAGATAAAGTCAAAAACTGACACCACATAAATAGTGGATAGGTACTCAACTACAGGGACTTACAGGCGATACAACTAACTCAGTCTTTAGGCCAGGAGTTACTTCAAGTTACTTAATAGTTATCTTGCCGTAAGTGCTTAGTTCATCTGCGAATCTTTGATACACGAGGTTTTAAGTATTCGATCTTTCCGCATTCCTCTACCTTGTGAAAGGTAAGAGCCCCAATTACTTGAGGCTCTCCCTGTATGGGGAGATTACAACTCCCACACTTAGGGTTCACTGTGTCTTTCTTCTCTTTGTCGCTATCCAATGGTCAACTACTTGCTTGCTCCAGATTGGTGTCTTGCCTACGTACTGGGACGGCTCGGGAAGGGTGCCACGCTTTCGACTCTGCTTGATCGTGCCTGTCTTTAGACCCGATAAAGTTGCGATGTCTGAATATGTTAGCCATTCGTCCATGCTTAGTTGCTCTCTTTCGATTGTCTTTCATTTGAGGTTCTCTTTGTTGATTGCAATAAGCCCATCTAAAGACTCGAATAGATCATCTGGCATCACATCGTTGGAAAGCATAAGTAACTCCACAACCTTAAGTAATCCCCAGACGAGTAACTCTCCGTCTATACCTTCTCTTTCTGAGATCTCTTTTAGACGAGCATTGGCTAGGTGTTCTGTGATCTCTTCTGGCAAAGGATTTTCACGAGCAGACTCTACCTTGAATCCATGAGTGATCTTCATAAACTCTGTTGCTAGAGTCAGTCCCTTAATTGCATCTGATTGATCTTTGGTCATTGCTTACTCCCACTCTTGATTACTTTTAACAGGATGTTTAGTGTCTCTACAACTTTACGAATCATGATAGTTCTTACAACATGCACAAGCATCGATGCATCGAATGCAACCAGCCACCAATTTACATGACTAGTAAACGGGTAATAGAGGAGATCTACTGTCCAGACTACGATCAAGACCTTCTCTACGAACCATGCGTCATCCCATACACGTCTTATCAGTTTCATAATTATCATCTAATGCTCTCCAACTCTTTTAAGGGTGATCTCGTTAAGGTAGTCATACTCGGGTAAACCGTTGTTGTTTTGGTGACCGTTATCTTTAGAGCAGTCAGGGCATTGCCTTTGTACTGGGACAGTACAGCCACACTTACAGTTACACTCTGGCTCACTGTTGAAGTCGTCATCGAATAGCGACTCGTCAAGGATGTCATCATTCACTTAATACCCTCCTAAGCATCTACTGCTTCTAGTGTGTCTAAATTGTGCATCTCGTATCTCAGTCAGAGTGGGGGCATACAAGTCTGTGCTACAGGCAGAGCATAGGAATGTGTATTCCTCACCCTTTGCATCCCATTCAAATCCTTTGTAAATACTTCTACGCATATGTCTCCTACTCTTGTTAATTGGAAATCGGGTAGGGGCAGGTACGGCTACGGTAAGGCTACCGATCATGACCGTCCTTCATGGCAAATGTGTATAAATCCATGTTGACCCCAGCCCGATAAATCTAGTTGGTTAAGTTCTTCTTGCAGTTAAAGCAGAAGAAGATCACAGGCTCTCCCTGTGTATTGGTGATGTACTTACCAGTCTCTTTAAGACCTTCGTTATTGCATGAATCACAAAGATCAAGTTGACCCAATGTAACTCTTTGCGCTGTTACGTATCCCATGAAGTTACTTATCCTTATCCTATGAAGAGAAGTACGCAACATACTCCTAAAATAAAATCCCACCAATGATGAATGACCCAATTAATAAACTCATGCATTCTTACACTCACATGAATCTTCTGTCTCATCACATTCACTGCATAGCGAGGAATCCCAAACCACCCAGTGGTCACTGAGATCTGTCCATGGGTTCTCTGTGATGAAGTACCCCTCACGATTGACCAGTGAATAGCCAGCACACACTGTGCGGTTGTCACCATCATCGATGAGAGACCATACTTTGTTTGTATCGATCTGACTTATTACATACTCAAGATCTTGTCCCTGTGCTTCAAAGAGAATCCCACCGCCTGCTTCACTAGTCCACCAGTTAGCATCGAGATTGATAGGGTTCTTTACAGGCTTATAGACGGTGTACCACTCGTCCTCAGTAATCCTGCTCATACATCTACCCCTATCTTTTCAGAGGTATGTCCAGCATTGAATCCAGCCAGCCAAGCATCTCGGTATGCTGTCTCAAAACTGCGTGCCGTATCTTCCAGAAGTTCTGCATCGTAATTTTCGAAAGGTTCCCATGCGCTTACTTGTTCATTTGCTATTACTTCATAGCCTCCAGTTGTGTAATCGCATGTAACTGTTGCAATCGCATTACTAATGGCGTAGGTAGTGACTTCATCTTGCAATCTTGAAGGTAGATCTTTAAATTGAATCTCGGTTGAGATCTCTATCGTTGGCTCACCTTCGATGTACTCGATAATTGCTGAATACGACTCGATGATCTCTGAGTCCGTGGTCTCATCCTCCTTTATCTTAGTCAGATGAGTATTGAGAGCAGTAAGTAACTTCTGCTTGTCGATTAAATTGCTCATAGTTAGTCTCCTACCTTCTGGAAGTTATGTTTTTGGTTAGTATTCAAAAGATCTTTTTGAACCCGAAGCGATGATAGAGGCAATGACTTGTATCGAATCAGAGTTCTGTTGGAAGGAACACTGTAAGCCACAACAAACTTTCGCCCCTGAGTTTGGACTACTACTCCTTGGCGTAGTTTTGCCAGAGATTGTACCCATACCAAATCATTGATCTTGACGTTGTAAGGCTCTACAGCCTGATGGTCATAGAGTCGATCGTTTACTAACTTCGTGATTAACTCACGCTGTGCCTCACCCAAAGACTCTAGGTCTAACCGAACCTTAGCCTTCTTAATCGACTTAACTGCAGAGTCTGCAGGAAACAATCTCCAGAATGTAGAGTTATTGTTGTAGTACTTTAGATCTGCAGGTAGTTCTGTCCCTGTCTTCCATGCGTATGACCATGACTGCTTGAAACGGGTCTTATTGCCATCTCCCTTGCCCCTCTCCATGGTCACAGAGTCCTTGGTGTAGTAATTACCCGTCATGATAGAGCCATCTTCGTTGACGAGATACTCCCACTCTCGTTCGACTGTCTCAGTGACAAGAGTAAAGTCCTTATAGACCTCCTCCTGAATGTCATAGCCCACTGTAGTGGTGCGAGTGACTTGGTTCTGGGCAGTCTTATGCACCTGACCCGTGTGGTCTACGTAACCGATCGTGTAAATGCTTGAACCTGTACGCAGGTCTTTGATTTCATCTAGGTATTTACTCATAGTGCTAAATCCCTCGCTTCCATTACCTTCTCAATAAGCACCTGCAGTGTGGTGGCATCCATTGCAAACCTAGTCACTGCGACATAATCGCCAGACTTGTTGCGAGTATTCTCACTCCGAACCTCGACGGTATCTGCACGAGCACCGATGATGGTACGAAGAGAATCGATCGCTGATTTAGAGACTCGCTCGTTGCGTTCCTCTGCCTCACGTACTACACGATTGCGTTCCTCTTGGTCACGCTTCATCTCCTCCTCTACGCGCTTGGCTTCTGCTTCTGCCTCTGACCACTTAGCATCTAGAACCGCATACTCACTGACGATGTCCTGAGGACGACTGAGCCAATACACTGTCCCGTTACCTTGCGTTGCCCACTGCTCCGACTCCACGAGAAATCCGATAGAGCGAGCACCAGCCTCGGCTGGCTCGAAGTTGAGATCATCTGGCTTACCAGATCGCACTACTTCATAGCCATACTTATCTAAGTTAACTAACTTTGCCTTGGCGACATCACGCCGTCTTACTTTGTTGATGTCCTTCTTCTCTGCTGAGGAATAGTCCCATGATGGAATGATTGCGTACTCTACGCCAAGTTTAAGATCGCCTTGTTTCAATTTATTCTCCTTTGAGATAGGGAGCGTGACCCCACGATCACGCCCCACACTTATTAGTTACGCGTTAACTAGCCGACGAGAGATCGCATACTTAACGATGGCTCTTGCCATGGTTACGATGTCAAACGGATTGCTGATGATGGCACCGACTTCACAGTGGTGCGCTGACTCAGCAGTCAGACTGAATGAGTCATAAGTTGTCTCTGGAATGTAAGCGAAGGAGGTCAAGACACCAGCACGAGACATGCGGTCGATAGCCTCATGATTCTCTCTCTGATCTCCGTACCATGCTCCATCTGTAATGATGAAGAACACCTTCACCTTACGCTCTGACTCTGCTAGTAACTTGGTCGCATACTTGATCGCATAGTCTGGTGTAGTTCCACCACCACTGAATGCATCCCTGATCGAAGAATCTGACTTCTCATTCCCCCGATAGAGCACGCGAGTCTGGTCATCGAATGTCAACACCGTAGTGCTGGCATCGATACGGTCTAGTGCTCTCTTAACTGCATACATGGCTCGGTTCGCGTTAGCGATCTTGGTGCCACTCATGCTTCCAGAGTTATCAAGAGCGATCACGCACTCGATGTCAGTCGCATCTTCACGCCCCTCATTCCATTGATCGAAGATCGTATCGAATGCTTCGCCCTGAATGTGGCGACCGATGTTGACCCGACCAGAGTTCTCGAACCTGTCCCAGTTGGGTTCGTGTTCGATACGCAACCGCTCAAGTTCACGACCGAATGATCGTGATGCTTCTACTGTTGCTGAATCTGGCACGAGGTTATTCCAGCGAGCACGCTCTGGCTCTTTGGAGTTGTTTGATGCGAGAGTTGGAAGTCCACTGATGATACGGATGATGTCATCGATCTCTTGTGCCACCCCAGACTCACTGAGAAGGTCACCGAGAATCGTCTCGATCATTACCCCAGCCTCAGCACCTGCAGTCAGTGATGGAGTATCGCTCTGCTCTGCATCGCCCTCTGCATCATCTCCCTCTAAGTCAGGAGTAACTTCATCATCGCCCGCAGGAGAATCAGGAGTTACTTCTTCGTCATCACTGTCGAAGTCCGACCAGTCGATGTCATCTGCATCTACGATCATTGGTGGCTTCTCAGATGGAGTGATCGGTAGATCATCCCCCTCGACATCTTTGCCCAGCATGCGATCACGCTCCCGTGTCTGCTGGCGTGGAGGTACTGGACGAGAGTTCGATGACTCGATGCCTTCAACTGGTCGCAAGCCATGACCGAAGGGGTCGATGACTGAGATCGGAGTGCCATTCTCGTCACCTATACCGCCCTTTACTGCCTTGTACTTCTTGCCTGTACCCTCGCCCTCACCCTCACCCTCACCCTCACCGTCTTCACTAGTTGGAAGGAGGTCGTGGTAACTCTTGATGAGTTCCTTAGCCTTCTCAGTGTCAGCAGGGAACACTACGGTACGATAAGAATCCACGATCGATAGAAACTCTGACACCTTCTCATGCTCTGGGTATAGGGCACGAGACTGACGACGAAGTTCTACGGGAAGATACTTACGACCGCAGAGCAGTGGGTAGGACTTGGCGAAGATCTCATCGTTGCTCTTGAAGTGAATCAAGATAACAGCAGTGAACCATGGGACAGTCGATGGGTACTTGCTAGTGAAGAATGACTCGATGCGCTGATCTTCTAGAGCATTGAATGCACCCCAGTATCGGTTGTCGATGACCCACTGCACGATGTCACTGGACTCGCGTGGTGTGTAGAGGATGTGTGAGACCTCATGAAGATCAAGACCTTTAATGCCAGCGATTGACTCGGGAGTATTAAGTTCCCCGATCTCATTGGCATTGAAGGTCACCGTGTCAGACCCAGACCATGCTGGTGCTTTGATCTGTGCATGCTCGACCGTCACTGTGACAGGTCGAAAGGTAAACGCAGAGTTAACACGGGAGAAGAATCCAACGAATCGCTCGATGCGCTTGCGCTTCTCCTCCTGCTCTTGGGTCTCTTTGCTGATCTGTTCGATACCCTCTGTGAAGATCTTAGCGATCTGTCCGAGGTCAGTGACGTTGGGCTTCATGGCTCTCCTTATACGTTGGCGTAATTAGTGGTGATCTTCTCCTGCGAGATGTTGAGATCTTCCTTGATGTTCCATGATGCACCCTCAAGGAGCATCTTCACTGCAGGTCGTTCTTCGTCCGTGAAGTTATTGGTGAACACTTCACAAGCAAGATCGAAGTTGAGTTCCTTCGCTACAAGTTCGAAGGTCTTCAAGATACGAGGAGTGATGGGAGTCTCGAACACTGTGCCCTTGCTTGACTGCCCGAGATCGACACCGCGTGATTGTGAACGCATGCCGAAGGCTAGATCAAGCAGTGACTCTGACTTAATGAATTGCTTCTCGATGTTGCGGTCGTACTCATAACGCAACTTGAGTTGAAAGCGATCAGCCCACGATTCAGAGAGAGGCATACGCCCACGATACATCGGGTTCCAGTCTGCGATCACTACGAGATCTGGATGAGCATTGACTGTCGTGTAGTCATTGGCAGTCAGTGTCAGAGTGCGACGATGGTCTAGTGCAGGATGGAAGAAGAATTGTGCATTCTTCGCAAGTTGATCGATCTCACCGAGATTGAGCACCCCACCATTGCGCCATACATCGACGTAGATCGAGTCGACCCACTCTAGGCTCCCGTTACGAGAGACCCAGTTGCCTTGCAGTTCATTGGCACTGAGTGCCGAGTTAGATGGAAGAGATACATACGGAAGCCCTGCTTGGCTTGCGTAGTACTGGGCGAAGGATGTCTTGCCTGTGCCAGCATGCCCAGAGTTGAGGATGTTGATCTTGTGCTTACGGGCGAAGTCTGCGATACCAACTCCTGTGACACCGCAGAAGTTACGGTCGATGTAATGCTCTTGTGAATCCCTGCTTGGGACAAGCGAGAAGAGATTGTTGCTCACGTAGTGCTCCTTTGATTGTGTTGGGTTAGTTGTAACGGCTTGCACAGATCTTGCCCATGCCTGCCACGATGGACTTGCGAACGGTCAAGGTACGACCGCAGTGACAACAGCATCCAGTCTGTGCTCCAAACTCTGATGCTTGCTTAAGAGTAAGCCGTTCTTCTGGCTTGATCTCATTGATGATGCGAAAGTTCACGACCCACTTGCGATACTCGTGATTAAACTCGTATGCACGAAGTCGCTTGCTCTCTTTGTTTACTTGTCGCACTGAGTACACGATGCCGTCATGCAGGTACGCACCGACCTCTAACTCAACAGGCTTCATAGGTAACTGAGTGAGATTAGTTATCAGCGCATACGCTTGGTCTCGATTGAGTTGCGATGTTGGAAGAGACAGAAGTAACCGAGCATTGGCTCGTGATGCTATCAGCGACTCTATGTAAGCCACCTGCTTCTCACTCGCTGGCAAGATCTTGCTTTCGATCTTAGGGCATGAAAGAAGTTGCTCGATAATACGAGAGGCATGTCGCTTGTTGATCTTCGATGCATCGTCAATCTTGAATCCATGCATGCGTTGATCTAGCAACTGCTGAATAAACTTGGCTTGTGCTGGTGAGCAATAGTGCACCTTAAACTCGCCATGCTGGTTACTGGCTGGTGCACCTGCTGTCTTGCCTGCTGTAATAGTGCTCACTAGTTGCTCCTCTCTTGAGAGATTTTGAGAGCCAGTGGTGCGCGTTCGCTATCGCTGGCTTCTTCGATGTCATCCCAGTCTTCGTTGGTGAAGTTAGCAGTGTCGATGATGTAGCACTGCGAGCCTCCGTAGTTTCCATCCATTGCGAAGTAGCACATTGTTATTCCCCGTCCTGTACCCATGCATCGAGTCGAAGTGCATCGATCACGTTGCTTGCTGATACTGTCTTTGAATTACGAAACTCAACACCCTCTGGAAGATCGATCATGAGATCGTAGTCTTCGTCATAGAAGGCATCGATTGCTTTGATTGCTACAGGCACCATGAATTGAGGCACTGGTGGGTAGCAGTTGGAAGAGAAGTGAATCGAGATCTGTTGCTCGATGTTCGAAACAAACTCGCCAGAAGCAAGTTCCATTGCACGCATTGAACCCATTATTTTGCTCCCTTATGTTCGGTCTTGCTGTGAGTACTTAGAGTGAGGTGTGCGAAGCCAGAGCGGACATGAATCTCTCGGGCTGGCTTGCACTTGGTGCATGTAACTGTTCGCTTTAGATTTATTTCCGCCATGACTTAGTTCTCCTCTTCTTCCAGAGACTGCAGAGATGAATCAGGAGTAAGGGTGTGATCTAGTACTACGCAGAACCCTGCTACAGCACCGCATACGACCAGCAGAGAGAGGAATAGATCGAAGGTACTCATAGGGAAAACACCGCCCTTCTCACGATGCCTTGGTGCTTGCTGGTGGTCACTGAATAGCGAACCGATGGGACAGACCAGCCCCCTACATGATGCCATGCAATGGGTGTTCCGTAGGAGTACACGACATAATCAGGTTGCTCATGACCCATCTGAGCCACGAGGTCATAGTCCAGTCGACCGAACCCCATGCTCTGCATGTTGTCGGATGCCCAGATTACCCCAGCCATGGAATTAGCCTTGAATTGAACACGTGAAGCGATGAGATCGATCGCGCCGATATTGGTAACGCTTCGACCAGAGATCTCTTTATAGATAATGCTCATTTGTTGCCTTTCCATTGGGTGAGTGTGCATGTATAGCCATCTGGCGTGTTCTTGCAGTGGCTGTAGACAGGGTGATGAGTGACCCTGAACCCCAGAGCGCATAGCCCTATGAGAAGGGCTAGAAGGACGATGTAAGCCTGTTTCATAGGCGTGCCTGCTCTAGTTCTAGGTACTCGATGATCTCATCGATGTTGAGGGCGTTGGCGTGTGCCTTTTCCAATAGTTCGTCGTATCTGCTCATGCATCTTCCTTCTCTAAGGCTTCTAGGGTGCTTCTGTATAGATCGACCACAATCCTCTTGCTGAGTGCGAGGTCGATGTTATTGAGTTCTAAGTGGTCTGGAAACTTGCGAGCACTAGGAGTTGGTTCCATTACTTGCCCACCTTTGAGTCAGCGATGGCGATCACAAGTTCGCGCAGTGCTTCGTAGTGCTCGCGCTTGCGCTCATCCCTGATGTACTGCTCCCACTGCTCGACAGTGGACTCTTCACCGAATGCCAACTTGAAGGCACCGAAGAGGCTGACATAGACCTCGATCGCCTCTGGCGCATAGTCCAGATTTGAGATGCGGAGGTAGTCGGGATGAGTGAGAAGTTCTGCCTTGATCTTTGCGCGTGCTTCGCCTGCTGTGGTCATTACTTTGCTCCTTTAATGTCGATGTGTAGGCACACTCGGTTGCCTCGGATTACGCAAGTTGAGCATCTGATCTGGGACATTATTTCGCCCCTTTGATGATGCTCTTAATTTCCAGAGACTGTAGAAGTTCCAGTGTGTATCCATCCGACTTAGTGGAGAAGATACGAGAGCCATCCGCTAGGCGAAGGTCGATGTATTGGGGCTTAATTACGCCACGAGCGATGACTTTGCCATCTACCCCTACGAAGGTACTTGATTTCATTGGATTTGCCTTTCATTAGAGAGAGCACCAGATTGCCCCCAGAACAGCCACCAGAGAGGTCTGGGAGCCGATCTGAGGGCAATTAGTAGTCGGTGGGTTCACTGTGCTTGGAGCGGATTGAGTACCGTCTGCAACCCTTTAGAGGTCAGTCCATCCCCACCGATTTTGATCTAATTTGTATCGCCTGTTGCCTGTCGTAGATCGCTGGTCGCAGTGCGCTTAGTACATCCGATTTACGGAGATAAGTACCTAGCCCCATAGGGGCGAGCGTTGCGAGTTGCTGATCGTCATCCCTGACAGGTCATGCAGTCCGTTATGTAGTTGAGCACCCTACGAGGTTTTAGTCACCGCGCTGGTTGCCCCTAGAGGATTCTGAACCAGTGACCAGATCGAAGATCTGAGCACCTGCGCGTACACCCACTAACTCGTGTGTACCTTGAACCTTTTTCACTTCTGGCTCAGATTTTAATGAGTGCCCCTAGGGGATTCTGACCCATTTAAAACCGTTACCGCGTGCGTTCATGTACGAATGTACCCTATAGGGGTACAGGAACCTAATCAGGGCACACCCATACGGGGGCGTTATGTCCGATTTATACCCATAAATTGATGTAGATAGTTAGTATGTGACGTAGATCACACGAAGTTATATGTCGTGTCATGTGGTTACTTGCGAGTAACCCCAGTGATGTGGTACGCGTGAGAACCGCCCAAAGGGTTTTTCTTCCAGAGATGATAAGAGAAGAGAGAGAGAGATAGATACATCCCTCGATTGCATGCATTGATACATGGCATGCATGTACCCCTAGTGAGTACATCGATCGCATGCATGCATGTAACTATTGAAGCAACCTGACAGAACACAGGAAGTATCACGAGTTAGATGGTGCGCGTGTGCATGGATGCATCGAGATCGTTAGTACCTGATAACACGCAGGTCGGAGACCTGACAGTCTGGTGTTGCGAGCACTCACGCACGCCTGCAATTCAGCAGTAGCCGAACGCTGTCACCCAACTCGTCACCGAGCATCGTTACAGACCTGCATCTGAGCGTGTGTTAACGGTTTAGCACCTGACTTGTAATGAGGTAGGAACCGTAAACATCGCAGATCCGTCGACCCCCCCATGGTTAGATGCGATCGCACAGGGAACAGGCCCAGGGCTCAGACTCGACATTTGACTTTTTTCGATTTAGAGTAGCCAAAAACCACTTTTACCACCCCTACCACATGAGAGTTGAGGCCTAAAAAGTCAGACAGTAGCCTTTTTTACGAGTTCCACGCCCTTGTCGATGTTGCATTTGGCATGGGCTAACTTGACGTTATCAAGGATGTCATGACCGCCCTTGGCAAGGGGCACCACATGCTCTACATGAGGGTATAACTCCCACCCAGGTTGGCCTTGGACGTGGTTTGCCTCAAAGTCAAGGGGTAGATGGCAGAGGTAGCAGTCCGTACCATCACGGTCAATGATCTGTTGACGGGTGTAGTACTGGGTAGGCACGCCCCGTTTAATGGCTCTCTCACGGTTACTGTGGGGTCTACGATGTGGGTTGTTCTTTCTCCACTCTTTTTCCCTGTCTTTATATGCAGGTTCCTTGGATTTTTGAGACACATAGGCATTCATGACACCCTTACAGAGGCCGCAGGCATTGCCATTGTTGTTTTTACGGCAACGGGTGTAGTCACCCACAGTAACTCCGTGTTGGTTATTGAGCATCTCCTGCTTTTTAGCCTTCTCTAGGGCTTTAGCCTCTTTTTCAGCGGCAAGGCGAGCCTGGCGTTCTAGCGAGCGTTGCTTTCTCTCTTCTCTGGCTATACGCTTATTATTCTCGGCCTCTAAAAGTTTTTTCTCTCTGAGTAACGCCTTTTCAGCCTTACGCTGCTCTATACCCTCACGCTTTATGCGTTTACGCTCAGCAATAGCCAGTAACTTCTCCTGATGAGCAATACGACGGCGTTCTTTCTCTTGTTTGTACAAAATGCCGCGCTGTCGTCTCTCCTCTTTGCGAGCCAGAGCCTCCGCTTTCTTTTTAGCCCTAGCCTCTTCCTGCGCCTTCTTGCGAGCGATGCGGGCTGGCTTGATGACCTTCTCTTCATACTTCTCTTTGTGAGCCCTCTGCTTATCAGTGTTGTATGTCTTGCGGCGATGCTCGTTATGAGCAACGGTGCACTCCTCACAACGCTTCTCATCTTCTCTTCTGTGTTTTCTGTAGCCTGATTCAGTTCCACAGATCTCACGAATGACGGATGGGTTCATAGATAGTAGCCTAACACATAGAGTGTGTAACAGAACTCTCTCTGACATAATCGCCTTATGACAGCCTGTGAATGGTGCAAAGGCAGCGGAATCCTGCAATCTGATGAGGATTGCCCATGTGTCAGCCTGCAATGTGGCTGCAAGGCCTGTAAGGATAACGAATGAACCTCAACCCTAATCAATTCAGGATTCCTGTCCCAGAGAATGTCGAACAAAAGTACGCGGGAGGAAAGGGTCATCTAGAGGGTGATCCTACCGAGAGTGCTACGGGTATGGTCTCTGTTCATGCGTTAAAGCCGTTGATGGAGTTTGATCGTTTGGGCGAGCACGCCCACTCCAATAGCCGAGAGGTTGTCAACAGCATCGCTGCGGATATCAAGTCAGGTAAAGGCATCACCAATCCCATCATGGTGGCATATGACCACAAGAACAAGTGGGGCTATATC